>JABAOH010032725.1_pt6 | contig 84108 bp, 72 predicted proteins | sample 7062181 | NCBI WGS metagenome assembly JABAOH01 (sample SAMN14538630, study PRJNA623070) | marine sediment metagenome | biome: marine biome [ENVO:00000428]; feature: marine pelagic biome [ENVO:01000023]; material: deep marine sediment [ENVO:00002113]; isolation source: pool of 5 deep marine... | reverse complement strand
GCTTCCAGGATCAACCTCATGTCCTCTTCCGAGACGGGCTCGTCCGAATAGTCGCGGATGCTTCGGCGATCCTGGATGATTTTCATCGCGGCTTCAGCTATGCTGTACTTCTCAGACATCTCACAACCTCCTCCGGAGCTGGTTCCAGCATCTCATTCGTCGTTTTACAAGCTCCTGGTCTATCCCCTAGTACCCCAGCGGGTGTTTTTATCTCCAAGATCACCCTCCATTGATAAAAGGGAAGAAGCACACCCTTTGTCCGGAAGAGAGGGGCTCATTCCACTCCACCACCCGGCCATCTACGGTAATCAGCCCAACGCGTTCACGATCCAGTTGAAGGCGATCGGCAATGAAGGCCGGAGTACATCCTTCCTCGATCGGGAATCGCAAAGTCTTCTTCTTTCCATCTGCTAAACCCGTCGACAGTTCCACTTCGACCCACATCGAATTCACTTACACTCGCCACCTTCGGTATAAGGACATGTGCAGGCTAAAGATCCTCAACTGCTCTTGCCAGTTCATCTGNNTTCGGGTAGCCGGTCGTGTACGGGTGTGAAACCCTCCCTCCGATTGAACTCGCGTTCCATACGCAATACTTCGTCCTCCATGCGGGTTAAATCCTCTTCAGCCCACTTCCAACCGAAGCGAGTATTGAGTAAGGTAACCATCAATCCGGGATCGGCGACCACCGGTGGTCGCGCGAACAGACACAACCCGGTCATGTCCAGCATCACTGCAATACGCTGCAAGTTTCGGGATAATTCTCCTTTACCTTCCTGTGAGAGAGGGTTGGACGCCTGCCTCGCACCGATGGTATTCCCGGCTGTGTGGTCGGCGCCCATCGCGGAGGTGGCATATGTCACGCCGTTGCCTTTGAGCGTTCGAGGATCGTAGCCGGGTATCGCTTGTCCTCGAGCGACCGGTACACGCTCCACGCCGAGAATCTGCCCGGCGATCTGAGCACCGTTACCCAGGATGCGGCCAATAGGCGTTCCTTCAGCGACTTCCTGTATCAGCTGTGCGGCGGCCTGACCGTCCCCAAAGGGCGCCAAGCCAGCTTCCATAGCAACTCCCAACGTGGCTCCCATCTCGATCGTGTCGAGACCCAGGTCGTTGCACATGCGGTTCAGGCGCGCAATTTGATCCAGGTCGTCGATCTCGAGATTGGATCCCATCAAGGCCAAGGTCTCGAATTGCAGCGTGGATACAATTGGTTTGCCTTCCGCGTCCACAAACACGTTGCTGCATTGAATGACGCAACCCGCCATACAACGTTCACCGATCTTACCGCCGCGTTCGAGGATCACCTCGCGCAACTGCTCGGGTCCAATACGCTCAGCCCCCTCGAACTCCCCTCGACTGAAGTTGCGTGTAGGAAGCGCGCCGATCTCTTGGACGACGCTCAAGATGGCCGCGGTACCGTAGCGATGCATCGAACCCTGACGACCCGTTTTTGGGCTTTCGATCAATTCGCTCGCAAAGCGCCGGGAGGCCTGCTTAAATCCTTCCACATCGTGCACCTCTGGAGCTTTGGCGCCGGTGTCATCGATCACAATTGCTTTGAGTCCCTTGATCCCCATCACAGCACCCAAACCACCGCGCGCGGCTAAGCGCCCTGGCTGCTCCAGGAGATCATCTGTAACCGCGATACCGGCTGCATGCATGCCCATCTCTCCAGCAGGTCCGACGGTGAGGATGCCGATATCAGGACTAAAGCGCGCCTTTAGTGAAGCCACGGTGTCGTAAGTTCCTAGACCACAAAGCTCTCCAGCAGGGTGCAGTTCCGCACCCTCCGAAGATATGCAAAGTAGATGGGGTTCATCACGGGATGAACGGCCCTCCATGATGATGGCTTTGATCCCCAGTCGACCAAGCTTGTCCCCCACATTCCCTCCTACGTTGGATTCCTTGATGCCCCCTGTAAGAGGGCTCTTTCCACCCACCGACAGCCGACCAGCAGAGGATAGGGGGAGCCCGGAAAGCAAACCCGGCGCAAAAACTAACAGATTCTTTGGACCTATCGGATCACATCCGGGATCCATCTCGTCCAGCAGCAGACGAGCAATGAAAGCCCGTCCCCCATATTGGGCGTACGCCTTTGGAACGGACTGTGTTTGAATAGATTGCGAGCTCAAATCGATCCGAAGGATAATACCCACCGTAACCTCTCTTTCAATATGAATCCCCCATCGAGCAGGTTCGATACGAACACCAACATGACCAAACCTGACAACAGTATTGGGTGATCCACGGTTTCACTGGATTGCTTTTCGAGTACGACCTCGACCAGAACACCTCATCTCTATGGGGGATAGGCAAGGGTATAGATATGCTGCCCACCTCGTAGTGGTCCCTTCACTACCCGCTCAATCTCATCCGCTGAACGCTGGGTGACCTTGTCCACCGGGGGCAGCTTTCCGACCGGAAAGGTGGTCATAATATCGTTGACCAATTGGGTTAAGTAATCCAGAAAAGCCTCGACGCCTGGTCGTGCCTTCTCGGGATCCGCCAACGATGGCTTCCCCAAGACACCCTCCGGATAGGTGATCGGGGCGATGCCACCGAAACCGACCGCTTCGTGGCCCCGCAGAGGTCTATGATATACATCCCCGCCCTTGTCCACATGATCACCCGGGATGAATCCCTCCGGTTTGTTGTCAACCACATGCTCCATTTGGATCATTTCCGGAAAGAGTGCCAAGGAATAGGAGCACTCGGCTTCGTCGGCATGCCGGAAGGGCGTTTCGAATGGCCCCCCATGCTCTTTATCAAAGAGATGTGTATGGATCGGCGTCCACCAATGCAGAGAAACCAGGACCGCAGGAACCTGGTAGCGCTTAGCAAAACCGTGAAGGGCGAGCGGAATAACCTCTTCCTGACCGTGGCCATTGATCAAAATCTGCTTGCGGAAACCAGCATTCCAGAAGCCGGCGATGATGGCACGCAGATAATCCACAAAAGTCTCTTCAGGGATGATGATATTTCCTGGTGCTCCTAATTGATTCTGTGGATGCGATCCATACCATACTGGCTGAGCTATAGTGCAACCGGTCTCTACGGCCACCAATTCTGCCAAGCGCGTTACGAGAAAGACATCCTCACCATACGGCTGTGCTGCCCCATGGGATTCGGTACTGCCAACCGGGATGATAAGAAGGTCGTTTTTTTGCAGCCTTTCCTCGACCTCATGTCCTGTCATGTTTTGGAAATACACACCGTCGACGCGATCCAAATGTGCGCCCTTTGCAGGGAAATTCCACTTGCCCATCATGTACCTTCTTTCAAAATATCGAAGCCATACGGTCTATTGCCGTCCGGATTGCTTGGCTTCAGGGTAGTAACGGTTAACCATCTCCAGCACCAGGCTGGCTTGCTCGGCCATACGGCGTGCGTTGTCTGCGGTTAGCATCTGCCCATGACCGGCCAAGACGGAATTGCCTGTCTTAAGATGAACCGGTGAGGCCAGGCGTGCAATTTCCGGCGCTTCGTACGTCCGGATAAATCCACCAGACGCCGGCGGGTTATCTGTATGGCAGTCTATAGGAGTAGAAATGGCGGCTCGCAGCGCGGCGATCATCGGCAACTGCAAATCGCGGACCGGATTGATGCTGTCTGCCCCCATGTCCGCCAGAACGCGGAAAGCGGCAGGATTGGAGTGGCCACAGTGGGCAGACACTTTGAAGAACACATCGCTGGGGAGCTCACCGTCCTTGCGCATTTGTGTGACCACCCATAACATGCCCTCATCATAGATTAAGAAGCCTCGCACCCCGAGTTCCACACCCCGCTTGATGTCCTCAATGGCTCGTACAAGCTGTTCCACGCCGCGCAACCGGTAGCTGATACGCATCCCTTGCGGAGAGAGAACCGTTGCACTGGTATCATATGGGGCGCGCGGACCAGTGGCCATAACCAGCTCTGCACCATGTTGGCGGGCGATATCTATGTAATCCTTGATCTCTTCTTTCGTGTGCCGGAACATTCCATACGTTTCGGTAATGCGGTTGATCTGAATGCCCAACTCTTCGGCTCGCTTTACCAGTGCAGCCGCCGCCGTGGCAGTATTGATCGTGGGAATCTCGATCCGGAAATGGGCACCATCCGGAAAGGTCGCCCCTGATGTGGGAAGATCCCATAAGTCACTGCCTGGCAAACCCATCTTTTCAAGGTAACTACGTGTGGCTTCGAACATATCCTATCGACCTCCTATTTTGAAGTTGTATCAGCACGATGATGTGGCAATGGTGGCGAATATACCCAGACCAGCTTAAACTCCGTGTCGCCGATGTTCTCCAAACGGTGTGTCACGCCGCGCGGCGAATAAATCGCCGTGTCGGGACCGATTTCATAAACCTCTTGCCCATCTTCAATCACCAGACGGGCGCGCCCGCTTACGAGGAACATCAATTCCTCACAATCCTCGTGTTTGTGATTTGGGATCATGCTTCCCACCTCGGTCACATTTACGCCCATGGAGGCGTTTTGGGCACCAACGCTGTGCCCTGAAAGCAGCAAGCGTGAAACCCGAGGTGGTTCTCGATAATCCCCCTCAACTTCAGATAAATGCACGATAATGGGTCGTTTCATGATGCAGTCCTCTCGGTTGTAATCTTTTCTCGCGTAGCTTATCTAACACATCGATGATGAGAGATGTTGTCGTTAAATACATACGCCCGCATTCTTGAAGAATCGATGCGGGCGTAAAAAGATGTGCTTTCTTCAGTATGATTGATTGGTATGCTAACAAAGATATCGCTGATGGATCTCCAACTCGCAACCTTAATCATTGAGTGGAACAAATGCATTCTCCACCACCGAAAATGGTGTCTCGCATTGTGATATACTTCTCATATAGTGATACATTATACCATTAAAAGTAACGCCTTGTAAACACTTTGGTCTATCTGGATGCGTCCCGATAATGGAGAAATTTTGGAATCGCCATGGTTCTAACTCGAGAAACTCCCTCGTTAAAGCCTGGAGTTATCTCCAAACGAAAATCTTCACGGAAGCCCTACCGCAATTGAAAGAATTTTTTACATGGTGTTTCGTTAGAGCATCTTCTTAGAACCATTGGGGAAGGTCTCTGGATCCCCCCAGAAGATACACCTTGTAGGACAGACCGTGGTACACGCCGGAGCCTCCCCCCTGGTCCGTTTTTCAACGCACAGGTCGCACTTCACCGCCTTTGAAATTTCATGGTTGAACTGCATGACTTCATATGGACAGGATTGAACGCAACTGGCCCCACACATGATGCATCTATTGCCCTCCTGCATGGTCATGTCTCCTGAAAAGCCAGTTTGAATTTCATCAAAGGATTGGATGCGCGCGCCTGGTTCCAAATGAGGCATTTGAGCGCGAGCAGCATGATCAAATTTCTCCTTCCGAACCTCCTTGATCGCTTTCAAGAACTTGTCTCGCCCTAATCGACCCAATCGAAGATCGCGACCGTTGAGATATCGGTCTATGGACCTCGCCGCTTCCCTGCCGGAACCGATCGCCTGTGCAATGGATGCTGGTCCATGAACGACATCCCCACCAGCGAAGACACCCTCCATCGGTGTTTTCAAAGTCACTGGATCGACCTCGAGGCCTCTATCTGAATTGAGAATAATCCCTTGCTTCTCAGCAAACGAAAGTTCCGCTACCTGACCAATAGCCACGACGACATTATCGGCCTCAAGCGTGATCAGATTCGTTTCATCATATTGAGGATTGAAGGTCCCGTCCTCATCGAAGACACTTGTGCAGCGCATGAATTCAATGCCGGTAAATTTCCCATCCTGCACCAATAATCGCTTAGGGCCCAGGCAGTTAACGATCTCAACCCCTTCCTCCAAGGCCATCTGGATTTCGCTTTCCCAGGCTGGCATTTCCTCTCGGCATTCTAGGCACACCAGAGAGACCTCCTCCGCACCTACTCGAAGAGCGGTCATAGCCACATCCATGGCTACATTGCCACCCCCAACGACGATGACCCTCTTGCCGACAGATGCTGGATTGCCAAGCGCCACATCCCTGAGGAAATCGATCCCCCGAAGAACACCCTGGCTGTCCTCCTCCTCGATGTTCAAACGGAGATTGTCATGGAGCCCTGTTGCCAAGAAGGTGGCTCGGTACCCGTCTTGCTTCAGATCCTCGAAGGTGATATCACTCCCAAATGTCACACCGGTTCGAATTTCTACTCCTAAGTCCTGAATGGACTGAATTTCATCCGACACAATATCTTTTGGCAGGCGATACGCCGGAATGCCTACGGCCATCATGCCACCGGCAACAGGCAATTTTTCAAAGACAGTTACCTGGTATCCTTTTCTTGCCAGGAAATAAGCAGCTGTCAGGCCAGCTGGACCTGACCCGATGATGGCTACTTTTTCGCCTCTCGCCTCTTCGACTTTCGGGAGATAACGATCCTCACTGGACCGATCGTGATCAGCCACAAAGCGTTCTATGGAACGAATGGATACCGGCTCATCGATTTGATCGCGATTACAATCAGCCTCACAGGGATGAGGGCAAACCCTTCCACAGATCGATGGAAAGGGGCTTGTTTCCTTGATGACCTGCATCGCCCTTTGAAATTTGCCTTTGGCTGCAAGGCTCACAAATCCCTGGACATTGTTGTGAGTCGGACAACCCACCATGCAAGGAGACGTGTNNCTCATTGTGGTGTAAGACGATCCCAGTATCTGGATCGATGGTAATGGCATCTTCCCAGCAGGCCACGACACACGGGGCGTCTTCACAATGATGGCAATACAGCGGTAGGAAGAATGGCGCCCTCTCGATGACCCTCACCAACCTTGGGCCAACACCCAACCCATGCTCCTGTTTACAGGCTATTTCACACGCGTGGCAGCCGCTGCAATTTACTTCATTGAACAGTAAAGTTGCCCTTGTCATCTCAACCATCCCTTACTCATCTTCACAGCGCGATATGTTGCATAACAAGACCCTCAGACTGGTCGACCCCATCACCGGATCCGTCGACTCCGGGGAGTTATCTGTCAGGATATTGATGTTGGATAGTTCCCAACCGTGATCCGGAGACTTTATTTCTGGATACCACCAGGCATGCTCGGCGGCGATCACGCGGGGATCGATTCCATCGTTGAGTTTCGCACGTTGTCTAACACGTCCCCGAGGCGATTCGATCCAAACCCAATCTCCTTCCTGGATGCCGTGTTTCTTTGCCGTCTCGGGGTGGAGTTCCATAAGGGGATCGGGCCTGATCTCCCTGAGCCAGGGGATTTGTCGGTTCGCAGAGTGGAAGAAGGTGGCGTTCCTGAGCCCTGAGTTCAGGATGTAGGGGTACTTTTTGGCAAGCTCAGGTGTAGAGAAGGGACTTTCTGTGATCTCTGTGTACTTGGGTAATGGATCGCGACCCCATTTCTCAAGAACGGTGGAATACAATTCCACTTTTCCCGTGGGGGTCTTGAAGCCCTCTTCCTTGTATTTGTGATATTTCTGTTCTCCGTGGAGATAGCCTACCTTCTTGAATTCCTCCCAGGTCAGGCCAGACGGATCTAATGTCCAATCAAGCGCATCCTCCACGGTGTCCCACCATTGCTGTCCCAACCGCTTGCCCAGCTCCATGAAGATCTTGTGGTCCTGCCAACACTCGCCGATCTCGACGGCCTTTACTCTGGCAAGCACGTACCCGTGGAACTTCCAATTATCCGCCACATGATTCTGCTCCAGCCAGGTACCGGAGGGAAGAAAGATGTGGGCTAACTCGGCGGTCGGCGTCATGAAGAAATCAGCCACGGCGAGAAAGTCAAGGCTGCTCAGAGCTTTGTAAACCTCCCTGGCATTGGCTCTCGTGACCACCGGGTTGGTCCCTACCAGTAGTCCCGCCTTGACCGGATAGGGTTTGCCCGTCAGAACGGCATCCCAGACGGGCTTGGGCGTGCAGATGGTCATTCTGGCCGCAAGTCTGTATTGGTCTCCTCCAAGGCGCTTCTTCCACTGCTCGGGCGGCAGTTCTTTGTGAGCCGAGAATTCAGAGACCTTTCTGACAGGAGGCGGCACGTGTAAGACATTCCCGCCTGGTGCGTCGAGGTTTCCGGTGACGGCCATCAGGCCGATCACAGAACGGGTATAGTCGGTAGCATTGAGGTTCTGCTCCGTCGTCACACCCCAGTGGATGCCGGCTGGCTTAGTGGTGGCATACAACCTGGCCGCCTCTCGAATAAGTTCTTGGTCAACCCAGGTGATTTCGGCCACGCGGTCGAGGGGATAATCCTTCATCACCCTCTCAACAAATGCATCCCAACCATTAAGGTGATGATCGACGAATTCCTTGTCATAAAGTTCCTCCTCAATGATCACGCGGTGGAAACCCATCGCCATGGCGGCATCGGCACCTGGTCTTATCTGCAGCCAAACATCCGCTTTCTCGGCGTAGAAAGATCTTCGAGGATCGATGGTGATCAATTTGGCGCCTCGATCAAAGGCTTGCCAGAATTTCATCCCCTTGTATTCGTCCGGGTTGGTCCACAGCGGATTGCATCCCCACATCACGATGCATCTGGGACCATTCTCATAGTCACATGCCGGTAAACTCCCACAGGTGATCAGTGATGCACCTATGCGTGAGAGGTAGCACATATGCCCCGCCGTGATGATGTTCGGCGTTCCCAGCAGGTTGCTAAAGCGGGAGAAATGGCTCTCGTAATCCCGACCGGTCCCCTGACCGACAACGATTCCTTCTGGACCATACTTCTCAATCACGTGATTGAATTTCTCGACGCAGGTTTCCAGCGCCTCATCCCAGGAAATCCTCTCCCAGGCACCATTAGATTTCTTCATCGGATACAGTACCCTGTCCGGATGATAGGCGAGTTGTGTGATGGAAAGCCCTTTCGTGCACATGGTGCCATGGCTGATCGGCGAGTCGGGATCACCTTCCACCTTAATAACCTTGTCATCTTTCACAAAGGCGATGACACCACATCCCCCATGACAGCTTCGACAGACTGTCTTTACTTTCTTAACCTCTTCCATCGATCCCTCCCGGAATTACGTATCTCCATCGACAACACTCGTGTGAATTTGCTATGCACCCAAAGAAGCATTCAGCTAATCGAGCACGCTTCCTAAACATCCAAAATCCGTTATTCCTGGTATTTCGATCGGATCTCCCTTTTTAATATCTTTCCTTGAGGATTTTTCGGCAGATCATCCACGAACTCGACTGTTTTAGGCGTTTTGTACTTTGCGATGTGTTCTTTGCAAAAGTCAATGATGTCCTCCTCTGATATCTGAACATCTTCTTTGAGGACCACCAAAGCGTGGACCCGCTCTATCCAATAGGGATCCGGAACGCCTATGACGGCAACTTCTTTGACAGCTGGATGTCTGTAGAGGACGTTCTCCACCTCGATGGGATAGACGTTTTCGCCTCCCGTGATAATCATGTCCTTCTTTCTGTCGGCGATGTAGATGTACCCCTTCTCGTCGTAGTACCCCAAATCCCCCGTATACAGCCATCCATCCCGAATCGCTTCTTTTGTCTCCGCGGGTCTTTGATAGTATCCTGTCATCGTGCGTTTGCTCTGCACAACGATCTCCCCGATCTTCCCCACCTCGACATCACGACCGCTATCATCCACGATGCGCACATGAACCCCGATACATGGTCGCCCGCAGGATGCAAGCACACTCTGTGCCTCTGTGGATTCTTCTACATGGTGGTGGTTTTCTTTACCAAGAACTGTCACGTCGGGGCCAGATTCGGTAAGCCCATAACCTTGGATAAATTTGGGTCCAAAAACTGAAAGACCTTGTTTTAGGATTTCCGTCGGCATGGGAGATGCCGCATACCAGATCCTTTTCAGGCATCGATAATCATATTTGTTAATATCCGGAAGGTTCAGCAGGGCAACAAGTTGCGTCGGGACGATATGAATGTCCGTAATCCGCTCCTCCTGGATGGCCTTTAAAGCGTCCGCCAAGTCGAAAGGAACGGGCATGATCACGTTGCATCCACCCTTCAGGAAAAAGGGCCAAATGTGGCTATCTCCTCCAATGTGGAACATTGGCAGAACGACGAGGTGCCGATTGCCAAATTCCACCCCGATATCCAGCGCCTTCATACATGTGTTTTCCATCTTCTGTCTATGTTTGTAGATAGCCCCACGCGGTATCCCGGTCGTCCCGCTGGTATAGAAGATCGTCAGGGGATCCTCTTCCGTGACCACGGATTCGGGTTCTTTTATCGGTTGACCCTCCACCATCTCCTTATACGCCTTGACCCGCCGCCCCGCATCACCAAAGGACAGGAAGTATTCTGTCCTAGGTAGCTGTTCCAAGATTCCATCGATCGTTTCGACCAATTCGAGTCCGAGAAACAGAACCCTTGGCTCGGAATCATTGATAACATGAATTAGCTCTTCCGCATGCAGACGGGGGTTGAAGTGGGCGAGCACAAATCCCCCCTTCATAGCCGCCCCAAAGACCTCAGGGTACTCAAGTTGGTTCCACGAGAGGATCCCGATGACGTCCCCCTTTTGAAGCCCTAAGGCGTGTAGCCCATGGATGAGTCTGTTCACCCTCTCATTAAAATCATTGAAGCTTACCTTCTCAGACCCATAGACGAAGGCTTCACTATCCGGATAGAGGATGGCATTTCTGTAGACAATGTCGGCAAAGGTTCCTAAAGGGTAACGACTTAGTTCCCGCAACACGTATCTCGTTGTCATAGGAATCACCCCCGAGCCCGTTTATGCACCCCAAGGAACATAAACTGTCAGAAGAAGTTCAAATTTACATTAATATCCGACGCAACGCTCTTCATTGAAAAAGGTCATTCATCCCCACCTCTTGGATGGAGTATCCTGACCTTTTTCATACATGGACCTTTTGTATGGAGAAATCCGTACGCCCATAGACTGGTTTTCCCATGATTTAGGCGTTCGAGATTTATGACTGATAATATTTCACTCCATACTTTCAATAATGATCTCGCTAGCCAACCTCGCGCCTATCCCCGGAAGGAGACCACATTTTTCAAATCCTTTCGCCAGCGCGAAGGCTTCCATATTCTCTGGGCTGGCCGCAGGATCCATGTAACGTCCGAATACTACGTCTTCCTGTAATTTGGGGCAGATAACTGAACCCACCTGCTCTTCAAAACGGGGCATAAATTTCCTGGCAGCCATGATGGTTGCGCCAACAGTGTCATAGTCTAGGATGTCCTCACTACCGAAATAGAGTCCAAGGGCAACCAGTCCCCCAGTTACACCTCCACACATCCAGCCGGTCCCCCCGAATCCTGGAAATGGGGACATGGCTTTGATAATCTCCATATTACCCATGCCGAACTCTTCCATCACGGCAAGCGCTGTGCCACGAGCACAATTTCGTGCAATAAAATTGTATTCCTCACCACGCCGCTGAACTCGATCGAGGATCTCATCCTTATTATCCAACATCTCTTTTGAGTCAAGTTTCTTCTTGGGAATCCCTTGCTCATACAGTTGTTTAACTCTGGCTTCAAGAGCCGGCACATCCCAGTCTCTTTCTGCCAGTTCCTGCACCCTTGCCTTTAATGCCTCATAGTCTGCCATAGCTTGGTCGCCTCCTTCGAGTTCCCGTCCCACTGATTCCACCACACAGCGAATGGCAGTTAATAAAGAAGGTCTAGTAGCCCTCCGCCAATTAGAATGGGAAATGGTGTTCCGATTTCTCGATCGTGACCCACTTGACCTGAGTCAGTGCCGCGACGGAATAGAAACCTCCTTCCCGACCCTGGCCGCTTTCTTTGAAGCCACCGAAGGGGACAGAGGCCTCCGCGTCTATGGAAGCGTTGCCCACATGCACCATCCCGGCTTCGAGACCTTCCGCGAGGAAGATGGCCTTTTGCAGATCCCGGGTGACGACCCCTGAAGAGAGGCCATACGAGGTATCGTTGGCGATTTCCAAGGCTTCGTTTTCATCCTTAACGGCGATAATCGGGGCGACAGGTCCAAAGGTCTCATCACTATAGACCAGCATGTCTTTGGTGATGTTCTTGAGCACTGTGGCCTCGTAAACTCGCCCTTCGTATGTGCCTCCAGCAAGGAGCTCAGCGCCTTTGGAAACAGCATCTTTCACATGGGAATCGACCTTCTGGACCGCTCCGTCGTTGATGAGTGGACCGATGACCGTCTCCGGAATGCTTGGGTCTCCCGATGGCAGCGATGCAGCCTTTTCCGCCAATTTCGCCGCAAACTCATCGACAATTGGCTGCTCTACAATCACCCGACCGACAGACATGCAGATCTGCCCTTGATGCATGAAGGCGCCAAAGGCAGCCGCGTCGACCGCGTAGTCGATATCCGCATCGGCAAGGATGATCAACGGGTTCTTCCCGCCCAACTCGAGGACATACGGTTTCAACTTTGCAGCAGCCCTTTGGGCTACATGACGACCGGTCTTGGTCTCACCCGTGAGGGTCACAAAAGAACAGCGGTCATCATCGATGAGCGCATTTCCAAGCACACCCCCAGGGCCTGTCACCACATTGAGGGCTCCAGGCAGCAAGCCCGCCCTTTCGAAAAGCTCGCCGATCTTGAGGCCGATGACTGGTGTGTCGCTCGCCGGTTTGAAGACGACCGTATTCCCCGTCGCCAAACCATAGGCCACCTTGTACATAGACAGGATAAGTGGGAAGTTCCAAGGTGAGATGGCCACAATTGTGCCATATGGTGACCGAAGGCTCATGGAGAGCTTGGTCGGATCGGTGTGAAAGGTCTCGCCGAGAATGCGTTTTCCATCGGCTGCTGCCGTTGCCAGCAGGTCTACCGTCTGAGAAATCTCGAACATGGTCTTACCAAAGGTGCCCCCTCCTTCGCCGGTGAGCACTTCGGAAAACTCCATTCGACTCTCTTCGAGAAGTTGACCAGCCTTGGCAATGATCAATGCCCGGTCGAACGACGATGTCGAGGACCAGGGTTTCCGGGCTGCATAGGCTGCTGCCATCGCCCGATCCGCATCTTTTTCGTCACCTTTTTGTACCCGAGCATAAACTTCACCGCTATATGGGTTCAGATCATCAAAGGTTTCACCAGATACGGCATCCACCCACTCCCCATTGATAAGCATTTGGTAGGTTTTCATCGCAGCTCCTTTCTAGAGAACGGCATGGCTCAGTTTAGAATTTCAAAACCGGCTTCATCACCTGCCCCTGCTCCATAGCTTCCACCGCCTGGTTTATTTCCTCAAACGGATAGAAGGTGATCATTCGGTCAAAGGGGAACTTCCCTTGGCTATACAATTCAATAAGCTTGGGGATAAACAGATCTGCGATTGCATCACCTCCGAGGATCCCCATAACCGTTCGAGCGTTCATGATCAGGTCCATATCCAGGCTGACCTCCGTGCCGGGAGGAACAACCCCAGTCAGTCCACATACTCCGAGGCGGGGCAGAACATCGACAGCCTGTCGAAAGACCTGGGGATTCCCGACACACTCCAGGCTATATTGAGCACCCCCGCCGGTAAGTTCTCGGATCGCTTCGACTGGATCGGTCTTTTCTGGGTTGATGGTATGGGTGGCGCCCAATTCCTCTGCCACTTTTAGACGATCTGGGTTGGGATCCACGCCGATAATGGTTGTACAACCACACACGACCGCAGCGAGAACAGCGCTCATCCCCACGTTGCCGACACCGAATATGGCGATGGAAGACCCAGGTTCGGCACGAAACGAATTCATGACCGCACCGGCACCTGTCATGACACCACATCCCATGGGGGCTAGGACCTCGAGTGGAACGTCATCCCGAACCTTGACCACATTCCGCTCGCAGGCCAACGCGTAATTGGAAAAGGAAGATTGACTGAAAAAGGAACCGTGGATGACCTGATCACCTTTTCTCATGGTCGGCGTATCATCCGGACGAGCACCATGGAAATTGTGTAGGAAGAAATTCATACAGCAGAGTTCTTTGCCTAACTTGCATGAAGTACATACCCCGCAGAAGTCCCATGCCAATACGACATGATCGCCTGGTTTTACTTTGGTAACTCTGTCGCCAACACTCTCAACCACACCTGCCCCTTCATGTCCGAAGACACTCGGGGGGGGTGGGATCGGTAAATGCATATCCCGACCAGCCAGATCCGTATGGCAAATGCCAACGCCGACGATCCGGACTAACACCTCATCATCGTTGGGATCACTAAGTTCTAGTTGTTCTATGCTGAATTCCCCCGATGGTTCCCAAACAACAGCGGCTTTGATTTCCATGTTTCACCTCCCCTACATGGGTGATCTCACGCAACTGGCTATAAATGAGGGTATGACTCATTCAAACAATTGGCGAGTTGAAAATTTGGCATCATCCTGTTTCGATAAACCGTGCAACCCCATTCGCTAGGTCATGCCTGGTTCCCTTATCACATACCAGAACTCTCTCAGCCATGGAGTCAACATCAAATATCGGCGACAAAATTCAGAAAGTCGCAAATCATTTTCATTTTCTGCTTTAGATTACGCCCCCCAGACCCCGTGGCAAAAAACGAAGTGGTTTCCCTAGAGCCCCAAATAGGCCTTTTTCACAAAATCACTTTGGAGGAGCTCGTCGGATGTCCCTTCCAAGCAGATGCGACCATTCTCCAACACGTATGCTCGATCGGCTGTCTCAAGAGAATGGCGAACATTTTGTTCGATCAACAAAACCGTAATGCCCTGGTCGGGGAGTTCCTTGATGATACGGAAGATTTCTGAAACCAAGAGCGGTGCTAATCCGTAGGAAGGCTCATCTAATAGACACAGCTTGGGCTTGGACATTAATCCCCGACCGATGGCCAACATTTGACGTTCACCACCACTCAGTGTTCGAGCCAATTGCCCTGCTCTTTCCTTCAGTATGGGGAAGATATCATAGACTTGCTCCAGCATTTCTTCCTTCTGCTTCCAGGCTTGAAGAGGATAGGCACCCATTTCCAGATTTTCATATACCGACATCTCGGGAAAGACTTTTCCACCTTCGGGGACATGAGAGATGCCCAATTCCACAATGGCGTGGGGCGGCAAGCCGTCGATCCGCTTTCCAAGGAACTCGACTGTGCCCGAAACCGGAGGGTGCACGCCCGATATGGCGTTAAGCAGCGCAGTCTTACCGGCGCCGTTTGACCCAATCAAGGCGACGATCTCTGATTCATTGACTTCCATACATACATCCCACAAAGCTTGTGTCATATCATAAGGCGTGGATACATCACATACTTCCAGCACGAGTCTATTCTCCTAAATAGGCCTCAATCACTGCCTTGCTGTTGGCAATCTCCTGTGGCGTTCCTTCAGCGAGCTTCTCGCCATGATGGAGAACCATAATTCGGTCGCAAACGTTCATGATGGCTTTCATAACATGCTCGATCATAAAAATGGTTATTCCCATAAAACGTATCATAACGACCAATTCCATCACCTCAGATACCTCAGTGGGATTTAAACCGGCCATCATCTCATCCAATAGAAGGAGCTGTGGTTTGGTCGCTAATGCCCGGGCCAGTTCGAGTCGCTTTCTGTTGGCTAGTGTCAAACGCTTGGCAGGTTCTTCAATCACATCTAACAAGCCCACGAACGCACAGAGCCCTGCAGATTCTCCCTCTGCATCTGTAGCTGACGGAGCGGTGGATCTCCCAAACGTCGAGCCTAAAAGGACATTCGCGAAAACCGGCATTTCGGGAAATACTTTGACCGATTGAAACGTCCTCCCTACACCCATCTTGCAAATTCGATGTGGTTTTAAGCCTGTGATCATCTGCGTATTAAATTTGATCGTTCCGGAATCAGGGACCAACGCCCCGGAAATCAAATTAAATAAGGTCGTTTTACCGGCACCGTTGGGCCCAATCAATCCGATGAGCTCGCCACGATCCACACAGAAATCCACATTAGAAACCGCGGCTAACCCACCAAAATATTTCGTGACACCTTCACCTTCAAGGATTGGCATGTTGTTGTCCTTTGCGTTTCTCTTGCCAATTTTCTATCACCCCTACGAGCCCGTCAGGGATGAAGAGGATTACGATCAACAAGATGAGACCGAAGGCAAGCATGTAGTGGTAGGGAAACTTGGTGATTAAGACTTCCTCCAAGTAGGCGAAGATCGCAGCACCAACAACAGGACCATAAAGCTGTCCCATACCACCAAATGCGGCCATCAAAACGACCATGAAAGAATAGAGCGCATTAAAAGCGATGTATGGATCAACATACGTCCATCGTGTGGCCATAATCGCCCCTGTTGCCCCCATGAAGGAGGCGCTAATAGCAAAGGTAATGGTTTTCAAGGCATTAACATTCACGCCTGAGTGCGCAGCCGCATCCTCAAATTCGCCGATGCTCCAGAGTGCTAATCCATATTTAGAACGCCGAATCAAGTAAGCGGTAATCAGCAATACCACGAGAATAATGAGCATGGTGTGGTAAATCGTATTGTTGTCAACGAGGATAACAAAACGTCCCCGTGTGCCCGTAAATTTAATCTCGTACCAGAGGAGAAGATTCTTGATGAGCTCAACCAGCCCGAATGTGAATACGGTGAAATAGATGCCCCTCAACCTAAGCGTTAATGCCCCGATGAGAAGGGCAAGGAAAGAGCTTAATAAAGCACCGATGAGGATGACAAGCACTAAGGGTAATTCTGTCCCCAAGGTCGCTGAAGTGTAAATACCAATTCCAAAGAAGGCTGCGGGTGCTAATGAAATATACCTGGTCGGAGCGGAAAAAATTGTCCAACTCACAGTCAGGATGATGTACATAAAGATGCTGATAATGAGAATGACAGTATATATTGATGCATAGAGGGTTAAAGTAGACAGTAGACCCAAGATGACAAGAAGTAAGCCTGGGACCCACCATTTTCTAACATCAAGATTAGCAATTTTCATTGTCTACTTCCCCATAATTCCAGTTGGTCTAACCAAGAGGAGAATTGTGAAAATCAGGTAGTAGGCCACCAGCGATAAGCCAGGGTCTATATAGGTTACGATGCTGCCAATGATCCCCAGCAGGAAGCCCCCAATGAAACTGCCCGGTATGCTGCCCAAACCACCCAGGACTACCACAATGATGGCGATGACGGTATACTCAAGCCCCATTACCCCATGGACGGGGTAGACCATGCTGATCAGCATGCCGGCGATGCCTGCCATGGCGCCACCAAAACCGAAGCATAAAGCCAGTACCTGGTCGATATTTACACCCATGAGCCCCGCTGTGGTCGGATCTTGGGCTGCTGATCTGATGGCCTTGCCCATGCGAGTGCGTGCTAAGAAGAGGTAGAAAGCAGTCCCAATGACAATGGCAAAACCGGCGGTCACGAGGCGATTGGCGCCAAAGAGGGCACCAGCAATCTCTACTGGAAATGCCAAGTAGGAATATCCCCTGATTTCAGGCCCCCACACGATCAAAGCCAAATTCTGAATGACGAAGAAGAGACCGAATGAAGCCAACATGGAGTTAGCTTCAAAAATATCAGATGATGTTGATGATGATAAAAGGTACCTGAACAACGTGCGGTGGAGGATGAAACCTAAAATGAATGCAAGGGGACCACAAATGGCGAGGGCCAACAATGGGTTAATGCCTAAGGTGCCCTGTAGTGTCCAGGTGGTTAATGCGCCGAGCATTATAAATTCACCATGAGAGATGTTAAGTATTCTGGTAACACCGTACTGTAGACTAAGCCCCATGGCGATCAAGGCATAAAGACCACCTAGTAATAAACCTAAGATAACGATCTCTAGAATGGTTACGAGCATGGCATTCGCTTTCAGGTCACGACGACCAAAGGTGCAGGCTGCCTAAAGGATACAGCAATCACAACTTTCAAGGGTATCAACACCCACCGAGTTGTCCGGCATTTTAGGCAGCCTGCCTAGCTGCTCATCGTGATGTCGATGAACGCAATGTCTACCCTGGTGGAGGTGGCCACTCCGGCTTGGGGTAGACAAACTCTGCGGTAGCCTTGTCCTTCGGTCCGACGACCTCAAACACGCCGTTTATCCACTGACCAATCTCGCCGGGATGGGCATCCTTGGCCAGGAGCCCGTTCTCGTACCACGTCGGGCCCAGGATCGTATCGAAGGTCTCCGTGGCAAGCACATCCCTTATCGCGTCCTGATTGAGCGTTCCTGCCTTCTCAATGGCCGCCTTCCAAGTTTCTAAAGCTGCCCAGTAGAGCGGGTGCCCCCACCAATCTTCGGCTTCTAATGGCAGGTCAGCATACAGCATGTCCGCAAATGCAGCGAGTTCAGGCGAGGAACCGCGGGCAAAGGTGGTAAACCCGACCATTCCCTCCGCCGCTGGACCAAACGCCGCCTGGAAAAAGCCGAAATTAACCCCAGGACCACCAACCCACGCCTTGGGGTTATAACCAAGCGCCATGGACGTCCCAGTGGCAGGCATGACTTGATCGGGGTAGGCAAAGCAGCAGAATACATCCGCTTCAGACGCTTTCGCCAGGTTGATCACCGGTGCCAGGTCTTTGATGTCCGGAGGCATGCTCTTGAGACCAAGGATCTCAATTCCCTTCTTCGGGAATTCAATACCCGCCACACCGGAATACTCTATGCCGTGGAGGTCAGCGATGTAGGATACGAAGGCCGACTTTGCACCCTTCTCGGCAAGGATATCGGCCAGTACAGGTAGCTCGTACCAGTCGGAAAAACTCAGGGAAATGAACACATAGGGTAGACTGGGAAGCATGGGCGTGATCGTCGTGCCACCGCCCTCCGCCGTGATGAGGACGTAGCCGTACTTGTTGGCAATCGGAGCCTGGGCATAGATGAAAGCGGTGCCGCAGGCGGGCCACAGAAAGTCAACTTTGTCCTCCACGATCAGCTTTTCCGTCAACCTGGTCATCGTGCCAACATCACTCGTATCATCGTAGATCTTCAATTCGATGGGCAGTTTCTTGCCGTATTCCTCCACATACACTCCGCCATCGGCATTAACCTCTTGAACCCATCTGTTATAAATAGGTCCAAAGGCTGAGTCCCCAATGATGGCCAATGGACCCGAGAGAGGTCTCGACATGCCAACAACGATTTTGTCTTTGGTGGGCATCTCTGTTGGTGCTTCGGTTGGCACTTCTTCAGGTGCTTCAGTGGGAACTTCGACAGGGACTTCGGGAGTCTCTGTGGCCTTTGGGGCGCATGACGCTGCAACCAATCCAGCGCCGGTGACCGCTGCGCCGCGTATGAAATCACGACGTGTAATTCGCTTGTCTTTCATCTTCTCCTCCTGCTTGTCCTCAAGCTTTTGATAACGGGTTGGATCTCTTGCTCCCATTCCTTCCCTCCTCTGGCTCGATCGGAGACGATTTTCTCCAAGAGGTGCGGCTTTCCATCCCTTGCACGATCAACCTTGGAGGATAGATTTCTAAGGGTTGCATCGCTGAGAATGCCGCCACTCGCGAGGTATGACGTGCCATTCTGAACCACGTCTACTGATCATCAAGAAATGTGACTCTCGAGTTCTTATAGCCTATTGGTTTATAATCGCGAGCTGTTCCCCTGGTTATCAGGATAACCCGTCCGCTCTGTTTCCGCTTGGCCTCCTTCCTCTTGGTCTATGAAAGCAGTTAAATTACTCGCTTAAGTTGACACAACCCTGCCTAATTTTTATATCTATTTGTATGCACCATACTCCTTTGTGGTATCGACCATCGCTTTAACATTTTCCGGCTTAGCATGATCAAAGAATGCCCCATTACATATGATCAAGCCACCATCTTCGCCTGCTTGATCTATCACCTTCTTGACATAGTTCTCCACATCTTGGGGAGTGCCCAAATTCAACAATGCGGAGGGCACGTTTCCAAGGAGACAGGCATTCTTCCCCAGTGTTGCCTTGACATCCGCCATATCCGTCAGATCGATCATCCAGAGGGTCTTCCCCTTCGGTAGATCTTGGACCACTTCGAGGCGTGTGCTATAGCCACCCTCAGCAGCAGGTAGGGGCACGCATCCTCCCTCGATCAGGCCGAGTAAGACCCTCTCAAGCGTAGGCCAGTAGAACTTCTTGAACTGCTCATCGGAGAGGAAACCGTCAGCGCCTTTGTGCAGGGGGACGAATATGAGCGGGTTTCCGGTCATTTTCGACGCACCTACCCCCATATTAATCATGAGCGGTGTGATAACATCCATGGCTTCGAGGAGCTTGTCAGGGTGCCGGTAGATATCCAGCATGACCCCCTTAGTGCCTCGCAATGTGTCACCGACGACATCAAAGGGAGCTTTGGTGAATCCGCCAAGGATATTTGGGTATCCTAAAGTGGCTAGTTCGCCGTCGGCACCACCAATTGCACCTGCCCATTTCAGCGCCTCTCCTCCTGCTTCAAAAAGTGCCTTATAGGTATTCTGAACTGGAGGTAGGCCAAAGGGGATGAAGTTAAAAGCGACCCCGTACATTTCGAGAATGCCTGGTAGAAATGGGAGCATCGCGAAGCCTTCCAACGATCCGAACACGCGCGGCAGGTAGACATTGCTGAAGTAACCCGATGGGTCATCAATCAAGGCATCATATTCTTCCGGCTTCATATATTCGCCTTCATTACACTGGTAGCTGTGTTCAGGCGCGACGCCATGCCCTGGCCAGGAGTAAAGCTTGTAGTCCATGATCTCAAAGAACTTCCCTGGGCCCGGTCCAGCGGCACCCCAATGCACATCAGGATCAAAGTCTTTGACGAATTTCTTAAAGGCCTCAGCGCATTTTCCGTAGTCATACATGGCATCTTGAATCGTCATCCCGGCATTTGTCCAAGGGAACATGTTAGGGAATATCGTGACCGGCACCCTGTCCGGGGGCTTCTTCATCTGGATGGCATCTTTAAACCGAAGTATTCTTTCCTTGAATCTATTCTCGGCTTCTGGGCTCTGGAAAGGAAGGGGGTTCCCGTCAGGACCTTTTGGCGTCAACACCCCTTCCCACAACTCCTCTTGTACTTCTACTGGTGTTAGTTCTTTATCCATTTTTACGACCTCCATCTTCTCTGCAGGGGTTCCTTACTTGGCGCCGGTCCATTTTTTGGCGAGAGTTACTCCAGCCATGGCATCCCTGCCATAGGCATCTGCGCCTGCAAATTTGCCTATCTCTTCGTTCACCTGACCACCGCCAACCATGATATGGACGTCGTCCCGCAGTCCTGCTTCTGCAATGGCCGCGGTTGTTTCCTTCATAGCATCGAATGCCAGAGTCAGGAAACCACTCAAAGCAACAACCTGGGGCTTGAATTTCTTGATTGCTTCTACAAACTTCTGGGGGGAGACATCAACACCCAAATCCTGGACCTCGAAGCCGTTGACATCGAGCATAAAGGTGACGATGTTCTTTCCAATGTCGTGTATGTCGCCTTCCACGGTACCGATGAGTACCTTTCCCAAACGCTTCACCTCTGGCATCTTGGCTAATTCAGGTCTTATCGTTTCCGTGATCTGGGCCATCATCTCCCCAGCCAGCATCAGTTCGGGTAAAAAGTAGTCACCCTTCTCGTAGCGCTGGCCAACGATGTCCATGGCTTCCCTGGCTGCATCCAGGATCGCCGTGGGCTCCGGTCCGTCTTCTACCATCTTCTTGACGATATTGAGGGCTTCTTCCTCTTTCATGTCAGCGATGGCATTGACAAGCTTTTTTGACATAGTATCCTCCTCTCAAGGATGTGATTTGAGGTCCTTGCCCTGGAACATGAGAACAATTCAATCGATCGTTCCCTACTCTCAAAGACGGCAATCCACGTTTGTGACCCAGCCAGGAGACTCATCACTCCAATGAACCGTCGTTTACGGATAAAGGACCTTTGCGCTCAATTCCATTGAACAACCCCGCACGATACGCGCGAGTGTAGTCGAGACAATGACGGTCCTGTCCCAGGATCAATCTAGCAGTGACCAGTACAGCTCTCAACTCGCGATCAAGAGGGTCGAGAATGGCGCTGTCCAGACCGGCAGCCAGCGCCAAGATTAAAAACGCCCGGTTGATGTACGATCGGGCGGGTAGTCCAAAGGAGATGTTGCTCAACCCCATGATCAAATGCGCTTCAGGAAATGCCTGGCGGATAGCATACATGGTGNNGGGTCGATGTACATGTCATCATCTGGCACACCATAGGTGCGGGCTGTCTCCATAATCTTACGGACGACCTCGACACGCCGTTCACAGGTCTCGGGGATCCCTGAGTCGTCCATAGCCAGGGCGATGGTCGGACAACCATGCTCGGCCACCAACGGCAGGATACATTCCAATCGCTGCGTTTCTCCGCTGATCGAGTTGATCATCGGTGTCCGCTCGACAGCCTGGATGGCCGCCGCCAGAGCTTGAGGGTTGGCACTATCCAGACAGAGTGGTACATCTACAACAGACTGGACTGTTTCAACCAGCCACATCAGATCATCTGGCTCCTTACTCCGACGCGTACCGGCATTAACATCCAACCAAGTTACACCAGCTTCAGCTTGCTTGGCAGCCAAGTCTTGGATCAATACAGAGTCACGCTCCTCAATTGCTTGAGCCACGCGCCGGCGCGTACCGTTGATCTTCTCACCGATGATTCTCATCTCTTCTTATATTTCTTTTAAAATCCAGGTATGTAATGGTCTCACCGGGGTGGGCGACGACGAACTCATCATCCCAGGGACCGCGCAATAGTTTCTTGATCAGGGTGTTGGAACCAGGGATCTCTTCATAGCGTAAAGCAAAGTTCTCCGCCGTATGTCGGCAGTAATCACGATAGCGCTCTAAATCATATTCGCCGGTGTTGATGAGCGCCAAGCGGGTATAGTTCTTGAGAAGCTTGCCCATCAGATAGCGGGCCTTTTCCTCGCCGTATTGCGCCACCATGTCTTCATACTCACCGAAGGGGCTATCTCCGGCTTCGATCCAGCCCTTGGTCATGTAGTACGTGCCCGGCTCGGCGCGGAACTGTGCCTTATAAGCCTGTTCCGAGCCTAAAAAAATCGCGATGCAGTCATCAACTTTGGGCACCACCAATGTACAGCCGTTGGCACTTAATCCGACGACAGCCTGGGAACAGAGGCCGTATCCCAAGAGAATCGTCCCGAAGGAAGTGTCCGAGGCGTCGATGGTTTCTTGGAGAGCACCCCTCAAGGCTTCGGGGTTGACGTGCAGGCCAAAGTCTAGAACACAGTACTCTACGCCCGGCGGCAGATGTGACAACATCTCCTCTATCACTGTCGCGCAGGCGATGACCTTGGTTTTCCTTGCCTGTTTTGAGCGCGGCCTATCAAACACCATCCGGTGGCCCGAGGTGCATACCTCACAAATTATACACTTATATAGGGAAGTAGTCAAATCGGGGAAAACTCGTCCCATTTGACAATATAGATCGAGTTATATATATTTATATAGACAAGTAGCACGAGGTGAGCACGTGGCTGACGAACCAATCATTGCCATTGACCGTGACTCATACGAACCGGCGTACGCTCAATTGGTACGTATCCTTCTAGGACAGATCGCCGCCGGGGTGTTCCGCCCTGGCGACCGCTTACCCTCCGAAGCTCAGCTTTGCGAGCGCTATGGTGTCAGTCCCATGACTGTGCGCCGCGTCATCAATATCCTCGCTGACCAAGGCGTTGTAACAACTGAACAAGGGCGTGGCACCTTTGTCAAGCCGCTAGAATTGGGCACGGCCACCTTCGATCTTGACAAACTGCAACAGCTCTTCCGCGAAGGCCAGTCCACAGTCAAACTCTTGGAGGTGCGCATCAATTCGGCCAATGATCGCACGGCGCGCAAGTTAGCTATCAAAGCTGGGGATCGGACCGTCTTTATCCGACGTCTGATCTTCCAAGGTGAGGAACCCATCTTATTACACCGCGAACACGTGATTTACGACCCCATCCGCCCTATCGTTGAATCCGAGATGGAAGTCACCGCCCTGCGTGGCTTACTCAATGGGGGGGGCGAATCAGATCTTAAGCGAGGAGATCTCACCATCGAAGCGACCACACTGACCGAAGAGGAGGCCGACTTGCTCCAACTGCAAGTTGGCGTTCCCTCCTTTCGCTTGGAGCACATTTTCTACGATTTTAATAACCAACCCGTCAGCTGGGGTTGGTTCATCTGCTCTGGTGACCGTCTTCGCTTCACCGCCACCATTGGTGTCACCTGAAGGAGATAAGCCATACATGATTAACACCGACATAAGCACAACATTGGTCGACGCCATCGCCGATCTCCAAGAAGAGCGTGCTCTAACACTCGTCCGTCAACGATTAGCCGCCGACGATGACTCCTTACTGATTATCGAAGACTGCCAGGAAGGCATGCGCCAAGTGGGTTTACGCTACGAGCGAAATGAATACTATCTTGCTGGGCTTATCATGGCTGGTGAGATCTTTAGCCAGGTAATGGAGCTGCTCCAACCCGTTGTGGAGAGTCAAATTTCGGGTCAGGCCTCAGGACGCATCCTGCTTGGCACAGTTGAAAGCGACATCCACGATCTAGGCAAAAACATCGTCAACATACTGTTGAGCTGTCATAATTTCGTCGTTCACGATCTTGGCGTAGACGTAGCAGCGGCCACCTTCGCAGAACAAGCCGCTGAGCTACAGCCCCACATCGTGGGTCTCTCAGGCTTGCTTACCAGTTCCTATGATGCCATGCGTGAAACAATCTCCCGGTTACGAGCCCAAGAGTATCAAAAGCCCATCATCATCGGTGGAGGACAGCTCAGCGAGGAGGTATGTCAATACGTGGGTGCTGACCATTGGACCACTGACGCCGTGACAGGTGTAGAACTATGCCAGCGACTGATGGCGGAGCAGGCACGAGAGAATGAAGATTGAAGTTTGATCTTGGACATAGTTCCTAATTCTTCGCCCCACCATCCAGCCAATCACCATTTGCCTCTAATCTAAAACCTGAAACGTTCAATTAGATAAGCCACAAGCTACATAGAAAGCGTCTTTTCGGGCGCCTTCGTTTCAGTTAGTGTGGTTCGATCGCGAATCCTGGCTCTATGCGATCACAGGACGAACGTCCGAGGGCCTTCAGGTCATGTGCCTGAGGATAGAATATTCTTAGCCCAATTCCCCTGCAAATTCGATAAATTCTCGAATCACAGACAAAAAGAACCAGCCAATAACTTGAAATGTAGGTATAAAAGTTCCGCATATGAATTCTCAGCATAGTGGGTTGTAATTTAACTTCAGGAGATTACAGAAGATATGAGATGGAGATGAGACACAATATCTCCGTTCTGACGATGGAACATTCCCAACAACTTGGCAAACAAGGACCACCTCACTTAAACTTTTCTCATTATTGTTATGATCCTGCACGATAGCTACGAAACCAATCCTTGGAGGTAGAAAGAGGGTTGTCACTCACAGAACCTGCCAGCGGCTGAAGGATGATAAAACAAGTTTAGACGAGGGGCTTATTCTTGAGCGTCCGCGTACGAGATTGGATTCGTATTTCGCACGACGAAAGTCTGACGATGGCAGGTGTTGCCTTCGCCTGTCGAACACTGCAACATATGATATACCGCAAGGATTGGCGCTCCCCTCGTCGACTCCGCGCAATCGTCGCCCGGATCGCGTCCGAACTCGCGATTCACCGCTGGTTAGAGAAAGAAAGAATACCCTACAGTTTGCGCTATGAAGAACCTTTCACACTGCGCGACCATCCCACACTCCTGCTTGGCGGTCACCGCGTTGAGGTGTGCTGCACCCTTCTTTCTTCCCGACATAGGATCCGACAGCTTCGTCGGAAACCCGCTTGGTTTCTTGATGCTGAAGCCCTCGTCCCAATAAAAACCCTCATAGCTGAAAAACTTGAAGAAGGCGATCTTCTCCTCTTCGTGCTTTTCCTCGGCCTCCAAGCGCACACGCAAGCCGCCATCCGTAAAGTGATCTCTACGGGTCAACATACATACCTGCTCGCCATCCCGCCCCACAGAAACTGGTACAAACCCACGGGCTCACTCGGGAAGTTGACCATCTTGTGTGATGATCCACAGCCGATTAAGCTTGAACTCGTCGGTCAGCTTAAACCTCAGAGAAATCACACCGAACAGTTGACGTTGTCCTCAGGTTCAACCACATCGGCATTGGAACGAGCGGCATTGCATTATCTACATTCAGATTGTCTCCCAAACCGCGCGATGTGCTTACGAAGCCCAGAACTCGAGGAAAAATGGGTCATCGAGCCTCACGCATGGATTAATCTCTGGATCTATGGCATGGAAGTCATCCTCACAGGGTGGTGTACGAAAAGGTCCTTCCTCCACCGTTCACGTTTATTACCCGCCGGCACACACACGCGCTACTCCCATCGCATTCAAACCGTAAATCGATCTATGTCAATTCAACAGCTACGGCCGATGAAGGAACTCATCGAACGGATACGCCAGGGATAGGGGTTAGTTTTTCCTTTGCCCCCACAGTTGCGTCTATTCCCGTTCCCGAGTATCCTTACCTTCGAACTCGCTCCTACCCCGAAGAATTGGATTTCATGATGTATATTGCGATCGAAGGTGTCATTGGCGTAGGCAAAACTTCCTTGGCGCGTCTACTTCAACCAGTCTTCGACGCCGAATTGCTCCTAGAAGTATTCGAAGAAAACCCGTTCCTCGCCGATTTCTATGCCGACCGTGATCGTTATGCATTCCAGACCCAGATCTTCTTTCTTCTCAGTCGGTACCGACAACAGAGCGAGACCGTCCCAAAAGCACTGGCCAAGAGCAACCTGATTACAGACTACACCTTTGAAAAAGACGCACTATTTGCCAAGTTGAATTTGAGTGGTGACGAACTCGAAACCTACCACCTTCTCCACAACGCCTTAGCAGAGAGGATCGTGGCTCCTGACCTGATTGTTTACCTAAAGGCTAGTACCGATGTCGCCATGCAGCGCATTGCTATGCGAGATCGATCATATGAACGACAAATGGAACGAGGCTATATCGAGGCGCTCAACCAAGCATACGAGGCGTTCTTTACCGATTATCCATCCGGACTGGTACTGTCCATCGATACGAACCCGCTTGATTTCGTCGCCAGATCGGAGCACCTCACCCACATCACGCGTCGCATCCGTGCCACATTGGGTATCCCCCCTTACCAACCCGAACTGCCTCTCGACGGAGATGCGTAAGCGTGAAGATTAAACGCCAGAAGCTCATTGAATTGGCATTCCGAGAGACGGAACGGCGCGCCGCTCAGAACGACGTAATCTCAGGATACCTTATCGGGTCAGTAGCTGCTGGAAACCCCAATCTAGGCGACACTTTGGACATCGACTTGATTTTGATTCATGAAAATGCTCCTGACACTCAACGCGAAATCATACGACTTTCCGATCAAATTCACCTAGATATCTTCCACCATTGGCGTGATCTCTATAGTCGTCCACGGGATTTACGCATTCACCCCTGGCTCGGTCCGGCGATGAGCGCACCGATCTTCCTCTACGATCCACAGCATTTCTTTGAATGGGCGCAAGCGGGCGCCCGAGGGCAGTTCTTCCGATCTGATCATGTATATGCACGGGCGTATGCCTTCCTCAAACGCGCCCGTCAAGCGAAATCCATACTTCCCATTTCGGGACGGTGGCTGAAGACCTATTTGCGCGCCGCACTCGAAGCTACCAACGCCTTAATCTCACTGACAAGTGCCCCGGCCGCAGGCCGCCGCGTGATGCTTGACCTCGAACGATGCGCGCGTACTTCTGGCCATGCCGATGTCTATTCATCCTTCTTACGATTATTAGGTGAAGATCAATTCAATGCCGCCCATCTACCCGAATGGTTGTCAGCATGGGGGCTAGCATTCGACGAGGCATCTGCTCTTTCAGGGGAGCCCGACTTATCGGAATGTCGCCGCATGTATTATCTTCGTGGCTTCCAAGCTTTGGCGGAATCGGGTCGTCCTGAAGCGGCGCTGTGGACGATGCTTACCACATGGGAGGGCGCCATGCATGCACTGGACCATAATGAAAGTGCCGGTCGCCATCAGCCCCCGTGGGAAGCGGTTCTCAAGCGTTTGCGCCTCAGCCTAGCCTCCAAGGACTCTCGTGCGGAAGAGCTCGAGCGTCACTTAGATACCATCGAGGGGTTATTGGATACATGGGCAGTGCAAAACGGAGTCTGATCTCGGCAGGAAGGAGTTTTCCATGAAAAAATTCGTGGCCGTTGCAGGAAATATCGGCGTAGGTAAATCCACGCTGGTGGAACTACTCTCCGAGCGCCTCGGCTGGGAACCCTTCTATGAGCCTGTGGGCGAAAATCCCTACCTCGCAGACTTCTACCGCGACATGCGTGCCTGGTCCTTTCCCTCCCAAATCTTCTTCCTCACACGCCGATTACGGGCTCATCGTCAACTATTAGAGCACCCGACGTCCGCAATTCAGGACCGCACCGTCTATGAAGACGCAGAAATCTTCGCCCACAACCTTTATCTTCAGGGAAACATGACCGATCGAGACTATCAGACCTATCAGGAGCTTTATCAGGTGCTCTCCGAATTTCTCCCACCACCCGACTTGGTTGTCTACTTGCGCGCGACTGTCAAGACCCTCAAATCTAGAATCTCCAACCGCGGACGGGATTACGAACAGCAGATTCGGCCCGAGTATCTCTCGCGCTTGAACGACCTTTATAACTCCTGGACCGGGAGTTTTTCGCTCTGTCCAATCTTGACTGTGCCCGCCGATGACCTCGATTACGTTGCCCACAACAGCCACCTCGATTTGATCGTCTCTAAAATCAAGGACAAGCTTGCAGGGAAAGAAGAAGTCGTGTTCGAGGCAGAAGAAGTAGCGCGCGTCAACGGCTAGCGCGGCAGAAGAGGGTAAAATACCTATAAACAATGTATTCGCCGCTTTAAGTTAGGAAACGATCACGCTTTCTCCACGTGGCTCTCCACATAACATACGCCCAATATTCAATGAACCTCTTCTAGATCCTCCTATTTCCACCCTATTCTAGGCCACGAAATGCCAAAAATGTTCACATATGGTCACACCCGCCTTGCTTCACGAATGTGAATCCTGTACAATGTCTATTAAACCGAACTTGGAATCGGGCAAATGCATTTCCACCGTCAAGGGAGAGAGCCCGATGAACATCATCAAGGTGTCATCCTCGTCACGAACCTCGGCCGTAGCTGGTGCAATTGCCGGGGTCGTTCGAGAGCATCGCCGAGCGGAAGCTCAAGCTATCGGCGCTGGTGCTGTTAATCAAGCCATAAAAGCTGTTGCAATAGCCAGAGGTTATCTTCAAGAAGACGGCATTGACGTAATTTGTATCCCGGAGTTCGCTTCAGTTGATATTGATGGCAAAGAGCGTACGGCGATTCGACTCATTATTGAGACTCGCTGAACACTTGCACACTTGTGCCATATCCCCCTACTTCTTTCGCTAATTCCAAATCTTAAGACACCATACGAAGGGTCCCNNCAGCCTTGGATTTTGAATCGCAGGTCATCCTCAATAGAGTCTGCAGGAAGAAATCAAGGTCGCTCCTTCTACCGCAGCATCAAATTCAAGAGCGTAAGCAAATGATTTGTGGTCCTATACCCAGAACACACGACTATGCGATTTGGGGAAGATCGAGCATGAGCGTTTCAAGCGCCACCCTCACGTTACCATATTTGTGGATAACTTCGAGTGTCCGCATCGTCGCCTGCAGTGCTTCAAATACCTGATTCCTGTTCAACCTTGATGCCAGGCGCTCCATTTCCACGTTGCGGTCGGGATTGTGGGCGTTTGCCTGCGCGCTGGTAATCACGATCAATACGTCCCGCCAAAGGCTTAACCATGTCAGCAATGCTTCCTCCGCTTTCCCTCGCCGCCCTGCTGGTTCCCGAGCCCGGGTAAGCCGCTCCACGTACACGAAGCGAGCCGCACGGTTTGAGCTGAGTAGCCCCACAAAGTCGTCGATCAGATCATTGCGCATTTCCAACAATTCCGGATCGCTCACCATTCTGAGAGCCCGACCAGGACAACCTGCGCTTATCCCTGCTATCAATTGCGCACGATCAGGCGATTCGCCCCTCAATTCAAGCGCCTTGCTGAGTGCCCTCGTGGAAAGCGGACGCAATGGGATCACTTCGCAGCGTGACACGATCGTGGGCAACAATGACTCTGCTGAACGTGCAGTGAGCAACAACACAACCTGAGCTGCCGGCTCTTCTAGCGTCTTTAACAATGCGTTTGCAGCACTGTCATTTGCCTCATGAAAGCGTAATAACATGGCAATGCGCCAGGTGCCTTCATAAGGCGTGAGTGCCAATTGCCGCTGGAGTACCCGAATCTGACCAACCCTCAAAACACTGCCGGTCTCGTCGGCTTGAACGATATGTAGGTCAGGAAAGGATTGCTGTAAGGTTAATCGGCACGCGCGGCACTCACCGCAAGGATCTGCAGAAGCCTTCACTGTCTCACAGTTCAACGCCTGCGCAAAACGCAATGCCAGCGTTCGTTTTCCAATCGAGTCCGGTCCGGTAAAGAGGTAGGCATGCCGCACTTGTTTATTCGCTAAGTGCTGCTGTAAGAGACGAGCCGCCCACTCATGCCCAATGATGTCCCAGCTCATAGTCTCATTGTAGTCGAGCAAGGTAGAGAACCACAAGGTATTTCGGATGCTCGCTGCTCCAAGAGCGGAGAGGCACCCGATCAGGGTATAATCCCTCTAGCTTCCTCCCGAGGTGATTTATGACCGTTGGTCGTAGACGGAGCAGAGGAAATTCCCCGTTCATACGCATACGAAAGAATCATGGACTGGAACACGCTACAATCCACATCCTCAGCCAGCGATTCCCGAAGAAGACCTTCATTGGACGATCGGATACCAAGGGTTTCTACTTATTTGGGGATCTCACATTAGAAACGCTGCGCGAGGCGGTGGAAGAAGCCCTGGACCGCCTTCGGCGTGGTGAGCATCAACTCGCGATTCACCCCAACTGCGGTACGAACCTTGTTACATCCGCGGCTCTTGCGGGTACAGCATCCTTTCTCTCGCTTCTAGGTAGTAAGGACGAGAGTTGGCGCGAACGCATGGAACGCTTGCCACTTGCAGTTGCCGCAACAGTCCTCGCCTTGATCGCAGCTCAACCGCTTGGCCGTCTTGCGCAACAACGCCTCACCACAATCGCCGATCCTGGTTCGATGGAGATTGCCAAAATCCTGCGTATTCAACGCGGACGTGTGCGCATCCATCGCGTAATCACACGGGAATGATATGAATCGTCCAGCACCAACGGTATATCTCTTCTATGGTGATGACGAACTCGCCATCGATGACATTATCCAAACCATGCGCGAGAAACTTGGTGATCCCACTACTGCCGATCTGAATACACGTCGCTTCTCAGCAAACGAGATCGACCTGGGGCTCCTGGAGGAGAGTTGCAAGGCAATACCTTTTCTCTCACATCGGAGACTCACGATCATAGAAAACGCAGAACGTCTTTCTGTTGACCCCGAATGGAGAGCGCGCTTCCACGAATTCCTCGAATCTCTACCCGCGTCTGCGGCCTTAGTGTTGATCGAAGACACAACGTACTACCGGGAAAAAAAGCAGGATTACATAACATCTTCCGACCTTTATCAATGGGCACAAGAACACCCCGAAATCAGCTTTATTCAGGCGCACTATGTTCCTCGCAGCGGAGCATTTGTAAAATGGCTTCAGGAACGCTGTCAGTCCCTAGGTGGGGAGATCGACCTACCAGCCGCGCAACTACTTGCTGATTGGGTTGCAGAAGACCCCTTGCTCAGCATCCAGGAGCTTGCAAAGCTTCTCGATTACGTCGATCGCCAGCGTCCAATTCAAAGACAGGACGTGGAGGGCCTGACGCCGTACCGAGGCCAAGAGAACATTTTCGCCATGGTCGACGCTCTCGGTCAAAGAGAAAGTCAGCAGGCACAGGAGCGGCTGCATAAACTTCTTGAAGACGAAGAGGTTCGCTATGTCTTCGCGATGGTCGTACGGCAATTCAGGTTACTTATCCTCGCCCGAGAAGCCCTGAACATAGGGAAAATGCCTAAAGAAGCTCTGCCAGCAAAAACACCTGACTTTGTCGTGCGCAAAATCAGCGCACAGGCACGCAACTTTACATCATCAGAGTTGGATTCAATTTATCACAAGCTTCTTGAAATAGACCTGGCGGAGAAGACAAGCAGATTAGACAAGGTTGTCGCCCTCGATAGCTTTATCGCCGACCTTTGCTCATAAACCTTCCGTTACGATCCTCACGTTCTTCAAGTGACTTGTGCCGAAATCCGCGAGTCGACTTTTGCGGGTTGTGTCTGTTCTTCTATCCCCAACCAGAAGTGATCAGGTAAAACGGAGAAATTGGTCAGAATCTTTACTCCTGAAACCAGTCTTGGCGTGCTTTCTCCGGACGTTTTGGGATGGAGGAGGCAAAGATTAGGCATGCACCCGTATTTCTCACGATAATATACAGCTGCTCGCTCGATACGCGTGGACAAATCGACACTACGATCACCGTCAAACCACAACATGCCGATCTTCATCCTAGACCTCCCTTCCCGTCTAATATGCGCTCCATACGCCATATCCCGCGAGAAACATCCTGCGAGAGCAGGCAGCGCATCCCACGGGTTGTGCGCAATCGAAAAAGTCGAAGCTGCTCCACACCATTTCGCTGCCGATACGTATTGGTTTGATAGCGGTCGATGCTGCGAACGCGATGGCGCTGGCCACGCCAGGTAAACTCTGAAGGCATCACATCCTTTGATGTAGAACAAACCACCACGAGTTCACCACTCCCGAAGCGAATCATGTCTCTGCTTCCTCAAACGTGTCTACTTGAGTCGTAGAATCCGCCCATAGAAATGCCCTCTCGGTGGAGCCTGTTATCTCTATCGGTGGCACGCCAAGAGGCGCGAGATTCTGGTGAATGTTCAATGCGGAAAGTCGCTCTAATAGTGCGTCATCCGCCCCTTCCATGGATTGTGGGTAGATTGCGATCAAGTCTTCAATGCGTGTGGAATCCATAAACCCTCGTAGAAGGGACCTGACGGCTGAACTCAACAAAAAGGACAAGACAGACAAGGTGCCCCCGAGCCACAAGGCGTTACTAGAGACATTGGTGGGATGATCGCTCCCTGTCTGCCAGCGAAGTATGCTAAAGGAGAGATAGAGGCTCAATCCCGATATGAGAATCACGGTCGTAAGTCGGATGATACGCCGCATCATGATATTCCCTCTTAACCATACCTTGGGGACATCCTCGACACCCGCCAGCCTGCGCTTGCAAGCCGGACAGCTGTATCGAGATCGCGCACACTTAACCAGGCAACGTCCACGATGCTGGTATCGGTGCCCGCATTGAAGCGAAACTTGCCAGGCGCCACGGATTCGGTTTTTGCTTCATGTTGCAAAGCGATTGCGGTGACCATCCCGCCGCGTTGATCGGCGCTATGTTGTGGCAATAAAATGGGATCCCGAGATGCGCCCAGAATGTGGACACCGCTCTCAAGCCCTTTCAACATGATCTCGTTCAGTGCCGACAGGATTTCAGCATCGCGCATGAGCGTTAATCTTTCAAAATCGTCCACCACCAACAAGAGATGCGGGTGTGTGATGCCGTTTTGCAGGCGCCGAAATACCTCGCCAGCCAGCCACATCAGAAGCTCCTTGGCAAATTCCACATCGGTCGCCAAATCCGTGAGCGCATGCGGCAAAGCCTCGATCAACGCCAACTCACGCCCTCCGATATCTATCCCCAGAACGTTGAGTTGCGAACGCCGACTCGTCAACGCTAAAGATACAAGCAGCGTCCGCATGAGCTCAGACTTTCCGCATCCTTCCGGACCGGAGGCGAGCAGATGCCAAGTCGACCGCCGATCGAGGTCGATCAGCAAAGGCTTACCCGCGCTCTGCATACCGGCTACCGCTGTCATCGCCGACAAATCCTGTAATGAATGGAGTAGGGGGAGGAGCCTAAGTTCGTTGCCCTCCTGAAGCGGGACATCGATCGCAAATCCTTTCCTCTCCTCCGCCACGCGTACTTCCATCACGCCGATCGCATCGGCGACGGCCTCCGCGGCCTCCACCACCTGATTGGCGTGGGTGCCGGAGACTGGTGCCAGGTGGTACCGCACCCACTGGTTTCCTACTTCACCCCCCTGAACCTTCGCAGGTATGGACATCGAATTCAAGGCACGCTCAATGCTGTCGGCTTGACGGTTTAGATAGGTGCGATTCAAGAACGATTTCCCCATCGCATACCTCCTTCATGCCAGGAATAGAACGTATGTTCTGCTCCGTTATCCTACCAGAACATATGTTCTCTTGTCAAGCCCCAATTCTGTACGCCGCAGGTGAAGCAATTCCCTCGACCCCACCCGACACTGCGAGGTACGTGGGGGCGAAGCGATGCCAAACTGCGAGATGGGGATTGCCACGGCCCGGAGTTCACCCAGAGCTTGACGAAGGGGGCCTCGCAATGAACTGTGAGGTTGAGGGGATTCAAGTGACCCAAAGCGTCGGTCACCTTTCCGACAAGTCAGAGACACCTGTGCTACAATCATATAAGTAAGAACAAGGCCCACGAGGAATGACTGATATCCGACCATCTTCAATTGCCGGGACGTGGTACCCCGGTCAACCTGAGGCATTATCTCAGTCCATTGATCACTACCTGCAAGCGGCAGAACCACTACAGATCGACGGCGAAGTGATCGGCCTCATCACACCACACGCTGGCCACCGATATTCCGGTCATGTCGCCGCGCATGCGTTCCACTGCCTGCAAGAAAGCGAGCCCAAGATCGTCAGCGTGCTCTCTCCCCTTCATTCCCCCCACCCTGCGAAGGTTCTCACCACAGCGCACGAAGCTTACGCAACACCATTGGGAACGGTCACAGTCGATGATGAACTCCTGCAGCATCTTGAGACCGAGTTAACAGAAAATTGGGGCATTAAGATCAGTCGCTTGCGGAATGACAACGAGCACTCCTTGGAGATCGAATTGCCCTTCTTACAACGCAGCATTACCCAACCTTTCAAGCTCCTGCCAATAATGATGCGCGATCAATCCAAAGCCACCGCAGAAGCGGTAGGAAAATCTTTGGCGAGCGTGCTTGCGGATCATGCGATCCTGATTATCGGGAGCACCGACTTGTCCCATTTCTACCCCCAGGAAGTTGCCGAAAAGTTCGACAAGGAGATTCTGCAACGTCTCCAGGCATTCGATCCATCCGGCATCCTGGCCGCTGAAGAGCAAGGGATTGGATTCGCCTGTGGCCGAGGGGCGATGGCCGCATCGTTGTGGGCAGCTAAAAACCTTGGCGCCGACAGCGTAAGGGTGCTCAAGTACGCCACCTCAGGAGATGTCACAGGTGATTTTCAATCAGTCGTGGGCTATGCTGCTGCTGTGATCTATCGCAAGGATGATCACTAATGTCCCACCACGAGAGATGAATGACTTCTCGGTCTCATGAATCATTTCCTATAAAGTAGACAAATCATGGTGAACGAAATCTGGATTGAAATCTTAAAACTCGCGGCGGTCGTATTGCTCGTGCTAGCAAACGGCTTCTTTGTCGCCGCCGAGTTCGCCCTTGTCGGCGTCCGTCGCACGCGCATCGCTGAATTAGCCGAGAGAGGCAACGTCAGTGCACATTGGGTGCAGAAGGCCATCGAAGACCCCGACCGCTTTATCGCCGCCACCCAGCTCGGCATCACGCTTGCTAGTTTGGGTTTGGGATGGATTGGAGAGCCGGCTTTGAGCAACCTGCTCAGGCCGATCATCGAGCTTTTTCCCGCCTCCATGGAATCTGGGGTTTCTCACAGCCTATCAGCCGGCTTTGCGTTCGGTCTGATCACATTTTTACATGTCGTTATCGGCGAGCTGGCACCCAAGTCGATTGCGCTCCAAGATCCCGAACGGACCTCGTTGACTATCGCCCGTCCAACACTTTGGGCGGAACGAATCTTCCGCCCCGCAATATGGCTGCTCAATGGTGCCGGAAATGGCCTCCTACGAGTACTCAACATTCGTCCAGCCTCGGGCCACGAGCGAGTCCACTCCATCGGGGAGTTAAAGATGCTGGTCTCCGCCAGTGCCGGTAGCGGTGTTGTCGAAGACGAAGCCGAGGAAATCCTGCATGCCGTTTTCGATCTCGGCGAAACTCTAGTGCGATCGGTGATGGTCCCCCGCACCGAGATGGTCGCGGTTCCCGCCGACTCCACCCTAGACGGTTTGATCCAAGTCGCCATCGACCACCCCTTCACCAAATTACCCGTCTATGGGAGAGACCTGGACCAGGTTCTAGGCATCGTCCACCTGAACGATTTGTTGTCCGCCTTCTACCGAAAACAGCACGATGTTCATGCCGCTCAAGACCTGATGCGCGAGGCCATCTTCATTCCAGAGAATGCGAAGGTAAACGGATTGCTCAAACTGTTCCGAGATCGTCAACAACATATCGCCATTGTCCTTGACGAATACGGAGGCACTGCGGGCATGGTCACATTGGAAGACCTCCTGGAGGAGATCATCGGGGAGGTCGGTGACCCCTTCGACCACGAACCGGAGATACTATCTCTACCGGACGGATCGACACTGGTTGACGGCCTGATGCCGATTGAAGATTTCAACGAGCATTTCAGTCTGGAGCTTTATGATCCCGACTACAATACCGTGGCCGGCTATGTCCTTGGTCGACTGGGCAGGTTGGCTCAGGTTGGCGACAAGGTCACTACTGATGGCATCCAACTGCAAGTAGAAGCCATGGACGGCCTACGGATCGCACGTCTCTCGATTCGCAGCCTATCCGATGATCACGACCGGCCAAGTCCCAGTCATCCGAGCGACGAATAGCCACCATGTTCGTCGAGGTGGCTGTCAACCTTCCCCCCGTCCAAGGAACCTTCGACTATCATCTCCCCCCCTCGCTGCGAGGGCGTGTGATACCCGGTCACCTCGTGACGGCGCCTTTCGGCAAGCGTCGAGTCCAAGGNNACCTGTCCTTACAGAACATCAACTCGAATTAGCCCGCTGGATCCACACGCAAACCCTGGCCCCACTGATCGACTGTCTCACAATGATGCTCCCACCCGGTCTCAGCCAAAAGGCCGACACCCTCTACACGCTCCTCGACCAGAAGGTGGAAGCTGAGACGCCTACTCAACAGCAACTCATAAATCTTCTGAAGCGCCGCGGAGCCCTTCGAGGGAGGCAAATCGCGCGTGCCATGCCACGACGACAATGGCGTCGAGCAGTGGAGGATCTCGCCCGCCGTGGTGCGCTGGAGTCAAACTCCGTCCTCGAACCACCACGCTCACGCGCCCGACGTGTCCGTACTGCCCGGCTGGCTGTCTCTCCACAAATTGCGGAGGAGAATTTCCAAGATCTGGGGCGTACGGGCAGCGAGGCCGCGCAACGGCGAAAGAACGTCTTAGAAATACTCATCAAAGAGGGGGAACCTCTCGAGGTCACGTGGCTCTACGCAGAACATGGAGCCAAGCTCACCGATTTACGCTATCTGGAACGACGAGGTCTCATCGCATTGGGCGAAGCGGAGATATGGCGTGATCCCTTGGAATCGATCGACTACGTGCCCAGTCGCCCACCCGTCCTGACAGCCGATCAGATGATCGTATGGAAGCAGATCCGCGCGGCGCTCACCGATAAACCCGATACCGCCCCATCCCAATTCTTACTCCATGGTGTCACCGGCTCCGGCAAGACAGAAATCTACCTGCGAGCCGTCGCAGAGACTCTCGAGCAGGGTCGCCGTGCCATCGTGCTCGTCCCCGAAATTGCTCTTACGCCACAAACCGTGCGCCGCTTCTTAGCGCGCTTCCCAGGCCAGGTTGGCTTGATCCACTCACAGCTTTCCGACGGCGAACGCTTCGATACTTGGCGTCGCTGTCGCGACGGGTCGCTTCATGTTATCGTCGGCGCTCGCAGCGCACTCTTCACGCCCTTCTCTGACGTTGGCCTCATCGTGGTTGACGAATCCCACGACGAATCCTACAAACAACACGGACGAGGACCACGCTATCATGCCCGCGAAGCCGCGCTGGCCTATTCCACCATCCTCAACGCTACCTGTGTTCTCGGCAGCGCCACCCCAGACATCGTGAATTCGTTCCGCGCAGACCGCAGCGAATTGCAGCGGCTTTCTTTGCCGAATCGAATACTCGGTCACCGCGAGCGCCTCACCCGACAGGCATCACGTCTCGGTGTGACTTCACGCTACCGCAAAGCCGAGAGCGAAGCTCAATACATCGAGCTCCCACCCGTTAGGGTCATCGACATGCGACAGGAACTGCGGGCTGGCAACCGGTCAATCTTCAGCCGCGCTCTACAGACCTCGCTCACTCATACCTTCGAGGCCGGTCAGCAAGCGATCCTCTTCCTCAACCGCCGTGGTACATCCACGTACGTGTTCTGCAGGGATTGTGGTTGGGTGCTGAGTTGTCCGCGTTGCGAGGCCCATCTCACCTACCACAGCGCACGCGAAGACTTAATGTGCCATCACTGTGGATATAACCGTCAACATCCAAAGCAATGTCCTAATTGTGAAAGTGACCGTATCAAACATTTCGGCGCCGGAACACAGCGTGTACAAGGCGAGCTTGAGGCCCTGCTCCCTAGGGTGCGTACCCTGCGCTGGGATTGGGACGCCACGCGCAAGAAAGGAGCCCACGAAATCATCCTAGCCAACTTTGCCAATCACAAAGCAGACGTGCTCGTCGGCACCCAAATGATTGCTAAAGGACTCGATTTTCCTTTGGTCACCCTGGTTGGTGTAGTCTCCGCCGACGTTGGGCTCAATATGCCTGACTTTCGAGCCGCCGAACGTACATTCCAGATCCTCACACAAGTCGCCGGTAGAGCAGGCCGAGGCTTGCTCGGAGGCCATGTTGTCCTGCAGACCTATCAGCCCGAACATTACGCCATTCGCGCCGCAGCCCAACACGACTATTCAACGTTTTTCAAAGCAGAATTAGAGCATCGCAAAGACTTAGGCTATCCACCATTCAAACGTTTGGTTCGCCTCGTCCTACGCAGCGCCTCTGCATCGACGGCCGAAGCAGCCGCCCAACGCTTGGCAGGCACCCTCAAAGGCAATATCGCCTCCAAGCAAGCACTGGCCGACTTGATCGGGCCCGCCCCATGCTTCTTCCGAAAAGTGCGCGGACTGTACCGCTGGCACATCGTTGTCCGTGCCGCCGATCCCCTGCCACTCATCCCAGAAAAACTACCTGAGGGGTGGACCGTAGACGTCGATCCAGTCTCACTTCTATGAAGGAGGCACCCCATTGTTCGTTATATAAACATCCAAGGATTACATCCGCCCGATGAAGGCACCTGGGCACCTAGGCACCGTGGCAGCAGGGCATCTTGGCGCCTGGGTGCCTAAGTGCCACGGCGCCCTAGCGATCGAATAGTTTGGCTTTGAAGAGTTCATACCATAGGGAGGCAACCAATGTCTGAGATTCGCAGCTTTCTCGATCGCCACTTGAAGAGCATCTTCAACAACGACCTCGATACGTACCACGCCACTACGGTGGGCGACCTGACACTCTATGAGTGGTATGTGACCCCTCATCGCATCGACGGGTTGCCATTCCATGATTTTATGATGACCGAGTCCGCTCGCGAAGACACCTCCGGCATGGCGCTCGATCCAAAACCCGAAGGCGGCCGCCCGGAAGATAAGGCGCGCCTGCGCTTCGATCTTGCCAACTACTTTGAGCAACGTTATGGTGACACGGGTGTCTGTTCCTACACGATGTTGATTTCCAAGGGAACTTCGGAGGGCGTCAAAGTGATCAGCTACAACGAGAGCAGGGTACTCGCACGCATTGAGGGCGAATGGAAAGTGGTCCACGTCCACAAATCACCCAGTTGGGGCGCGCCCTTCCAACCAACAACATAGAGGCTATAACACACGCTTGGGTGTTAACCATATTGAAGCGAACGGCATAGCAAGAATTTCCCCAGAACGTAACCTGAGGATGCATGCTCTTCATACAACGGAGGAGATCCGAAATGATCAAGCTCGTAGTCGACAGCACTTGCAACTTATCTGACGATGTTCTCAAGCAATTTGACATCCGCGTTGCCCCCATATCGATCCAATTCGGCGCAGAAAGTTACGAAGAAGAAATCGACATCGATCGCGACCTCTTTTATCGCAAAATCGACGAAATGGGGATCATCCCCACCACCGCGCAACCGACCCCAGCTTGGTATGAGAAATATTATCGTGAGTTATCCGAGCAAGGTCATAAGATCCTCGTGATCACCATTACCAGTAAGCACAGCGGCACGTACGATTCGGCCGTCTTGGCCAAATCGATGGTCCCTGAAGCCGAGGTGGAAGTATTCGACTCTTTGAACATCTCATTGGGGACTGGGTTTATGGCACTGGAGGCAGCCCGGGCCATCGAAGCCGGTCAGGAATTACCGGACATCCTCAACCGACTCCATGAAATTCGAGGGCGTGCAAGCCTTTTCTTCACGCCCTCGACCCTGAAATATCTGCAGATGAGTGGTCGTGTGGGCAAGCTGGCAGGCGTCTACGGTTCCTTGCTGGATATCAAACCGATCATCGGACTGGAGGAAGGGAAGTTGGCGACTCGAGAGAGAGTGCGCACACGTGGGAAAGCCACTACACGGATCCTTGAGCTCACTGAAGAGAACGTGGGTACATCCGCTCCGATCCATCTGGGCGTGGTCCACGCCAGAGCGGAGGAGGAAGGGCGTCGCCTTCTAGAACAGGCGAAGGCCAGGCTCAACATCAAAGAGGTCTTGTTCGCCGACCTGGTCGCTTCACTCGCGGTTCACGGCGGACCCGGTATACTCATGATGATTGCCTATCAACACTAGAACCGATTTTTAAAATTGAGGCTTGATACGACCCGAATCGCCTCCTCGTACAAAGCGACAACACACGAAAGGTAGGGAGCCTATCCTCGGCTCCCTACCTTTTTGTCCGATAGATTAGACAGCCCCTTGATTTTTCATAGATGTGGAATATTTCCTTGAGCGTGGCGACATGAGCTGTGGGACCTATGCCATGAATCCCAAACGGACTTCAACTCGAAGCAAATCTAAAAAGTCGGAACGATGACAACAACAGGGGGTATGAAAGCCAACTCTTCTACGAACAGGCCGCCACGAACGGGCGTTCGGGGAACCGTAAACATTTTTGGAGTGCTGTTCGGCCACCGCGCGGGCGCCGTACCCAAGACACTCACCACATAATGATGCTGTTGTTCACCGACGCCATGCGATCCGTGGCGGCTCGCAATTTAAGATTATCATAGTTCTGCATAAACCACAAATCAGCCCCATGTCGAATCCCTTCGAGGTTGGCGAGCACAAATCGGGAAGAGAAGTGCGGGTTATGAAACCGCGCCGATCTCGTGATAGAGATATTCCCGTACGGCGAAGACTTGGCGCCGTAGGGTGTCGTCAGTTTCCATCAAATCGGCGATTTTATCGCAACCATACATCACTGTCGTGTGGTCGCGACCGCCAAGCGCTTCGCCAATTGCGGGAAGGGACGACGAGGTCTCCTCACGAAGCAAATACATAGCCACTTGGCGTGGTAATGCCACTTCTCGCGAACGCTCACGGCTGAGAAGTCGATTTTCTTCGACGTTGAACTGGCTTGCGACAGCGCTGATGATCTGCTCCGTGGTCAATCCACCTCCCTGCGGAAGCATGTCAGCCAGCGCTGTTTCCACCATTTCGTGATCTAAAGGTACACCGCTCAGGTCGGAAAACGCCAGAACCCGCGTTAGTGCGCCCTCGAGTTCGCGAATGTTGCTTTGCACCCGACGCGCGATGATCTCCAAGAGAGTCGGATCGATCGTTCGCTTCGCCCGTTCGGCGTTGAAGCGCAGGATTGCCAGCCGAGTCTCAAAATCAGGAGGCTGGATATCTGCTGTTAAACCCCATTCAAACCGTGAGCGTAGGCGCTCCTCGAGGGTAATGAGCGCTTTTGGGGGCCGATCGGACGAGATCACGATTTGTTTATCTTGTCCATGCAAGGCGTTGAACGTATGGAAGAACTCCTCCTGTGTGGACTCTTTGCCGGCGATGAACTGGATGTCGTCCACTAGCAAGACATCGATGCGGCGATATCGATCGCGAAAAGTATCGGTTGTATGGCTTCGGATTGCGTTTATCAGGTCGTTGGTAAATTCTTCCGAGGAAACGTAGAGCACGTTCAAACCTGAAGCGAGGCAGGCATTACCGACCGCATGGAGCAGATGGGTCTTTCCCAGGCCAACACCCCCGTAGAGAAAGAGCGGGTTATAAGCTCGGGCCGGGCTTTCAGCGACAGCCTGAGCGGCGGCGTGCGCGAGACGGTTGCTTGTACCGACGACGAAGGTCTCAAACGCGTAGCGGCTGTTCAGATGACTAGTCACACCTTCCTGAGCACTTTCAAACAGCGATGTTTGCCAGGCGGATGCCGGCTGTATCTCCACAACCTCTTCCTGCCACACAACAAAGCGCACCTCTACTGTCGATCCAACAATCCGGGAAAGTACGCGCTTAACTGTGGAAAGCAAGCGTTCCTGCAACCAATCGCGTGCGAAAGCATTTTGGACACCAATGATAAAGGAACCATCTTCGTAAGCAAGCAACTCGGCGTCGCGCACCCAGGTGTCGAACGTCGCTCTAGGCATTTCCAATTGCAATTCACCAAGTGCAGCTTGCCAGAGTCGCTCAGCGTTCATACACACCCCCGCACATCCTGACAACAAAAAGCTAAAGTGCCGCCGTCTGAGCAGGTATGAAGAGTAGATTTTAAACTTTACTGTAAATCCGACGCGTGTTGGTGTTCAGCCGCCGAGGATGCGGCTGTGTCCCGCCAGAAGCGGACACTCGGGACGCTTTCCTCCTCAATACAGCACACCTCTCACGGTGCAAGCATTCTAGCAAAACAATGAGTGGGGTTCAATATGTTAAACCTGCTACTTCGTAAAAAGATTCAAAGTTTTAAGATCGCATAATGTTAAAGAAAACCGCGCGCATCAACCTTAACGGAAGTTCGAAGCACTCATCCAAGCAACTTTACATCCCCAAACTATGGGCCAGTTAAAAAATATGCCCCCATATCTATGGCAAAAATTCTGCCATTGTAAATAATTGCGTTAAGGTTTGTAAAATCTTAAAGAAAGCTCGAGGCGGGAACGAAGATTCACATTCTGAGCAACACTCAAAATCGCGGTTTCGTTTGATTTTGCGAAGGCATTTTCGGCTCGCCAATGGCAAAAATCGGACCTCTCACAATTCGGAATGGACAAATCACCTCCGTTTGGCACCTGCTACTCGTCGAAAACCGTCTCTAGCGCCTCGCGCACCGATCGAACAGGAAGGAGCCTCATCCCTTTTGGAGCCTTCTCACCCTCGCGGACACGTTTGGGGACGAGCACACGTTGAAAGCCGAGCTTCGCCGCCTCGCGGAGACGTGATTCCAACTGCGACACAGCGCGCAGTTCCCCCGAAAGACCGATCTCGCCTATCAGCGCCATGTCGGCCGCGATCGGAAGATCGCGAACGGACGATGCGATCGCCGCCGCCACGGCGAGATCCGCCGCCGGCTCATAAACGCGCAGACCGCCGACGACGTTAACGAAAATGTCTTGGTCTGCGAGTCGCAGCCCAACCCTTCGCGACAGTACAGCTGTAGTCAATAACAGGCGGTTAATGTCTACCCCATTCGCGGTCCGACGGGCGTGGCCGAAGGATGTCGTACTGGTTAGACCTTGCACCTCCACCAACAGTGGGCGTGTGCCTTCCATCGTGACCGCGATGGCCGAACCGGGAGCGTTGACCATACGCTCGGCAAGAAATACTTCAGATGGATTGAGGACCTCTACCATCCCCTGCGGCCGCATTTCAAAAACGCCCACCTCTGTCGTTGCGCCAAAGCGGTTCTTGACAGAACGCAACAAGCGATATACCTGGAACGAATCACCCTCCAGGTAGAGTACAGTATCCACGATGTGTTCAAGCACCCTGGGGCCTGCGATGGCGCCGTCCTTGGTTACGTGTCCGATAAGGAACATGGCCACGTTCTTCGACTTGGCGAGTGCATGCAGACGAGAGGCGCACTCCCGAACCTGCGAAACAGAGCCTGCGCTTGATGTGAGCTCGGATAGATAGAGTGTCTGGATGGAGTCGATCACGACTAGCCGCGGGCTCAATGTCTCAATATGACCCACAATGGCTTCTAGGTTCGTCTCTGTCAGCAGGAAGAGATTGCCGGGAATACTCGCCTCCTGGAGCAGCCTCAGTGCACGTGCTTTGATCTGGCGCTCAGATTCCTCACCCGAGACGTAAAGAACAGCATGACCATCCGCCATGCTCAAAGCCATTTGAAGCAATAGGGTTGACTTACCAATCCCCGGATCCCCGCCGACCAATACCACGGAACCTGGTATCACTCCTCCACCCAAAACGCGCGCAAATTCGTCGATCGCAAGGAGCCAGCACTCTGCACTTTCACCTTCAATATCTGCTAGCCGTTGCGGTTGGGAGGGCGACCCTGCTGGCCTACGAGCCCTGCGCGACTCCCTGGGCGCGACCAGTTCTGGAATCATGCTGTTCCAAGAACCACATTGTGGGCAGCGCCCAAGCGACTTCGCGGCCGTCCGCCCACACTGCTGGCATACATATTGTGTACGCGATTTAGCCACCGCTCCTCCTGCATGGATTATAACGCTCGCAGGCTTATCCTACGAACAACTCCCCCGCCATTCAGCGATGTGCACGCAATACAAAAACAGGGCGGATTTGTAATCCGCCCTGAGCTTTTAACGAGAGCTTTCAGCAATTCCCTATCGTCTGAACCTCATCCGGCCGGGATCGCTTCCTGAGTTTCGTCCTTTGGTTCGGCACGTTTAGCACGCAGGACAACCTCATCATCCTGCGCCTCGATAATGATTTCGTCACCCTGTTTGAAACGCCCTGCCAGCAGTGCATCCGACAGTTGGTCTTCGACTTGATTCTGGATGACCCTGCGAAGGGGCCGTGCGCCCATCTCGGGATCGTAACCCAGCTCCGCCAACAACATGCGGCCGGTTTCCGAGGCCTCCAACGTCATCTCGTGTTCGATCAGACGTGTGGCTACTTTGGCGAGCTCGAGATCGACGATCTGAACGATCTGCTCCTTGGTCAGCGCATGGAACACGATAATGGCATCCACACGATTGATAAACTCGGGTCGGAATACCTTCTTTAGCGCCTCCAAAAGTTTCTTGCGCATCTCTTCGTAAGCCAGTCGTTCTTCCACCTCTTCATCCTGGGGCAAATCGAAGCCAAGGCTTGTTTGACGCCGGATCATCTCTGCACCCACGTTGGAGGTCATGACGATGATGGTATTACGGAAGTCGACCTTGTGCCCGCGCGCATCCGAGAGGTGTCCTTCCTCCATGATTTGTAACAGCATGTTATGGGCTTCAGAATGCGCCTTCTCGACTTCGTCGAAGACAACAATGGAATACGGGCGACGTCGGATGGCTTCCGTTAACTGGCCTGCATCTTCGTAGCCCACGTATCCCGGTGGGGCGCCCACCAATCGGCTGACGCTGTGCCGTTCCATGAACTCCGACATGTCGATCTGAATCAATGCATCTTCACTGCCGAAGATGAACTCGGCCAAAGCCTTGGTGAGCTCGGTTTTACCCACACCCGTCGGGCCCAGGAAGACAAATGACCCGATCGGACGCTTCGGATCCTTCAACCCCGCCCGCGCGCGTCGCACCGCTTTCGAAATAGCTTCAATTGCCTCGTCCTGACCGACAATGCGTTGGTGGAGCGCATCTTCCATATGGAGAAGATGTTCGGACTCTTCTTCGGCCATCTGCATCACCGGCACACCCGTCCACATTGAAACCACTTCAGCGATATCGTGCGCGGAGACCTGAGGGCCATCCTTGGCCTGGTCCCAAGCATCACGCAATTCGCGCAGCCTGACCTCCAACTCGGCCTCACGTGCCACAAGCTCCTGGGCATCATCAAAGCGCGCCTCTTCGATCGCCTGCGAATGTGAATGTCGCGTATCGCGTAGCTTGGTGATGATTTCCTTGAGCGATAGAGCTTCCGGGCTCTTATACATACGAACGCGCGAGGCCGCTTCGTCGATCAGATCGATCGCCTTGTCGGGCAAGTAACGGTCGGTGACGTAGCGGGAAGAGAGATGCGCTGCCGCCTCAATCGCTTCGTCAGAGATCACCAGTTTGTGATGCTCTTCATAAGGGCGCCGAACGCCTTTTAGAATATTGATCGTCTCATCGACCGTGGGTTCCTCGATCATGACAGGCTGGAAACGTCGTTCCAGCGCCGCGTCATTCTCGATATGCTTGCGATACTCGTCAAGAGTGGTTGCCCCGATGACCTGCAACTCGCCGCGCGCCAACGCAGGCTTGAGGATGTTCGCCGCATCGACCGACGAGCCAGCCGAGCCGGCTCCTACTAACATGTGGACCTCATCGATAAAAAGGATCGATTCGGATGATTTCAATTCGTCGATCACCCGCTTGAGCCGCTCTTCAAATTGACCGCGATACATCGTGCCAGCTACCAATGATCCCACATCCAGTTGTAGCACTCGCTTTCCGAGCAGCGGGCCTGGGGTTTCACCGGCGATGATGCGCTGCGCCAGCCCCTCTACGATGGCTGTCTTGCCAACGCCAGGTTCACCAATCAAGGCTGGATTGTTCTTCGTCCTCCGCGCCAGGATCTGGATAACGCGTTCGATCTCTTGTTCGCGGCCGATCACCGGATCGAGCTTGTCCACCTCGGCCATAGCCGTTAAATCTGTGGCCAACTGATCCACCAAGGGTGTCTTCTCTTTTTTCTGTTTTCGACTCGATTGCGTGGCTTTTGCCATCCGTCGGGTTGGGCTCTCCTGCAGGATGCGTCTGGTTTGACGGCGGATCTGTTCCGGCGTAATACCCAAACGACGGAGCACGTCAATTCCCACACCCTCATTTTGGCGCACCAAACCAAGTAAGAGATGCTCGGTGCCGATATAGTGGTGGCCCATTTTACGGGCTTCGTCGATGGCGATCTGTAAGACCTCTTCGGTCCCGGGAGCCAACTCAATGCGCCCCCCCTTGTGACGGCCGATGCCCGTCAGGCGTTCAACGACCTCCTTCACACGCGCCGGTTCAAGGCCGAGCTCGCGCAACACACGACCTGCCACACCACCTTCTTCTCGAATCAATCCCAGGAGAAGATGCTCCGTGCCAATGTAATTGTGATGCATCCTCTCCGCTTCTTCATGTGCCAAACTCAGCACACGGCGGGCTCGCTGTGTAAAGCGTTCCATTTTATCGGCCAAGACACACTCCTCCGAGCAAACCCATGAAATCAAACCTCACGTCTCTCATTTTACCAAAAATTCCATAGACCCCCTTCCAAATAGGAATTATTTCCCCCAGGAAAAACTATCGGCCGAGCGTATCCTTTCTCGACGCCCGGCCGATGAGCTACATGGCTGCATCGGTGCCACCGCCGGGATCGTTGGGTTCGATATCCGCCTCGACATCCTCACTTACGGGCGGTTCTTCCTCTCGCTCTTCTTTCACGGGCGCTGCGGACAAGGATACGTCCTCACCCATCTCTTCCTCGAGTGTTGAGACTTGCTCGTCAACCGTCTCGACCTCCTCGATCGGCTGCTCTATCTCTGCATCCACCGGCTCATCAGACACGTCCACATCCACCGGTTCATCAGGGACGACTTCATCCACCGGCTCATCAGGGACGACTTCATCCACCGGCTCATCAGGCACGTCCACATCCACCGGCTCATCAGACACGTCCACATCCACCGGCTCATCAGACACGTCCACATCCACCGGCTCATCAGACACGTCCACATCCACCGGCTCATCAGACACGTCCACATCCACCGGCTCATCAGGGACGACTTCATCCACTTGCTGCTCAGGCTGCTCGGCAGTAGCGAGTTCCTCGACCTCATCAACGGTATCAGGAACCTCGCCAACCTCTGCCTCGAGGGCGGCATCAAAATCTTCTACCTCCTCGGAAATTGCCACTCCTATTCCGTCTTCTTCCATCTCATCAATGTCTTTCATCGCGGCTTGCCAATCCTGCTCCGCATACTCTGCAGAGGAGACACGTTTGAGACTAAGCCCGATTCTCTTCCGCTCACGGTCGATCTTTATCACCCGCAGTGCCAGAGCCTGCCCCTCCTGAACCACCTCACGGGGGTGCTCGACGCGCCGATCCGCTAGCTCCGAGATGTGTATCAATCCCTCAATATCAAATTCTTCCGTCCCGGCCAGTGATGCAAAAGCACCAAACTTTGTAAGCTTTGTGATGGTACCCTCGACTAATTGACCCTCCTGATATTGATCAACGATTTTGTCCCAAGGGTTGCTTTCGAGCTCCCGCATAGAAAGACTGATGCGTTTCCTCTCCGGATCAACACTGAGGACCTTCACCTCGACTTTCTGGCCAACCTTCAAAACGTCGCGAGGATGGGAGATCCGCTTCCATGAAATCTCCGACATATGCACCAATCCGTCCGCACCACCGATATCCACAAACGCGCCGAAATCGGCCAAACTGATTACATGCCCCTGACGGATTTCACCTGGTTCAAGTTCGGTTATCAACCGTTCCTTGAGTGCGTCGCGTGCTTCTCGTGTGGCCGCACGTTCAGAAAGGATCAGACGATTCCGCCGCCGATCAACCTCGATGACTTTGGCGATGATCGGCTCGTCGACCATCTTCCCCCAGCGTTGATCCGGTGTACTCCCATGAGCTCTGCGACGTCGTGAAAGGCTAACTTGCGATGCGGGGACAAAGCCGCGCAGGCGACCCATTTTGATGATCAATCCCCCTTTGTTAAACCCAGAGACGATGCCTTCAAATAGATCGCGACTTTCAAGCAAGGCCTCGGCCTGTCGCCAGTCCTGCTCCTCTTGAGCTCTACTCACAGATAGAATCAAGTTACCGTCCCGCGCACCCGAACGCAGGACGTAAACCTCAACCTCTTTGCCAACGACCAACTCAGTACGTTGTTCCTCAGGGATTCGCTCCAGCTCTCGTGCGGGGATCACACCCTCAGATTTGGCGCCGACATCAACGAGCACGTCCGTCTCGGTGACGCGTGCCACAGTCCCGATGCGAATCTCACCGCGACGAGGCATCTCCAATTCATATGATTCCCCCTCAAGAAGAGCATCCATCGGATGTGACTCATCATCTCCATTCGTCCCTGGTGAAACCTCTCTGAAGGCTTTCTCTGAAGAAGGAGCAGGCCGCTCCCTCTCTGTTTCTTCCACCGACGTTTCTGAGATTTCTTTCTTCGCCTCCATCGCCAGCTCGGTTTCAGCTTCCCGGGGGGCGTTCATCAGCTCTTCTACCGATCCTTCAGCCTCCCCTGAAGAATCTGGGTCTGCGCCGATGATCTCCTGATCTTGACTCATGAATAACACTTTCTCCGTTTCCCTGAGATGAGGGCATTATAAAGGTGAAGCGTGCTCTTGACAACCTTTGATGTCTCGCGAAGCTCGGATGCGGTATAATCCCGCCGGAGACACCATCCATGGCCACTGTCTACCCCTTCACAGCCGTCGTCGGTCAAGATCGAATGCGCCGTGCGCTTGTTCTCAATGCCGTAAATCCACGCATTGGGGGGGTCTTGATTCGCGGGGAGCGTGGCACGGGGAAATCCACGGCCGCCCGCGCCTTGGCCGCCTTACTCCCCGACGTGCGTGTGGTGGCCGATTGTCGTTTTGGTTGCGATCCTGACCGACCGATAACATGGTGCACGGACTGCAAAGAGAGGGTAGCTTCTGGTGAGCAGCTACCGGTGAAGATGCGAAAGACCTCTTTTGTCGATCTGCCTGTCTCCGCCACCGAGGACCGTGTGGTGGGAACGTTGGACATCGAACGAGCGATTAAAGAAGGCGAACGCCACTTTGAACCGGGTGTGCTCGCAGCCGCCAATCGCGGTTTGCTCTACATCGATGAGGTAAATTTGCTCGACGACCACGTGGTTGACGTGTTACTCGATTCCGCCGCTTTGGGCATGAATATCGTCGAGCGTGAAGGGATTTCTTTCAGCCACCCCGCTCGATACATCCTGGTTGGGACCATGAACCCAGAGGAGGGCGACCTGCGGCCGCAATTGCTGGATCGCTTTGCACTTTCCGTGGAGATTCGCGGTCTCTCGAACCCCCAGGACCGAGTCGCAATCATGGAGTACAACCTTGCTTTCGAGCAAGACCCAGAAGCTTTCCGCGAGAAATGGATGCGCAAGGAACTCGAGCTATCGAAGAACATCGAGAGCGCCCGCGAACTCGTCGACACGGTTTCATATACCAAAAGAGACCTCCTTCTCATCGCGAAGCTCACTTCGGAGTTGCAGGTAGACGGACATCGGGCCGACCTAGTGATCCTAAAAGCAGCACGTGCCCACGCAGCATTCGAAGGTCGTACTTCGATCACAGAGCGCGATATCGCTCTCGCTGCTGAACTTGCGTTGCCTCATCGTTTACGTCGCGGTCCGTTCCAGCAAGTTGAAATCTCAATCGACGAACTGCAATCCCACATCGACCACATCCAATCACAGACAGGGGGTGAAGATGTGGAGCCCGCCCTAATCGAGGAAGACCCCTCAGCGAAAAAAAAAAGACAGCAAAAAGTAGCCGCTGAAAACGGGGAAGAGGGGGAACATCGCGGCCAGACAGAGCCGACACGCCAATCAACAGTCGATTCGTTGCACGCTCGCTGGTGGGAAGGCGGCGACGAGGTTCGAATCGGTGAATCTTTCGTCCCTCGCAAACTCGAAGGGAATCTCGATCGTCTCACTCGTCGCCAGGGTGGACGCCGTACGCGCACCCGAACGGAACGCAAGCGCGGTCGCTATATTATGGCTCGACCCGCAACCAAAAAAAATTCGGACATCGCCTTCGACGCGACCTTGCGCGCCGCAGCCCCCTTCCAAAGACGTCGCAAGCAAGAACATCGAGACTTAGCTCTCTCTATCGAGCCCAGCGATTTGCAGCGCAAGGTGCGCGTTCGCAAAGCCGCGAATCTGATCCTCTTTGTCGTCGACGCATCTTGGTCGATGGCAGTGGCCGAACGCATGTCGGCGACGAAAGGAGCGATCCTATCTTTGCTCACCGACGCGTATCAGCGTAGAGATCGGGTAGGCCTCGTTGTCTTCCAGAAAGACCGTGCCCTTACGGTCCTCCCACCGACCAATTCGGTTCAACTGGCGCAGAAAGCCCTGGCAGATATTCCTGTCGGCGGCAAAACCCCGCTCTCCGCCGGACTCATGCTGGCGCACGATACCTTCCAGAAAGAGAAAGCCCTCCACAAGGACATACTACCTCTCATGATTTTGCTTACCGACGGAGCGGGAAATGTCTCCATGAGCAACCTCCCACCTCAGACAGAGGCACATCGTGTGGCTGAAAGAATACGGGAAGCGGGTATCCGATCTGTCGTGATTAACATGGAGCATGCCGCCTTCGATCAAGGGTTGGCGAATGCCTTGGCTGAGCACCTCGGGGGGCCGTGCTACACACTTCACGAGCTAAAAGCCGATCACCTCTACCGAACGGTAAGGCAGGAAATCAACGGGACCAGCGGATAAGTTCCACGACGCGAGAAACAACCTCACACAACCAAACTCCTAGGTCAAGCAGGCTGCTTTTTAATCTTTCGTTGGGGATTCGCAAGTGCGTAACGGCCACACCATATGCCGACGAAGGACATGGCGACACAGTGCCGATTTCAGGTGGTGATCAGGTCCCAATCTTTCTTGCTAATCGCGCCAGTCGATGCTCGATCTGCGACCAAAGTTGCTCTCTGCGCCAATCTTTTGGCCAATATGAGAGACAAAGTAAAGCATTCTCCGCCCAGGATTTTGCTTCACCGAGATCGTGCACATGCCATTCGTAATACTTCGCCAATTCAATACAAGGGAGAGGATCGTCGGGCGACAAACTGTGCCAGGCTTGCCAATGCTTAACCGCTTCCCCGCGCCGCCCTTCTTGTTTCAGATGCACCGCGTAACGGCGAAGTGCCTCAACCTTTACCTCAATCTCATCACTGTTTAGCGCCGTTAAAAATGCCGCTTCAGCAGACTTAATCCTCCCGGCATCCTGATGCCAACGGGCCACGGCCAGGGCTTCCGCACTGGAAAGCGAGTCTATATCTTCCTCACGATGCCGGCCGAGAACTTGCACCGTGAGCCCCACGAGGCTGAGAATATCCACCGCGTTGTGATAGACCACGCGCCCCATATCGCTGGCATCACCGGTTCGCAAATAGTCCAGGTACATCCCCGGAATCAACTCCCCAGGCACGTCGTCTGCCGTTCGACGGACACCCAAGAGTGTGCGTTCGAGTGTCCCTAGCCTGCAATCTGGCAGACTGTGCCGCCAAAGTCTCCTCGCTGGATGAAGGAGATCCAACTGAGGTAACGATGTCAGCGGCCAATGGCGCCGCAATCCAAGCATATANNCCGGCAGCTGTTTCAAGGTCTTCCTGAAGGGCATGCAGCAGGCTACTCTCCTCGCCCGGGTCACGTAGAAAGTACTGCCTGAGACGAAACGTACCCTCGGTGAAAGCTCCCACACCCACAAGGAATACAATCGTACCCGCCCCTCCGACCAAGCCCGTAGTTTCGGTGTCCAGAAACGCCATGCGATGTAGCGGCACCCCTTCCAGACCAGGTTGACGAACGACTTCCGCAGCTAGCGCACCCTCGAATTCGAGTAGGCGTGCTAGCGAGTCCGCACCGTGCTGGTAATCGAGAGGGTACCTATCCTCGATCAAAAACGCCGAGCCATAGGGCGTTTCGATTTCATCTCCAGGAGGTAAACCCTGGCGAATCAACGGGATGGATTTCCGAACTTGGGCTTTGCGTCGGCCTCGACCCATTCGTTGCAGCCGACGACGAAGTTCTTCCTCGCTCATTACGAGTTTCACCAGTTTTGACTACGATGGTCTGAATCACGTTGGAGAAAAGTCACCTCAGGCCTATGACCATCTACAATTGATCACCCATCGGACTGAAAGTATTATAACGCTCGGAGACGAGAGAAGGGGCAACCCAACGCTCATCGCTGTCTCCTCCTTTGGCGAAAGCCTCCGCCGGGTACCCACTCACCCCCCCGGCGGAGGCATCGTTTTCCTACAAAGAAGAAGGCGCGCAGCCGAATTCGATTCGACGGCGCGCAACTTGTTCTTTTCTGACGTCCATAGCGTGCGCGAATTAGATAGTAGATTGGTCTCCGCATATATCGCGGCGACGGCCTCCAATCTCCTGACACCTCCCCGATCTTGTTTTCAATTATCACCCGCAAGCAAAACAACTGTAAAGACAGTACCCTCACCTAACTTGGAGTCGACCCAAATTCTGCCCCCGTGATTATCGACGATCGATTTGACGATCGATAAACCCAATCCGGTGCCGGGCATGTCGTCAGGGATATTGCTGGCGCGAAAGAATTTATCGAATAAATACGGCTGATCCGCAGGAGGGATTCCTGGACCTGTATCGCTCACCCTTAAAATGACCTGCTCTCCCTCCGCTTCGGCTTCGATGCTCACCAAGCCATCTTCCTGTGTGTATTTAATGGCATTATCAAGCAAATTACCAATCATTTGCCTCAAACGGATGGGATCCCCATTGACAAGCGGCAACTCCTCAGGAAGGTTGGCCTCAAGTTTTACCCCCTTGCGCTCCGCCACCCCTCGCAAACTCTCGACCGCGTAGCGAGCCAAAACTCCGATGGGCGTACTCTCCCGTGCGATATCCAGACCCGCTTCGATGCGTCCCAGATCCAGAAGATCGGTTACCAGATCGGTGATTTGTTGCACACTGAGGCGAACACGGCGTACAAACTCTTCCTGTTGATCGTTCAGGGTGCCAGCTCGCTCAATCAGCTCGACATAACCAAGGATTGCAGTCAGCGGAGAACGAAGGTCATGCGAGACGGTGGTTACAAATTCAGATTTAATGCGATCGAGGCTTTTCAGGTGCGTGATATTGTGCATCACGATCGCCTGGCCGACTTCCTCAATCGGAGTCCGCTGCGCGTTGAAAAAACGCCCGTCTGTGACCTCGATTTCCTCCTGCCTTGGGACTTTCCCTACGCTACGCAACAACGCTAGCAGCTTAGGTTCCTCGAAGGCTTCAACCACTGACTTACCAAGGAACTCCCCCTCAATACTAAAAGCTTCTTTCGCCGCACGGTTGATCAGGCGAACGCGATTCTCAGGATCCACGATGATGACACCGTTTTCGATTTGTCTGAGAATGGCGTCGAGTTGGATGCGCTCCACTTCGGAACGCATAAACAGGCGTGCGTTCTCAATAGCGATTGCGGCGTAGTCGGCCATTGCCATCATCACCGTCAAATCATGATCTGTCAAAACCCTGCCCGCCTTACGATTATCCACACCCAATACACCGATGACCCTTCCTCTCACCTGTAGGGGCACGTAAATGAGAGAATGGACGAGATAGGAGGTCTTGATCTTCTTTGGCGTGGATTCGTCGAGCATGATTGGTTCCCCTGTCGCGATCACCTTCCCAGCCAGAGAGTCCTGTGTGTGCAACCGAAACGCGGTCGCGAACTCTTCGTCGAAGTTTTTGGAAGCACGCATATACAGCTCGCCGGTTTCTTCCTCCAGCAGCAGCAGACTTCCCTCCTCGGCGCCAGACAAACGCACCGCCGCCTCCACAACTGTGGTGAGCACTTCATCAAGCTCCAACATGGAGGTGACTGTGCGGCCGATCATCGACAGTGCCTCGAGTTCTTGGATGCGGCGTTCCACGTCATCCGATTTCGTCTCCTCCTCGGATTGAGCTGCGGATTGAGTATTTTCCTTATCGTTTTCCGACTGTTCTTCTGGGTTCAAAGCTCGCTCGATGGCCTGCAACATTTGCTCCGCTTCGAAGGGCTTCGTCAAGTAATCGCTCGCCCCTGCGCGCATTGCATCGACAGCCAAAGATTCTGAACCCTCACTTGTCATTAAGATTATAGGGATGTGAGGTTTATCTCGATGGAGCCGGCGTATCAACTCGATCCCCGTCAGATTCGGCATCTGGTTGTCGGTAATCACCAAGTCCGGTTCCAACTCATGAGCCACTGTGAGCGCAGACAGACCATCACCGACAGTCTTCACTTCATATCCGGCCGGCACAAGGATGTTTTCCTCAATGACGACACGAATATCTTCACTATCGTCAACGATAAGAATCAATGTTTTACTCATCTCGATACGCTACCCGTGATCGTAACATAGCCCGCCGCCGTCCCAAAATAGGACTTTCGGCGATTTGGGGCGGTCAAACACTGCTCGGTTATTCCTTGAGTGAGACCAACTCACCCGTATCCATGTCTGTTGCACTGGCTACCTGCTTGATGATCGCCGCCAGGACTTCATCTACGATCTTCAGACCCTCGAGCGTGTCTTCGTCTTCTGTCCCTTCGATTAAAGTTATGATCTGTGCTCGCGCGGCGCGTAATCCCCGATCCAACTCCGAACGCCATTCAGCACGAGCCTGTGCGTCAATGTCCGCCTCGCCAACGACCTGCTGTAATTTGAACGCCCTGGCTTCCAACGCTTGGAAGAGTCTGACGTTGACAAGCGAGATTGATGCATAATCAGCCACAGCTTCCAGCATTGCCTGATCGCGATCGGAAAATGGTCGGCCCTTTTGACGAGCGACGGCGATCACCCCGATGGGTTTATCGCGCACTTTAATGGGTGCGATCAATACGGCTTGCACCAATTTTGCGATCTTGAACTGCGAAAGCCCCTCACCGTCAATCGCTAAAGCCTCACCCGAGAGCATCACTAGCGCACTGACGCCATCCTCCCAGGGTTGATGTAGCTTGCTGGCGATCGCCGGCGGCATGTTGCTGTGTGAGCGAAGCAGGAGTTGCTCGCTCGCCTCCTCCTCAAGTAATATCCAGCCCATATCGGCCTCGGTGACATACAAGCTTCCCTCCATGAGCTTGTTGAACAGTTGGCTTTGATTTGTTGTTGAGGTCACTGTTTTACCGATGCCGAACAACGTGGTTAATTCGCGCACACGCCTTTCGAGTTGTCGATTGCTATCTGCGAGTTGTTGGGCGAGTCGCCCGCGTTCTTGTCGCAAGCGTGTCTCGTGGATTGCCCGCTCCACAGCCGTGACAACTTCCGCCTCTCGAAGCGGTTTCACCAGGTAGTCGCTTGCGCCTAAGCGAAAAGCCTGAATGGCATCCGCTTCCATTCCTTCATGAGCCATAACGAGGGTTGGCAGGTCTATACCTTGGGAGCGTAACGCAACCAGAAGATCCTTGCCGCTCAATCCCGGCAACGTAAGACTAGCGATAATTAAATCCGGCGCGAAAGTCAACGCTTGTTGAATTGCCGACGCCGCATCGTTCGCGCTGGCCACCTCATAGCCGAGAGGCTCAAGAACCTGCCGCTCAAGCAGGTCCAGCACGTCCACATCTTCATCTACAACCAGCACTCTCTCGAGTTTCGGAACTGCAGCCATGTTCGTATGATAGCACGGATGAATTTTCGGGGGGAGTCGCTTTCCTGGCCTTAATCAAGCCACGATTGGAATAGAATCAGAGACGTCGCATACATCGTCTCTGCGATCCGCGAGGGTAGATTTTACCGATAAACCAGAACACAACATTGTCTCGATCCAAGCCACTGCCCACCACGACAATCCGTTTACGGTGCCCATTTCAGTTCTCGCATCCGGAAATAAACGATTTCATCATCATTTCCCCCTTCTCGCCTGTTAGAATCCCATTAGATTCACCCAGCACATCTTGACTCACTTTCTCGGCGGACCTTAGAATCCAAGATGAAGGGTGAAAGAACGATGGAGTACAAAGATTACTACAAGATTCTTGGCGTAGAACGTAGTGCCTCGGAAGAGGAGATCAAACGCGCCTACAGAAAGTTGGCTCTGGAATGTCACCCCGACAGGAACCCAAACAAGGAGGCGGAAGACCGCTTTAAGGAAATCAACGAAGCTTACGAGGTGTTAGGCGATCCAGCCAAGCGCATCAAGTACGACCAGCTTGGCGCATCTTACAAAGCCTGGGAGCGAATGGGTGGCCAACCGGGAGGATTCAACTGGTCACAGTGGATGGGTGGCGCGTCGGATGGTGTGCGGGTAGAGGTCGGCGATTTAGGGGACTTGTTTGGCGGTTTCTCGGATTTTTTCGACGCCATCTTCGGAGACATGCCGTCGAGAGGTCGACCTTACTCACCCTCGATGACAAGCCGGGGGCGCGACATCGAGCACCCTTTGCGCATCAGTCTGGCCGAAGCCTACAAAGGCACGACACGAGTCGTGCAACGCGACACACAAAGGTTGGAGGTAAAAATACCGCCAGGCGCGAAAACCGGGACAAAGATCCGCATCTCCAGCCAGGGTGAGACCGGCCAGCTTTCGAAGGGAGACTTGTACTTGATCGTGAATGTAGATCCCGATGCTCGTTTCGAGCGAATTGGGGACGACCTGCACGTTGCAATCACCGTCGGGTTATACACGGCCGTATTGGGCGGCGAAGCCCGAGTACCCACGCCGCAAGGTGATCTCGTCCTCACCATACCACCGGGGAGCCAGCCAGGCCAGACCTTCCGATTGAAAGGTCAGGGGATGCCCAATCTCCGAAAACCTTCCAAGCATGGCGACCTATATGCGAGCGTAATAATATCCGTCCCGAAAGACTTGTCCGAACAGGAGAAAGAGCTCTTTAGGCAATTGGCTAATCTCCGACAATAATCAAACTTTTCTAAATCGGCTGAACCGGGGCCAACGATCTGACGCGACCAAATCGTCCTGGCATTCAGGTTCATCTTATCTTGAAGGGTAGTTCCAATGAGACATAGAAGTGGAATAGCTGTCGTTATCGCGTTAGTACTTACTGCGCTTGCATGTACTTCATTGCCGACTTTTATTCAGAATGCAGCGCCCACACAGGCATCACGACCCGCGATTCAATCCGTGCCTACCTTTTCCAGCCCACCGGGGGTGTCCTCCATCAACGGTCAGGTTATTTTCGATGAAGGAGATCTCGCGGGTCTTTACACGCGCGTGAATCCCGGAGTGGTAGCGATTTGGACCTTTTCGGGCATTGGTCCCGATGCAGAAGACTCCATCCCTAGTGGTCAGGGTTCCGGCTTTGTTGTGGATAAAGCCGGATACATTGTTACCAATCAGCACGTTATCGACGGCGCTTCAGCAATCGAAGTCGACTTCCCTTCAGGGCTGAAGGCGTGGGCTGAATTAGTGGGAACTGATCCAGACTCCGACTTAGCAGTCCTCAAGGTCGACGTCCCAGAAGAGTCACTTGTCCCTTTACCGCTGGGTGATTCTGATCAAGTCCAGGTAGGCGAACTGGTCGTTGCGATCGGGAACCCCTTCGGATTCGAGGGCACGATGACCATCGGGATCATCTCCGCGAAAGGCCGTACCCTGGAATCGATCAATCCCGCACCCGGCGGCTCATTCTTCTCAGCAGGGGATATCATCCAGACCGACGCCGCAATCAATCCCGGCAACTCTGGCGGACCTTTGATCAACATGCAAGGCGAAGTCATCGGTGTTAATAGGGCCATTCGTACGGAGACATTCACGGTCGGCGGCGACGCCGCAAACACAGGCGTCGGCTTCGCCATTCCGATCAACATCGTTCGCCGCGTCTTGCCATCTCTCATCTCCGTAGGCGAATACGAATACCCATATCTGGGAATTTCCAGCCTTAGCGAATGGAACCTCAGGACGATCGAGTTGTTGGGGCTACCTTCCAACGCCCTTGGTGCATATGTAACATGCGTGACACCTGGGAGCCCTGCCGACGAGGCAGGCCTTCGTGGTGCAGGAGATTGTAACGAATCGGGTCTTATCGGTGGGGGTGATCTAATAATTGCAATCGACAACCATGCGGTACGCCGCTTCTCCGAATTGCTGACCTATCTACTAAACCATACCGAAGTTGGTCAGACCGTGACCCTGTCTGTGCTACGCAACGGGGAATACGTCGACGTTCAATTGACGATTGGGGCGCGCCCCTAAACCCATAGTCGCCAATTGCGTTGATTTCCGATCATGGAGTTATGGAGGTTGCCATGCTAACGGATCGGGACATGAAGGCCTTGATCAATTTAAAGACTCAACACCCCGTCTTGAGTGTTTACTTGAACGTGGACCCCTCCTCAAGATCCGCGGACGCCTACAGGTTGCACCTGCGGCAGATGCTCAAAGACTTCGAAGATGACGCTGCCGACGATACCGAGGCCATCCTGCGCTTTATCCAACATGAATATGATTGGTCTGGAAGAAGCTTAGCAATTTTCTCATGCGCTAAAGAAGGATTCTTCCGCACCTTCCCGCTCTCTCTTCCACTTCGAAGTAGAGCGCGTCGCCTCAATCGTCCCTACGTCAAACCGCTGGCCCATCTGTTCGACAGTTTCGGCAACTATGGTGTGGCACTGGTGGATAAACAAGGCGCCAGACTCTTCCATTTCCACCTCGGCGAATTAAGAGAGCAAGAAGGGACCATCGGCGAGGCTGTGCGCCATACCAAACTCGGCGGGGGCTCACAGGCCGCGGGGAGGCGTGGCGGATCAGCCGGGCAAACGCGTTATGCTGAAGAAGTTGCTGAGCGCAACCTGAAGGAGGCGGCTAAATTTGCAGCTCACTTCTTCAAAGAGAATCGAGTGCGCCGGGTCTTGATCGGCGGTACAGAAGCCAACGTAGCGCGCTTCGTTGAGTTACTTCCAAAAACGTGGCGCAGCCTCGTGATGGGTAACTTCCCAATAGAGATGACCAGCGGACACGCCCAGGTACTCGAAAAAGCCATAGAAGTCGTCCGTAAATTCGAGCGGCGGCGGGAATCGCGCCTCGTAGATACTGTCGTCACTGCCGCTGCGAAGGGCCGTGAAGGCGTCATCCGGCTAGACGACACGTTGAGCGCTGTCCATGCCGGGAATGTGCAAACCTTGGTGATCAGTGAGGGATACCGCGCTCCAGGATACCGCTGCAGAGGTTGCGGTTTCATCACCGCACAAGAACTGGAGAATTGTCCTTTCTGCGAAAGCGTTATCGAAGAAATCGAGGACGCCGTCGAACTCGCAGTACGCAAGGTCCTTTCTGATGGCGGGGAAGTCGAGGTCCTGCACGACAATCCGGATCTGATAAAGGCAGGCAGTATCGCCGCTTTGCTGCGTTACTAAATGCACGTTGGCGAACCCAAACTTGGGGGGAGATCGCCCCTCTTTCTGAGCGGTGCTAGGAACTTATATCTTTGGAGCCCTATCGTTTCTGTCCACACTGTGCCACGGAACTGGAACCCTATGAACAGGGAGAGCGTGTCCGAAAGCGGTGCCCTTCCTGCCAATGGGTGTACTACCAAAATCCAACCGTCGGGGTCGCTGTCATCTTACAGACCGAGGAAGGGCTTTGGCTCGGACGTCGGCGCAGTGGGGGTTGGTGCATCCCATGTGGGCATGTTGAGTGGGACGAAAGCATCGAACAAGCTGCGATCCGCGAAGCCGAGGAAGAAATGGGGGTGAAGGTTGAATCCCTTGAGCTATTTACAGTCATGTCGAACTTCCATGATCCCGAACATCATACCGTTGGCGTCTGGTATAGAGGCCGCGCCAGAGACCTCGATAATCTACGAGCTGGAGGAGATCTCGTTGAGCTGCGCCCTTACCCACTAGACATTCTTCCTGATTTGATATTTCCCACCGATCGTGAGGTCGTCCGCCGGTTGAAACGCGCACAGAAATAACGCCGGCCACTCGAAAAGAAAGAGCCGCTGAGCAAACGGCCCAACGGATCTTTTTCATGCGAAGGGAGATCGCCTTCTGTTACTCGCTAAAGACAGATCGTTCCAGGGCAAGCAGGTTGGCGATCAAGCGCTCAAGTTCCTGATCTGTCAAAGTAGGGTCTTCCCCAAGAGCACCCAACACCGAGGATAACTGATCCCGCAGCGCCTGAACGGCCGATGTTCCATCGGGACCCAGCTCTTTCTGTAGCGTCGCCAGTCGTTCATCCGTCCCTGCCAAAGCCGCTCTAACGCCTACAATGTCCTCTTGGCCCAGAGCCACGCGCGCCGAAGATACATCGACCAGAGCGTTGACCAATTGAATGTGCAGGTTGGCGTCGTCAATGTCCTTCTGGATCGCTTCAATCTCCGCGCTGTGTTCAGCACGTAATGCCTCTAAAGCCGCGGTGCTCTCAGCCTGCAACGCGTCGACTCGATCTAATAGCGCTCTTCGCTCGTCCTGCAGGCGACTCACCTGTGTGACCCAAGTTGCGCCCACGCCCAAGGCAAAAACACCAATCAATCCCACGGACCACAGCAGAACCCTACGGAAAAAACGGCTGAGCCTGCTTGGTGGGCGAGGCACATCCTCGATAGGTTCCGCCTCCATGGTCTCGGGCCGATCAAGGATGTCAGCCACTTCCATATCACGTTCGAACTCCGCGGACGCCTCCTGCATTTGTTCGTCATTCTGTTTCATTACTACCCTCCTCAAGAATCATATCACCTGGATCAGATTGGACACCCCCTGTCTCAGGACTTGTGGCCTCAACCAAGAGCTTCCAGGCGATCTCTAGGTCATCTGCAGCGATTACGGGTGAAACACGTATATCCTCTAGCGCAAGTTCAAGGCGCGTTAATATCGGACTCAAGATCGAGCTATCCTCCTCCGTGCCGGCATCAATCATCTCGGCCAGCACGTCCGAGGCCGCTTCGATATCTGCAGCGGCCAGGCCTAGGTTATCCTGGAGCAACGAAACACGAGCCCTTGCAAGCAAAGTCATGGCCCGGATCAATTGTAGCTGCTGCCCGATTCGTCCAGCAGGAATTTCCAACTCGGAGAGACTGACCTCCAACTCTCCCAACCGGTCCTCCATCTCTTTGAAATCAGTCTCCAGGCCCGCCAAACTGTCTGCCATAGTCTCCAGTCCGGAAATTTCGTCCGCATGCTCCAATTGAACGTTGCGCAAACCTTCCACAACGGCTTGTACACCAGCAAGGTCCTCACCCTGTTTTGCTAAGCGCCCTTCAATGTCGGCCAGACGATCTCCCACTTGGGAAATTTGTTTTCCAACGGTCTCTTTTTCCCTTGTCAGCGTTGTCTCCAAATCGGCGATGCGCTGCTGGTTTTCCTGTGTGGGCGCAATAAAGTCCCTGTATAATCTTGGCACCCCGTAATAAGCGCCTGCACCGAGCACAACCCCCAGTGTTATGACGACCAGGAACCGCAGAAGAAGTGCACTAACGCGTTGGCAGCCGGTAGGTTCCTGCTCGATATCCTCATTTTCGTAATTCTCCATATCGGTGTCCATGCTGCCCTCCATCACGGTTGTGTGGGAGTCTCAGGCTGGATTCCCGTTGTCAACGTGCCCAGAAGCTGACGCAAGCCTTCGAGAAACGCATCAAACCGCCCATAGGCTTGCGACAACCTTTCAACCTCTGTCTCCAGATCCTGTACCAGAACGCGCACAGCCGCCATCTCGTCAAGCGACTTCGAGACCCGATCTTGCAGGGCGCCGAATTCATCCTCGACGATCTGCACCCGGCCACTCAATCCCTCCACCGCCTCCATCCGACGTCCGAGGGCTTCCATGCGTGAATTCATATCCTGGACTTCGACACGTAAATCAACGATATCGCTTTCCAATTGGCGTACTGCTTGATGTTCTCCAACATCCAGCGTCCGATTTATCCCCCCTAAGATCGCAAGGGTGAACAGAATGGAAAGGACCACAGCGATCACCGTCGTCCCGAGCACGAACCATACCGGCTCTCGGATATCGATGAGCGAAGACCGCGCGCTCCGCCGCCTGGCTGCCACGCGTGTTGGGCGAACTTTCAACTCCGGCTCACTCATCTCTTCGGGTATTACGGCTTGCTCATCAAGTTTTTCTTCGAGGGTATCGGATTCTGGTTCGACCATTGCCTCTGTCACCGGCTGCTCTTCAATCTCGTCTACAAGCACCGGCTCCTCACCGAAAGTCAGGTGGGGAGACAATCGCGCCAGCGTCGCTTTACCTATGCCCGAGACGCGCAAAAGGTCTGCTTCTTCGCCATATGGGCGACCTTCGAGTATGCGCCGCGCCAGAGCTTCTCCGACGCCTGGCAGCCTGGTTATCATCTCGATATCTGCGAGATTGGGGTTTACCGTCATCACGTCTTCTTCAGACATCGCTCCCTTCCCTTTTCCATCCCGGCTAGGATTCTCACGAAACCATGTGCTCATGTGGGCACAGCGGGCTTGCCATCTAACCCCTCAAAGTTTCTACACACCTCCGGGCTGAGAAGACCATCCCAGCGCGAGGAGCGTGGGGAGAACTCGTGCTGAGGGACGGTGCCCGTGTTATCAGCGGATACAGAACACCATACTCACAAACCACTTCTGACACTTCCGGTTCCTTTAGTAGTCTCATCGCGTGGTAATGATTACCTGCGCACTGCTCCCAATCCGTGCGGATGGGTGATCGGTTGGAGAAAGAATAGTATGATGAAATTCCAAAGGGCGCAAAAGATGCATGTCATACCCTTCTGTCGACCAGAAGTTGACTCACCTCCATGGCCGGCACTCACCTAGATACCACGCGCGCCGGATGCCTCGGGGTCGTGCCAACATTCGCTATAGCACATACCTGAGGATGAAGCCACACTTGCGGATCTACCAATCAATGTCACCGGACGAATTGCCCGGTTCCCAATGAGATCTCGACCAGAAATATGAAAACATTGATGGCGATCAAGTCAAGGCTAGCGATCGGCGGGAACCATGGTCGCACTGCATCGCGAATCGGGAACATACTCATCCCAGAAAGAAAACGGGCGACAGTTGTCGCCCATTGTACCTCAGCTGGTACCTCCCCCTTTAGCGAGCGTTGACTTTGATTTCCTTAGGCCGCGCTTCTTCAGCCTTGGGGATACGCACCGTCAACACACCGTCTTCCACGTTCGCCTCAGCGTTCTCAGGGTCGAGCGGAACTGGAAGGCGCAGGCTACGGGTGAATTCGCCGTAATGGAGCTCGCGCAACAGGTACTTGCCGTCCCCATTCACTTCCGATTTAAACTCCCCTCGCAGCGTAACCACGTCGTCGAGAATGTCGATGCGAATGTCCTCAGCCTTTAAACCTGGGACATCGGCAGTGATCACGTAGGCCTCAGAATCGGCATGAATATCCACGGGTAGTCGACGACCACCGTTGAATCCTACGGGTCGATAGCCACGGCGTATCCTTGGAACCAAATAGTAATTCATCATCGGTTTACCTCCCGATATACAAACGTCTCAAAAGACTTATGCAGATCATACCTTCCACGCATTAGAAAATCATAGACCAGACATAGGAGATCTATTAACATCCGAGCTATTCTGGCCAGAAGATGCGTCCCTCATGATCGGTGGATCCTGTTCCTCATGTATTTCAAGCTTGTCGGGAGAACGAGAAACCTCGGACTGGGGTTTATCCTGAGCGCAGGCGAAGGATCCTCAGAACGACATTTGCGGAGGAAACCACTTGCGCATGTCATCTCAAGCTATATCCTGCCTGCACCTGTGGCGCAGGCACANNGCTCTATGCCCAAACTCTACCCCAACCAATTTGTAGTCAAGCACACTTCAGCTAGAATTGGTAAGCAGGACAAGCAACTGCATGAGCAAAACCTATACTCCACACACCTCGCTGGGCCTCGCTCTGATCTCCGCTGGATCCCTGGCCTTTGAAGTGGCACTGACACGCCTCTTCGCCATCCAGCAATTTCACCACTTCGCCTTTGTTGTCGTTAGCCTGGCCGTAATGGGCATTGCCGCTAGCGGCTTACTGCTAGCAATACAACCCCGCCATCCACCACTCTCCACGCTGGCAGTTGCCTATGCCATTTTTGTGATCCTGGGCTATCTCACAATCAACTATCTGCCGTTCGACTCCTACAGCATCGCCTGGGACAGGCGGCAGGTATGGATTCTGCTGCTTTACTTCTTGGTCTCTGGCGCACCCTTTTTATTTGCCGGATGGACCGTAGGGGCGTGCCTGGCCGAAGCCGGGACGGAGGCCCATCGCCCCTACTCTGCAAGTCTGATCGGTTCCGCACTTGGATGCCCGGCTGCGCTGGCTGCGCTGTCCCTCGTCGGAGGAGAAGGGACAGTCGCTCTAGCTGTCGCGCTTGGCTTACTCGCTGCGGTAGCCTTCACCTCTCGGCAAACAACTCGATTCGCTTTGCTCGGGATGACCGCTGCGACTTTCGTCCTCGTCGTACGGTTTCCTTCTGCACTCGCACTCCGTCTTTCCCCCTATAAGCCACTCGCCATCACGCGTCTGGCACCCGACGTGCAGAGCACAACGACACTATGGAGCGCCTCTACTCGCATCGACGTCGTGCAAAGTGACAGCGTTCATGTGCTGCCGGGCTTGAGCCTCAACGCCCCTATCAGCCCACCCCAACAAGCCGCTTTGTTCATCGATGGAGACGGCCCCATTCCGATCAACAATCTCGCACCTGACGATCCAACAGCTAAGACCCTGACGAGCTACATGCCTGCAGCACTGCCTTATCTACTACGACCTGGGGCACAGTCGCTCATCCTTACCCCTGGGGCCGGGCTAGACATGCTGATCGCTTTGGCGGCTGATTCCGAGCAGGTGACGGTCGCTTTAGACGAACCCCTTGTTCATGACGTTCTCACAGGACCCTATGAAGAATTCAGCGCAAGCATCCTCCGTCATCCCCGTCTGACGGTCATCTCAGCTTCTGGGAGAAGCCTGCTACGACAAACAGATCGCAATTTCGACGTCATTCACTTCGCGCTCAGTGAAGGTTATCGACCGGTGACCTCAGGAGCTTTCAGCCTCTCAGAGAATTACGATCTAACTGTCGAGTCTTTCACCGACGCCTTCAAACACCTCAACGAAGACGGCCTGCTTCTCATTACTCGCTGGCTGGGGACGCCACCAAGCGAATCCGCTCGGATTTGGTCCACATTGCTTGCAGCCCTAGATACCCAGGACCTGGAGGACGTCCGCAAACATCTCATCGCTTTTCGCGGCATGCGAACTGCGACCATCATCGCAGCTCGGCAGCCCTTCTCCGCATCGGAATTGGATCTGGTTCGCAGCTTTCTAGACACGAAAGGTTTCGATCCCATCGTCCTGCCCGATCTCGATCCCTCGGAATTGAACCGTTACAACCAGCTTCCGCAAGAGGTCTATCACAGCCTGTATTCCGCCTTACTCGACAACTTTGAAGTTGCAACCATCGAATACGAATTCAACTTACGCCCACCAACCGACGACCGACCTTTCTTCTTTCACTTCTTCCGATGGCGACAGACGCCAGAAGTGCTGTCGACTTTAGGTCTCTCGTGGCAGCCTTTCGGAGGCAGTGGGTATTTTGTATTGTTGGCACTGTTCGCTCTCATGCTCGCGCTAGCTGCGCCGATGATACTTCTCCCCCTCATTGCTCTTAGACGCGCAAAGGTAAAGTTGTCAGCCGGAGGAGCCGCAACAATCTATTTCGCCTGCCTCGGCGCCGGTTACTTACTTGTTGAAATTCCGTTAATCCAACGTCTCACACTACTATTGGAAAGACCTGTTATCGCCCTGGCAACTGTCCTATTCACGGTATTACTCGCCTCCGGCCTTGGCAGCTTGCTCTCGCCACGCATCGAATTACGACGCGCCTTAGCTGCGCTTAGCGCTCTACTGATCCTCACAAACATTCTCCTACCAAGGCTCATTGAGATCGGATTGCAATGGCCAATTCCTGTACGCATAGCCCTATGTGTGCTCCTGCTCACACTTCCAGGGATTTTAATGGGCGTACCATTCGCCGCCGGCCTCAAGAGAATTCAAAAGCAATACCCTGGTTCGATCCCCTGGGCCTGGGCGGTCAATGGCGCCCTCTCGGGTGTGAGCGGCGTATTGTCGGCGTGGCTCACGTTGGACGTTGGATTTTCTGCGACGCTCTACGTGGGCGTTCTAACCTACCTGGGCGCCTGGGCGACCGCATCGAGGCTGGGGAACAAGTCTACAAAAGCAAACTCATCATAATACCTAGGGGCGCACGGCCGTGCGCCCCTACAAATTCTAAAGTAGAGATGCCCGCTGGGGCGTCTTAATACGATCTCCTTAGAAGCAACTCCTTCCGCTGAATAGCTTGACCAAGGGATGACTTTATTCTTCCCGCACCTCCCGTGTGAGTGGGACGAAACGCACACCGCCCATGCTCACGGACTGGTAGTTTTCCTCGTCCTGGCGTGTGATGTGCCACAACTCTTGATAGCCACCTACCGGACCGACAGGGATCACCATTACGCCGCCGATCTTCAGTTGTTCCAGAAGAGGTTGGGGAACATGATCGGGCGCTGCGGTGACGATGATGGCATCAAATCGAGCATGTTCCTCCCAACCGTAGTAACCATCTCCGTGGCGCACCATCACGTTTGTATAACCCAATTCCTGCAAACGCATTGTTGCGGTTTCCGCTAAGGGACCAATAATCTCGATGGTATAGACGTCTATCCCTAGTTCAGCCAAGACCGCCGCTTGATAGCCCGACCCCGTGCCGATTTCGAGTACACGATCTCCGTTCTCCAAGTCCAAAGCCTCCGTCATCAAAGCCACGATGTAGGGTTGAGATATCGTCTGACCATATCCAATGGGCAGAGGGTGGTTGTTATACGCTTGTGAAAGGTATTCTTCAGGCACGAAGGCATGCCGAGGCACGTTCCCCATAACCTCGATCACGGCCGGATCTGTTATCCCCCAGCCCACGATGCCTGTTCTCACCATGCGCTGGCGGAGCTCATGAAAGGGGTCAGAAGTGGGCGCGTGCTGGGGCGTGGGAGAAGTTGCCGTAGCCTTGACGACATCAGCCGTCTCGGGGATGGGCGTATCGACNNAAGGCGGTCCGTCGATTAGACATGATGACCTCCACCCTGAATTCTAAAGGTATTTTATGTCGGGCAACAACCCCCCGCATCGACTTGGAATGAACCCGAAAGCAAGATGGATGCTTGACGTCCCTCTGGCAGCACATAATTCCGCCTTCCGAGTCATCGCTCCAGTGTCCATTTGAGGGACCTCGCGGGGAAGCGACATTTCCTCTCGCTACAATTCGACACATATCCGCTCGATCTTGTTCAATGCATGAGTGTGCTTCCGCCCACGAAATCCTTAGGTCAAGGCCAGCCAACCAAGCGAGTTAAATACAAACGGGGTGGTATGAACAACCACCCCGGAAGACGTTTCAATAAGAGACTTCAACAGCCCGGGAAGTTAAATCCCAGGAAACGCAGGGGCGTCAGTAGAACACACCACCATTCCAACGGCATGAACCATAGGATGCCCCCACAGATGAGAACCAAAAGCAGACAGCCGCCTCCTGCAACTACAAGAGGCACGCGGGTCTTTCGAGGCTCGGCGGGAGCAACTGCAGGAGCAACCGGGGGAGCTGCAGGTGCTGCTGCGACAGCATGTGGAGCGACTGGCTGAGGTGCTGGTGCAGGTTGAACCGCGGGTGCTGGCGCTGCTGCCTCTCGGGCAACTGTTGCCGCGGCTTCTGGCGAAACCGCGTCGAAGGTCATGGTGACCGTCTCTCCCATTCCCACCAGGTCACCCGGGTTCAAGACGCGCGGCGCCATTAAGCGTTCACCATTGACGAAGGTTCCATTGGTTGATCCTAAATCCTCCAGGACATACCCCCCGGGTGTTCGTGTCAGACGCGCGTGTTGACGCGAGACCTCCGCATCACCCAAAACGACTTCATTGGTAACATCCCTCCCGACCATGATGACTTCTTTGGTGAGATCGAATACCATGCCAGGATTCGGACCTGTTCGGACGATCAACCGAAAAGAAGAAGGTGACATGACGCCCTCCTTTGCTTACCGCGGTGTTAGTTTACAGCCTGTCAAGCTGCTAGTCAACTCGACTCCCTCTTGGCCGGGCGCACCCGAAGGCGCAGCCCATCCACATCCACCACCTCTACACGCTCCCCCGCTTTTACCTCTGAAATCCCCTCTTCAAGGGCAGCCGACCACAGTTCCCCTCCCACCTGCACCATCCCAGTAGGGGTCAAATCTGAGCGCGCCTCGCCCGTGCGCCCGACGAGTGATTCTGCACCTGTCTCGACCGGACGTCGCTGCGCTCGAATCGCAAAGGTAACCACCGTCATGAAGAATGCCGCAGACACAAGCGCTACGCCTATCACTAAGGGCACCGATACTCGCAGAAAGGAGGGTGTGCCGGGTGAGTTGAACAAAACCAATGCACCGACAATGAAAGATGCGATCCCAGCGGCGGTCAACGCACCATGGGTAGGTGCTTTGATGTCGAGAAGGAACAAGACGAAAGCAGTAACCAAGAAGATCAATCCGAACCAATTGACCGGCAATACACCTATGCCGAGCGTGCCCAACGCCAGGCAAACGACCCCGATGAAACCCGCCACCCAGCCGCCCGGACTGGAGATTTCGATCAAGATTGCTTGCACACCTACGGACAATAAGATGAAGATGACGTTGGGATTTGTGAGCACCTGAAGCAATTCTTCGATCAAGCTCTGTGGCAACTCGACCACTTGAATGCCAGCTGTTTTAAGCATGTATCGACCATCAGCCAATTCAACATCGAAACCATCGAGTTGTTCCAGTAAGTCATCCAGATCAGACGCAATGAAATCGATCAACCCAACTTCGAGTGCCTCGCCTGCGGATACGGCCTTTGCTGATTCAATGGTCTCCTCGGCGAGCGCGATTGCCTCGGCTCCTCGCCGGGAAGCTAGACCACGCACCTGAGCTTTTAGAATTTCTTTGTGTTTGGCCTCTATCGTCTCCCCAAGGTCCTCTCCTTGACCTCCTACAGGGCTTGCAGCCCCGATGGCAGTTTCGGGTGCCATCGCCGCAGCGTGCCCCGCCAGTGTAATGACTGTTCCCGCACTACCTGCTATCGCTCCCCGCGGCGCGACATAAATCACCACAGGCACTTCGCTTGCACGGATGGCTTGCACCATCTGGTCCATGAGATCGACCGAACCTCCTGGAGTGTCCAGCTGTAAGATCAAGGCATGGAAAGATTCACTCTCCGCGCGGGACAATCCGCGGTTCAGATATTCCACCATGGCCGGCGTCAATGGTCCTTGCATGGTTAGCAGCAAGACCTGTCGTGCCTCTTGTGCCCGCCCGGGAAAGGTCAAAAGCAGGGAGAAAAGCAACACCAATATTAACGAGAATATATATAGTCGTCGCATCATCATACCTGTCTACTCCGATTATATCCGCGAATGAGGCACCCTGTAGGGGAGAATCATATCTTGCCAATCACCTAACTTCCTGCCCCGGTTTTTGATNNTCGGTATTTTCTTTTCGTGATCTCAGAGAAGCTGGGTGTCAAACTTACTGCTGCTTGTATTTCACGGCTTTGGGTGGCGTAATTTCTGTGTGATGACCGACTCCGGAATCCAATGCAGGACACTCTGTCAAGACGACTTGTGCTTGGGGATGAGTATCCTATAATGAGATCGGAAAGTAATTACTATAGCTTTGGGAACCTACCAATGATTGATCGTACAACCATTTGCGGTATGTTATCTTACCCACACACCATCGGTGAAATTGTTGCAGGAATCTGCAAGCCGCAACCCTTCATCTAAAGTATAGGAGTCAAAATGAAGGTCATCGATCGGTCCGACTTACGGGATGAGGACGGTATTATCAGCATGCCAAACAGGATCAAAGGGATGCTCAACTATGGGATGAGTTGGTATGGAGAGATGCAGGCCCAAGCCGAGCTTAGTGAGCAATTGTCGAAAACCTTAGGCAATGAGCACACGCTAATTCGCAACCTACGCATCCCAGGTACCTCATTCATAGTTTCCATGATACTCCTAAGCCCACAAGGCGTTCGTGTGATCACCCCAACAACTATCTTGGGCGTATTTCGCGCCAAAGGAGACACGTGGCAGAAATTCGATAGTCGTCGGCGACAGTTCAAACGCGACCGTCCCAATCCAATGATCGAGGCAAGTCAAATCGCCGAGGCAGTGCTCAAAACCATCCAGGAGCAGGGATTTGCGCTCCCGGAAGTAGAACCTGTTCTCATGTTTATGAATCCACGCACACATGTTGACCAGGCAAACCCGGCAATACGCATCGTGCAAACGGACGCCATCGACCACTTTGCGGCTAACCTGCTTAAGTTTGAGCCCATCATGGACCAAGAAGATATCAGCGCCTTGACAGAGGCACTTATCCACCCTAAGAAGCCCGAACCTGAAATCGCAGTGGAATCCGAATTTCCTCTCCCCGGCCTCGAAGGTGCTCCGGATGTCTTTGATGGGTCTGAGCTAGACTCACTATTCGCACCCGAAGCGGAGCAGGCGAAGTCACCTGCACTCGGTGCGCCATGGTACGCCCGTTGGGGCTTATCCAGACGCCAATGGCTCCTCCTCGCTGTCATGACCTTCTTTGAAGTACTGATTCTGATCGCACTTGTCGTGATGGTCGTCGCGAACACGTTCTACACCTAAGATCCATCAGTCTGAGTTTCGAAGGTGAAACTTGTCCCCGTTCCTATCCATTATCATCCCAGCGCATAATGAAGAACACCGCATACCCACAAGCCTGGAGAAAGTTCTTTCCTTTTTAGACTCCCAGAAATACGATGCCGAAGTGCTCGTTGTCGAGAATGGCAGCCAGGATCGCACTGCGGAGATCGTTGAAGTGTTCGTCAGACGACGACCGAATGTATTCCTGCTACGTGAATCCCGAGCCGGTAAAGGCTTGGCCGTTCGCCGGGGTATGCTCGAAGCCAGAGGAGAGTACCGCTTCATTTGCGATGCGGACCTCTCCATGCCCATCGAGGAAGTCAATCGTTTCCTTCCACCTCAGCTAGATGGGTACGACATCGCCATTGCCTCACGCGAGGTGCCTGGAGCCGTGCGATACGGTGAACCGATGTACAGGCATTTCATTGGCCGTGGTTTCAACTTCCTTGTTAGATTTCTCACCGTTCCAGACATCCAAGACACGCAATGCGGTTTCAAATGCTTCCGAGCCGGAGTCGCCGAGNNCAGAAACGCGGCTATAAAATCGTTGAGGTTCCGATCCCATGGTATTTTAATCCCGGTAGCCGTGTGCGTCTTCTTCGTGATACCGTAGCAATGTTCAGCGACCTCTTCCGCATCCGACGCAACTGGCGAAAGGGAATGTATGACCCACGCTGATCCTGCCGTACACGGCCCCAATCTCACCTACGAGTATGCATTACGGGACACAGGGTGTGCCCTTATCGCTGGATTGGACGAGGCAGGTCGCGGTGCTTGGGCAGGCCCGGTGGTAGCTGCGGCCGTCATGTTGCCCATCCAGCGTTTCGACCTGGCACAAATCTTGGTCGGGGTGCGAGATTCCAAGCGCATGACTCCGCTCCAAAGAGAGACCTGGTACGCCCGCATCTTCGATGTAGCGCTCGCCATTGGCGTCGGTGAAGCTTCTGCACACGAGATTGATGAGGCCGGATTGATCGCCTCCACTCGCCTAGCGATGCTCCGAGCTCTGGATAAGCTGAAAATAAAGCCGCAACACCTACTTCTCGACCACATCCGTCTTCCACAGCAGGAACTTCCTCAAACTCCCATTACGCGCGGCGACGGGTGCACGCTCACCATTGCCGCAGCTTCCGTTGTGGCAAAGGTTGCTCGTGACCGAGCTATGATCGCAAATGAAGCTATGTACCCGGGATACGGCTTCGCCCAGCACAAAGGATACGGCACGCGGTTCCATCACCAAGCTTTGCAGCAACTTGGGCCATGCCCTATCCACCGTAAGTCCTACGCACCGGTGGCTGCGCAATGCCTCACAGAAGACTAGTTCCCTCTAGCGCTCAACGCTTTCGCGAGTGATCTTCGAGTTCGACATGACGCTTTGAAATCGAACCCAAACGGACGCTACAGGTTTACTTCCTCTTAGGCTTGAGACTCATCGCTCATCCTATGCCACGATTTCCAATTGTTATGATTTGCGCTTCATTTGGATCGCCAGAAGTTGCCACTCAGACCTTAGGATGATCCGAGGTTTGCACGCACTTGATTGAGGTTGAGACACTCCGGGAGTAAACTATGTTCCTAGGAGATTAATCTGTGTCGCTCGACGCGTTCTTCACACCTCGCTCAGTCGCGGTGATCGGTGCCTCTACCAAATCGCACAAGCTCGGCTACGCCGTTCTCGATAACCTCGTCAATGGTGGCTATTTGAACGACGATCGAAAGGTCTATCCAATCAATCCCAAAGCCGAAAAGATCCTCGACCTCCCTGCCTACCCGTCCGTTACTGATGTCAAAGGCTCGATTGACCTGGCCGTGATCGTCATCCCATACCCGATTGTGCCTCAAGCTTTACGCACATGTGGAGAGAAGGCTATTCCAGCTGTCATTATTATCAGCGCAGGGTTCCGTGAAGCGGGGATGGAAGGCCTTGAGCGTGAACGCGAACTCATCGAGATCGCCAAGGAATACGACATCCGTCTCATCGGTCCAAACTGCCTGGGCGTGATCGACACCGTCACGCCACTGAACGCATCATTTTCTACCGGTTTACCCCCAGGTGGACCCATGGACTTCATGTCGCAGTCCGGTGCGCTTGGCACTGCCATCCTGGACTGGGCGCATGCAGGCAAGCTCGGTCTGAACAAATTCGTTTCGTTAGGAAACAAGGCTGACGTAAGTGAGGCGGACTTGCTGCAATCGTGGGTGAATGATGCGAACTCGAATGTCATTCTTGCCTATATCGAAGGATTGCCTGACGGACAGGAGTTTATAAAGATCGCTCGAGTTGTCTCCAAGAAGAAACCTGTCATCGTCCTCAAGTCGGGCACCACACAGGCGGGTTCGCGGGCTGTGAGTTCACACACCGGCTCACTGGCCGGTTCCGAGCAGGCATATGCTGCCGCATTTCGGCAGGCCGGTGTTTTGCGAGCAACCTCGTTACAAGACCTCTTCGACAACGCCTTAGCCTTTGGATACCTTCCTACCCTAAGAGGCGATCGCATTGCCATCGTCACGAATGCGGGAGGACCGGGTATCCTCGCTACGGATGCTCTCGAACGCGCCGGTCTCAGCCTGGCACGCTTCGAACAAGACTGCATCCGTCGCCTGGAGCAGTTTCTTCCCGACGCCGCCAGCGCCGCAAACCCTGTGGACGTCTTGGGTGATGCGCGCGCCGACCGCTACCGTTTCGCCCTTGAGCAAGTGACTGCAGACCCAAACGTAGATGGCGTGATGGTCATCCTCACTCCACAGGCGACGACAGAAATTGTCGAAACAGCGAATGTCCTGGTCGAATTCGCCGGTAACATCGACATCCCTCTTATAGCCTGCTTCATGGGGGAGGCGCGTGTCGAGGAGGGGGCAGAAGTGCTCGAAGCGCACAAAGTACCCAATTTCGCCTTCCCGGAACGAGCGGCATCGGTCTTCAAATCCATGAGTACATACCGACGTTACCGGAGCGAAGCGCTTCCAACTTTCGAAACCTTCCAGGTTGACCGATTAAGCACCCGTCAAACGATCGACGATGCTCTCTCATCAGGTCGTGTGGCGATCGGTGACGCCGAAGCGCGAGCGATCCTCAACGCCTATGATCTGCGCACACCACCCTCCGAAGTGGCAGATACGCCTGAACAGGCGGTTGAGATTGCGAATTCAATGGGATATCCAGTGGTACTGAAGGTCGCATCTCCCGACATCCTGCACAAGACGGACGTTGGGGGCGTCAAGATTGGGCTTCAAAACGCCAGCGATGTGCGCGATGCATTTGATCTGATTACCTATCGAGCACGACGATACCTACCGGAAGCACGCCTCTGGGGTTGTCTCGTGCAAAAAATGATGCCGACCGGGTTGGAGGTGCTCATCGGGATGAACCGCGACCCCCAATTTGGACCCCTTGTAACCTTCGGTCTAGGGGGCATCTATGTGGAGATCCTTAAAGACGTGGCCTTTCGCGTTGCGCCTTTCTCCCGCCACGAAGCACAAGAGATGCTTGGAGAAATCCGTACCCATGCCCTGTTATTAGGCGTCCGCGGGCAACCACCTGTTGATCAACAGGCCATCGTCGACGCCTTGCTTCGGATCGGGCAGCTGGTTTTGGATTTCCCAGAGATCTCCGAATTGGATGTCAATCCGTTTATCGTGTATGAGCGAGGACAGGGTGGCATCGCCATCGACATGCGGTTGATTTTAGATCCGGATAAGCAAACGCAAGCGCGTGCAGATCGAGCCAAGCCCGTTGGGAGTACGCCATGAACGCACTATACATAACCTCTGTGGAACCCTATTCAGGGAAGACTGCCGTGTGCTTAGCCCTCGGCAAGCAATTGCAATCTGATGGTAGGAAAGTAGGCTATCTCAAGCCCGTGAGCACACAACCTTGGCGTACGCCAGAGGGAAAGCTAGCTGATGAAGACGCCGTCTTCGTCCATAAAGTCCTCGGTCTTGAGGGAGATCCTACAGAAGCTGCACCCGTCATCGTGACGCCCTCGACCTTGCGAAAAAGACTCAAAGGCACTAGCGAAGAGGATCTCATGCAGAAGATCCAGCATGCGGCTGAGGCCGCCGCAAAAGGAAAAGACATATTGCTTCTGGAGGGTTTAGCCAGTCTGCGTGAGGGATACGCAATGGGGCTCTCAAACCTGAAGGTAGCAGAATCGATAGGATCGCCGGCATTGGTCATCGTGTCGTTCTCCGGGGAAATGCGTCTGGTGGACGATGCCCTTACCGCCCAGTTTCGACTCGGCGAATTACTGTGCGGGGTGATCTTGAATCGAGTTCCGCAGGAAAGTCAGGAATTCGTCGATGACTATGCATGTCCGTTCCTAGAAAAGCAAGGTATACGCGTGCTGGGCACCCTACCACGTGTGCCCCGCCTTTCTGCGCTAAGCATCGGCGAGTTGATCGATCTGCTCCAAGCCGAGGTGCTCACTAAATATGTAAAACCGAATGCGCTCGTCGAGACTTTCACCGTGGGAGCCATGACGGCCGACGCTGCCCTTTCCCGTTTCCGACGCTACCAGAATAAAGCCGTTATTACCGGTGGTGACCGTACCGATATCCAACTCGCCGCACTCGAGACCTCCACGGTTGTGTTAATCCTGACCGGAAACCTGCGTCCCAGTCCCCTGATCATCCAACAGGCTGAAGCTCTCGATGTCCCCATTCTTCTTGTCAAAGATAACACGATGGAAACAGTCGATCACATCGAACGCGCACACGGTAAAACCCGCCTTGGTCAGCCGGAGAAGCTCGAAACCTTCATTCAATTAATGGCAGAGAATGTGGATATTGGGGCGCTTTACGACTTTTGTGTCGGAGGATGAGCATCCGTCGGCTGCACCGCAGCAGATACCCTTTCGGGACCACCGTCAATAGGAAACCAAATGGTGAAGGTACTGCCCTGACCCACGTGACTTTCTACAGTGATCCGCCCAGAATGCCGTAGCATGATCTCCCGACAGATCGCCAAACCCAGTCCTGTCCCTGGGGTGCTCATCTTGCGGCTGGCTGAACCCCGGAAGAAACGCTGAAATAGAAATTCTTGCTCCTCATTTGATATCCCGAGCCCCGTATCGGCAACCGCCAGCGTAGCCCAGCGGCATTCGCCGTCATCCTTCATATCGGTTGTAATCGTTACGGTACCTCCGGGTTGGGTGTAATGCATTGCATTGGTCATTAGATTCGCCACTACCCGAGAAAGCATTCGCTCGTCAGCGTAAACGTGTGGTAAATCCTCGTGCAGTTTGAAGCCAACCCTCAATGCCTTTTCAGCGAAAAGCCTTTCACGATCCTCTACAAGGCTTTGTGCGATGAAATTGAGATTGATTTCCTTTGGATCGAGGGTGGCTGTGCCTGCATCGAGTCGTGAGACGGTGAGCAGGTCCTCTATCAAGATCACTAAGCGCGCAGTTTCTCGATTCAGCGTCTCCAGATAGGATTGGAATCGCTCGCGTTTCCCACTTTCGATCAACTCAAGGTATAGCATGATGTTGCTGAGTGGCGTCCGCAGCTCGTGCGACACGTCGGAGACGAATTGCGTCTTCAACCTGTCGGCCTCTTGAGCCTGTTTCAACGCTTCTGCTAACGCCGCCGTCCGCTCGGAGACTGTCCTTTCGAGTTCGTCCGCGTGCAGCCTGAGACGTTCATATAATGCGGCGTTCTCAACAGCGACAGAGATGTTATCCGCAAGCAACATGAGAAGACGCACATCATCCTCGTTCAACCCACCAAGAACAGGCGATTCCACATTCAGCACACCGATCACAACGTCTTCCTTTCGCAGAGGCACTGCGATTTCACATTGTGTCTCTTCCCGGGCCGCGATGTAATCTGGGTCCATACGTACATCAGGTACGTGCACCGGCTCATTTATGCGTACCGCCCGACCGGTTACGCCTTGAGACATCGGGAAGCGGACGGCCTCATCCTCCATAGCACCTCGGACAGCGCCCAATACCAGTTCTTCCTCCTCTATTAAATAAATCTCCACCACGGGATATCCCAGCACCTCACCAACCTGCCTAACGACCTCCTCCAAGAGAGGCTGCATTTCCAAACTACGGTTGACAACTTGCGCCACCTGACGCAACACTGTGAGCTCTGCCAGACGACGATCAATCTGCTGGTATCGTCTGGCGTTCGACATCGCCAATCCTACCTGGTGGCCGATTGCCACCATCAAATCCAGGTGCTCCGGTTGAAATTCGTTCACCTCTTGATGAAAGACACCGATCACAGCCTGTAATTCCTCGTTTGTGAGAATAGGCACACATAACGCTGATCGCACACTTTCGTCGACTCCAGGTATTGGAAACCAGCGCTCATTCTCTGTGACATCAGGAATCACGCAACCCTGTAATTCCTGAGCGACCCAACCCACCAGGCCTTTCCCCAGGCGCATGTCGATCCTCTCGTCAAGCTCAGGGATTGGGATGCCGTCCTTTCGGACCGAAGCGCACAATCGCATGCGCTCACTACTCGACTCGATTACAAACGCCTCCGCCGACTGTCCCCCGAAGTTGTCACAGATCAAGGTGACCGCTCGTTGAAGAATCTCCTCAGGATCCATCAAACGTGCTAGCTCTTGAGCGACGTCGTAGAGCAACAGAACTCGTTGCCGTTCCGACTCGCTTTGTTCGAATAATCGAACGTTCTCGACGGCCACCGCCGCCTGGTCGGCCAATAATTCCAGCACTCTCAACTCGGCGTCTTGAAACTCGTGCGGCTCTACCAAAGCTACGTTCATCACACCCAATACACGCCTGCCGATCTTGAGAGGCAAGCCAACAATTGCCCCTCCCCACTGATACTCTTGGAACAGCTCATGATGGTCGACATTGGTGATCACAATACGTTCGCCACTGCGGGCGACTGCATACGTGAGCCCACCGTGACGCGGTTCCGAGAAGGGTTGACGTTGGACATCCCCAGCCCAAAGCGCAGCGCCGAATGCTAATCGCTCTCCATCGAAAAGAAAGATGTGTGCGTCATCTGCAGCGACCAGGTTGAGTGTCTGCTCGAGAATCGTCTCAAGAACCGGCTGAAGTTCCAGACTGGACGTCAACCTCAGGCTGGCTTGGCGCACCGCCTCAAGTTCTCCACTACGGCGGCGTTCCGACTCATACGCCACTGAAATGGCCAAAGCTAACGAAACTTGCTTGGCGACTTGTTCACAGGTGTTAATCTCATTCTCTGTAAAACGGCGTGGTTCGTTAAAACCAGCAATGGCTGCCCCGTACCAGTGATCGCCAATAATAAAAGGCGTTGTTATGAGAGAGTGAACTTGCACAGAGGATGCCATCTTTACAAACCCAGAGTTTGTCAACGGCGAGCTCGAAACGTCCTCGATCACGATCGGCTTTCCCGCAACCAACGCCGCCTCAACAAGCGTTCTCTCCCCGGCAGTGGGCAGGGAATCCCGGAACATGTCAGGCTGAAACAGACCATATCCGGCTTCGTATCGTGGACGATGGCCCTCTTCATCCCAAAGTGCGATCAGGCAAGTATCTGCCTCGATGATTTCGGCTAGCCTGGCCGCCATTCCGGGGATAATCTCTACACCTTCGCCGCTTAATGTGATCCGTGTAATCTCATTAAGCAAGGACGATTGTCTCAGGCGTCGCTGCGTTCCCTCAATCAAACGTGCGTTCTGTAGAGCCACGGCCGCCTGATTGGCGAAAAGATTGAGCAAATCCAGGTCCGCCTGGGCGAAAGGCGCGTCTTCCTCCTCACGCATAATGTTAATCACACCGGTGACTTGCCCTTGCCACATCATCGGAGCGCTGAGCACCGAGACGAACGATGATTCATCCTCGAACACTTCGGCTCGATTAGGCCAAATCCTGTAATCCGATATGATCAGCGCCTCGCCCGTCTCAGCAACATGGCCCGCGACGCCTTCGCCATACCGTAAGGTCGTACCGGTATAATCACGAGCCGTCCGATAACTGACTGCGCAACGTACCAATGCCTTATTCGGCTCACTGAGGTACATCCCACTGCTACTCCCGCTGAGCAAGTCCGTCGCTTCTAAGACAATCGACTGCAAGAGCGCCGATACGTCATGCTGCGAGACCATCTCCACCGTTAGATGGCTGATCGCATTCAACTCTCGCACACGTTGGGCGCGCTGTTGCTGAAGTTGGAGTCGGGAAATCCCTTGAGCAAGATCGTCGGCGACGGCCTGCATGGTACGGACGACCTCGGCGTCAAAAACTTCTGGCTGATTGGCATATACATTGAGAACACCAAACACGTTGCCTTCCAAACCCAACGGAAAGGCCGCTGAAGAGCGGTAACCTCTCGCCAATGCCTGTTCCCGCCAGGGAGCGAAACGAGGCTCATCAGCGATATCGTGAACCACATCAGGTCGGTTCTCGCGCACGGAGGTTCCCGTCGGCCCATACGCTGTAGGCGCCTCATCCCAGGTGATGGTGATCGAACGCAGATAACCACCATCCCTGCCACTCGAAGCAGCGGGATAAATTCCCTGATCCTTCTCGTGCATCAAGCCGACCCATACCAGTGAGTAACCTCCAGAGCGCACCAATAAATCGCAGACCCCCTGCATCAACCGATCTGGATCGCCTGCGCTGAGAATGTGTGCCCGAACCTCGTTCAGCAACCGAAAAGTTTCGCCCAGTTGAAAGAGGCGACGCTTCGACTCGTCAAGCGCTATCCGCATGTCCAAAGTTTCGCGGACCACCTCCAACGCGGGTCGAGCGCTAAACGAATAACCCCAGCCGGCTTCTTCCTGGCGTCGCCGAAGATAGAGAATATAAATCGTTGCAAGCGGCCAGAGAGCCAGCGCAGCGAGAGCCCAACCAAGAAGTTCAGCTTGCATCATCAAGGTCCACCAAGGGGTATTCCAGTAACCTCCGATGATAAACAGGATTGCCTCCACCCAACCGCCAAGCATCACCGCCCCACCTGCGAACCAAGCGCTCCTCCTAGGCCAGCGACCGGCGATTAATTGATAGACCACCGTAGAAAGATAAACACCGACGATGAATGCAAAGGTGTTTGCCACATGTTGCTGGAATCCGATCTCGAGGATCGCCGGAGCGAGGCTTGGTGAGGTGTCGATCACAATTGGGCCTAGTAAAAAAGTCGCCGCTACGTAAATCACCGCACCCACGATCGTGACCACACTTACATTGAAGGCAAGAAGATTGGCCTGCAACGGTCCATCAGACGTGGCTACCAGCAATATGGTGAGGTAGATAATGGGTCCCAGAATGCGCGGGGCGACAAGGATCGGCAAGTCTGGATCGACGGTGGTGATGCCGGGGGTGGCTTGCAATACCGCGAGTAGGAGCGGACGCCAGGTATTGAGCATCACCAGGCCCCCTAGCGTCACACGTAAAAGCGTTCGCGAGGTTCGAAACCCAATGCGGTGGAGGGCGATAAATGTGAGCCCGAGCGACCATAAACCGATGAAGAGCGCGAGGTTACTACTCATAGTAGGTTGTAGGGTTTGAGAAAAACCGGATAACATCTAGTAAGTTTCGATTATACTCTTTATACCCTTTTCGACCAGCGGAAAACAACGGTGTCGGAATCCCGGGGGGTTATGGAGCATAGGATGTCCAACGACTCGTTCGGCGTGCGCGCAAGGTTGTCCACAAACAGTGGGGAAGTCACCGTATACCGCTTGGACGTTCTCGAACAGCAGGGGCTGACCCAGGTAGATCGATTGCCGTTCTCCATCCGCGTGCTGCTCGAATCACTCCTACGACAGGAAAACGGAGTAGAGATCACCAAAGAAGACGTTGTCGCTCTGGCCGGATGGCGTCCAAACGCAGATACACACCCGAGCATTCCATACAAACCAATGCGGGTGATCATGCAAGATTTTACCGGCGTCCCGGCCGTGGTCGATCTAGCAGCGATGCGCTCCGCCCTCGCCAGATTGGGCGGCGATCCCGATGAAATCAATCCTCTCGTTCCCGTTGACCTGGTGATTGATCACTCCGTGCAGGTTGACTTCTTCGCGTCTTCGGAGGCGCTCCGGCGAAACGCCGAGATCGAGTTCCAGCGCAATCGAGAGCGCTACGAGTTCCTGCGCTGGGGACAAGAAGCCTTCCATAACCTGCGCGTTGTACCTCCTGCCACAGGTATCGTGCACCAAGTCAATCTTGAATTTCTCGCCCATGTCGTCTTGACCAAGGAGGATCAAGGTGAAACCCTCGCTTTTCCAGACACCCTCGTCGGCACCGATTCGCACACCACAATGATCAATGGCCTGGGCGTACTCGGATGGGGCGTCGGGGGCATCGAAGCAGAAGCTGTCATTCTAGGCCAACCGATCGTCATGCCTGCACCTGAGGTCGTCGGATTTCGTCTGGTTGGTGAATTGCGCGAGGGAGCTACAGCTACGGACCTCGTGCTAACGGTCACACAAATGTTGCGCCAACACGGAGTCGTTGGCAAATTCGTGGAGTTCTTCGGCCCAGGCCTCTCACACATGACCCTCCCGGACCGCGCCACCATCGCCAACATGTCACCGGAGTATGGAGCCACAATGGGATTCTTCCCCGTCGATGAGGAGACGCTGCGTTACTTGCGTCTGACGGGACGTGAAGAGTCGCAAATCGATCTCGTCGAGCACTATTGTAAAGAACAGGCTCTATTTCGAACGGAGGACACACCTGATCCCTCCTTCAGCTCCGTTCTTGAACTCGATCTCGGCAGCGTTGAAACGAGTCTCGCCGGCCCGAAACGTCCTCAGGATCGAGTTCTGCTTTCCGAGATGAAATCGACATTTCAAGAGGTCATCACAAAACCGACACGCAAGGGCGGCTACGGGATGCAGAAGAAAGCACTCCACCAGAAGACTTCCGTCCGTATGAACGACCATGAAATTGACATTGGACACGGTGTGGTGGTGATCGCGGCGATCACCTCGTGCACCAACACATCTAACCCAAGCGTGATGGTTGCTGCGGGATTGTTGGCCAAGAATGCACTGGCACACGGCTTATCGGTTCAACCCTACGTGAAGACGAGTCTGGCACCCGGTTCGCGCGTGGTCACGGAGTATCTAGATACTGCTGGCCTGCTAGAGCCCTTGGCGGAGTTAGGATTCAACGTCGTCGGATATGGATGCACGACCTGCATCGGCAATAGCGGACCGCTATCGGGTGAAGTTGTGAAAGCGATCAGCGAGGCAGATTTGGTCTCCGCAGCCGTCCTATCAGGTAATCGCAACTTTGAAGGCCGTATCAATCCCCACGTGAGAGCAAACTTCCTGGCTTCCCCGCCTCTTGTCGTCGCTTACGCACTTGCCGGGACGATCAACATCGATTTGAACAAGGATCCCCTTGGATACGACCGTACTGGCGATCCTGTCTTCTTGCAGGACATCTGGCCCGCACAGCAAGAGATTACACAAGTGATCGAACAATCCGTTCAACCCGAGATCTTCCGGGAACGATACGCAAATGTGTTTACCGGCAACGAGACATGGAACGCCATCCCTGTCTCCGGGGGCAGTCTTTACGATTGGAGCCCAGAATCGACGTACATCCAAGAACCTCCCTTCTTCATCGATCTGACGCCGCAACCATCACCCATTGTGGAGATCTACGGTGCGCGGGTCTTGGCACTGCTTGGCGATTCAGTGACAACAGATCACATCTCGCCCGCAGGCGCCATACCGGCTCGCGAACCTGCAGGCCGCTTCCTTATCGAGCAAGGGGTACAACCGCGCGATTTCAACTCCTTCGGGTCACGCCGCGGGAATGACCGTGTGATGACCCGCGGCACCTTCGGCAACATTCGTCTCAAGAATCTGCTCGTTCCGGGTGTGGAGGGTGGTGTAACGCTTTACATGCCCAGTGGTGATCAGATGAGCATCTACGATGCAGCGATGGAATACAAGCGGGAGGGTATCCCATTGATCGTGCTCGCAGGGAAGGAGTACGGTGCCGGCTCTTCCCGCGATTGGGCCGCAAAGGGAACCCTTCTCCTCGGAGTGAAGTCGGTGCTAGCCGAGTCATTCGAGCGCATCCACCGCTCAAACTTAGTCGGCATGGGTGTGCTGCCGTTGGAATTTATGCCGGGTGAGAACGTCGATAGCCTTGGCTTGACAGGGCGTGAGACGTACAGTATCTACGGACTTAATGACGAGTTGAAACCGAGTGCCACTGTATCCATCCATGCCGAGCGCCAGGATGGAACCGTTAGTGAGTTCAAGGCCATCGTACGAATCGACACGGCCATTGAAGTGGAGTATTACCGCAACGGTGGCATCCTTCACACGGTGCTGCGCGACATGCTAAAAGAAGGAGCGCGATAGAGCGAGATTAGACGCTCTGGTTTTTATGCTCGAGCCTCATCCACTAGACTTGGCGTATCTTCTACCCATCGTCAAAACCCGATTCAGCCCTGGGTAGAACAGCTACATCTTTTCTTAGCCTCTGCGGGTGTCCTCAGCGCGAGAAAAACTCAACCAAAGATTTAAATAAGACCGGATTTTGGTCGTCGAACCTCGAGTCGGCACCGCTTAACGCGAGGAGAAAGCTTACGAGCGTCGCGACAACTACC
>JABAOH010162403.1_pt1 | contig 84274 bp, 72 predicted proteins | sample 7062181 | NCBI WGS metagenome assembly JABAOH01 (sample SAMN14538630, study PRJNA623070) | marine sediment metagenome | biome: marine biome [ENVO:00000428]; feature: marine pelagic biome [ENVO:01000023]; material: deep marine sediment [ENVO:00002113]; isolation source: pool of 5 deep marine... | reverse complement strand
CCGCCCTCCACGCCATCCGCGTCCGCATCAATGCTGGCGTAGAACCCCCCTTCCGGATGCTGCATCTCCCCGCACAACCATTCGGCGATGCCGGTGGCCGCCTCCCGCAACAGGCCATCCCGCCAGCGGGCGGCGGACTCGGCGTAGAGGGGCAGCAGCAGGGCGTTGTCGTAGAGCATTTTCTCGAAATGGGGGATGGTCCAGCTGCCGTCCACCGCGTAACGGAAGAAGCCGCCGTCGAGATGATCCCGCAAGCCACTGATGGCCATCTTGTGCAGGGTCGCGCGCAGCATGGCCGCGGCTTCGTCCCCGCCGGTCCGTGCGGCCAGGCCCTGCACCAGTGCCAGCAGGGGCGCCTGCGGGAATTTCGGTGCTCCGCCAAAACCGCCGTGCTGCCGATCGAAACGCTCTCCCAGTTGCGTGGTCGCGGTGGTGAATACCTCCTCGCCGGGTACCTCCGGCGCTCCTTCCCCGCCCTGCAGGGCGGCGACGGTTTCCTGCAGACGCTGGTTTTGCGCGCTGATTTCATCGCGGTGGTCGTCGAACCATTCCCGCGCACGGGCCAGAAGATCCCTGAACGCCGGTAATCCGTGGCGCGGCTCGCGGGGAAAGTAGGTGCCGGCGAAAAAGGGCGTCAGGTCCGCAGGGTCCAGCAGCAGGGTCAGCGGCCAGCCGCCGCCACGCCCGGTCAGCAACTGGTGCGACAACTGGTAGACGCGGTCGAGGTCGGGCCGCTCCTCGCGGTCGACCTTGACGTTGATGTACAGCTCGTTCATGACCCTGGCGGTGTCCGGGTCNNCAAGCGCTGTAACCGATGGACAACAGGATCGGCCGGTCCAGCGCCTGGGCCCGGTCCAGTGCCTCGGGGCCCCACGGGTACCACTCCACCGGGTTGTCGGCATGCTGCTTGAGGTACAGGCTGGTGGAGGCTTCGAGTCGGTTCATGCGGTGGAGCCGGGGCAGCCGGGAATGGATGATCGGGAAGCAATGGCCGTCGAGCGCTTCGATGCGATTACCCGGCTTGCCATGGGGGGCACGGGTCGAATATGCTCATCGGCATCCCGATTGTACCCCTTTCCGGAGGTTCTCACCTGATCGTCATGGTCCTTCCCGGCGGTCATTCACGGCGTGTTCCAGGCAACCAGCAGGCCTGATGGACGCCCGCTATCCCCTCATCGATTTCGATCCGGTCGCCTTCTCTCTCGGGCCGATCGACATTCATTGGTACGGGCTGATGTACCTGATGGCATTCGGGGCCTTCTGGTGGCTGGGCAGCCGGATCGCGCGGCACCGGACATGGTGGGGCTGGAAACCCGAGGAGGTCGGCGATTTCCTGTTCTACGGCATGCTTGGCGTCNNTGCGCTCCGACCCGCTGTTCGTGTTCCGGATCTGGGATGGCGGCATGTCGTTCCATGGCGGCCTGCTGGGTGTGATGCTCGCCATGGCCTGGTTCGCCCGGCGCAGCGGTCGAAGTTTCTGGCAGGTCGCCGATTTCGTTGCGCCACTGGTGCCGCTCGGCCTGGCCTTCGGGCGGATCGGCAATTTCATCGGGGGCGAGTTGTGGGGCCGCCTCAGTACGGTACCATGGGCCATGATTTTCCGGAGTGCCGTCGATCCCGGGGCAGTCGGCGAGCGGACCCTCGAGGAGGCCTGGCGCGCCGGGGCCCTGGATCACCTGGCCCGGCACCCCAGCCAGCTGTACCAGGCAGCGCTGGAGGGCTTGTTGCTGTTCGCCCTGTTGATGGCGTACTCGGCCGTGCGCCGTCCCGTGGGGGCCGTGTCCGGCCTGTTCCTGCTCGGCTACGGTTGCCTGCGCCTGGTGGCGGAACTGTTCCGGGAGCCCGATCGCCACCTGGGCTTCATCGCCCTGGAGCGCATCACCATGGGCATGGTGCTCAGTCTGCCGATGGTCATTGCGGGGGTGGCGATCATGCTGGTCGCCTACCGGCGTGCGCGGCATGATCCATTGCCGGGAGGGTAACGATGCAGGTCTACCTGGATTTCCTGCAGCACATCCTGCGCCACGGGACCCGTAAATCGGACCGAACGGGCACCGGCACCATCAGTGTGTTCGGATACCAGATGCGCTTCGACCTGGCGGAGGGCTTTCCCGCCGTGACCACCAAGAAGCTGCACCTGCGCTCGATCATCCACGAGCTGCTGTGGTTCCTGGCCGGCGACACCAACATCGGCTACCTGAACGACAACGGCGTGACGATCTGGGACGAGTGGGCGGACGGGCAGGGCAACCTCGGACCGATCTACGGGGCCCAGTGGCGCAACTGGCCGGCGCCCGGCGGGCAGGCCATTGATCAACTGCGCATCCTGCTGGATGACCTGCGCACCCGGCCGGATTCCAGGCGGCACATCATTTCGGCCTGGAACCCCGCGGTGCTGCCCGACGAGTCCGTCAGCCCGGCAGAAAATGCGGCCCGTGGACGCCAGGCCCTGCCGCCGTGTCATACCCTGTTCCAGTTCTACGTCGCGGACGGACGGTTGAGCTGCCAGCTATACCAGCGCAGTGGCGACGCGTTCCTCGGGGTGCCTTTCAATATCGCCTCCTACGCCCTGCTGACCCTGATGGTGGCCCAGGTGAGCGGCCTGCAGCCCGGCCATTTCATTCACACCCTGGGTGACGCGCACATCTACCTCAACCACCTGGAGCAGGTGAACACCCAACTCCAGCGCCGGCCGTTCCCGCTGCCTCGAATGCGCCTGAATCCCGCGGTGCGCTCGCTGTTCGATTTCCGCTACGAGGATGTCGAGCTCGAGGGTTACCGCAGCCACGACCTGATTCGCGCACCCATCGCGGTCTAGCGGATGCGGTCCCGGTAGCCCGAGCGCCAGGTGGCAGACCGCGAATCACCCCTGTCGCCGGGCAGCCCCGGCATTACGCTGGTGGCGGCCCTGGCCGAGAACCGCGCCATCGGCCTCCAGGGGCGCATGCCGTGGCATCTGCCCGCGGAATTGCGGCATTTCAGGCAGACCACGCTCGGCAAACCCGTGGTGATGGGCCGGCGCACCTGGGAGTCGATCGGCCGACCGTTGCCCGGACGACAGAACATCGTGGTCAGCCGCAATGCGGGGTATGCGCTCGCGGGGGCCGCGCTCGCCGGCTCGCTGGACGAGGCCCTCGCCCTCGCCACCGGGCCGGAGGCGATGATCATCGGCGGCGGCATGCTGTACCGCCTGGCGCTGCCACGCGCCAGTCGCATGGTGCTGACCCTGGTGCGGTGCCGGCCGGATGCCGACACCTGGTTTCCGCGCTGGGATCCTCGCGAGTGGCGCCAGACCGCATCGGAACGGGTGTCCGCCGATGCCGACCACGCTTACGATTTCGAGATGACCGAGTGGCGTCGGGTCAGCGCTTCCGGCGCGGGACCTGGAACAGCTTCCGATCCTCCAGCCTGAACGCGCTCAGGCTCCCGCCCCAGACGCATCCCGAATCCAGCGCCACGTACCGCTTGCGCACGCATGCGCCCAGCGCGGCCCAGTGGCCGAACGCCACCGTCACATCCCGGGTCCGACGATGCTTGTGCCTGAACCAGGGCAGGTAGGGTTTGGGCTGCGAGCCGGGCGGGCCGGTGGCCTCGAACAGCGCCTTGCCCTCGGCATCGCAGAAGCGGATGCGCGTGAGAATGTTGCAGATCAGTCGCAGGCGGCTCCACCCGCGCCGGTTGTCGCGCCACTTGCGCGGCTTGTTGCCGTACATGCGCCGCAGGAATTCCCCGCGTTGCGGCGAGGCGAGCACGGCGCTCACCTCGCCGGCCCGCGCCAGCGTGTCCTGCCAGTCCCACTGCGGAATGACACCCGCATGCATGCGCAACAGGCGGAATTCCGGCGACCATGCCGCCAGCGGCTGCGAGGCCAGCCAGTGGATCAGCGTGTGCCGCTCGGGCGCTCTCAGGATCTTTGCGAATTCGCGGTTGCGGCAGTCGCCCTCGGGGTGCCGGTGATCGGCCGCCAGCAGGTGCAGGTCGTGGTTGCCGAGCGTGACGCTCACCAGGGGGCCGAGGCCGTGCAGCAAACGCAGTACCTTCAGCGATTTGCCGCCGCGATTGACCAGGTCACCGCAGCACCACAGGCGGTCGGTGGCCGGGTCGAAACCGATGCGGTCGAGCATCCGGTTGAGCGGGCCGTAACATCCCTGGATGTCGCCGATCAGGTAGGTGGACATGCCTGGCCGGCGCGCGAGGCTAGTGCAGCGAGTCGGGGGTGAGCAGCGCGAATTCCGGGATTTCGGCCCGAAAGGATACGCCGTCCTCCGTGACGAACCCGTATGAACCCCGCATGGAGCCCACGCGCGTGGGAATGAGTGCGCCGCTGGTGTAGGTGTAGCAGCGACCCGGCTCGAGGCGGGGCGTCTCGCCCACCACGCCCTCGCCGATCACCTCTTCCTGCGAGCCGTCACCGTGCGTGATGATCCAGTGCCGGTTGCGCAGGGTGATCACGGCATCGCTGCGGTTGGTGATGCGGATGGTGTAGGCAAAAGCGAACTGGTCTTCGTGTTCGCCCAGATAGCGGGGTTCGGCAACCACCTGGACCGGGTATTCGGGACGCATGGGCTGATACCGGGCCTGAAAGGCTACAGGATAATCCGCGGCGGGCGGTTTGTGAATTACCCCGCGTCGCTGCGCGCAGCCGGCAGGCGGGCGGCGAGGGCGATGAAATCTTCCAGCCGCAGCTGCTCGGCCCGCAAGCCCGGATCGACTCCCGCCCGCTGTATCTGGCCGGGTTCCAGCAACCTCCCCAGGCTGTTGCGCAAGGTCTTGCGGCGCTGGGCGAAGCCCGCCCTGACGACCTGCTCGAGCCGTGCCTGCAAAGCGTGGCCGGAGATCGGTTCCGCGCGCGGTTCCAGGCGCACGAACGCGGAATCGACCGCGGGTTCGGGCTGGAAGGCCTGCGGGCCAACCGTGAACAGCGGAGTCACCCGGCACAGGTTCTGGCACGACACGCTCAGGCGGCCGTACTCGCGGCCACCCGGTTCTGCCGCCAGGCGTTCGACGACTTCCTGCTGCAGCAGGAAGTGAATGTCCTGCGGTGGCGGTCGCTGCGCCAGGGCATGGAACAGCAGGGGGGTGGAGATGTGATAGGGCAGGTTGCCGAGCAGCCGGAACGGACGGTCGCCCGCCCGGGCGGCGAAATCCTCGCCCAGGGCGTCCGCACACACCACCTGAAGACGGCCAGCCGCCGCGGCGGTCCGTTCGAGGGCTGCCGCCAGGTCGCGATCGATCTCGATCGCGCACAACTGCGCACCGGCCGCGAGCACGGGCAGGGTGAGCGCGCCCCGGCCGGGCCCGATCTCGATGAACAGCTGTCCCGGTTGGGGGTCGATCGCCGCCACCATGCGGTCGATCACGGCATGGTCGACCAGGAAATTCTGGGAAAAGCGCCGCCGGGGGCGGTGGTTCATGGCCTCTGGCCCGTGCACATCCGGCGTGCCATCTGCACCGCGGCATCGAGGCTGGAGGTGTCGGCTTGTCCGCGGCCCGCGATTTCGAGGGCGGTACCGTGGTCCACCGAGGTGCGAATCATCGGCAGGCCGAGGGTCACGTTGACGGCACGCCCGAAGCCGGCATACTTGAGTACCGGGAGCCCCTGGTCGTGGTACATCGCGATTACGGCGTCGCAGCTTTGCAACGCACGGGGCGTGAAGGCCGTGTCCGCGGGTACCGGACCGTAGGCCTTGATACCCCGGGCCGCGCAGCCGGCGATCGCCGGCGCGATGACCTCGCCGTCTTCGTGGCCGAGATGGCCCGCTTCGCCGGCATGGGGGTTCAGGCCCAGAACCTGCAGGCGGGGGGCGGCGAGGCCGAACCGGGCCCGCAACTCCGCGTGGGTGATTTCGATCGTCTCGCGCACCGCCGTCTCGCTGACGGCATCCGGCACGGCCCGCAGCGGCAGGTGGGTGGTGACCAGTGCCACCCTCAGGTCGTCACAGGCCAGCATCATCACCACCCGTGGTGTCGAGGTGATCGCGGCGAGAAACTCCGTATGGCCGCTGAAGGGGATGCCCGCTTCGTTGATGACCGCCTTGTGGACCGGGCCGGTGACCAGCGCATCGGCCTGGCCGTCCCGGATCAGTGCCGTGGCCGCATGCAGGCACTCGATGACATAGCCGGCGTTGGCGGGATCAGGCTGCCCCGGCACGGGCGTGGCGGCCAGTCGCACCGGGTAACAGGCCAGCCGGCCGGCCATCAGCGCCTCACCGGGGGACCAGGCCGCGATTTCCAGCCCGGGGGACAGCGACTTGGCGACCGACTGCAACCAGTCCGGGTCGGCCACCGCCAGCAGCTTCAGTTCGGGATGGGCGGCGGCCAGCCGCACCGTGCATTCGGGCCCGATGCCGGCCGGCTCGCCGGGCGTCAGCGCCAACAGGGGTTCGTGCTGGGCCATGGTGGAAGCGGGGCCAGCCCCGGCTCAAGCCTCAGGACGGGAGGCGAATTTCCACGAACGCCTCCTCGCGCATCTGGCGCAGGAACTGTTCGATTTCCCGATCCGCCTTGCTCTGCCGCAGGCTTTCGCGGGCCCGCGCCCGCTGTGCCTCTTCGCTGATGTCGATTTCCCGGAAGCCGAGTTTCTGCACGATATGCCACCCGGCCTGGGTCTGGAACGGCTCGCTCACCTCGTTGTCCGCCAGGCCCGCGAGCATCTGTTCGATCCGTTCGCCGTAGGCGTTCTCGCCGAACCAGCCCATGTCGCCGCCGAGGTTGGCGCTGGAGGGGTCGTCCGAGAACTCGCGGGCGAGATCGGAGAATTCCTCGCCGTCCACGATGCGCTCGCGCAGCTCCCGGATCCGGTCCATGGCATCGCGTGGCGTGACGAGCTCGTTGGTCGCGATCAGGATGTGCCGGGCATGGTGCTCGCGCGCCAGCACCGTGGCCTGCTCACGATAATCGTTCACCTTGATGATGTGGAAGCCCGCCGGGCTGCGGATGGGCACGGTGTACTGGCCGGCGCGCAGCGCGCTGATGGCATCGGCAAATTCCCTTGGCACCGAGTTCAGGTCGCGCCAGCCGACTTCGCCACCGTCCAGCGCCTCCTGGCTCTCCGAGAAGCTGATCGCCGCTGAGGCGAAATCGAGGCCCCCTTCCAGTTGCTGATAGATTTCGCCGATCTGCTCCTCGGCCTCCTGGATCTGGCGGGGTGTGGCGCCGTCCGGCAGGGTCAGCATGATGTGCGAGATGTGGTACTCACCGCCGGCGTAGGCCTCGGAGGCCAGCAGGATATCGACTTCCGTGTCGGAAATCGGATCCATGCTATTGACCACCCGCTGGCGCAGCCTCTCGGTCATGATCTCCTCGCCCAGATTCAGCCTGAACTCGGAAAAATCCTCACCCTCCGATTCCAGCACCTGGCGCATTTGCATCACCGTCAGGCCGTTTTGCCCGGCCAGCGCCACCAGCGCCTGGTCGATGTCGGTGTCGCTGACGCGAATGCCGGTCCGGAATGCCCTCTGCACCTGCAGCTTGCGGATGATCAGCCGTTCCAGGACCTGTTTTTCCAGCAGATCCTGCGGCGGCAGGTTGCCGCCCTGCTGGCGGATGCGCTCGACGATGCCGAAGATCGCGTTGTCGAGCTCGCTGCGCAGCACGACATCCTCCTCCACCAGTGCGACGATGTTGTCGATTTCCTCGAATTGCTGGGCCGCGGACGGCGCAGCGAAGGCGCCCAGCGTCAGCAGGGTTGCCAGCAATGGGACGGTGAGGGGTCGCAGGGCGGTCATCGATCGTTCTCCGGAATCATGGCTGCACCGGCCGCCGGAGCCCGGCGGTTGCGCGGGTTCGGGGTGCCGGTGTTCGACAGGCGTCATTTTAACCGAAGGCTGGCCGGCGAGTGCACTCACTCGGCTTCGTCGTAGAACATGGGCTGCGGCCGCCGCCCGAAGCTCCCCAGGCCCTTGAGGCTGAACTCGAGGTAGATGGCATCCCGCTCGTCGCCCTCGCGGCTGCGGAGATAGCGCCGCGCCACCAGCCGGATGCCCCAGCAGCAACTCTCGTACTCGACGCCCGCCAGTGCCTCCAGCAGGTCCGAGTCATCCAGCGAGTACTTGAGGCGCGACATGACCCGCCAGCGGTCATCGACCTGCCACAGGTGACGCACGTCGAACTGATCCAGGCGGTCACGCCGGAACCGGTATTCGAAGCCCAGGCGGCTGCCGCGCTCGGATTGGTAATCGAGTCCCAGTGCGCCCACGTCGAGTTCGCGGTTCTCCCAGTTCCACTGCGCGCCGAGGCGCGTGGTCAATTGCGCCAGCGGCTGCCAGGTAAACTCGGCGACGATCGGCGAGGTATCGAGGTCGACGGCAGGTTCGTCGCGCAGGAACACCTGCTGGTCGTCGAAATAAAAGATCTGGCCGACACTGAAGCTCCAGCGCTCGTTGCCAAAGTTGGGGTCCAGCGTCCGCGTGGTCAGCGCCAGCGTCAACTGGTTGGCATCCCCCTGCCGGTCGGCCCCGGTGAAGCGGTTGTAATGGAACAACTGGCTGAACCCGAAGGTCAGTTCCGCGGTATCGAAATCCGGCAGGTCGTCCTGCCGCTCGAACGGCACGTACAGGTAGAAAACGCGTGGTTCCAGCGTCTGCATGGCGCCGTCCTCCCGGAACCGCTGGAAAAAGAGACCGCTGTCCACACTGAAAATACCGGTGCCGCGATCCGGGCGGCGGGGGTCGGACGCGTCCTGTCGCTCGAGGTCGTAGGCGGTGTAGCGATAGCCGAGGCTGGGCCGCAGGAAGCCCCAGTAACGCTCCAGGTTCCAGGCCACGCGGGGATAGAGGTCGGCGCGCACGCCGGTGACCCCGGCGTCGCGATCGAAATACACCAGTTCGGAGTCGAGCACGAATTGCAGCCCGGTGCGGCCCAGGGGGCGGTCCAGGAGGAAATCCACCTTGGGCAGGCGACGGTAGGGCTCGCGGGCCTCGGCCACGGACTCGTCGATGACCTGGAAATCGTCCGCCAGCAGCCTGAAGGTCCAGTAGCGCCCGGCTCCGTCCAGACTGGCGCTGCTGCGCAGGTACTGCCGGGCCGTTTGCGCCAGGCTGAGCCCGAAATCCTGGAAATACTGGTCGTCGCTGACCCGGTCGACCAGCACCCTGGAACGCCAGCGGGGATTGAAGGCGGCGTCGTGGCGCACCTGGTAGTGATAGCGGTTCTCGCGGGTTTTCTTGTCGTTGGACAGGAAATCGAAATTCAGCCGCCCCCCTGAGCGGCGGGTCAGCATGCGGTATTCGCCGGTCAGCATGAAGCCGCGGTCGGTGAAGTAGCGTGGCGTGAGGGTGGCGTCCTGGTTGGGCGCGATATTCCAGTAGTAGGGAATGCCGACCTCGAAGCCGTTGTCATTGGCGTTGCTGGCGTGCGGATACAGGAATCCACTCTTGCGTCGATCGTCGATGGGAAAACTGATCCACGGCAGGTACAGCACCGGGACGTTCAGCAATTCCAGGCGCGCATTGCGGGCGATGCCGATCCCTTCCTCGTGCCGCAACTCCACCTCGCGCGCCAGCAACTGCCATTCCGGATCATCGCCGGAACAGGTGGTGAACTGCAGGTTGTGCATGTGCGAGCGGTGCTCGGTGTCGAGCCGGATGTCGTCCGCGCTGCCGTTCGCGCTGCCACCGATCAGCTTGAAGTTCACCGCATTGAACTGGCCCTCGCCGTCCTCGAAGCTGTATTCCGCCCGTTCGGCCTCCACGCGGATCATGGCATCTTCGTATACCACCGGCCCGGGCGCCGTCACCGTCCGCGTCGCGGGGTCGTAGTTCATGTACTCGGTGCTGATGGTCTGGTCGGCCCGGCGCAGTTCGACATCGCCGATTGCCTCGGCGAGCCCGTCCTTGCGGGCCGTGAAGCTTTGCGCATCCAGGTTCAACCATGCGGCGCTGCGGTCGGGCACTTCGGTGATCATGGGCGCCAGCGCGGGTTCCGGGCAGCCGGCAGGCAGCGAGAAATCCTCCTCGACCGGGGCCGCCCAAGCGCAGCACGGGGTCAGGAAAAGGCCGGCCGTGAAGATGGCCCGCAGTCTGGATACCGATGGATTCACGCGCTTTGGGCCCGTTCGGAACCGTCTAAACTTGTCACAGATCGGGATCGGACGCAATGACGTGGCACGGCGTTTCGAGCCATGCCCTGCGCTCGGTCTCGGCGAGCGCGGCGCGGGTCTCGGCGAGGCGATTGAAGCGCGCAAAATCGCCGCCCGCCTGCTGGAGCAGCGCGGAAAATGCGCAGTGGCCGCCCTCGTAGTCGCTCAACAGCGCCAGGCGTGCATTGTTGACCGGGGCCGCAAACCAGGCGCCGAAGTCATCCCGGCCCTGCCATTCTTCGGACCGCAGTTCCGCGTAGTCCGCGTGCAGGCGATCCAGCCGCGAGCGCTTGGCCGCGCGCCGTTCCTCCGGGTCGATGTCCAGGGCGTACAGCCGCTCCAGGGCGTCCCGCGCGCTGCGCAACAGCGCCTGGAACTGGTCGGCGGCGGCCAGGCGCGCCCGCCACTCCTCCAGGGCCTGCGCCTGGCCGGTCCGTTCCAGCCAGCGGGCCACACCCCGCCGCTCCACGAACCGCGCGTAGGCCTCGTTGAACGCGGCGTCGCCGCGCAGGTACAGGCGCTGATGGGCCAGTTCGTGCACCAGGATGCCGGCCAGTTGGGCATCGGGGTGAGCGAGCATGGTGTCCAGCAGCGGGTCGTGGAACCACCCCAGGGTGGAATAGGCGATCGCCGCCACGACCGCGACGTCGTCTCCCCTGGCGGCCAGGCGCCGGGCCGCATGCCCCGCCTGGTCGCGATCGAAATAGCCCCGGTACGGCACGCATCCGGCAATCGGGAAGCACCACTTGCGCGGCTCCAGGGAAAACTCCGGCGCCGCCACCACGTTCCAGACCACGGCTTCCCGGCCGGTGGCGGCGTACTGGGCATAGCTGCCATCCGCCGGCAGATCCAGCGCCTCGGCGGCAAACGCGACGACCTCGGCGGCCAGCTCCAGCCGGCCCCGCAGTTGCGGGTCGAGCCCGGGGTCCGTCAGCAGTGTCGCGACGTCCTCGCGCGAGCGCATCAGTTGCCAGTGGCCGGATACGGCCTGCAGGTAGTAGCCGGGCCCGGCGCATGCGCCGAGGCCGGCGGCGAGCATCAGGCCACAGGCCAGCAGGACGCGGACGGGCGCGTCATTCCGCGCCGGTCGGGCCCGCACGAAATTCAAGCGACGCGGAGTTGATGCAGTACCGCAGGCCCGTCGGTGGCGGGCCGTCGGTGAACACGTGTCCCAGGTGCGCCTCGCAGGCCGGGCACAGCAGTTCCGTGCGCCGCATGCCGTGGCTGTGATCCGGCCGCTGCAGGATGCCGGCCTGGTCCAGCTCGTCACTGAAGCTCGGCCAGCCGCAGCCGGAGTGGAATTTGCTGTTGGAACCGAACAGCGCGTGTCCGCAACACACGCAATGGTAGGTGCCGGCCTCGAAATGGTCGCAGTAACGACCGCTGAAAGGCGCCTCGGTGCCGGCCTGGCGGGTCACCCGGTACTGCTCCTCGTCGAGCTGGGCCCGCCACTGCGCCTCGGTTTTTTCAATCCGGGGCACGTGCGCTCATTCCGCTCGGGGCCCGGCGCTCATTCGCCTTCCCCGACCGCGTAGTCGTCACCGTAGTACTTGCTGGTGATGGCGGTATGAAACCTGATCGCCGAAATGGGCGGGTAGCGGGGCTCGCCCGTGCCGGGCAGCACTTCCAGCATCTCGTGCTCCCACAGGTAGATCGCCATCGGCAACGACACCCGCGCCTCGCGGTGCAGGGCCCGGTCGACGGGCAGCGCCACTCGATGTGTCGTGGAAGGCAGCCGATCGTTGCTGATCCGCTGCATGTAATCGCCGGTGTTGAGGACGATGCTGCCCGGCGGCGCCTGCAGCCGTATCCATTTCATGTTGCGCCGATTGAGCACCTGCAGGCCGTCGACCTCGGGAGCCGGCAGGAAGGTGAACAGGTCCACGTCCTCGTGCCCCAGCATGCGTCCCGCGCCGGATTCCCGGTCCGCCTGCCGCAGCGGGGGGTAATAGTTGAGTCGCAGGCCGAAATTGGTCCCGGTGAGCCGCTGGTCGTAGCTGTGAGGGTCGCAGCCGAGATAGCGCAGCAGGCTCTGCATGATCGGCAGGATCAACCGCTCCTGGGCCTGGACCAGCGGCCGGAAATCCAGTTCGTAATCGGCTTGCGGCCAGGATGCCGAAGCCTCGAAGGCGGGATCCCCGGCCAGGTTGAAGGCCCGGCGGCAGAATACCCAGCCCTCGACCAGGTCCGGGTGGATGAGGGTGGTCTGCTTGAGCGGGAAGTAGCCCTGGTTGATGGAGCCCACGCGCCGCGCCAGGTAGGGCTGCCGGCCCGCTTCCGGAATCCCTTCGAACAGGGCCCGGCAGCGACGGGTCGCGTGCTGCTGCACGGCCGGGTCGACGCCGTGGCCCACGAGGATGGCGAACCCGATGTCCTCCAGCGCCGAGCCCAGCCGGTGGGCGAAGGCGGTCTCGGCGCCTGGCTCGCCGGCCAGCAGGGCCGACATGTCGCAGGTTTCGATGACGTAATCGTCATCGAAGGCCTCGCCGCCTTGCTGCTCGGCCAGCCGGTAGCGCTGCCGCTTGCGCACCTGCTCGAAACGGTTGAAATCCTGGTTGACGGCCCGGACGCCCTGCTCTCTGAGCTTGCTCATGATGCGGCTAAGTTAGCATAGATGAATCCGCCCAGGATGGCCGTCAGCGCCAGCGGCACGATCCAGCGAATCCAGCCGACCAGCCAAGCCGCCAGGCGCGGCGGCAGCCCCGGGCTGACCTGCAGGGCCGTGGTCGCCTTGCCGAGTCCCCAGCCGAGGCCGACGACGGCCAGCAGGCTGCCGAGCATGAACATGCCGGAGCCGAACACCAGGTCCAGCGTGCCGATCCAGTGGCGGTGATGGGCGATCGGGAACATGGCCGCAGCCACGGCGGCCGTGACCAGCACCGTCCAGGCGCCCCTGGCGAGCCGCCCCCGGGTGAGATCGGCGAGGCTGCCGATGATGGCGTCGAAGGTAGCGATGACCGACAGCATCGCCACCAGCGCCCAGCCGAACAGGAACAGCGCGGCCAGGTAGCGACCGCCCGGCATCACCCCGAACAGTTGCGGCAGCGTATCGAACAGCAGGCCCGGCCCGGCCGCCATGTCGAGGCCGAACACCAGCACCGACGGCACCACGAACAGGGTGGCCAGCAGCGCCGCGCCGGTGTCCATCAGGCCGGTCTTGACGGAGGTGGGCACAATCGGCTCGGCACTCCGCAGGTAGGATCCGTACATGACGTGCAGGATCCCGGACAGGCCGACCGAAAAACAGGCCTGCCCCATGGCGGCGAACCAGACTTCCGGCCCCGCGCGCGAGAAGTCCGGCTTCAGGTAGCCCAGCAGCCTGGGCACGGCGCCATCCAGGTTGAGCGCCACCGCGACGAGATAGACGGCAATGGCCGCGAACAACGGCACCAGCAGTCGGTTCGCACGTTCGATGCCCCGCCGCAGGCCGCGATGCACGACCCACACGCTGACCAGGCAGACCGCCAGCGCCAGCAGGTACTGCAGGCCGTCATCCGCCAGGCCGGCCTGGTACTGGTCGATGCCCGCCTGCGAAAACCCGTGCCGGGCGGCGAACCAGACGCTGTAGAAGACGTTGGCCACGATGATGCTGTAGTAGCTGAGCGCCATGAATACGCCGGACACGATCAGCAGTCCCAGGGCCAGTCCGGCGCGTGGTCCGTAGGCAATCCGCAGCGCCGCGATGGGCCCCTGGCGCGCGGCGCGCCCCAACGACCATTCGCCCGCCAGCGCCGGCACTGCCAGCAGCAGCATGAAGAAGATGTAGATGATCAGGAATGCGCTGCCGCCGTGCTGGCCCATCATGTACGGGAAGCGCCACACGTTGCCGAGCCCGATGGCCAGCCCGGCCATGGTCAGCAGCGTTGCCAGGCGCGACGAGAATCGCTGCGGGCCGGCCATGCCTCAGGTGGTCGGGTAATTCACCGCGGGGCTCCCGGCCGGGTAGAACATCCCGACCAGTTCCATGCCCTCGGCGCTGGTGCACTCCAGGCTGTGGGGCTGCCTGCGGGGCAGGAAGATCATGCTGCCCGGGCCCACCGGGGCCGATTCGGCGCCGGCCCACAGGCGCCCGTCCCCCGACAGCACGCAGATCACCTCCTCGTAGGTGTGGAAGTGCTCGGCGGCCCGCGAGCGCGGGATCATGCCGATGAACTGGGTGACCTCCCGGGAACCCGTCTGCGGGCCGACCAGCAGCTTGAAATAGCGCTCCCCGGTGGCTTCGCGGCGTTGCCCGCTCGCGGCCACCACCCGCCCGGGCAGCGCCTCGTCGAAGCGCTTCGACGGCGCCCCGGCCACGTCCAGGGCGTTCCGTTGCGGGCACACGCAGAGCAGCCAGCGCGCGCGTGGGCCTGCGGCGGGCACCTCGAAGTGGAAGGACTCGCCGCGGCCAACGTAGGCCCCGCTGTGCGGCTGCACGGAAAATGCGCGCCCGCCGATGGCCAGGGTGCAGCGGCCGCTGAGCAGGAACAGCACGGCCTCGGAGTCGCCGCAGGCGATCTCCGGCCCCTTTCCCGGATCGGCCTCGGCATAGAACAGGGACAGCATGCGCGCCCCGTCGTCGGCGCCCACCACGCGCGCCCAGCGCAGCGGGCCGGCCTGTTCGAAGGCCAGCCCGTCGGGGCCGGTGACGAGGCAACCGGAATCGAGCGGGCGTTTCGGCACGGCCGTCTCCGTGCAGCGCAGGGGCCTCGATTGTACGGTATCCTTGGCGTTCGGACATTGCCCCGCCCGGGGCAGTGATTGCTACCAGGGGCGGCCCAGCCAATGATCAAGGTGTACGAGGATTTCGATCTCTCGCGCGTGGGTCAGCTCCAGTCGTTACTGGAATCCGCCGGCATCCGCACGCTGTTGAAGAATCAGTACGTGTCCTCGGCGCTGGGCGAAATCCCGTTCGTGGAGGTGATGCCGGAACTGTGGGTGCTCGAAGCCCACGACCTGCCGCGCGCGCGTCAGCTGATCGCGGAGGTGCTGGCCGTTCCGGAAGACCAGCCCGGCTGGACCTGCCGGCGGTGCCGGACCGAGGTCGACGGGGCGTTCACGCATTGCTGGAATTGCATGGCCGCCCGGTCCGCCCAGGTCGCTCACTGATCGTCGCCGCGCAGGCGCCGGATCTCCGCCTCCAGGCGTTCCGCGCTGACCTCCTGCGGCGCGATGGGCTGGCCGATGCGCAGCTCCACCCGCGCCCACAACTTGTACGGCCGGCGCTTCAGCAGGGGGTCCCGGCGGCTGAACATCGATCCCCAGAGGTGGCACAGCGCCATGGGCACGACCGGCACCGGGCGCTCGGCGATGATCTTGTCGATGCCCTTCTTGAATGGGTGAATCGCGCCGTCGCAGGTGATGGCGCCCTCGGGAAAGATGCCGAGCACCTCGCCGGCGTCGAGTACCTCGCCGATGCGCTGGTAGGCGTTCTCCAGGATCGCCGGGTCCTCCCGGCCGGAGGCGATGGGGATGGCCTTGCCGGTTCTGAACACGAAGCGCAGCAGGGGAATGCGGTAAATGCGGTGATGCATCACGAAGCGTACCGGCCGGCGCACCAGTCCGCCGATGATCAGGGGGTCGACGAAACTGACGTGGTTGGCCGCCAGCACGACCGGGCCCTGTTCCGGGATGCGGTCCAGGCCGCTGGGTCGAACCCGGTAGATGGTATGAATCAGGATCCATACCAGGAAGCGCATGAGGAATTCGGGCACCAGCGTGAAGATGTAGACCGCCACCACCGCGTTGAGGATGGCGGTGAGCATGAACAGCTCGGGAATGCTGAACCCCGCCCGTCCCAGCACCACCATGGCCAGCACCGCCGCCACCACCATGAACAACGCGTTGAGGATGTTGTTGCCCGCGATCACGCGTGAGCGGTGAGCGGGCTCCGAGCGCTGTTGCACCAGCGCGTACAGGGGCACGATGTAGAACCCGCCGAAAATGCCGATCATCACCAGGTCGACCACGATGCGCCAGCTCCCGGGGGCGGCCAGGAAGGCACCGATGGACAGGCCCGGGCTGGCCTGCAGCGGGCTCGCCAGCCACAGGTCGAGGCCAAACACGGTCAGGCCGATGGAGCCGAACGGCACCAGGCCGATCTCCACCTGGCGCCCGGACAGGCGCTCACACAGCAGCGAGCCGGTGCTGATGCCGACGATGAACATGGCCAGCAGCAGGGACATGAGGTCCTCGTCGCCGCCCAGGACGTTCTGGGAATAGCTCGGAATCTGCACCAGGAAGGTGGCGCCGAAGAACCAGAACCAGGAGATGCCGAGCACGCTGTTGAGGACGGTCGGGTTCTCGTTGATGAACCGCAGGTTGCGCCAGGTCTCGGTGAAGACGTTCCAGTTCACCACCAGGTCGGGCGCGACCGGTCCCGCGGCCGGGATGCCGCGGCTGAACAGGTAGCCCAGCACGGCAACCGCCAGCGCCGCCAGGCTCACCCACACCGGCCAGCCGGCCTCGATGCCCGCCAGCTGGGGTCCGGCGATGGTGCCGGCCAGGATCGCCACGAAGGTGCCCATCTCCACCAGGGCGTTGCCACCCACCAGTTCGCGCCGGTCCAGTACCTGCGGCAGGATGCCGTACTTGATGGGGCCGAACATGGTGGACTGGAAACCCAGCAGGAACAGCACGGCCAGCAGCAGCGGCAGGCTGTTGAGCCAGAAGCCGATGGTCGCGATCGCCATGATGGTCACCTCGAACAGCTTGATGCCCCTGATCTGCCGCGATTTTTCGTACTTGTCCGCGAACTGGCCGAACAGCGCCGAGAACAGGAAGAAGGGCAGGATGAACACCATGGCGCTGAGGTTGATCAGCTGGTCGGTGTTGAGCCCCGCCAGCCGGCTGCTCTGGAACACCAGCAGGGCCGCGAGCGCGTTCTTGAAGATGTTGTCGTTGAGCGCACCCAGTGCCTGGGTCATGAAGAACGGCATGAAACGCCGCGCGCGGAACAGGGCAAACTGGGAGGTGCCGGACACCGATCGGGTGGGTCAGTTCACCATGCCGGTCAGCACGCCCGCGATGGTCGCGGTCATCATGGTGGCCAGCGCCCCGCCGAGCACCGCGCGCAGGCCGAATCGCGCCAGGTCCGGGCGCCGTTCCGGGGCCAGGCCGCCGATGCCGCCGAGCTGGATGGCGATGGACGCGAAATTCGCGAACCCGCACAGCGCATAGGTGGAAATCAGCAGGCCCTTGGGCGTCAGGGTGTTCTGTATCTCGTTGAGGTGGGTATAGGCAACGAACTCGTTGGCCACGATTTTCTCGCCCAGCAGCCCGCCGACGGTGATCGCATCCTGCCACGGCACGCCGATGATCCAGGCCAGCGGCGAGAGCACGTAGCCCAGGATCAGGGACAGGCTCAGCGGCTGGCCGAGCACCGCTTCCAGGCCGACGATCTCGCCGATCCAGCCGAGCGGATAATTGACCAATGCGATCAGCGCGATGAAAGCGATCAGCATGCCGCCCACGTTGAGGGCCAGTCGCACCCCGTCCGCAGCGCCGTTGGCGGCGGCCTCGATGACATTGGTGGCGGTTCTCTCGACGTGGATGCGCACGTCGCCCTTGGTCAGGGATTCTTCGGTCTCGGGCTTGAGAATCTTGGCCAGCACGATGGTGGCCGGCGCCGCCATGACGCTGGCCGACAGCAGGTGCTTGGCGTAGTACACACGCAGCGCCTCGTCGCCGCCGCCGAGCATGGTGATGTAGGCGGCGAGCACGCCGCCGGCGATGGTGGCCATGCCGCCCACCATCATGGTGAGCAGTTCCGACTGGGTCATGCGGGCGATGTAGGGGCGCACCACCAGCGGCGCCTCGGTCTGGCCTACGAACACGTTCGCTGCCACCGACAGCGATTCCGAGCCGCTGATGCGCATCACCTTGAGCATGACCCAGGCCATGGCCTGCACCACCTTCTGCATGAGGCCGAGGTGGTAGAGCACGCTCATCAGCGATGCGAAGAAGATGATGGTCGGCAGCACCTGGAACGCGAAGATGAAGCCGAGATTGCTTGACGGGTCTCCGATGTTGCCGAATACGAAAATGGCGCCGTCAGAGGCAAAGCTGATGACGCGCACGAAAATCCGGCTCAGGGCCTCGAAGAACTCGCGTCCGCCCGGCAGCACGATGACGATGCACGCAAACAGCAGTTGCAGGGCGATGCCGGCGGTAACCAGCTTCCAGTCGACCGCCTTGCGGTTATCGGAGAACGCGAAGGCGATCGCGATCAGGACCGACAGCCCGAGAATCCCGAACAGGATGCTGCTGAACATAGGCGACGCTCCACTGCGCTGGTGGTGTGCTGATGACCCCCGGCAATGTAATGCCTTTGCGCAGGGGCAGCAAGCTGCCCCGTCCGTCAGGGGCGCCTAGATCTGGACATGGGCCCACTTGCGGCCCACCCATTGCTGCGCGCACACCACGGCCTGACCCAGGCGGTAGATGCCGTTCAGCGCCCACACGCCGAGCAGGCCGAAGCCCAGCACCGGGCCGGCCAGCCAGGCCAGCGGCAGGAAGAAAGCCCACTGCGCGATGATGGAGATCCACATGCTGCGCCGGGTGTCGCCGGCGCCGATCAGCCCGTTCAACAGCACCAGGCCCGCGGCATCGAAGCCAATGACCAGCGCCCACAGCACCAGTGGCAGCTGCGCCAGGTCGCGGGTGGCCGGGTTCTTCAGGAAAAAGCCCAGCAAGGGCTCGGCCAGTGGTATCACGGCCAGGCCCAGCACCACGCCATAGATCAGGGTGAGCGTGGCCGCATTCCATCCCCACCGGGCCGCCTCCTCGACCTCGCCGCGCCCCAGCGCATTGCCCACCAGCGTGGTGGCGGCCAGCGCCACGCCGAACGAAGGCAACAGGGCGGTCAGGTGGAAGGTCATGAGCACGTTGGTGGCCGCCACCTCGGCGGTGCCGATGCGGCCGATGATCCACATCAGCGCCACCAGGCCGGCCGCGAAAAAGAACTGTTGCAGGCTGGCCGGCAGCGACAGCATGAACTGTTGCCGCAGCGTGGCCAGCGAGGGGATGCCGTGCAGGAAGCCCTTGTCGCGCGCGTGACGCAGGGCGAAGAAGAAATAGATGCCGGTGCCGATGAACAGCGACACCGTCGTCGCCAGCCCCGCGCCGCGCACGCCGAGGGCAGGTGCGCCGAGGTTGCCGAAGATCAGCACCCAGTTCAGGAAAATGTTGATGGCGTGCATGATGACCAGCGTGCGCAGGTAGATGCCCGTCATGTGGACCGCGCTCCAGAATCCCCGGAACGAGAAGTTCATGCCGACCGCCACCATGGAGGCCAGCCGGATCTGCAGGTACGGGACCCCCTGGCGGATCACCTCCGGATCGCTGGTGAGGTAGCTGAAACCGGCCGGGACCAGCAGGATGAGCAGCACGGACATCGGCGCCCCGAGCGCCAGGGCCAGGATCAGCCCGCCGTTCAGGGGTATGGCAGTCTCCCGGTCGCGCCCTTCGCCCAGCCGGCGCGCGGCCAGCGCCTGCACCCCGGCGGAGAGCCCGATGATGAAGGCGATGCACAGATAGTTGGTGAAGCTGCCGATCCCGGTGGCGGCGAGTGCGGCGTCGCCCAGGTGCCCCACCATGGCGATATCGACGAGGTTGAGGATGTTCTGCGAGACCATGCCGCCCATGATCGGCAGGGCAATGGCCCAGATGGCCGCCCGGCGTCCCCGGTCCGGGAAAAAGTAGCGCCAATGCCTGCTGCCAGCGTGCTGCAATGCGTCAATCCACGAACGGCACGGTTTCCCGGGTGCGGGCGAACCTGATTGCGGGCCACCGTTCCTCGGTGAGCTGCAGGTTAACACGCGTGGGTGCGAGGTAGACCAGCTGGCCGGCCGCGTCGTGCGCCAGGTGGGCTTGCAGCTGGCGGGTGAAGTCCGCCAGCTGGCGCTCGTCTTCGCAGCTCACCCAGCGCGCGGTTTGCACGTTGACGTCCTCGAAGGCGGCCTGCACGTTGTATTCGTTCTGCAAGCGGTAGGCCACCACCTCGAACTGCAGCACGCCCACCGCGCCCAGGATCAGGTCGTTTCCCAGCAGGGGGCGGAAGAACTGCGTTGCACCCTCCTCGGAGAGTTGCTGCAGGCCTTTTTGCAGCGCCTTGAGCCGCAGCGGGTCGCGCAGCCGCGCGCGGCGAAACAGCTCCGGCGCGAAGTTGGGAATCCCGGTGAACTGCAGCGCTTCCCCCTCGGTGAAGCTGTCCCCGATGACGATGGTGCCGTGGTTGTGAAGCCCGATGATGTCGCCGGGCCAGGCCTCCTCCACCTGCCCGCGCTCGCCCGCCATGAAGGTCAGGGCATTGGCGATGCGCACGTCCTTGCCCAGGCGCACGTGCCTGAGCTTCATGCCCTGTCGGAAGTGGCCGGAACAGATCCGCACAAAGGCCACGCGGTCGCGGTGCGCCGGATCCATGTTGGCCTGGATCTTGAAGACGAAGCCGGTGAGCGCGGGCTCATCGCTTTCCACCGTGCGGCCCAGCGTGGCACGGGGCCCGGGTGGGGGTGCGTTATCGACGAAGGCGTCCAGGAGGGGGGTGACGCCGAAATTATTGATCGCGGAACCGAAAAATACCGGGGTTTGCCGGCCGGCCAGAAAGGCCTGCCGATCGAAGTCATGGCTGGCGCCGCGCACCAGCTCGATTTCCTCGCGCAACGCGTCGATCGCATCGCCGAGACGCTCGCGCAACACCGGGTTGTCGATGCCGGCAATGACCTCCGCTTCCTGGGTGACGTAATTGCGGCCGCTCTCGTACAGGTGGACGGCGTCGTCCAGCAGGTGGTAGACCCCCCGCAGGCGGCGCCCCATGCCGATCGGCCAGGTGATCGGCGCGCACTCGATGCCCAGCACGCGCTCGATTTCGTCGAGCAGCTCGATCGGTTCGCGGCCTTCGCGGTCCAGCTTGTTGATGAAGGTGAAGATGGGCGTCTGCCGCAGGCGGCAGATCTCCATCAGCTTGATGGTGCGCTCCTCCACGCCCTTGGCGCAGTCGATGACCATCAGCGCCGAGTCCACGGCGGTCAGGGTGCGGTAGGTGTCCTCCGAAAAATCGGCGTGGCCGGGGGTATCCAGCAGGTTGACGATGTAGTCACGATGCTGAAACTGCATCACGGAACTGGTCACCGAGATGCCCCGCTCCTGCTCCAGCTTCATCCAGTCGGAGGTGGCGTGGCGCGCGGCCTTGCGTGCCTTGACGGTGCCCGCCATCTGGATGGCGCCGCCGAACAGCAGCAGCTTCTCGGTGAGCGTCGTCTTGCCGGCGTCGGGATGCGAGATGATCGCAAACGTGCGGCGGCGCAGCAGCTGTTCCTGAAGCTTGGACATGGGGATCGGATTGGCGTCGCCGGCGCGGCTCGAAAAAACGCGCCATTCTAGCAGATGCGTGCCCGCAACCGCGCCGTCAGGGCAAGGGGATAACGCCGCTCAGCATCTGGGCCCGGTCCGGGCTCAACACCCTGCCGCCCCGCAGCCGAAACCGGAATGGCAGCGAGGTGAGCGTCATGCCCGTATTGAGCTGAACCACGAAATGCAGGTGCGGGCCGCTGCTGAAACCCGTATTGCCGGAATTGGCGATCCAGGTCCCGACCGGTACCCGCATGCCGGGCCCCACCCGCGCGCTGTCGGCCTGCAGGTGCGCGTACACGGCCATGCTGCCGTCCTCGTGCAGGATGCGCACGTGGTTGGCGCGATTCATGTAGCGCTGCTGCTGTTTGCCGGCGGCGTGGAAACCGTCCTCCAGGTCCATGACCACCCCGGCCCGGGCCGCGAGCACCGGGGTGCCCTCGGGCATGGCGATGTCCACGGCGAATTCACTGTCCGGGGTGCTGTGGGTGGCGCTATCGTCCAGCCCCTGGCTGATCGGGAAGGCCAGGCCGGCGGGAAAGGGTGGATAGAAGTCGAGGTCGGTGGGCAGCGCCATGGTCGGCGGCCCGGGAACCAGCGCATAGCCCAGGCGGTAGCGGAAACCCTGGCGCGCATCCACCGCCCGCAGGTCCACCAGGTAGCGCTCGGCCTGTCCCGGCAACACGAAGCGCGCTGGCAAGGCCGGCTCGGTGCGCACGTTGCGGGCCTCTGCCAGGTGCACCTCGAGCTCGGCCGGCCCGTGGTAGTGATTGAAGAACACGTAGGTGGGTTCCCGCTCGCTGCCCACCCGCCGCAGGGAGACCATTTCGCGTGGCTCGGCGGGCACCTCGAAGGTGTCGAACGCCTCACCCGCTGCCGGCGGTCGGTCGCTGAAATGCCAGACGCCGTCCTCGTCCTGCCATTTGTACATGTCGCCGGCGAGCGCCAGCGCGCACCCGAACCCGCACGCGAGCGCCATGCACAGGCGCCGGGCGCAGCCTGCTATGCCGGCCTTCCATTCGCTGCCGCGGGTCTTCATGGCCCCATTCTAGCGCTAACGGATTGCGGCCCGGACATCCGCGGGGGCGGCCGCCCGCCGGGTCCGCCAGGCCTCGGTATGGGCCGGGCGATATCGGGTACACTGGCGCCCGTGCGGGGCGAGCCCATGAACGACCAAACCACTCACAGCACCGAAGACATCTGGACGCAGTTCCACGACCTGCGTCACCCCACCACGTTCCTGGAGCCGTACTCGGGCCGGTTGTTGCAATTCTGGATCGATTTCTTCACCGGTTTCCCGCCCGATCGTCGGCACACGATGCTGGACATCGGTACGGGCAACTTGCCCATTCCCAAAATCATGCTCGGGATCAGGGGCCATGAATTCGATATCCACGCCATCGATACGGCCGATATCCGGCCCGAACAGGTGCCTGCGACCGGCAACGTGCATTTCTACCGTCGCACCGCGGAGGACACGGGTTTTCCGGGCGCCATGTTCGATGGGGTGACCGGCTGCTTCGCGCTGGAGTATTCGGAGCTCGAGCGTTCGCTGCCGGAGCTCCACCGCGTCATGAAGCCGCGCGCGCGGGGCGCCTTTGTGCTGCATCACCCGGATTCGGTCTCCGTGCAGTCCGCGCGGGCGGCGATGCGCGAAGACATCCCGGTGATCCTGGAATCGGGCATTTTCGAGGCCACGCAGGAGTACGTGGCGGAACCCTCACCCGAGCGGCGGCGCGCAGTCGAGGAGATCCTGGCCCGGCGCCTGGACCGCCCCGAACTGAGCAGGTTCTGGCGGGTCGACGCGGTCGTCAAGACGGTCAACCGCTACCTGCACCTGCCGAGCATGGAGCGGTTCGTGAAATGGCGGCAAAGCTTCCTGCTCGACCAACGGCGGCGCGAGGCGCTGCTGGCGGGGGTGGTGGAGGACCGGGGCGCGTTCCGCGCCCTGCTGGAGGCTAGCGGTTTCCGTGTCAGCCACTTTGGCCCCATCGAGGATGTGGCGGGGGCAGCGGCGGTGCCGCCCGGCGCCGCCCCACCTGCCCCGGGGGCGGCGGAAGTGCTGGGTTGGGGCCTGTTGCTCACCCGCGCTGCGGCGCATGGCTGAGGTTGGCGCGCGGCCCCGGACGCGAAGGGGCGGCTTGGTGGGTCGCCCGACAGGCGCCTAGGCGCGTAATGGCTGAGTTGACCCTCTACAGCGCACCCGGCTGCCACCTGTGCGAGCAGGCCCTGGCGCTGATCGAAGCCGAGCTCGGCGTGCACGAATTGCGCGTGGTGGATATCGAGGGGGACCTGGCGCTCACGTACCGCTACGGCGTCCGGATACCGGTGCTGCGGCGCGCGGACAGCGGGGCCGAGCTGTCCTGGCCCTTCGACCGGGACGCCTTGCGGGAGTGGCTGGTCGCCTGATCCCCGTGCCGCCGGCACACGCGCATGCGGTGCGGCTCATGGCCCGGCTCAGCGCCGGTTCGCAGTGTCTTAATGGGGTGGCCCGTTGCGATCGGCCGTCCGCCCGCCGCCGGACAGCGTGCCGCAGGCTTCCAGGCACCGCTCGAAGGCCTCGCGCCCCCAGATGACGAGGCCCGTGAACAGGCCGCGGGTGCGCGTCTCGGTCTCTTTCATGAGCAGGCCAAGCGCCACGTAAACCGCCAGCGTGGCGAGGGTGAAGAACACCGCCAGCACGATGGCAGCGGCCCGGAACACCCATGGCTCGCGGTCAAAGCGCGTTGCCAGGGTGCTGCACACCCCCAGCACGATCGGCTGTCCCGGTCGCCCGTTGAGATTCTTGCGAATGCTTTCGATGACGTTCTCGGCGTTCATGGTCCTCAACCCGCTCGTTTTCCACCCTGGTCCAGTATAGCGATGCAGGTTTCATGCCAGATGTGCCGAAAGCCACGGTTCGATGCGCCGCCGGCCGCAACGCCAGGCGCCCGCTGCTGCCCGGCGTCGGGCAGCGGCGGTATTCGCCATCGCCGGGATTTTCTCGCCATGGCGGGGTCTAAAAGGAGGCGCAAAATGCTATGCTCGGGCCACGGGCTCCAGCGTTTTTCAACATGAACTCAACCCCGCCGTCAATTGCATACCTGGACGGGCCGCGCCTTGCGCGTGGCCTCGCGGCGGGCATTCGTCACCTGTTTCGACGGCGGGAATATATCAACCGCATCAACGTGTTCCCGGTGCCCGACGGCGATACCGGCACCAACATGGCCTTTACCTTCCGAGCCATCCTGGAGCGGCTCAGTGGGCACCCGGAGCTGGGCCTCGGCGAGGTGCTGGAGCGGGTCACCGAGGCGTCGCTTGACGGTGCGCGCGGCAACTCGGGCGCCATCATGGCGCAATTCTTCCAGGGCTTTCGCGAAGCCGCGGGCGGCCGCCGCCTGCTGACGGCCAATGGTCTGGCGGCCGCCAGTGCGCGGGGCGCGGAGCAAGCCTGGACGGCCATGGCCGAGCCGGTCGCCGGCACGCTGCCCACCGTGCTCGAGGATTTTGCCGACGAGCTCACGCAGCGCGTGGCCGCGGGCGTGACGGATATCCGCATGCTGCTCAGGGATGGGATGAAGCGCGCGCACGCCTCCCTGGCGAATACGCCCAACCAGCTGCCGGTGTTGAAGCAGGCGGGCGTGGTGGATGCGGGCGGGCAGGGTTTCGTGGACCTGCTGGAAGGCATCTGGGCGTATACCGACCGGGGCGAGATCGATGCGCTGGAAGCGGACATGCAGGACCTGGCGACGGTCGACCTCGAGGCCGGTGAGGCGCCCGGGGACCACCGCTACTGCACCGAGTGCGTGATCGACGGCCAGCACATGGACCGCGGGCGGGTCATGGCGCGCCTGCAGGCGCTTGACGGCAGCTCGCTGGTGGTGGCGGGAAGCCCCGACCGGATCCGCGTGCACATTCATGTCAATCAGCCGGCGGAAGTCTTCCTGGCCTGCGAGGCGTTTGGCGAGATCACGCAGCAGAAAGCCGACGACATGCAGCGCCAGCATGGCCTCATGAACCAGCCGGGCCGCACCGCCATCGTGGTGGATTCGGCGGCGGACCTGCCGGAGTCGGAAATCGAGCGGCTCGGCATCAACGTCGTGCCCGTGCGCCTGAGCTTCGGCGACCGCGAATTCCTCGACCGGGTGTCGATCAAGCCGACCGAGTTTTATCGCATGCTGGAGGAGAGCGAGGAGCTGCCGCGGACCTCGCAGCCGCCGGCGCAGGATTTTCGGCGCGTCTACTCGTTGCTGTGCAGCCACGGTTACGAGGTCGTGTCGGTGGGCCTGACCCGCAAGCTCAGCGGCACCACCCAGGCAGCCGCCTCGGCCGCCGAACGCGTCACCTCGGGGCGCGTGGAGGTGTTCGATACGGAGAATGCCAGTTGCGGACAGGCCCTGCTGGCCATCGTGGCGGCCGAGGCAGCCGCGGGGGGCATGACCGCCGATGAGATCCTGGCCTTGTTGGCGGAAATGGCGCCGCAGGCGCTCACCATCGCGATTACCGAGGACCTGTCGTGGGCGGTGCGCGGCGGACGGGTGCCGGCCTGGGTCAAGAAGGTGTGTGATGTGCTGAACCTCACGCCGGTGCTGATGGCCCGCCGGGGCACGGTGGGGTTCGCCGGCGTCAGTTTCGGCAAGGGCGCCAGCGCACGCGCGCTGGCGGCGCGCGCGCTGGCGCGCATGCAGCCGGGCGTGTTCTACCGGGTGCTGATTGCGCATGTGGACAACGACGCGGGGGCGCACAAGGTGCGGCGCCTGATCCTGGCGCGGCATCCCATGATCCACTCCTGCCACATCACCGAGGCGGGGCCGGCCCTGGGCGTGCATTTCGGTCGCGGCGGCCTGATCGCCGGCATCCTGCCGCAGCCGGAGGTGCTGGGCTGATGTGGTCGCTGGCCGGGATGGTGTTGCTGGCCTACCTGCTGGGCTCCCTGTCGGGCTCATTGTTGCTCGGCAAGCTGCGCCAGGTGGACATCCGCACCCTGGGCAGCGGCAATGCCGGCGGCACCAACGCCTTTCGCACCCAGGGGTTCTGGTTTGCCCTGGGCGTGGTGGTGGTGGATGTCGGCAAGGGCGTAGTGGCGGTCGCCTGGCTGCCCGCCCTGGTCGCGAGCCCGGGCGCTACGGCCCGGGAGGTGGCCATGCTGGCCTGTGGTTTCGCGGCCATCGTGGGCCACTGCTATCCGCTCTATCACGGTTTCCGGGGCGGCAAGGGCGCGGCCACCGCGCTGGGCGCGTTGCTGGTGGTCCAGCCCTGCCTGCTGTTGCCGATGGTCGGCACCTGGCTCGTGGCGCTGGCGCTCAGCGGGTACGTCGGCCTAGCCACCGTGCTGGCCGGGTTCAGCCTGCTGCCGGGCGCGTTGTGGCTCGACGCCTCGCCGGGGCTGTGGATATTTTGCGTGGCCAGCGCCGCGTTCATGGCGTTCACCCACCGCAGCAATTTGCAGCGCATGCGCGCGGGCACCGAGCATCGTTTCGAGCGCGCGCGGCTCACCCGTTGGTTCCGCCGGGCGCGCTGACGGTCGTGGGTGGGCCAGCGGACCTTCTCCTGGCGGGCTTCCTGTCCAGCACCGAGACGCGGTCGGGCCAGTCGATCGCCGCCGAGCTGGGGTGCTCGCGCACGGCGGTCTGGAAGCAGGTGGGCGCCTTGCGCGCCCTGGGGGTCGGCATCGACGCGGTACCGGGTCAGGGCTACCGCTTGCGCGAGGCACTGGAACTGCTCGATCGCGAGCGCATCCTCGCGGCCATGGGCGCATCGCGCGCCGCGCTGGGAAATGTACGGGTGCTGGCGACGTGCGATTCGACCAACGACGTGGTGCGCAAGCTGGGGCGGGACGAAGCGCACGGCGCAGCCGTGCTGGCGGAACGCCAGACCGCCGGCCGGGGTCGCCACGGCCGCCGTTGGCACTCACCCTTCGCGCGCAACCTGTACCTGAGCCTGGGATGGGTCTTGGAGCGCGGCGTGGCCGAACTCGGCGGCCTGCCGCTGGTGGTGGCCCTGGCCGCGACGCGCGCCATTCGGGGGGCGGGGCTGCGGGCCCAGGGCGTCAAGTGGCCCAACGACCTGGTGGTGGACGGGCGCAAGCTGGGCGGGTGCCTGGTCGAGATCCAGGGCGACGCCAACGGGCCCTGCCGGGCCGTGATGGGGATCGGCATCAACGTCCACATGCCCGCGGACAGCCAGGCCCGCGAACTGATCGACCAGCCGTGGACCGACCTGGGCAGCGCGCTGGGAACGGTATCGCGCAACGCGCTGGCGGCCGCGGTGCTGGCCGAGCTGCTGCAATCCATGCAGCGCTTCGAGGCGCATGGGTTTGGCGTGTTTCGGCCGGCATGGCGGCGGGCCGACGCGCTGTGGGGCCGGCGCGTTTCCGTGCAGCAGGGCGGCGCCCGCCTGCGGGGGGTGGCGCGCGGCGTCAGCGAGCGCGGCGGCCTGTGGCTGGATGTCGACGGGCGCCGGCAGGAGGTGCTGGCCGGCGAGGCCAGCCTGCTGCGCGCGGGCCGGGGCGGAGGGTGAAGACGATGGGCGATTGGCGCCGGCTGGCGGGCGACCGCCAGCTGCAGCGCATGATGGTGCTGGCGCTGCTGCTCCTGAACCTGCTGCTGGTGGTGCTGAAGGCCCTGCGACCGCCGCCGGAGGTCGAGGCGGCATCGCGCGGGGGCGGGCAGAGGGCCGAGCTTGCCGGCATCGTGCTGCTCGAAGAATTGCCGGGCGCGGGGGCCGATGCCACGGCCGGGGTGCACTGCTTCACGTTGGGTCCGTTCACCGATGCCGCCATGCGCGACGCGGCCATGGCGACGGTCCGCGAGGCGGTCCAGTCGGTGCAGGGCTGGGCGGCCGAGGCCGAGGTGACGCGGGGTTACTGGGTGTACATCCCGCCTTTCCACAGCCTGGAGGCGGCACGCGCGGCAGCCGCGGAAATGCGCGCGGCCGGGCTCGCCGACATCAACGTCGCCTCCGGGGACGAATGGAACCTGTCCATTTCCGCGGGCTTCTTCGGCAACCGGATGAACGCGCTCAACCGCATGGACCAGCTGGCCGCCGCCGGGTTCCAGGCCCGCCTGCGGCCGCAGCTGACTTCCGAGATGCAGTACTGGCTGGATTACGCGCAGCACACCGGCGGCCCCTCGGCGCCCTACCTGCTGGGCGAGGGCCATGCCGGCATCGCGCAGCGCCCAGTGACCTGCCTGGAGCCGGGGGAGCAGGCGGCCGAGCCGGCCGACCGGCCAGAGCCATGACCGCCCGCGCCCGTTGCGCGGGCTGCGCGCGCGGGCCCGGGTGCATTAGAATGGAGCGCGGCGCCGGCTTAGCTCAGTTGGCAGAGCAACTGATTTGTAATCAGTAGGTCGGGGGTTCGAATCCCTCAGCCGGCACCAATCGCTTGCTATATTTCTCTACATTCCAGCGAAATGCCAAGCGAATGCCGCGGAAGACGCACGCGTTAAAACCCCATGCACTCTCATTGAAAAATGGCTTCCAATTGGGGAAAATGGGGCGGATAAAGAAGAATCTGAATATACTTTGTGATAAGCGGACTCGAAATCGAGACCGAACGCCATGAATGATGCAAGGCATAGGGAGAACACCCATGAATGCAGGAAAGCGAAAGGCGACCGAGACCCGGTTCTCAGCAACGAAAGTGCTTAACGCAGCCCTCATGGGGCTTGCGGTGCTGCTGCCCTCACTGGTGTGGGCTGGCGTCGACAATGTCCAGGCGGAGTATGCAGGGGCCGAGGCCGGGGACTGGGGCGGCAAGAAAGGGGCGGTTATCGGCCCGCCCGATGATACCTGCGCCAACATGGGAGCCGTGGGTAAAATCAACCTGATCTCGAATTTCGGATTCACCATCCCCGGTGGGGCGACCATCACGGGCGTCGAGGCCTTCATCAAGGCGGGTTCGCAGGGGGGGCAGGATGTCAGTGTTCAGCTGGCTTCGAATGCGACCGTCGATCCGCCGACCACCGTGGGTATTGCCCGCAACATCCCGACCCCAGACCCAGGGTCCGGCAACTGCGCAGATACCACATTCGCCTCCGTCAATGGGACCTTGGCCGGTTGGGGTTTGGGTCCGGGTGATCTCACGCCCGCCATCGTCAATAACAATGCTTTCGGCGTGGTGTTCGAGAAGATCGTCACAGCCGAGGTCAAGGTCGACGCCGTGTGCCTGGAGATTTTCCACGACGGCGGGGGATCCGTACTGGCCTGCGACGAACCGCCGCCGCCTCCTGAAGGAAACGTCATCAACGTGGTCAAGGACCTCGAGCCGGATGGCGTCACGCCCCCGGCGTCAGCCTGGGACTTCTCCGGCGAACTTGGCGGTTTCAGCATAGCCGCTGGCGGCGGGGTCGAGCAGTTCACCGGCGTAACCAACGATACCTACACGATTACCGAAACGACGAAGGCGGGGTTCACGGCATCCGTGGAATGTTACCAGGCGGACGTGCTCGTTGCCTCCGGCAGCAGCTCGGTTGACCTCACCGTGGCGGGTGGGCTGACCTACACCTGCATTTTCACCAATACGGGGCCGCCGCCACCGCCACCGCCACCGCCGGAGGTCATTCCGGTGCCGACGCTCAGCGAATGGATGCTGGCCCTGCTGGCCATGCTGACGCTCGGCGTGGGGCTGTATGCCGGCCGGGCGAGGCGCGGGCAGCGCTGAGCCACTGAGTAAATAGCCATCAACAAAGGCCCGGCAATGCCGGGCCTTTTTTTGCCTGCGCGGTCAGGCGGGGGCTCGAGTCGCCCGCCGGCTCACACCGCGCGCAGGTACCACTCGAAATCGCGGTTGGTGATCTGGGCGTGGAACTGGCCTTCCTCCTCCCGCCGGCAGGCCGAGAACAGCTGGTGGTAGTCCTCCCCCAGGTAGCCGGGCAGCAGGCTGCCGGCATCGAAGGCGTCCAGCGCCAGCGGCCAGCGGATGGGCAAGGTCACCTCGTGCTCGACCACCTCGCCGGTCTGCACCATGCGCCCGGGATCGACCTCGCGGGTGATGCCGTGATGGATGCCCGCCAGCAATGTGGCCACCACCAGGTAGGGGTTGGCATCGGCGCCCGCCACGCGGTGCTCGACGCGGGTGTTGGCCGGGCCCGACAGCGGGATGCGCAGCGCCAGGCTGCGGTGGTTGAGGCCCCAGTTGGGCGTCGTCGGCACGTACGACCAGGGCGCGTAACGCCGGTAGGAGTTGGCGTTGGGCGAGTAGATGGCCATGCTCTCGGCCATGATGTCGCGCAGCCCGCCGATGGCGTGGCGCAGGGTGTCCGAGAAGGGGCCGTCGGCGCACTCGCCGGCAAACACGTTGTTGCCGTCCGCATCCAGCAGGCTGAGGTGGACATGCAGTCCGCTGCCGGCAATGTCGGGAAACGGCTTGGCCATGAAGGTCGCCGCCAGCCCGTGCTGGCGGGCCACCGCCTTCACCGCGCGCTTCAGCATCACCGCGTGGTCGCAGGCCAGCACCGGGTCGTCGACGTGATGCAGGTTGATCTCGAACTGGGCCGGCGAATATTCCGACAGGGTGGCGCCGGCCGGTATGTTCTGCGCCGCGCAGGCCTGCTCCAGGCCGCGGAGGAAGTCGTCGATCTCGTACAGGTCCTCCATGATGGCGTACTGCTGGCCCACCTGCGGCAGGTCCGTGCCCGGGATGCGCGCGGCGCGCGGCCGGAAGGCCTCGCCGTCGTGCTCCACCAGGTAGAACTCCAGCTCGGTGGCCAGCACCGGCCGCAGGCCCGCTTCGGCAAGCGGTTGCAGGGCGCGCCGGAGCACGTTGCGCGGGTCGAAGAACATCGGCCGCGATTCCAGGTCCAGCAATTCCAGCAGCACCTGTCCGCTGGGCCGGCTGGCCCAGGGGACGGGCGCCAGCGTCCCCGGCACGGCCATGGCCTTGAGGTCCGGGTCGCCATCATGGCCGCCGTACACGACCGTCTCGAAAGTCCGGCCCAGGGTGTCCATCACCACCGTGCTGCCGCAGAAATTGACCCCGTTCTTGAACGCCTTGGCAAAATCTTCCGGGCCGACCCGCTTGCCGCGCACGATGCCGTTCATGTCGGTGATCAGCAACTCCAGGTTCACGGTCTCCGGGTGGTCCTGCAGGTACTGTTGGAGCTCCTGCTGCAATGGTGCTTTTGCCATGGGCTTCTCTCCAGGTGTCATTCGTTGCCGAGGCGGGCGTTGCGCCAGGCGATCGCCGCGCGCGTCCCCTCGCGCTCGAGGACCTCGTTGAAGGCCCGCGACTCCTCGGTCTCGGTGCTCTCGATCTCCACGTCGAGGGCCAGCGCCTCGGCCAGGGCCGCCGGCATGCCGGCCAGTTCCGCGGCGCGGTTGACGGCCCGCTTGGTCAGCCGCACCGCCAGCGCGTCGTTGGCGGCGATCTCGCGCGCCAGCGCCAGCGCCTCCTGCTGCAGGCGGTCGGTCGGCACGACCCGGTTGACCAGCCCCCAGGCCTCGGCCTGCTCGGCGCTGACCCGGTCGTTACCGGTCAACAGCAGTTCCTTGGCGCGCTTGGGCCCGCACAGCCACGGCAGGATCATGCACACGATGCCGCTGCCGAAGCGGACTTCCGGCGCGCCGAAACGACAGTCTGCTGCCGCCACCGTGACATCGCAGGCCAGCGCCATCTCCATCGCGCTGCCGAGGCACCACTGGTGCACGGCGGCCACCGTCGGCTTGGGGCAGTTCCAGAAGCGCATGATGATGGCGAGGTCGGCTTCGAGTTCCCGGCGCAGGGCCGCCGCATCGCCCGCGTCGGCCTCGGTCTGCAGGTCGAAGCCCGCCGAGAAGGCCCGCCCCGCGCCGTCCAGCACGATTGCCCGCACCCCCTCGTCCGCCTCGGCGCGGTCCAGCGCGTGGTTCAATTCCGCCACCATCGGCGCGTTGATGGCGTTGAGCTTGTCCGGCCGGTCGAGCGTGAGCCGCGCCACGCCACGCTCCACCGCGTAGCGGATGAGCCGGTAGTCGGAGCCCGCCGCCATGCTTCAGCCCGGGCCACCCGCGAGCTGGATCCAGGCCGATTTCGACTGCGTGTAGCTCTTGTAGCTGTCGATGCACTTGTCACGCGCATTGCCCGACTGCTTGTAGCCGCCAAACGGCTGCGTCATGTCGCCCCCCTCGTAGCAGTTGACCCACACGATCCCCGCCTCGATGCGCTTGAGGAGGTGGAAGCCCTTGTCGATGTCGCGGGTCCACACGCCCGCCGCCAGGCCGTAGATGGTGTCGTTGGCGATTTCGAGCACCTCGTCCACGCCGTCGAAGGGAATCACGCTGGCCACCGGGCCGAAAATCTCCTGGCGCGCGATGGTCATGTCGTTGTTCACGTCCGCGAACAGCGTGGGGTTGACGAAGGCGCCTCGCTCCAGTCCCGCCGGCACGTCGCCGCCGAAATGCAGCGTCGCCCCCTCGTCCCGGCCGGCCTGGATCATTGCCAGCACGCGCTGCTGGTCGCTCCGGGTGACCAGCGGACCCATGTTGGTGCCGGGGTCCAGCGGGTCGCCGGGCACGTAGGCGTCACGACCCTCGGCGATGAAGCGCTCGATGAAGTCCATGTAGATGGGGCGCTCCACCAGCAGTCGCGAGCCGGCGCTGCACACCTCGCCCATGTTGGCGAACACGCCGTTGTAGGCGGCCGCCACCGCGCTGCCCAGGTCCGGCAGGTCAGCCATGAACAGCTGCGGCGATTTGCCGCCGCACTCCAGGCCGACGTGCTTCATGTTGGACTGGCCGGCGTACTGCAGGATCAGCTTGCCCACCTCGGTGGAGCCGGTGAAGCTGATCTTGGCCACGTTCGGGTGCAGGGCCAGCGCCTTGCCGGCCTCCTCGCCCATGCCATTGACCACGTTGAACACCCCCGGGGGGCCGCCGGCCTCCAGGAACAGTTCCGCCAGCCGCAGGCAACTGAGGGGCGATTGCTCGGCGGGCTTGAGCACCACCGTGTTGCCGGCCGCCAGGGCCGGCGCGATCTTCCAGGTGGCCATCAGCAGCGGGTAGTTCCAGGGCGAGATGGCGCCCACCACCCCCAGCGGCTCCCGCAACACCATGTGCACCACGTCGTCCGCGGTGTTGGTCACCGCCCCGTCGACCTTGTCGATGCACTCGGCCATGAAGCGCAGCGTCTGGCACACGGCCGGCAGGTCTTCGCCGATCACGTCCGCGATGGGCTTGCCCATGTCCAGCGTTTCCAGCACCGCCAGCTGCTCGGCGCGCGCCTCCACCAGGTCGGCGAAACGGTACAGGACCTCCATCCGCCGGCGCGGCGCCATGCGCGACCACACGCCGGAACGGAACGCCCGGCGCGCCGCGGCCACCGCCCGGTCGATGTCCGCCGCGGTGCCTGCCGACATCGAGGCAATCACCTCGCCGGTGGCGGGGTTGAGGGTGTCGAAACGCCCGCCGCCCGCGGCATCGACGAATTCACCGTCGATGAACAGGCGGGTCTCGATGTTGGCCCCGGCCCGGTCGGCCGCCTGCTGCCAGTCGGTGCGTTGGTAGGATTCCAGATTTGCCAGGCTCATGTCTCTCACCTCGATGTGTCGTCATTGGATCATGATCGCCGCGCGACCACCAGCGCGTCCACGCCGATGCATCCCGTGGCATGCACGATCACCGGGTTGATGTCGATCTCCTCCAGCACCCCCGCCAGGGCGTCCACCATGACCGAGAAGCGCGAGGCCATCTCGCAGTATGCCTCAATTGCCGGGGTGCCGATGCGCCGCCCGCCCGCCAGCATGCGGCTCCGGTGCAGCGTTGCCAGCAGCCGGTGGGCGGTGGCGGCGTCGAACGGCGGCATTGCGCAGGCGAAATCCCGCATCTGCTCCACGTCGATGCCGCCGAAGCCCAGGGTGACCAGGGGCCCGAACTGTTCGTCGCGGACCATGCCGAGCAGCAACTCCAGGCCAGGGGACTGCACCATGCGCGCCACCAGCGCCTGCGGCCCCACGCGCTCGCACAACGAGGCGTAGGCGTCCAGCAAGGCGGCCTCGTCGGGCAGGTCCAGCCGCACCCCACCAGCTTCCGTCTTGTGGTGCAGGCCGGCCTTGGCGGTCTTGAGCACCAGCGGATAGCCGAGCCGCGCGGCGGCGGCCAGCAGTTCCTCGCGGCTGGTGACGGGCAGGGCGGGGTTCACGGGCAGCCCGAAGTCGCCCAGCATGGCGAGCGAGCGAACCTCGTCCAGCGCGCCGCCGCCCGCCAGCCGCTCCCGCCAGCGCGCGGCCACCTCTGGGTCGACAGTGGGCAGCTCGGGGCGGGTGCGGGCGCGGAAGTCACGCACCGACAGCAGGCAGCGGACGCCCGCCAGGAACGGGCGCAGGCCGTCGAGCACCGGAAAGCCCTCGCGCGTCACCTCGACCACGACGGGGTCGGTGCCGGTGCCCTGCCGGTTTGCGACCAGGAATACCGGCTTGCCGGTGGCGGCGTGGGCCTTGCGCAGGTAGTCGATATAGGCTGGATAGATGCGCCCGAACGGCGAGCGGTCGTGAATGACCGCGCCCAGCGCCGCCCCCGGGTCGCTCATCAGCGCTGCCAGGCAATCCTCCATGATGGCGTCCGCGTCCGGGCCGCCGGCGCCCCAGGCGTCCAGCGGGTTGACCGGCGGCAGCCCCGGGTCGAGCCGCTCGGTGAGGGCGCGCGCGGTGGCGGGCGCGAGCTCCGTGAGGGGCACCTCCATCGCATCGGCCAGGTCGATCAGCAGCTGCCGCTCGCCGCCGGAGTCGTGTATGGCGACCAGGGCGCCCGGCGCCACCTCGTGCGGTTGCGCGAACATGATTAACGCACTCGCCAGCTCATCCATGTCGTGCACGCGCTGCACCCCGTAGCGGTCGAACAGGGCCTGGTAGGCGGCGTCGCTGCCGGCAATGGCGCCGGAGTGCGACAAGGCCAGCCGGGCCGCCAGTGCGGTGCGGCCCACCTTGAGCGCCACCACGGGCACGTTCCGCCGCTGCGCCTTGTCCAGCACCGCGCACATGCCTGCCGGGTCGCGCACGGTCTCCATGAACAGGCCGATCGCGCGCGGCGCGTGGGCTTCGATGGCGAAATCCATGTAATCGTGCAGGCCGACGCTCAGCTCCAGGCCGGTGGAGACCGCCAGGTTGAAGTCGATCCGCTCTTCGCAATCGACGATGCCAGCCATGCCGGATCCGGACTGGCTGATCAGCGTGACATGGCCGCCGCGGGGGTGGTTGTCCCGCGTGTCGAAGCCGCAGGCCCACACGCCGTCCCGGCAGTTGTAGAAACCCAGGGCGTTGCCGCCGCACACCAGCAGGCCGGCCTCGAGGATGCGCGAGCGCACGCGCTCGAGCAGGGTCGGTGCGGGATCGTCGGCCAGCACCAGTTGCGACATGAGTGTTGCAGCGCGGGCGCCGTGCGCGATGACCTGTTCCAGCGCCGCCTCCACGCGCGGGTCGCTGACGGCGAACACCACGTGCTCCACGGGCTCCGGTAGGTCGTCCAGCGACGGAAAGCAGGGTACACCGCAGACTTCCCGGTAAGCCGGGTTGACGGCATACAGTGGCCCCCCGAAGCCGCCCTGCAAGAGGTTGCGTAGGACCTGTTGCCCCACGCCCGGGCGCTGGCTGGCGCCCAGCACCGCGATGGAAGCCGGTTTCAGCAGGGGGTCCAGTCGATGGGCCATGCCTGCGGCCGCTTCGCCGGTTGGCCTCAGTGGTCCAGGGGCGGCGTTTCGCGCCGGCGTGGCGGGTCGTAGAACGCGCCTTCCACCACCCGGGCGCTGGCCATCATGCGGCTCCACTTCAGTTCACGCTGATAGTAAATCTCGATCCGCATTTCCTCGCCGGGCTCGCCATGCGGCGCTGCTACCGTGGCCAGCGCGATGTTGGCCTTGGCCGAGGGCGACCACATGGCGGAGGTGACCCAGCCGATGTTCTTGTTGCGGGTCGAGTACACGTAGGAGTGGTGGGCGGGCTTGTTGCCCTCGATGTCCAGCCTGACGAGCCGGTAGCGCGGCCCCCGTTCCCGGGCCGCGAGCAGGGCGCGCCGGCCGTTGAAAACGGGCTTGTCGAAGTCCACCAGCCACCCCAGGCCGAGCTCGAACGGCGTGCGCGTGTGGGTGGGCCGCACGGTTTGCTGGGCCGGCATGAAATCGACGCCCGCCAGAATGAAGCCCGCCTCGATGCGCAGCAGGTCGAGCGCCTCGGAGCCCATCGGCTTGATGCCGAGCAGCCGCCCGGCCTCGAACAGGCGGTTCCACAACGGTTCGGCGTGGCCGGGATCGATCCACAGCTCATAACCCAGGTCGCCGGTGTAACCGGTGCGCGAGACCATCAGCTGGGTGCCCTGGAAGTCGAAATGGGCCAAGCCGAACGGGGTCAGGTTCTCGATGCCGTCCAGCCCCATGCGCTTGAGGGTGGCGCAGGAGGTCGGGCCCTGCAGGGCCAGCGCCGCCACGTCGTGCGTCTCCTCGACGACCTCGACATCGAAGCCGAGGGCCGAGATCAGGAACCAGTCGATCTGGTGCTCCTGTGAGCAGATGCGATACTCCCCCTCGCGCAGGTGGAACACGGTGCCGTCGTCGATGACCTGGCCCTCGTCCGTGCACCACACGCTGTAGCCGACGCGCCCCGGCCGGATCTTGCCCACATCCCGCGTCAGCAGCCGGTTCAGGTAGGGCAGGGCGTCGGGCCCGCTCACCCGGTGCTTGGTCATCGGCGTCAGGTCGAACACGCCGCAGGCATTGCGCCCGGCGAAATACTCCATCTGCGCGCAGGTGTAGGCCGGCACGGACAGGTAGTCGAACCAGCGCGACCACACCTTGAGCTCGTTGTGCGCCTGCTGGCGGGCATGGAACGGGCTGGGGAAGACCTTGTGCCGGTAATGGTCGCGGCGGTCGAATCTCACGGTGCGCATGTCGCTACTCCCGATTGCTGCCGACTATGGCGCGGGCCGCGTTGCGCCCCGCGCTGCCCATGACGCCGCCACCCGGGTGGCTGCCGGCGCCGCACAACCACAGCCCGGGGACCGGCGTCGCGTACTGCCCCGCACCCGGTACCGGGCGCATCATCAGGAACTGGTCCAGGGACAATTCGCCGTGATGCCAGTGGCCACCCGTGATGCGGAACTGGCGTTCGATGTCCTCCGGGGTGAGCAGCTCCGCGTGCAGGATCTGCTCCCGTATGCCCGGCGCGTAGCGCGCCATGGTGTCGATCACGGTATCCAGGAAGGCAGCGCGGGCGTCTGCCCAGCCCTGCTTGAGATTCCGCGGCGCCCATTGCACCACCGCGGACAGCACGTGCTGTCCGGCCGGCGCCAGGCTGTCGTCGTGCAGGCTCGGAAGCGTCATCTCCGCCACCGGCGCGGCCGAGTGCTCGCCGTACTTGGCGTGGTTGAATGCGCGCTCGACGTACTCGAGGCTGGGTGCGATCAACAGGCGTTCGCCGGCCCCGGCGGCGTCCAGGCCGGTGAACTCCGGCATGCCGTCCAGCGCCAGGTGCACCTTGGCCGCGCAGCCGCGCATGCGGATGTTGCCCACGCGGTGCGCGAAACCCGCCTCCAGGTGGCGCGCGCCGAGCAGGCCATGCAAGGTGGCCCTGGGGTCGGCGCTGGACACCACCTTCGCGGCTGGCAGCCATTCGCCGTCGTCGAGCTCCACGCCGCTGACCCGGTCGTGATCGACCAGGATCCGCGCCACCGGGCTTCCGGTGCGAATCTCCGCGCCGGCTTCGCGCGCGGCGCTGGCCAGGGCAGCGGTGACGGCGCCCATGCCGCCGGCGGGCAGGGCGTAATCGCCGCCGCCGCTCAGTCGGTGCAGGGCGCAGAACACGCTGTTGTTGGAGCGTGGCCCCAGGAAGGTGCCCAGCACCGCGTCCAGGCTGAGCGCCCCTTTCAGCACCGGGTTCTCGAAGCGCTCCTGGAGCACGTCGTAAATGTTGATGCCGGCGATGCGCAGGAACTCGCGCATCTCGGTGCGGCCGAGCGTGCGGATGTCCAGTGCCAGCCGGGCCAGGCTGGCCAGGTCGCGACGATCGGTCGTGCCCAGTCGCGGCGGCTGACGGTTGTGCAGCCGGCCGATGATGTGGGCGAAACGGCGCATGCGGCGGTGATGGGCCTGCATGGCCTCCTGGTCGGCATCCGCAACACCACCGACGCTGGCGCCGGCGATGCGTACGTGGCCGCCGTCCGGGTCCAGGCCGATGCTGACCAGCCCGCTGCGGGCCATGCGCAGGCCATGCTTGTCCAGCGCCAGCTCCTTGCGGATGCCGTCGTCGAGCAGGTACAGCAGGTGTGCGCAGGCCGGAACCCTGAAGCCGGGTGCGAATTCGCGGGTGACGGCCGCACCGCCCGGCTCGGCCGCCGCTTCCAGCACCGTCACCTCGTGGCCGGCTCGCGCCAGGTAGGCGGCGCACACCAGGCCGTTGTGGCCGGCGCCGATGACGATGATGCGGGCGTCGTGGTCAGTCATCGAGCCAGCCCTCCGGCACGGTGTTGGGCTTGCGCAGGTCCCGCAGAATTTCGCGCGCCGCGTTCGCGCCCGGGGCAGCCATGACCCCGCCGCCCGGGTGGTTGGACGACCCGCACAGGTACAGGCCCTTGACCGGGCCACGGTATTGGGCGTAGCCCGGGATGGGGCGGTTGAACAGCAACTGGTCCATGGTCAGCTCGCCCTGGAAGATGTTGCCCTCGGTGAGGCCCACTTCCGCCTCCAGTTCGCGTGGCGTGCGCACCTCGGCGTGCAGCACCAGGTTCTTGAATCCCGGCGCGTAGCGCTCGATCTGGTTCAGCACGGTCTGGCCGAAGGCGTCGCGGTCCGCGTCGGTCCAGTCACGGCCGTGGACCTTGGGCGGAACGTACTGGACGAAGACCGACATGAAGTGCTTGCCGGGCGGTGCCATGGTGGGATCGGTCAGGGTCGGGATCAGCATGTCGATGTACGGGTCCTGCGACCAGATGCCGTTCTTCCAGTCGTCATAGGCCCGCTCCAGGCGCTCCACCGAGTCGATCAGGTGCATGTCGGTGTGCATGAGTTCGCGGTTCTCCCGCAGGGCGGTGAACTGGGGCAGTCCGTCGAGGGCGATGTTGACCTTGCCCGACGAGCCGCGAATCTTGAAATTCCGGACTTTGGTGAGGAAATCGGGCCGCAGGTCGGCGGGGTCCATGCATTCCAGGAAGGTGCGGGGCAGGGTCATGTTGGAGACCACGACGTCGGCGGTGTATTCATCGCCGTTTTCGAGCGCCACGCCGGTGGCGCGGCCATTGCGCACCTGGATGCGCTCGACGCCGGAGCCGGTGACGATCTCGCCGCCGTGGTCCCGCAGGCAGGCGCCCATCGCCTCGGCGATGGCGCCCATGCCGCCCCGCGCGAAGCCCCAGGCGCCGGCTGTGCCGTCCACCTCGCCCATCGCGTGGTGCAACAGCACGTAGGCCGTGCCGGGCGACATCACCCCCAGCGCCGAGCCGATGATGCCGCTGCCGGCATGCGCGGCCTTGATCAGCGGGTGTTCGAAATACTCGTCGAGGAATTCGACGATGCTCATGGTGTAGAAGCGCATGGTGTCGTACATGACGCTCTCGCCGAGCTTCCAGAACTCCCGGCCGAGGTGCAGCAGTTCCAGCAGGTCACGCGGCTTGAACGAGGTCGGGTCCGGTGCGGTGCGCAGCAGGAACTGGCGGATGAAGCGGCACTGCCGCATGATGTCGCGCCAGTAGCGCACTTCTGCGTCCGCGTCGCGGGGGCTGTGCCGAGCCATTTCGCGGCGCGAGGCGTCGGGGTCGATATAGCTGCCGAGATAATCCCCGTCCTGGGTGAGGGTGACGCTGCCGCCGTAGGGGACCACCTGCAGGCCGTAGCGGGCCAGATCCAGCGCCCGGTACACTTCCGGGCGCAGCAGGCTGCACACATACGAGCAGTTGGAATAGATCCAGTCCTTGTAGAGGTTACGACTGACCGAGGCGCCGCCGATATACGGGTTCTTTTCCACCATCAGCACGCTCAGCCCGGCCTTGGCCAGGAAGGCCGCGTTGGCGAGGCCGTTGTGCCCGGCGCCGATCACGATTGCATCGTATTGCTTAGCCACGCTCGATCCTTGTTCGCTCAGGCATTGACTGCCTTCAGGTTGAGTTGGTCACGGGTGCAGTCCACGGCGCGCTCGAACGCGCCGAGGGTGCGCTGCAGATTGTCACCGCTCGCATGCGCCTCGCACAGGAACCACGGCTCGCGGGAATCGGGCTCGCACAGCACGCCGTGGTCGTGGAGCACGGGGGCCAGCGCATCATAGAACGCGTAGTCGGACTCCAGCCAGTCCCGGTAATTGTCCGGTGCCGCGGCGCTGAAGAACAGGCCGAACATCGAGGGGTGGCCGGTGAAAGAATGGGGGATGCCGCGCGCGTTGAGAATCTCGCTCATGCCCGCCTGCAGGCGCAGGCCGTAATCGGCGATGGTCTCGAGCGCCGGCGTCTCGTCGAGGATCTCCAGCGTCTTCTCGGCCGCCGCCAGCGCCACCGAGTGGCAGGTATAGGTGCCGCCGTGCACCACGCCGTCGCCGAACTGGCGCATGATGTCTTCGCGCCCGGCCACGGCCGATATCGGGTAGCCGTTGCCCATGGCCTTGGCGAAGGTGCACAGGTCGGCGCGGACGCCCATCAGCTCCTGCACGCCGCCCCGCGCCACCCGGAAGCCGGTCTTGACCTCGTCGACGATCATCACGACGTCGTACTTGCGGCACAGCTCCCGGGCCGCCAGCACGTACTCGCGCGTCGCGGTGATGGAACAGCAGTTGCCCATCATGGGCTCGATCAGGAACGCGCCGATGTCCTGGTGGTGTTTCTTGAGCAGATCTTCGAGGTAGTCGGCGTCGTTGAGTGGCGTAAAATGGGACAGGCGCCTGAGCAGGCGCGGGACGCCCTCGCAGTAGGCCTCGATCGGCGGTTTGCCCTGGGACGGTTCCCAGTCCTCGATTTCCGCATACCACAATACCGCATCGAACACGCCGTGGTAGCCGCCCTCGACGACGATGTGGGCATCCTTGCCGGTATGGGACCGGGCGAGGCGCAGCGCGGCCATCACCGCCTCGGTGCCGGAGTTGGAGAAGCGCACCAGCTCCGCCGCCGGCACCATGCTCGAGATGCGCCGGGCCACCTCGTACTCGCGCTCGGTAGACAGCGCGAACACGCCGCCGACCTCGATGCCGTCGCGCGCCGCGGCATCCACGCGTGGGTCTGCGTAACCCAGGATGCAGGGCCCGAAACCAAGCCGGTAGTCGATGTATTCGTTGCCGTCCAGGTCTCGTAGTCGGGCACCACGGCCGCTGTCGATGTAGATGGTGCGGTCGTCTCCCCAATAGCGGAAATTAGAGGCGACCCCCAGCGGGAGTTTCTGCACTGCTTTTCTGAAGTGCCGGTTCGATCGCTCCAATGAACGTCGCATGTCGATTACCCCGGGCCAACCGGTTCTTGCTTGTCAGCATAGATTGGCACAAACCCCGCTCGCCTGTCCATAGTGAATGAATAATCATTCATTCATTGCATAATCGGGGGGATGTGCTTAATATTTGACCCGGCCGGTGAAGCCCCGGGACCGCAGAGCGGATGAGGACCATGACAGGATCCGGAAGCACATGAGTGGCGCGGTTGCCAAGGCCCGGCCCCGGCGCACCGAGCCCCGGGAGAAGCGGCGCGCGCAACTGATCCAGGCGACCATCCGCTCGATCGCAGGCCAGGGCCTTTCCGATACCACCATCGCTACCGTCGCCGCGGAGGCCGGGCTCAGCCAGGGCATCATCAACCTCCACTTCAACAGCAAGGAGCGCCTGTTGCTGGAAACGCTGGCTTACGTGGTGGACGAGTACAAGTCCCGCTGGGAGAGGGCGCTCGACCGCGCCGGCCCGAGCAGCGCCGAGCGCCTGGCGGCGCTGGTGGAAGTGGATTTCCACCCTTCCGTGTGTGATCGCAACAAGCTGGCGGTGTGGTTTGCATTCTGGGGCGAGTCCAAGTCCCGCCCCACCTATCGCAGACTCTGTGCGGACCGCGATCGCGGCTACGACCGGCAACTGCGCCAGTTGTGCGGCGACCTCATTGCCGAGGGCGATTATCCCGGGATCAAACCCGAGTCCGTGGCCCGCGGCATGGCCGCCATGTCCGAGGGGCTGTGGCTGGACATGCTGGTCTCGCCCCGCCACATGACGCGCCGGCAGGCCCTGGGCATCGCCATGGACCACCTGGCGCATACCTTCCCGGACCATTTTGGCGACCCCGCACAGGAGCGCGCACGGACATGAAGATCCAACTCGACGCGACGGCCACCGAGTGGCAGGCGAAGGCCCGGCAATTCGCGGAACGGGAACTCATACCGCACGAGGTGGAGGCGGAGATGAACGGCGGCCGGCTGCCGGCGGAGGTGGGCAAGCGGCATCGAGAGATGGCCGTGGAGCTGGGTTTCAGCGCCATGGACGTGCCCCGCCAATACGGCGGCCTGGAGTTGCGCACGGTCGACCAGGTGGCGGTGTGGGAGCAGCTCGGCCGGGTTACCAACGCCCTGTGCTGGTGTTTTTCCGAGCCGCAGCGATGGATGTTCGAGGCCTGCCGCGAGGCGCAGCTCGAGGCCTATGTCCTGCCCCTGATGCAGGGCACCCGCAAGGAGTGCTACGCGATCACCGAGCGGGAGTCCGGCTCCGACGTGGTGATCGAGACGACCGCCGAGGTGGCCGGGGACCGCTACCGGATCAACGGCGAGAAATGGTATGTCACCAGCGCCAACCTGGCCGATTTCATGTTCGTGCAGGCGCGCCTCGCCTCCGGACCGCATGCCGGCAGCGAGGCACTGTTCCTGGTGGACCGGGCATCCCCCGGCATCGAGGTGCTGCGCACCCCGCTGTTCAGCCACACCTTCGATCACCACCACCCACAGCTGCAATTCACGGACGTGGAGGTGCCGGCGGAAAACCGCATCGGCGCCGAGGGCGAGGGCATGGCATACACCCACAGCTGGTTTCGTCGCGAGCGGCTGATGATCGCGGCGCGGGATTGCGGCGCGGCGACGCGCCTGATCGAGGAAGCCACCGAATTCGCGCAGCAGCGCCGGGTCAGCGGCGAGCGGCTGATCGACAAGCAACTGGTGCAGGCGATGCTGGCGGACAGCGTCACGGAGTTGTGGGCGGCGCGCCTGATCACCTTCGAGGCGGCGCATGCCCATGACCGGGGTGAGAACGTCAAGTCGCTGCATGCCCGCTGCTCGATCGCCAAGCTGTATGCCTCCGAGGCCGCTAGCCGGATCGCCGACCGGGCGGTACAGATTTTCGGCGGCCGCGGTTACATGCGCGAGAACTGCGCCGAGCGGTTCACGCGGGAAATCCGCGTCGACCGCATCTGGGAGGGCGCCAGCGAGCTGCAGCGTCTGGTCATCGCCCGCGCGCTGGACAAGCGCGGGCTGGAGGAACTGTAACGGTGCCGGCCGCGCGGTGGCTGCGGACCGCTGCGCTCGGCGCACTGCTCGCGTGGCCGTTGCCGATGCTCGCGGCGCCGGATGCCGAAGAGCCGGTGCTGAACTTCTACAACTGGGCGGATTACATCGGCGCCTCCACGCTGGCCGAATTCGAGGCCGAATACGGCATCCGCGTCAATTACGACACCTACGACTCGACCGCTATGGCGGAGGCCAAGCTGGTGACGGGGCGCACCGGCTACGACGTCGTGCTGCAGGCGATACGCTACTCGGCCCGGCTGATCGCGGTGGGCGCGTTCCAGCCACTGGACCGCGACCGGCTGAGCTTGTGGGACAACCTCGATCCGTGGGTGCTGGGTTTCATGGCCGAATTCGACCCCGGCAACACTTACGGCGCCCCCTACATGTGGGGCACGACCGGATTCGTCTACAACGTCGACCTGGTCCGCAGCCGCTGGCCGGAGGCGCCGGTGGACAGCGCGCGGATGCTGTTCGATCCGGAGGTGGCCGCCCGCTTTGCGGACTGCGGCATCACGCTGCTGGACGAGCCCACCACGGTGATCCCGATGGTGATGGTCTACCTGGGGCACGATCCGAACAGCATGGACGGCGAGCACCTGGCGGCCGCCGAGGCGGTGCTCAAGTCGGTCCGCCCATATGTGCGCTACTTCAGCTCGGCGAAGCTGCTCAATGATCTGCCCAGCGGCGAGGTCTGCATCGCCATGGCCTGGTCGGGCGACTTCGCGCAGGCCCAGGGCCGGGCGCAACAGGGTGGCACCGGGGTCCAGCTCGCCTACTCGGTGCCGGTGGAGGGCACCGTGCTGTGGTTTGACAGCCTGCTGATCCCCAGCGACGCGCCGCACCCGGGCAACGCCCACCTGTTTCTGAATTTCCTGATGCGGCCCAGGGTGATTGCGGACATCAGCAACCTGATTGGTTACGCCAACGCCAACCGGGCCTCGCTGCCCTGGCTGGAGCCTCGCATCGCCAACGACCCCGCCTCCTATCCACCGCTGGGCCAACGCACCGGCTGGCAGGCGGGCCGCATCTTCGGGCCCAAGCAGGAGCGCACCCGGAGCCGGGCCTGGTCGCGCATCAAGACGGGGCTGTAGACGTGCTGCGCCGGGCTCATGGCATCCTGCTGGCGGCTGCTCTCGCCAGCGCCGCCGCGGTGGCCGAGGAGGCGGTGCTCAATATCTACAACTGGGCGGATTACATCGCGCCGGGCACCATCGCCGACTTCGAGGAAGAATTCGGCATCCGGGTGAATTACGACACCTACGATTCGACCGAGATCGTGGAGGCGCGGCTGCTGGCCGGCAAGACCGGCTACGACGTGGTGTTCCACGGCTACCGTTATTCGGCGCGGCTGATTGCGGTGGACGTCTACCAGCCGCTGGAAATGGACCGCCTGCCGCTGCGCTCCAATCTCGACCCGTGGGTCATGAGCGTGGTTGCCCAGTATGACCCGGGCAACCGCTTCGGCGTGCCGTTCATGTGGGGCACCACGGGGGCGGCCTACAACGTCGACATGGTCCGCCAGCGGTTGGCCGACGCCCCGATCGACGGTGGCCGCCTGCTGTTCGACCCGCAGGTGGTGGCGCAGCTGGCCGATTGCGGGGTGTCGTTGCTGGACGAGCCGACCGACGTGATCCCGATGGTCCTGCAATATCTCGGCCACGATCCGAACTCGCTGGAGCCGGCCCACATTGCCGCGGCGGAGCGGCAACTGAAGGCAGTGCGGCCGTACATCCGCTATTTCAGCTCGGCCAAGATGATCAACGACCTGCCGAACGGTGAAATCTGCGTCGCCATGAGCTGGTCGGGGGACTACCTGGCGGCCGCCAACCGGGCCCAGGAGGTCGGGGCGCCGGTCAACCTCGACTATGCCGTGCCGAACACGGGCTCGATGCTGTGGTTCGATGCCATGTTCATACCGGTGGACGCGCCGCACCCCGGCAATGCCCACCGGTTCATCAATTACCTGCTGCGCCCCGAGGTCATCGCGGCGATCAGCAACACCACCTACTATGCCAACGCCAACCAGGCGTCGCGGCCGTTCGTGCTGCCGGAGATAACCACCAACCCGTTGTTGTATCCTCGGCAGCAGGATGCGGAGAAATACGACCTGGGCTTCATTTTCGGGCCCAAGGATGAGCGCCTGCGCACCCGCGCGTGGTCGAGGATCAAGACGGGGCTCTGAGCGCCGGGAGTGGGAAGATCGATGAACGCCTCGAATCAGACGGTTGGCGGTCCGGGCGGAAGCGGCGGTGCACCGTGGCAGGATCCGTCGCTGAGCCCGATCGTGGAAATACGCGGCCTGGCCAAGCAGTTCGGGGAGGTCACCGCGGTGGACGGCGTGGACCTGGAGATCTACCCGGGTGAGTTGTTCAGCATCCTGGGTGGTTCGGGATCCGGCAAGACCACCCTGCTGCGCATGCTGGCCGGTTTCGAGGCGCCCTCCGCCGGGCGCATCCTCATCGACGGCGTGGACATGACCGACGTGCCGCCCTACGAGCGGCCGGTCAACATGATGTTCCAGTCCTACGCGCTGTTTCCGCACATGAGCGTGGCGCAGAACGTGGCCTATGGGCTCCGCAAGGAGGGCGTGCCGGCCGCCGACATCAGGCGGCGGGTCGGCGAAATGCTGGACATGGTCAAGCTCGGCAGGCTCGCGAACCGCAAGCCCCGCCAGTTGTCCGGGGGCGAGAGCCAGCGCGTGGCGCTGGCCCGGGCGTTGGTCAAGCGCCCCAAGCTGCTGCTGCTGGATGAGCCGCTGGCGGCGCTCGACAAGAAGCTCAGGGAGCACACCCAGTTCGAGCTGATGAACCTGCAGGACGAGCTCGGCATCACCTTCATCGTCGTGACCCACGACCAGGAGGAAGCGATGACGCTGTCCACCCGCATCGTGGTCATGAACGATGGCCGCTTCGAGCAGGTCGGCACCCCGGGGGAAATCTACGAGTACCCGCGCAACCGGTTCGTCGCCGAATTCATTGGCAAGGTCAACCTGCTGGCCGGCCACGTCAAGGCGGTCGTCGGCGAGCGCGTGGAAGTCGAGTGCGAGGAGGCCGGGGGTACGCTGGCCGCTCGTGTCGAGCGCTCGGCGGCATTGCCGGTGGGCCATGCGTGCTGGTTGGCGGTGCGGCCGGAGAAGATCTTCATCAGCAAGGAAGCGCCCGCGGGCGAGGGGCTGGCGGCCCTGCGCGGGGTGGTGGAGGACCTCGGCTACTACGGCAACCTGTCGCTGTACCGGGTGCGCTTGCAAAGCGGCAAGATTCTGCAGGTGAGCGGCCAGAACCGCATGCGCACGGCGCGCAAGACGGTGGAGTGGGATGACGAGGTCTGGGTGTCCTGGCAGGAGCCCAGCGCGATCCTGCTGGATGAATGACGTGAGGGGAGTACGCACGCAATGAGCTGGTTGGCGCCGGGCGGCGACCGTCGGACGCTGTGGCTGCGGCGCGCCCTGTTGCCGCCCTACGCCTGGCTGTTGGTGTTCTTCCTGGCGCCGTTCCTCATCATCCTCAAGATCAGTCTGGCCGACCCGCTGGTGGCGCTGCCGCCCTTCACCCCCTTGCTCGACTGGGCAGCGAGCGGATGGCAGCGAATCCACGCGACCATCGACAACTACCTGTTCCTGTTCCAGGACCGTTATTACGGGGTCATCTATCTGAACTCCATCAAGATGGCCGCGATCAGCACCGTGCTGTGCCTGCTGATCGGCTATCCCATGGCCTATTTCATCGCCCGCCAGCCGCCCGGGCGCCGCAACGTGCTGTTGCTGGCCGTCATCCTGCCGTTCTGGATCTCGTTCCTGCTGCGCGTGTATGCCTGGATCGGCCTGCTCAACACCAAGGGCGTGATCAACAACCTGCTGCTGAAATCGGGGCTGATCGAGCAACCGCTGGTGCTCATCTACAACGATTTCGCGGTCTACCTGGGCATCGTCTACAGCTACCTGCCGTTCATGATCCTGCCGCTTTATGCCATCCTCGAGCGCATGGACCGGGACCTCGAGGAGGCGGCGGCCGATCTCGGTGCCCGCCGCTGGCAGGTGTTCCGCGACGTCACCTTGCCGCTGTCGGTGCCCGGCATCGTGGGCGGCAGCCTGCTGGTGTTCATCCCGGCCATCGGCGAATTCATCATTCCGGCCCTGCTGGGTGGCTCGGACACGCTCATGATCGGGCGCGCGCTGTGGGACGAGTTCTTCATCAACCGGGATTGGCCGGTGGCCTCGGCGGTGTCCGTGGTGCTGTTGCTGATCCTGGTGTTGCCGATGATGTGGTTCCAGAAGACCCAGGCGGGGCGCGCCGAGCGGAGGCTGGTATGAGGCAACGCCACACGCTGCTGCTCAGTGTCGTCGCCTTCGGCTACGCGTTCCTGTACGTGCCGATCATTTCGGTCATGGTGTATTCGTTCAACGACTCGCGCCTGGTCACGCTGTGGGGTGGCTTCTCGCTGCGCTGGTACCGTTCGCTGCTGCAGGACGAGGCGATCCTGTCGTCCGCGTGGCTGAGCCTGCAGATCGCCTTCGTGGCCGCCACCCTGGCCACCGTGATGGGCACGCTGGTGGGCCTGGGGCTCAACCGGCTGGGCCGCTTCCGTGGGCGCACCCTGCTGACCGGCATGATCACCGCGCCGCTGGTGATGCCGGAGATCATCACCGGCATTTCCCTGTTGTTCCTGTTCATCTCGCTGGGCGAATGGATTGGCTGGCCGGCCAGTCGCGGCGCCACCACCATCACCATCGCGCACGTGACGTTTTCCATGGCCTACGTGGCGGTCGTGGTGCGCTCGCGCCTCAGCGGCATGGACCAGGCCCTCGAGGAAGCGGCCATGGACCTGGGCGGGCGGCCGCTGCGGGTGTTCTTCGACATCACCGTGCCCGCCATCGCCCCGGCGATGGTCTCGGGCTGGCTGCTGGCGTTCACCCTGTCGCTGGACGACGTCGTGATCGCGAGCTTCGTGTCCGGGCCGGGGGCTACGACCCTGCCGATGCTGATCTTCTCCAAGGTCAGGCTGGGCGTGACCCCGGACATCAACGCATTGGCAACGGTCATCATCCTGCTGGTCTCGGTAATCGTCCTGGTGGCCGCCATGCTCAACCGCCGGCAAGCGGCGGCGGAGTGAGCCATGGTCAGCTCGGAGGAATAGTTCGCATGGATTCGCAGGCCATCGACCGTCTCGCCTCGGCCCATCCCCGCATGCGGGCGCTGGACCAGGCCTTCTACACCGAGCCCGAAATCTATCGTCGGGACATCGAGCGCATCTTCATGCGCTCGTGGCTGTACGCCGGCCACCTGAGCGAAATTCCCAACGTCGGCGACTGGATGCTGTTCAACCTGGAACGGGAATCGGTGATCGTGGTGCGTGCCGCGAAAGACCGCGTGCAGGCGCTGGTCAACGTGTGCCGGCATCGCGGCTCCCGGATTTGCCTGCTGCCCCGGGGCCGCGGCAAGCTGCTGACCTGCCCGTATCATGGCTGGAGTTACGACCTGGACGGGCGGCTGCGATCCGCGGCACACATGGGTGAGGACTTCGACCCATCGGAGTTGAGCCTCAAGCGCATCGCCTGCGAGGTGCTCGAGGGGCTGATTTTCGTCAATTTCGCCGCCCGCCCGGCGGCATTCGAGCCGGTCCGCGCGGCGCTTTCCGAGTGCCTGGCACCCTATCGGCTCGACGGGGCCCGGGTGGCCCACCGCCAGGTGTATCCGATGGCCGCGAACTGGAAGCTGGCGGTGGAGAACTATACCGAGTGCTACCACTGCGCGCCGGCCCACCCCGAGTACTCGCGCGGCCACATCCTGGCGCACCCGGATCTGAAAACCAGCGAGATGTACGGCGAGATGTTCGAGCGCGCACCCGCCTGCGGCATGAGCGACGCGCAGGTGAACCGCATCTACCGCGATGCGACGGGCTTCGGGGCGGATTTCCTCTACGAGCGCTACCCCCTCATTCGCGGCCACCTCACGGGCAGCCAGGACGGGCAGCCGGTGGCGCCGCTGCTGGGCGACATCTCCGATTACTACGGCGGGGCGACCGACTTCCAGGTGGGGCCGGTGACGTTCGCGCTCGCCTACTGCGATTACGTCGTGGTCTATGCCTTCCGGCCGTCCGGGATCGGGCGCAGCGAATGCGACATCACCTGGCTGGTCAACGGGAATGCGCGCGCGGGCGAGGACTACGACGTCGAGCAGCTGACCTGGTTGTGGGACGTGACCACCGAGGCCGACAAGCGCATCATCGAAAACAACGCGCGCGGGGTGGGCTCGCGGTTTTACGAGCCGGGGCCGCTGTCCGGCATCGAGACCTACACCTGGAAATTTCTCCAATGGTACCTGGAGGCCGTGGGCGCGGATGGCTGAGCCACGGCGGGGCTCATTGACTGCGCCCGGCAAGTGTCGGAAGATGCGGGTTCAAAACCATCGGGGTCGGCATGATCCAGGTGGTTTTTTCTGAGCGGTGGACGCGATGACGCAGGAACACGACACGGACGACCTGGTGCTCGCCGAACTTGGTGACGAGGAACTGGTCGAGCAGATGTGGGACGACCTGTACGACGGCCTGGCCGAGGAGATCGCCGAGGGCACGCAGATCTTGCTGGAGCGTGGCTGGGACCCGAAGAAGCTGCTGGACGAGGCGCTGGTGGCGGGCATGAACATCGTTGGCGAGGACTTTCGCGACGGCATCCTGTTCGTGCCCGAGGTGCTGCTGGCGGCCAACGCGATGAAGGCCGGCATGGCGATCCTGCGCCCGCTGCTGGCGGAGACCGGTGCCGAGCCGGTCGGCAAGATGGTGATCGGCACCGTCAAGGGCGACATCCACGATATCGGCAAGAACCTCGTGGGGATGATGATGGAAGGCGCGGGCTTCGAAATCGTCGACCTCGGCATCAACACCGACGCCGACGCCTACATCGATGCCCTGCAGCGCGAGCGACCGGACATCCTCGGCATGTCGGCCCTGCTGACCACCACGATGCCCTACATGAAGGTGGTGATCGACGCCATGAAGGAGCAGGGCATCCGCGACGATTACATCGTGCTGGTGGGCGGCGCTCCGCTCAACGAGGAGTTCGGCAAGGCGGTCGGCGCGGACGCCTATTGCCGGGATGCCGCCACCGCCGTCGAGGTCGCCAAGCAGTTGGTCATGGAGCGGCGACAGGCCGGCTGAGCGGGAGCGCGGGGCTCGGAGTGCGATGACGATGCGAATCCTCATCATCGCCTGTGGGGCGCTGGCTCGTGAGCTGGTTGAACTCAAGCGCCGCAACCGCTGGGCGGCGCTGCGCGTACAGTGCCTGCCCGCGGAACTGCACAACACCCCCCAGCGGATACCGGGTGCGGTCCGGACGGCCATCGAGCGCCACCGCGCCGACGGGGTCCGCATGTTCGTCGCCTATGGCGACTGCGGGACCGGCGGGGCGCTGGACCGCGTGCTGACCGAGTATGGCGTGGAGCGCCTGCCGGGCGCGCACTGCTACCAGTTCTTCGCGGGCGCGAGCCGCTTCGAGCGCCTGGCGAACGATGAGCCCGGCACTTTCTACCTGACCGACTTCCTTGTGCGGCATTTCGAGCGCCTGGTGGTGCGCGGGCTGGGCCTCGACCGGCACCCCGAGCTGCGGGACAGCTACTTTGGCAACTACCGCCGGGTCGTTTACCTGGCGCAGTCGGATACGCCCGGATTGTCCGAGCGGGCGCGCGAGTGCGCCCGCTACCTGAAACTGGAGTTCCATCCACATCCGACCGGCCTGGCGCCGCTGGAGGCCGTGCTGCGGAATCGGGTGGCCGCATGGTGAAGCTGACCAGCATTTACTGGCGGGACATCCCGGCCCAGGTGGTGGGCAAACAGGGCCGCCAGCGCTGCAAGCAGGAACTGGAGCCACGGTTCCAACAGGCCATCGACCGGGCCGCGATGCGGGCCGGGCGAGGTTCGAGCGCTGCGTACCTGGAAGACTGGCGCCGCGAGACGGAACTGCTCGAGGGCGATCTCGAGCAGTTGGTCCGCGAGCGGGCCCGCGCGCTGGAGCGCCGCTTCCCGCCGGCCGAGCTGGAGCGGGTGGTCAAGGCCGGTGGCCGAGCCGGGGCGAGCGCCCGGTGATGGCGGGCGCCCACAGGCAACAGCCGGGCAGGCGACGGGCATGACGGATACCGTCATCAGTTCCGCCAGCCGCGAGGTGGTGATCGGCTTCGGGCGGCCCTTCGTGGTGATCGGGGAGCGCATCAATCCCACCGGCCGCAGTTTGCTGGCAGCGGAGCTGAAGGCCGGCGATTATGGCCGGGTCGAGGCGGATGCCCTGGCCCAGGTCGCGGCCGGAGCCCAGGTGCTGGACGTGAATGCCGGCGTACCGCTGGCCGACGAGCCGGCCATCATGGCCGAGTGCATCCGCCTGATCCAGGCGGTCACCGACGTCCCGCTGTGCATCGACTCGTCGGTCATCGAGGCGTTGGCAAGCGGCCTGCAGGCCTACCAGGGAAAGGCCTTGCTGAACTCGGTGACCGGCGAGGAGGAACGGCTCGAACGGGTGCTGCCGCTGGTCAGGAAGCACGGCTGCGCGGTGGTGGCCATCTCCAACGACGATACCGGCATCTCGGAGGACCCGGACGTGCGCTTCGAGGTGGCGAAGAAGATCGTCGAGCGCGCCGAGGATCACGGCATTGCGCGGTCCGACGTGGTGGTGGACCCGCTGGTCATGCCCATTGGGGCCATCAATGCCGCCGGGCGGCAGGTCATGCACATCGTGCGGCGCCTGCGCGAGGAGTTGCGGGTCAACACCACCTGCGGGGCTTCCAATCTCAGTTTCGGCCTGCCGAACCGGGAAGGACTGAACGCCACCTTCATCGGCATGGCCATCGCGGGCGGGATGACCTCGGCGATCACCAATCCACTCAAGCCCGAGCTGATGCAGGCGGTGCGCGCGGCCAATGTGGTCATGGGCCATGACGCCGAGTGCGCGGCGTGGATCGGCGCCTATCGGGATTCGGGGGCAGGCGTCGAACGGGGTCGCCGCGGCGGTCGCCGGCGCCGGCCGCCGCGGCGTTGAGCGAGGCGGCGGTTTGCACATGACCGGCGCCGATCATCCCGAATGCCGGGTGGTGTTCTCCCCCTCGGGAAAGCGCGGGCGCTTTGCGGAGGGCACGGCGGTGCTGGAGGCGGCACGCAGCCTCGGAGTGGATCTGGATTCGGTCTGCGGCGGGCGGGCGATCTGCGGGCGTTGCCAGGTGCTTCCCACCGCCGGTGAACTCGCCAAGCACGGCATCGTATCGCGCACGGAGCACCTGTCGGCGGAGGGTGAAGCGGAAGCCCGCTACCGCGAACGACGGGACCTGCCGGAGGGGCATCGTCTCGGCTGCCAGGCCCGTATCCTGGGTGACGTGGCCATCGATGTGCCCGCCACCAGCCAGGTGCACCGCCAGGTGGTGCGCAAGCCGCACGAGGCGCACGACATCCGCGTCGATCCGATGGTGCATCCCTATTTCGTCGAAGTGGCGCCGCCCGACATGCACGACCCACGCGGCGACCTGGAACGGCTGCGCGAGGCGCTGCAGCGGGAGTGGGGCATCGAGGCCCATTACTGGGATCTGCGCATGACCCAGGCCCTGCAGCGGGCGCTGCGCGAGGGCCAGTGGCGGGTGACCGTCGCCATCCATAATGGCAACGAGATCGTCGGTGTGTGGCCCGGTTTCAAGGGGCGGCTGTACGGTATCGCCTTTGACATCGGCTCCACCACCATCGCCGCGCACCTGTGCGACCTGACCAGCGGCGAAGTGCTGGCCAGTGGCGGGCGCATGAACCCGCAGATTCGCTTTGGCGAGGACCTGATGAGCCGGGTCTCCTACATCATGATGAACCCGGGTGGCGAGGCCGAACTCACCCGGGTGGTGCGGGAGGCCATCAACGGCCTGGTGGCCGAGCTGACCGATGGCGCGGGCTTGCAGGTCGAGGACGTACTGGAACTTACGCTGGTGGGCAATCCCATCATGCAGCACCTGGTGCTCGGCTACGATCCGAGCGAGCTGGGGCAGGCCCCGTTCGCGCTGGCCAGCGATGCGGCGGTGAGCATTGCGGCCCGCGAACTGGAAATCGGCATCCATCCGGGCGGATACGCCTATGTGCTGCCATGCATCGCCGGGCACGTGGGCGCGGATATGGCGGGCGTCCTGCTGGCGGAGGCGCCCTGGGACCGGGACGAGGTCTCGCTGATCGTCGATGTCGGCACCAATGCCGAGCTGGTGCTGGGCAACCGCGACCGGCTGCTGGCGGCTTCGAGCCCCACCGGGCCGGCATTCGAGGGCGCCCAGATCAGTGCCGGCCAGCGGGCGGCGCCCGGCGCCATCGAACGCGTGCGGGTCGACGCCGCCAGCCTGGAGCCGCGGTTCAGGGTCATCGGCAGCGATGCCTGGTCGGACGAGCCGGACTTCCGGGACCGCCTGCCGGACGGCGGGGTCACCGGCATCTGCGGCTCCGGCATCATCGAGGCGGTGGCCGAGCTCTACCTGGCGGGCGTGATCGACGCCGACGGCCGTATCGATGGCCGGCTGGCGGCACGCAGCGAGCGCGTCGTGCCGGACGGGCGCACCCATGCCTACCGGCTGTGGGACGGCGAGCCGCACATCGTGATCCGCCAGAACGACGTGCGCGCCATCCAGCTGGCCAAGGCGGCCCTCTACGCCGGCGCCCGGCTGCTGATGGAGAAGCTCGGCGTGGAGCGGGTGGACCGCATACGGCTGGCGGGCGCGTTCGGCGCGCAGATCGACGTCAAGTACGCGATGGTGCTGGGCATGATCCCGGACTGCGACCTGGAACAGGTGTCATCCGCCGGCAACGCGGCCGGCACGGGCGCGCGCGTGGCCCTGCTGGACCGTGCCTCCCGGGCGCTGATCCAGCAGCAGGTGCGGCGCGTGGAGAAAATCGAGACCGCGGTCGAGGAACGCTTCCAGGCGCATTTCGTGGCCGCCATGGCCATTCCGCACGCCAGCGACCCGTTCACCGAATTGCGGCGCGCCGTCGACCTGCCGTCGAAGGCGCGCCCGCAGCGGAGGCGCAGGCAAGAATGAAGGGCAGCCCGAACCTGCCCCGGGACGCCGCCCTCGAGCATCTCGTGCGCGAGGCGTACCTGGAGATCTTTCCCACCCCCAGCATCGAGCGGCGCCTGGCCGACCTGGCGCCCGGATCCTTCGTGTCGGTTTCCTGTTCTCCCACGAAGGGGGTCGATGCCACCCTGGATCTGACGCACCGCCTGGCGGACCGGGGTTTTCGCGTGGTGCCGCACATCGCCGCCAAGATGGTGCGGGGCGACGGGCACCTCAGGGAGATCATGGCCCGTCTCGAAGACCTGCCCGTGGACAGCATCTTCGTGCCGGGTGGCGACGCCGCCAGGCCGCTCGGCCCGTTCGGCACCGCCTGGCAATTGCTGCAGGCCATTTCCGAGTACGACCACCGTTTCGCGGAGATCGGCATTGCCACCCACCCGGAGGGCCACCCGGAGGTGGCCGCGGATGTGCTGCTGGCGGAGCTGGAGCGCAAGCAGGCGCTGGCGACCTACCTGGTGACGCAGATGTGCTTCGATGTCCAGCTGCTGGGGCGGTGGCTGCGGGCGATCCGGGCACGCGGCGTCCGCTTGCCGGCCTGGATCGGCATTCCGGGCGTGTCCGACCGGGCCACCCTGCTGAAGACATCGCTGCGCATCGGCGTCGGCGACTCGCTGCGGTTCCTGCGCCGCAAACGGGATGCCGTGGCGCGCTTCCTGAGCGCCTCGGTGTACACGCCCGACGCGCTGTTGCGGGCGCTAGCGCCGCTGCTGCACGAGGAGTCGCTCGACATCGCCGGCTGCCATGTGTTCAGTTTCAACCAGGTGGAACAGACCGAGGCGTGGCGGCGGCAGGCGCTGGCCGTCATGCAGTCCCCCGCGGACACCTGAGCGGGCCGGTGGGCAGGCGTTCGCGCAGGGTCCGGCGCCAGCCAGCGGCCGTCCATCAATTGCCGTGGCAGGACCTGCGCAACCCCCACCCCCCGCTGGCACTGCTGAGTGAAGACCAGGTGGAAGTCATCATCGAGGCGGCGCTGGCGGTGCTGGAGGAGCACGGGATGCGCTTCCTGGAGGCCGAGAGCCGGTCGCTGCTGCGCGCCGCGGGCGCCGAGGTCGACGAATCCACTGCCATGGTGTGTTTCGCGCGCGACCTGGTGCGCGAGCTCGGCGCCACGGCGCCCGGGCGATTCGCCCTGCGGGCGCGCAACCCGGCGCGGGACCTTGTGATCGGGGGCGATCACATGGTCTTCGCCTCGGTCGGCGGGCCGGCTTTCTGCAGCGATCTCGATCGCGGCCGCCGGCCGGGCAGCTACGCCGAGTTGTGCGACTACCTGCGCCTGGTGCAGAGCCTCAACATCATCCACCAGGAGGGCGGCGGTGCCTTCGAGCCGATGGACCTGCCGCCGGAATCGCGTCACCTGGACCTGTACCTCGCGCAATTGACCCTGCTGGACAAGAACGCACAGGCCTACCCACTGGGTCGGGCGCGCACGGTGGATTGCCTGGAAATGACGGCGATTGCGCTGGGCACCGATCGCGAGGGCCTGGCCGCAGACCCCGCGGTGCTGGGCATCATCAACACCAACTCGCCCCGCCAGCTGGACGTGCCCATGGCCGAGGCGGTGATGGAACTGGCCGCCGCCGGCCAGGTTGCCTGCATCACGCCGTTCACGCTGGCCGGCTCCATGAGCCCGGCCACGCTAGCCGGCACGCTGGTGCAGCAGACCGCCGAGGTGCTGGCGGTGGTGGCACTGGCGCAGGTGGTCAGGCCGGGCGCGCCGGTCATGTACGGCGCGTTCGCCTCCAACGTCGACATGCGCAGCGGCGCACCCGCGCTCGGCACGCCGGAGTACGCGCGCCTGGTGATTGCCAGTGGCCAGATCGCGCGGGCGCTCGGCTTGCCGTTCCGGTCCAGCAACACCACCACGGCCAACAGCGTCGATGCGCAGGCCGCGTACGAGAGCGGCCTGTCCCTGTGGGCCTGCCTGCTGGCGCACTGCCACCTCGTCAACCATGCGGCTGGCTGGCTGGAGGGCGGGCTGACGGCCTCGTTCGAGAAGCTGGTGGTGGACGCCGAGATGCTGCAGATGATGGCAGCCTCGCTCGAGCCGATTGCGGTGGATGAGGCCGAATTGGCGCTGGAGGCTATTGCCGGGGTGCCGCCGGGTGGCCATCATTTCGGGACTCGGCATACACTGGAGCGGTACGAGAGGGCGTTCTACGAACCGCTGGTTTCCGACCGGCTCAATTTCGAGCGTTGGCAGGAAGCCGGGAGTGCCGACGTGGCGCAGCGGGCCAACGGCGTCTGGAAGCGCCTGCTGTCGGAGTACGAGCAACCGCCGTCGGATCCGGGCATCCGCGAGGCCCTGACCGACTACGTTGCGCGGCGCAAGAATGAGATCGAGGGCGTTGTCGCCCGGTGAACACAGGAACGCGAGGATGCGACCCAGCCTGAACATACTGAGCGAGGAGATGATCGGCCGCATCCTGGCCGAGGCGAAGCGGCTGCTGGCCGAGAGGGGGATGGAAATCCGCGGCGCGCCGCTCAAGGCTCGCCTGCTGGACCACGGGCTGAAAGCCGATGCGTCCGGCCGCATCCTGTTCCCACCCGAGGTCGTGGACCAGGCCATCGCCGACGCGCCCGGCTCGTTCACCCTGTACGACCGCGACGGCCAGCCCTATACCGAGATCGGCGGCGACCGGGTGCACTTCACGCCGGGGTCCAGCGGGCTGAAGATACAGGACCACCGCACCGGCGAGACGCGCCTGGCGGATTCGCGGGATTTCATCGAGTATGCGCGCCTCTGCGACGGGCTGGAACACATCGCCTACCCGTCCACGGCTTTTTCGACCAACCAGGACATCGAGTCGCAGGTCTCCGACGCCTGGCGCCTGTACATGCTGCTGGTCACCACCCGCAAGCCCATGGTGTCCGGCGCATTCACCGAGCATGGCGTGCCGCGCATGGCGGCCATGCTGGAGATGTTCAGGGACAGCCGCGCGGACCTGGTGGCGAAGCCGATGTCCATCTTCACCATCACCGCCACCGGCAACTTCCGCTACGGCGAGGATTCCTGTCAGAACCTGCTGGATTGCGTGGAAGCGGGTATAGCGGTCGAGATCGTGCCGGTGACGCTGATGGGCCTGATCGCCCCGGTGACACTGGTCGGGGCGCTGGTATTCCACTGCGTGGACGTGCTGACCGGCCTCACCATGGCACAGATCGTGCGCCCCGGCGCGCCGGTCCTGTTCGGCGGCGCCCCCGCCACCTTTCACATGAAAGCGGCGTCTTCGCCCATGGCCGCGATCGAGGCCCAGCACCTGAATGCGGGCTACGTGGCCATCGCCAAGTCCCTGGGGTTGCCGACCCAGGCGTACATGGCGCTGTCGGACGGCAAGTTCCTCGACGCCCAGGCCGGTGGCGAGACATTCAGCAGTGCCCTGCTGGCCGCGATCGCCGGGGTCAATTCCGTGTCCGGGCCGGGCATGCTCGATTTCGTGCTGACCTTCAGCCTGCCCAAGCTGGTGTTCGACAACGAGGTCTGCGGCCAGGCGCTGCATTTCGTGCGCGAGATCCAGGTGCTGGACGACCTGCCGGCCCAGGGCCTGGTGGACGACCTGATGCGGGACAACCACCTGATCACCTCGGAGCACACGCTGCAGCACTGGCCCCGCGAACTGTACCTGACCGATCCCGTCATCGATCGGGAAAACCGTGAGAACTGGGAGAAACGGGGCGCCCGGGACCTGCCGCAGCGCGCCAATGACGAGGTGGAGCGTCGCCTGGCCGCTTATACGCCGATCGCGACCGACCCTGCCATCGACGAGGCCATGCGGGCGCTGATCATGGATGGCCTCGAAACGCAGCAGCAGTTGCCCGAACTGCCCCCGCCGCCAGAGCCCGCCGCGGCCAGTCCCGCAGCGGGGCGTCGCGGCCGGTCCCGCCGCCGCAGAGGCTAGGCCGGCCGCCAGCGGGCCATCCGGGAGTTCGGAATCCCGGCATCCGGATCATCGCAGCGCCGCCGCCCGGCGGCCCGCGCGGCGCGCCGGGCTAACGGAATGTGCCCCGGCTCACGCTCAGGGCAGCAGGTCCCTCAGCCTGAAATACAGCATGCCGAGCGCGACCAACTGGTTGCCGAACCACTGGCCACCGGGGATCCGGAAGTGCCTGATGCGCTCGTATACGTCGAAGCGCTCCATGGTGCCAGCAATGGCATCGGCCACCACCTCGCCCATGATGTGGGTGGCATTGACGCCATGGCCGCAGTAGCCCTGCACGTAGTAGACGTTGCCGTTGATGCGGCCGAGGGCGGGAATGCGGTTCAGCACGATGCCGATCCTGCCGCCCCACTGGTAGTCGATGCGGAATTCCTGCAACCGGGGATAGACCTTCAGCATGCGCGGCCTGATGGTTGCGGCGATGTCGCGGGGTGCACGGCCCGAATAATTGCAGCGGCCGCCGTACAGCATGCGCCCGTCCGCGGACAGCCGGTAGTAATCCACGATCTCGTTGGTATCGCATACCGCCAGGTCGAGCGGATTGATCTCGCGGCGCACCGCCTCCGGCAGCGGCTCGGTGGCAATGATGTAGCTGCCCGCGGCGAAGGTGAGCCCCGAGAGGTGCTTGCGCTCCAGGGCATGGTAGGCATTGCCGGCCAGCACCACGGAATCCGCTTCGACCGCCCCCTGCCCGGTGACCACCCGGGGCCGGGCGCCGTGCTGGATGGCGGTGACCCGGGAGCCCTCGTGAATCTGCACGCCCAGCGAGTGCGCCGCGCGGGCCTCGCCGAGACACAGCTTGAGCGGGTGCAGGTGCCCGTTGCGCATGGTGATCAGGCTGCCGATGTAGGCCTCGGTGCCGAGGGTGGCGCGGGTCTCCGCGGCGTCCAGCAGCCGGAATTCGTGCGGATGGCCGCGGGCCTCGAGTTCGCGGTGCTCGGCCTCCAGGCCCCGCATCTGGCGTGGCTTCAGCGCAGCCTCGATGTAGCCGTTGCGGAGATCGCAATCGATGCCGTATTGGGCCACGCGATCGTGCACGATGTCATTGCCGAGCCAGCGCATCTTCCAGAGCAGGTCGGCGATGTCCTCGCCATACCGCCGCCGGACCTTGGCCTCGCCGCTGACCCCGGCGATCAGTTGCCCGCCGTTGCGGCCCGAGGCGCCCCAGCCGATGCGGTTGGCCTCCAGCAGCACCACGCGGTAGCCGCGCTCGGCCAGGGTGAGCGCGGTCGACACGCCCGTGAATCCGCCGCCCACGACGCACACGTCGGTCGAGACCACGCCCTCCAGCGCCGGGTAGCCGGGTTCGCTGGCCACCGAGGCGGCGTAATACGACGCCGTGTGGGGTCGGGGGGCTGTCGCCTGCTTCATGTCGCTGTCGTCATCCGCTTGTCATCGCGCCGGGGTTCCGGGGAATGGCACCGACTGCCAGGGTGCCGCAGCCGAACTGTTCGCATCGAAGCCGCGCGGGTATGATGCTGGACTGGCGCGGGTAGGGTAGCGCAGGTGGCCCTGCCGATGGAATAGCCCTTATCGAAGCCAGGCGGAGACACGGTGCGGACCTTCAGCACGGCAGCGCAAAGCGATGCGTTCACCATCACCGCCGAGTTGACGCTCGGGCGCAACACGACCGCGGACGAAGTCGCCCGCCAGGCCCGCCTGTTCGCCGGCCAGGCGGATGGCGTGCAGGTCGCCGACAACCCGCTGGCCTGGGTCAACATGTCCGCGCTGGCCGCCTCCGCATTGCTTTTGCAAGAGGGTATCGACCCGATTCCCATTCTCACTTGCCGGGACCGCAACCGCATCGCGTTGACGAGTGACCTGCTGGGGCTGCGAGCCCTGGGCGTGACCAGCGTGTTGTTGACCCGCGGGCGACGGGTGCCCAAGAAGCACCCGCTGCACGCCAGCACCGTGTTCGACCTGACCGCGCGGGAGTTGATCGCGATGGCCCAGGCCATGAACGAGGAGGGCGACGGGCAGAAAGCGGCATTCTTCATCGGTACCGGCGCCAAGGCGCACCGGGCCAGGTCCGGTTGGCGCGGCGATTCCCTGCGCGCCCGCGCCGAGGCGGGCGCGCAGTTCCTGCAGACCCAGATCTGCTTCGATCTCGATCTGTTGCGCCAGTATATGGAGCGGCTGGTGCAGGCGCAGCTCACCTGGCGCTACTCGGTGATCGTATCGCTCACGCCCCTGCCTTCGGCGGAGACGGCCCGCTGGGTGAAGGACAACATGCTGGACTCGAAAATTCCCGACACGATCATCGAGCGTCTGGAGCAGGCCGACGACCCGTTGGCGGAGGGCATCGGGATCTGCGCGGAGACCATGCGCGCGATGGCCGGTATTCCGGGCATCTCGGGGGTGAACCTGATGACGACCGGCGAGCCGGAGCACATCGCGGCGGCGATCGAGGCCTCCGGGCTGAGGTGAGGCGGCTTGCGGAGTGGCGGGCGTGGGTCAATACTTGAGCGGGACCGGCTCATGAACCCGATGGCGCGACATTTCAACGAACCGCAGGGGCTGTGGTACCACGGCGCCGCGCTCGCCTATGCGCTGGTCGGCTATGCCGCGGGGTTCGCCGGCCTGTTTGCGGATCACTGGGGGGTGAACGTGCTGGCGACCCTGCTGCTGGCACACGCCATGGTCATCGCCGCCTACCTCGTCCACGAGTGCGCCCACAACACGATCTTCCGCCGCAAGGCGGCCAATGCGCGGCTCGGCCGGCTCCTGAGCTGGGTCTGCGGCTCCAGCTATGGCACCTTCGAGGACATCCGCTACAAGCACTTCCGCCACCACACGGATAACGACGATTCGGTGTGGTTCGAGTACGAAGCGTTTTTCGAGCGGCACCCGCGGCTGGTGAGCGTCATCAGGTTTTTCGAATGGTTCTGCATCCCGGCGCACGACCTGCTGATGCACGGCATCATGATGATTTCGGCCTTCATCATCCCGCAGCGCCGCAGCCAGCGGTTGCGCCAGGCGGCGGTGATCGTGGTCCGGGTCGGCGCGTTCGTGACGCTGGCGGTGCTCTGGCCGCGGGTGGCGGTGGGATACGCCGTCGCCTACCTGCTGATGATGCACGTGCTGCGGTTCATGGACATGCTGCAGCACGACTACGACAACAACCCGATCCTCTACGCCAGGCAGGCGCCGTCACGGTTCGGCGGGCGCGCCACCGAGCAGGCGCACACCTTCTCCAACCCCATCAGCTTCCGCTACGACCTGCCCAACTGGCTGGTGCTGAACTTCGGGTTCCACAACGCCCATCACCGGCGCCCGACCGTGCCCTGGTACCGGCTGCCCGCTTACTACCGCGAGCACATCAGCGACGATCCCGCCTCCGTGATCCCGCTCCGGCAGCAACTGAAGATCTACTTCGCCCACCGGGTGCACCGCGTCACGCATCGCGGCGGACCGCACGACGGGGTGCAGGACGCGATGCAGGAACGGTATTTCGAGACCGCGCGCCAGGGTCTGCAGTACGGCGGCAACGCGGCGTCGTTCCTCACCTCCTTCTGAGCCGCCGTGGCGCGCAACCTGATCAGCTCCAAGGGGATTCGCTGGCTGCTCGCCGAGACGCTGGTCGTCGTGCTGGGTGTGCTGATTGCGCTGGCGCTCAATGATTTCTGGACCGGGCAGCAGGAACATCGGCTCGCGATCGATTACATCAAGCGGATGCAGGAAGACGTGGAACACGACCTCTGGTACGTCCGCGAACGCCTGCATCCCCGCCTGCAGGAAAAGCGTGCGGCGCTTTCGCAGGTCTTGCCGATCGTCAGGGGCCAGGCCCCGGTGCCGGACGACGTCCTGGCATTTTTCAGAAACGTGTCCCGTGGCGGGATCATGAGCGCCGCGGCGCAACCCTGGTACGCGGACACCACGTTTCAGGATCTCCGCTCCACCGGCAATTTCCGCATCATTCGAAACCCCGCGCTGCGCGAGCGGATCGCGCTGTATTACGGCAGGCTGGGGGCCACCTTCACCAACCTGGCCACCCGCCATACGGGGTATGTCTCATTCGTGCATACCGTGATTCCCGCCGAATTGCGGGAAGACATCGACCAGCGGGCAATCGAGGACTTCGGCATCGAATTCGCCCTGGGGCGCATCCTGTCCAGCGAATTTCGCGCCCTCGCCAACGAGGAATTCAATTACATGTTGTTCTACAGCGGGCTGGACTTCGAGGCGCAGGCCGAGGACATGCGCGGGATGCTGCAGGAGTACCTGCGCGAACTGGAAGGCTCCTGAGCCGGTCGCCGCGTGCCGGACCTGCAAGTCTTCCAGTCGCTGTGGGCCATGGAACTGCGCCGTCCGGGCGTGCCCGAGCCGCCCGTGGAGGAGCATTTTCGCAGGGCTGCCGAGGCCGGCTATCACGGTCTGTGCATCGACCCGGCGGTGCACGAAATCGCGGCCATGCGCGCCCTGCGACCGCTGTACCGGGAATACGGCCTCGAGTGCATGGTCAATGCCTTTCCGCGCCGCCGCGAGGAGCTCGTGCCGCTGCTGGACCTGGCCCGGGAGATGGATGCCGTGCTGGTCAACGTCATCGGCCAGGTGATGCCCATGACGATCGGGGAAGGCGTGCCCGTGATCCGCGGCTGGCTGGCGGATGCCGCGGCGGCCGGCCTGCCGCTGCTGTTCGAGACCCACCGCGACTGCACCCTCAACGATCTGCATTACACCCTGCGCCTCATCGAGGCCGTGCCGGAGATGCGCCTGTGCGCCGACCTGTCGCATTTCGTGCTCGACCGCGAGATGCGCCTGCCGCTGAGCGAGGCGGACCGCGATTCGATGCATCGCATCCTGGAGCGCTCCGACTGCTTCCAGGGTCGCGTGTCCAATGCCGAGCAGATCCAGGTGCCGCTGGGCTTTCCCCAGCACCAGGCGTGGGTCGCGCAATTCCGGGAATGGTGGGAGCAGGGCATGCGGATGTGGCGCGCGCGCAACGGCGAGCAGGCCAGGCTGGTGTTCCTGTGCGAACTGGGGCCGCCACCCTACGCGATTACCGACGCCGACGGCCGGGAGTTGTCCGATCGCTGGGACGAGGCGCTGCTGATCCGCTCCTGGGCGCAGGAAGCCTGGCGCCGGGCCGGCCCGTGATCCGCTACGGGGATCGGGGCCGGCGCCGTACGGTCTTCATGGCGGGCCGCTCCCCGCCGCGCCGGGCCGGGGGATGCGCGCGATCTGCCGGCCCAGCCAGATGAAGCCCGCGAGGCCCAGCGCCAGGTTCGAAGCCGTGCTGGCAGCGAACAAGCCGGGCAGATCGAACAGCCAGCGACCCAGGAAGGCCAGGGGCAGGAACAGCACCAGCACGCGCAGGGCCGAAATGGCCACGCCCGGAAGGGGCTTGCCCATGCCGTTGAAGGCGGCGTTCACCGACATCACCAGGCCATAGGCGCCGTAGGACAGCGGCACCATCCACAGGTAATGCACGGCCACCTGCAGGATGGCTTCCGATTCGCTGAAAATGCCGGCCAGCGGCCGCGCCAGCAGCCACAGGGCGATCGCCAGCACCGCCCCCAGGCTCAGGCAGAACCGCGCCAGCACCCGCCGCGCCTCCAGCAGCCGATCGGCGTGGCCGGCGCCGGAATTCTGGCCGAAAAACGGGCTCGCGACCGCGGACAGCGCATAGAAGGGGATCAGGAACATCGGCTCGATGCGCATGGCGACGCCGTAGCCCGCCACCGCGTTGACCCCATAGACGGCGATCATGGAGACCACGATGCCGCTGGAGACCGGGATGATGGCGTTGGTGATCATGGCCGGGATGCCGATGTGCAGCATGTGGCGCCAGGAGGCGAGGATCGAGCGCAGCGGCGCCAGCGGGCTGGCATACACCCGCAGGCGAAAATGCAGGTAGCCGAGCGTGAACACCAGCATCACGCCGGTGGCCACCAGCGAGGCCAGTGCCGCGCCGCGGATTTCCAGGCGCGGAAAGCCGAACAGCCCGAAGATGAACACCGGGTCGAGCGCCATGTTCAGCAGGGCCGCCGCGGTGATGATTTTGCTTTCCAGCAGCGTGTTGCCGCGCGCGCGCACGGAAGCCAGCGAGACCCACAGGCACACGTCCAGCGGCGCCACCCAGTACCACAGGCTCATGTAGTCGGTGATCAGCGGCAGCAGCGGCGCGGTGGCGCCGAGCATGGTGAACACGGGCGCAATGCTCGCCAGCCCCAGCGCGCACAGCCCCAGCGCCACCAGCGTCCCGAGCAGGGCGGTGTCGGTGGTCAGGCGCCGGGCCTGGAGGCTGTCGCGCCGGCCCACCGCCCGCGATATGCAGGAGGCGGCTCCGGCCTCGAAGCCGATGCCGATGCCGTACAGCAACCAGATGACCGGGAAGGTGAAACTGATCGCCGCCAGCGGCGCATCGCCGAGGCGGGAGATGAAGAACAGGTCCACGGCCTCGAAGGAGAAAATCGCCACCAGGCCGAACGCGAACGGCACGCCCTGCCGCCGCAGGTGGGCCGCGACCGGGCCGCGGGTCAGGTCCTGGCGGTCCCCGCCGGGCACCTCAGCGGCCCCGGCTTGCCGACAGGGGTCGCCTGTTCACGTGCGGCCAACCCCCCGCTCAGTCGAACTCGATCCAGGTGGTCTTGAGCTCGGTGTAGTCGTGGAACGCGTGGATCGACTTGTCGCGCCCGTTGCCGCTCTGCTTGAAGCCGCCGAACGGCACCGTGATGTCGCCGCCGAAGTAGTTGTTGATGCCCATGGTGCCGACGCGCACCGCGGCGGCGACCTTGTGCGCGGTATTGATGTCGTTGCTCCACACCGCGCCGGCCAGGCCGTAGATGGAGTCGTTGGCGATGCGCACGGCCTCGTCCGCGCCGGTGAAGGGAATCACCGACAGCACCGGCCCGAAGATTTCCTCCTGCGCGATCCGCATGGCGTTGTTCACGCCGCGGAACACGGTGGGCTCGATGAAGTAGCCGCCGGTTTCGTCGAGGGTCCGGTGGCCGCCGAACACCAGCTCCGCGCCCTCGGCACAGCCGATCCCGACGTACTCGGCCACCGCGTCGTGCTGGGCCTGGTCGATCATCGGCCCCATGCGCGTCGCGGGGTCGAGCGGGTCGCCAGGCATCCACTTGGAGGCGCTCTCCAGCACGAGCTTCATGAAGCGGTCGAGGATCTGCTCTTCCACGATCAGGCGGGTGCCGGCGGTGCAGGTCTGGCCGCCGTTGTAGAACACCGCCACCGCCGCCATGGCCGCCGCCTTTTCGAGGTTGGCGTCGGCGAAGACGATGTTCGGGCTCTTGCCGCCCAGCTCCAGGAAGGTGCGCTTCAGGTTCGACCGGCCGGAATACGCCATCAGCTGCTTGCCCACCGGCGTCGAGCCGGTAAAGGTCTGGCCGTCGATGTCCATGTGCAGGCCCAGGTGCCGGCCCAGGCTGCCGCCGGGCCCCGGCAGCACCTGCAGGACGCCCTCGGGCAGGCCGGCCTCGGCCGCCAGTCCGGCGATGCGCAGCGCCGAGAGCGGGGTGCTGGAGGCCGGCTTGAGGATCACCGAGTTGCCGGTCGCCAGCGCCGGGGCCAGTTTCCAGGCGGTGGTGGAAAGCGGAAAATTCCACGGCACGATGGCCGTCACCACGCCCAGTGGCAGGCGCTGGATCAGGGCCAGGGTATTGGCTGGCGTGGGCGAAATCTCGCCGTACACCTTGTCGATGGCCTCGCCGCTCCAGCGGATCGTGCGCACGGCCGCGGGCACGTCGACCGCGGTGGTGTCGGAGATCGGCTTGCCGACGTCCAGGCTTTCCAGCAGCGCCAGCTCGTCGGCGTTCTGCTCGATGAGCTCGGCCCAGCGCACCAGCACCATCTTGCGGTCCATGGGCGCCATGTTCGCCCAGTCGCCCCGCTCGAACACGGCCCGGGCGTGCCCGACCGCCAGGTCGGCATCTTCCGTTCCGCACAGGGCCACCTCGGCCAGCGGCCGCCCGGTGGCGGGATTGGTGGTGGGCCGGGTTTCCCCGGACAGCGCGTCCACGTAGCGGCCGTTGATGAAAGCCCGTCCCTCGATGTCCAGTGCGGCGGCAATCGTGTGCCAGTCCTGAGTCGTCTTGTCCAGCATGCAAACCTCGCGGGTCATGTTCCGGTGATGGTCGTGAACCAGGCTTTCAAGTTTGAGCCGCTGGGGCGGGTTTGGCAATGGCGCGCGCCCGCCGGCCGTGGCATCGGCGCGCGCGGTGCTTGAGGCCGGGCCGGCGCTCGGGCACACTCTTCGCCCCGGGCGCGCCGCGCGCGAAACGATCTTGCGAGCATGACAGACACGGGCCTCAAGACATCGGACCAATCGGTCCGCGCGTTCTACGAAACTGCCCTGCGGGCCAAGCAGGCCGGTGAACTGGATGATGCCGAGCGCGTCTGCCGGCGCGGCCAGGTCATTTATCCGCGCGATCCGAACCTGCTGTGTCTGCTGGGGGAGATCCTGCTGGCCCGGCGCCAGCCGCAGGAGGCGCAGTCCTGGTTCTCCCGCACCCTGAAGAACTTTCCCGACTACCCGCGGGCCCTCGAAGGCAAGGGCCGGGCCCTGCTTGCCGAGCGCAAGCCCCGCCGCGCGGCCCGCTACCTGCGACAGGCTGCCGAGGCCCTGCCGGACCGCTACTCGACGCACCTCGCGCTGGGCCGGGCGCTGGCCATGAGCGGCGAGGGCGCGGAAGCCGAGCGCGCCATCCAGCGCGCGATCGAGTTGAACCCCGACAAGGCGGTGATTTCGCAGGCCTCGGAGGCCATGTCCGCGGGCCAGGCGGGCGAGGCGGAGAAGATCCTGCGCGAGCACCTGGCGGCGAAGCCCGATGACCCGGTGGCGTTGCGTTTGCTGGCCACCATCGCGATGGATGCCAATCGCTGGCGCCCCTCGCTGCGCCTGCTGCGGCGGGCGGTGGAGAGCGGGCCCGACTTCACCCTCGGCTGGATCGACCTGACCACCGTGCTGATGAAACTGGACCGGTACGCGGAGGCGCTGGAGGCGGCGGATACCGCGATCGGGCTGGACCCCAGCCTGCCGCACGCGTGGGTGGCCAAGGGGGGCGTACTATCGAAGGCGCAGCGCCACGACGAGGCGCTGGAGGCGTACCAGAAGGCGCTGGAGCTGAGCCCGGTGCATGGTGGCGCACTGGCGGGCATGGGCCACGTGTTGAAAACCGTCGGCCGGCAGGAAGAGTCCGTTGCCGCCTACCGCAAGTGTATCGAGGCCCATCCGGCCTATGGCGAGGCCTACTGGAGCCTGGCCAATCTCAAGACCTTCGAGTTCACCGCGGAGGAAGTGGGCGTCATGGAGCGCATGGTCGGGGAACCGCACCTGGGCGATGAGCCCAAGGTCAATTTCCACTATGCCCTCGGCAAGCAGTACGACGGCCAGGAGCAGTTCGAACGCGCCTTCGAGCACTACCGGGCGGGCGCGGAACTGCGCCGGGCCCAGGAAACCTACGACCCGGTCCACACCCAGCACCTGCATGACCGGATCATCGAAACGTTCACGCCGGAATTCCTGGCCGCGCGGGCCGGCTGGGGCGATCCCAGCCCGGACCCGATCCTCATCGTCGGCCTGCCCCGCTCGGGCTCCACCCTGATCGAGCAGATCATCGCCAGCCACAGCCAGGTCGAAGGCACCATGGAATTGCCGGACCTGAGCCGTGCGGTGCGCGACATCAACCGCAGCCGCAAGGATGGCGTGCAGTACCCCGAGGCGCTCGAGCCGTTGCCGGAGGGGGCCCTGCTGGAACTGGGCCGGAACTACATGGAATCGACGCGGCGCTACCGTACCGGGCTGCCCTATTTCATCGACAAGATGCCCAACAACTTTCCCATGATCGGGCTGCTGCACCTCATGCTGCCCAACGCCCGGGTCATCAACGCCCGGCGCCATCCCCTGGACAGCTGCCTGGGGACCTGGAAGCAACTGTTTTTCAACGGCCAGTCGTTTTCCTACGATTTCTTCGAGTTGGGCCAGTACTACCTGCAATACCAGCGCATCATGGACCACTGGCACCGGGTGCTGCCCGGCAAGGTGCTGGACGTGCGCTACGAGGACCTGGTGCGCGACCAGGAGGCGCAGACCCGCCGCATCCTCGACTACCTGGGCCTGCCGTGGGAGGACGGCTGCCTGCGCTTCTGGGAGACCGAAAGGGCCATCAACACCGCCAGCTCGGAGCAGGTCCGGCAACCCATCTACACCAAGGCCCTGAATTACTGGCGCAACTACGAGCCGCAAATCGGAGAGCTGATCGCGGTGCTGGCACCGCTGCTGCGTGAGCTCCCGGCCGAAGACCGGCCGGCGTCACTCGCCTGAGGCGGGCCGCGCCCCGGTCAATGGGCCGTTGGCGCTTCGTGCCCCGCGGCGCCGCCCGGCGGCAGGTAGTCGAAGATGAAGGTGACGCGGTCTTCCGCGCCGCTGTTCATGACGCTGTGGTTGAGCTGGTTGTTGATCTCGTACGCGTGGCCCACCTCGAACCGGTAGGGACGCCCGTTGATCATGAAGCGCACGCCCGGGTTGGTGGTGATCGGGATGTGGATGCGGTGGCTGTTGACGAACGAGGGGTGGCTGTCGCGATGCGGGGTGATGACGCCGCCGGCGAGCAGCTTGGCCGCCATGGCCCGGATGATGGTGCCGCCGGGCGGGTAGTGCTCGGCGAGGATGCCGTGCATGAGTGGCACGGCCACTTCCTTGAGGGTGTCCCAGGCCGGCTCGCGGGTCACCTGCAGCTCCGGCCAGCCGCTGCAGAACACCAGCACCAGCGAGCGTGTCTGCTTGTGGACCTCGTAGGCGTTCTGGCGGTATTCCTGGGCTTTCCAGGATTCCGCATCCAGACCCAGCACCGTTTCGATGAGGGCCCGGGCGTCGACCGCGCCGAGGTCGCGCAAGGGTACTTCGATGTCCACCAGGCTTCGTCTCCGCTGCAACCGGCGGGCCGAGTATACCCGAAGCCCGGCGCCGGGGTGCGGCCCGGCGGGGTGGCGGCGCGGGGTGTCAGCCCTGCCCCGCGAGACCTGGCCCGGGCAGCGGCAAACCGGGGACATTTGTATTTTTCGCGCGCGCATCATATGATCGCCCGGAATTACAACCATAAACACAATAATCAAAGTCAGAACTACTACTGAGGGTACAGGCATGTCGAACCGGAACGATTCCGTTTTCAGCCACACGTTCACCGTTCAAAATCACCTGGAGCCGCGCAAGCTTTCGCTGGCCATCTCGGCGGTGCTGGCCACGCCGGCGGGTGCGGCGCTCGCCCAGGAGCAGCCCGACGAGGCCGCCGCGGGGGCGCTCGAGGAAATCGTGGTCACCTCGCGCAAGCGCGAAGAAAGCATGATGGACATCCCGGAGAGCATCCAGGCCATCTCGGAGCAGGATCTCAAGCTGGGCGGCCTGTATTCCATGGATGATTACGTCCGCTTCATCCCGTCCATGTCGTACACGGCGACCAACCCGGGATCCGCGGTGCTCGTGTTCCGCGGTATTTCGGACTCGGGAGAGAACTTCATCGCCGAGCCGACGGCGGCGCTGTATCTGGACGAGCAGTCCCTGACCCTCAACGCGACGCCGGACCCGCGCATGGTGGACATTGCGCGCATCGAGGCGCTCAGCGGGCCGCAGGGCACGCTGTACGGCGCCAGTGCCCAGGCCGGGCTGTTGCGCGTGATCACCAACAAGCCTGACCCGGCGGCGTTCGATTCCTTCATCGACGCCACGCTCAAGACCGGCTCCGACAGCGACATGAGCTATGACGTGAGCGCCATGGTCAACATCCCCATCTCGCAGAATTTCGCCATTCGCCTGGTGGGCTTTTCCGCCGAGGACGGGGGCTTCATCGACAACGTCAATGGCGATTCCGTGCAGTATGGCGTGTTCAACAACGCCGGCGCAGAGCGCAAGAATTTCAACGATGTCGAGCACTTCGGCGGGCGCATCGCGGCGCGCTGGTTCATCAACGAAGGCTGGACCATGACCGCCGGCATCGTCCACCAGGACACGATGTCGCACGGCCGGCCGGAGCGCGATCCGACCCTCGATCGCGACCTGTCCGTGGCGCGTTTCCGGCCGGACCGGGAAGAGGATGACCTCGACTGGACCCAGTATTCCCTGACCTTCGAGGGCGATCTGGGCTTCGCCGATTTCGTGTCGGCCACCTCCTACTTCACCCGTGACTGGACCTACACCCAGGACACGCAGACCTACGCGTCCTACTTCGGCACGTTCTGCTACGCCGGGTATTACTACGACTATTCGAACTACAGCCCGTACTGCTTCCAGCCCGCCGGCGTCGGCAACTATTACAACGACCCGGTCGGGTACCTGCGCAACGCGCAGAAGGACACCAAGTTCGCGCAGGAATTCCGGCTGTTTTCGCAGGGCGAGCGCTTCGACTGGGTGGCGGGCCTGTTCTACGAGCAGGCCGACCAGGACTGGGTGTTCGATACCTTCGCCGACGGCTTTGACGAGTCCAAGTCGATGCAGAACTACCTCGCCGGACGCGTGTCCGGCAGCCCCGCCGCCACGCGCCTGCCGGGCGACGCCTGGTGGCGTTCGGCCGACGACACCACCTGGGAGCAATGGGCGGTGTTCGGCGAGTTCACCTGGCACATCAACGAGCGCTGGGACGCCACCGTGGGGGCGCGCTGGTTCGACCGCGAGGTGGACAAGACCTACTACGTCGAGAACCCGCGCTACAACCTCACCGATACCGGCGTCCTGAGGCTGCCGGCCAAGGACGACGACGTGGTGCCGAAGTTCAGCCTCAGCTTCCGGCCCACCGACAACATCCTGCTGTATGGCCTGTATTCCGAGGGTTTCCGGCCCGGCGGCACCAACCGGACCCGCGGTGAGCCGCTGTTCCCACAGCAGTTCGAGTCCGACCTGCTGGAGAACCTCGAGTTCGGCGCCAAGATGACGCTGGCCGACGGCCGCGTGCGCCTGAATGCCACCTACTTCAGCATGGACTGGAACAACTACCAGCTGGAGGTCATCGACCCCAGCACGCGCTCCTGCGGTTCCCCCAACGCGCCGCCGGAGCCCAATTGCTCCCAGCCATGGCAGAAGGTGGTGGGCAACGTGGGCGACGCGGGTTCGGACGGCTTCGAGTTGCAGGTCGACTGGGCCGCCAGCCAGAACCTCACGGCCGGCTTCAACGCCACCTGGCTCGATTCGGAACTCGACGACGGCTTCAACTTCCTGACCGAGACGCCGCCTGGCTCCCGCCTGCCGCTGACGCCGGAATTCAAGGGGTCGGCCTATGCGCAGTACGACATGCCGGTCAACTGGTTCGGCGGGCGCGCCAACAACGCGTACGCCCGCGTGCAGTGGAGCTATGTCGGCGACATGCTGAACCAGGTCGAGCCGATCGATTCGCCGGCGCCGCAGATCAAGCAGCCGTCCTATGACATCGGCGACCTGCGCTTTGGCGTCGACGGCAATGACTGGAGCGTGCAGCTGTTCGTCAACAACGTCACCGACGAGCGCGCGATCCTGTACGACAACCCGTTCGAGTTCGACCACTTCTTTGGCAAGGGTCGGCAGACTATCAACCGCCCGCGCGAGTACGGGGTGCGGTTCATCAAGCGGTTCGGAGAATAACCGCCCTGCAATAGCGATCGAGCCCCGGCCTGGCCGGGGCTTTTTTTTTGCTCGCCTGGCCCGTCACCGGGCCGGCCGGCGCCCCTCAGGCCTGCGGGGTGCCATACGGCCACACTTCCAGGCCGTGGATGGCGTTGCGGATGTCCATGGAAAAATTCACGCGCGCCAGCGCATCACCGGTTTGCAGTTCGTACAGCGTCACCGTGGAAGGCGACGAGCCGGCCGCGATCAGCTGCTCGTCCACCACGCACAGCCCGCGCCCGAATCCCTGCCGTGCGACCTTCTCGTCGCCCAGTTCGGTGTGGGTGAGCTCCGCGGGCTCGTAGCGCGGGATGGCGAAGCGCCGTTCCCCGCCGTCGCGGCGCACGTATCGCAGGTGGTCGGCGGCGGTGTCGTTGAACAGCACCCCCGCGCCGAACGGCCGCGCATTGTGGATGCCTTCCGGCAGCTCCACCTCCATCCGCACCCGGTTGCCATCGCCGATCCGCAGGATGCCGCCGGTGCGCATGCCGCTGACGTACATGCCCGTGGCGTCCGCAAACACGTTGTTGAGGTGCAGCAGGTTGCGGGCCGGCGGGCCGTTCGCGCCACCGGGGCCGTTGATGCCGTTCGGGTCATAGGCGGTGCCTACCGGGCCATCCTCGCCCAGGGCCAGGTGAATGGCCCAGAAGAAGCGCTGCTGCTCGAGGTCGAAGGCGAGCACGCTGTCGTGGCCGGTCGAGGTCAGGTACAGGTGCTTGTTGAGCTGGTGGATCTCGTGGCAATGCTTCAGGTAGGGGTTGCGGAACGACCGCTTGATGCGGAAATCCTGGCCGTAAACGAACAGCTCGTCGCTGGCGGCGATGTAGGTTTCCCCGCCGAAGAACGCGATGCCGCGCAGCCCGCGGTCCCAGCCGCGGCCCTGCCAGTCGATTTCGCCGGTGTTCCAGTCCACCACCTGGTCGACGGTCTGCGCCGCGAAATCGACGAGGTACACGCCCCCATGGCTCTCGCCCTGCTGGGAGCCACGCACCACGGAGGTGGCAATGAGGGTGGGCAGTTGGTGCTCGATGCGTTGCATGCGGGTGCTGGCGGCTGGCCGGAGGGGCATTCTCGGCCCCCGGGCGCTCAAATTCAATCCCGATCGTGTATTCTTGGCCCCACGCCGGCCGCCGACGGTGACGCCCGGAGCGATTGCAGCCCGTGAACCCCAAGTACGCGATCCTGTTTGACCCGGTACCCATCGGCCCCGTGACCGCCCCCAACCGCTTCTACCAGGTGCCCCACGCGAGCGGCATGACGGAGGCCAATCCCCGGGTGCGGGCCGCCTTCCGCGCGACCAAGGCGGAGGGCGGCTGGGGCGTGGTCAGCACCGGCGCCGTCTCCATCCATCCCTCCTGCGACGATTCGCCCCTGCCGTTCGCGCGCCTGTGGGACGACAACGACGTGCGCGCCCACGCCCTGGTCACCGAGGCGGTGCACGCGCATGGCGCGCTGGCCGCCATCGAGCTCTGGCACGGCGGGGCCGCGGTGATGAACCGCAGCTCGCGCATCGCCCCGTACTCGCCGTCCGGAATTCCCTGGGCCGCCACGCACGTGGGTTTCATGGGTCAGCAACGCCCGCGGGCGATGGATGCCGGTGACATCCGGGACGTCATTCGCTGGCAGGCCGCCGCCGCCCGGCGCGCGCATGCCGCCGGCTTCGACATCGTCTACGTGTACGCCGGCATGGGCTACCTCGGCCACCAGTTCCTGCTGCCCGAGTACAACCAGCGCGCGGACGCCTACGGGGGTTCGCTGGCCAACCGCGTGCGCTTCGTGCGCGAGCTCGTCGAGGCCACCCGCGAGGCGGTGGGCGCGCACTGCGGGGTGGCCTTGCGCATCAGCCTGGAACACCTGCGGGCCAGGCCCAGCGAGCACCATGCCTCCGAGGCGCACGAGGCGGTGGCGCTGATGGCGGACGTGCCGGATCTGTGGGACGTTAAGCTGGATTCCAGCCCCACCGATTGCGGCGCCTCGCGCTTTCGCCCGGAGGCCGCCCACGAGCCGGTGGTGGATTTCGTGAAGCAGCTGACCGGCAAGCCGGTGGTCGGCGTGGGGCGTTTCACCTCGCCGGACACCATGGTTTCGCAGGTGCAGCGGGGCATTCTGGACCTGATCGGCGCCGCGCGGCCGTCGATCGCCGACCCCTTCCTGCCCAACAAGATTCGCGAGGGCCGCGAGGACGAGATCCGCGAGTGCATCGGTTGCAACATCTGCATCGCCAGCTGGCACGACGGCGTGCCCGTGCGCTGCACGCAGAACCCCACGGTCGGCGAGGAGTGGCGGCGGGGCTGGCACCCCGAGCGGGTGCCGCCCGCAGGCCGTTCCGACAACGTTCTGATCGTGGGCGCCGGCCCGGCGGGCCTGGAGGCCGCGCTGGTGGCGGCCCGCCGGGGCTACGAGGTGACCCTCGCCGACCGCGCCGCGGAAACCGGTGGCCGGTTGCTGTTCGAGACCCGCCTGCCGGGCCTGGCCAGCTGGGGCAGGGTGCGCGACTATCGCCTGCAGGCCCTGCAGCAGATGGGCAATGTCACCCTGTATCCCGGCAGCGAGCTGTCGGCCGCGGAGCTGCTCGCGGCGGAGCATGCGCACCTGGTGATCGCCACCGGCGCACGCTGGACCCGGCACCTGTACTCGGCCATGGAGATCCCGGCCGGCCGCCTGGAACAGGATGGGGTCTTCACGCCCGATGACCTGGCGGCGGGGCGGCTGCCGGAGCCGCCGGTGCTGGTGTACGACTTCGACAACTACTACCTCGGCGGTTGCGTGGCGGAGCACCTCGCGGCCCAGGGCCTGGCGGTGACCTACGCCACCCCGGCCGGCCACGCGTCGGCCTGGACCTTCATGACCAACGAGCAGCCTTTCGTGCATCGCGCCCTGCACGAGCGGGGCATCGGGCTGATCACCCTCAGCACGCTGCGGGGCCACCGGGATGGCGTGGCCCGGCTGGAGGGCGTCTTCACCGGCGCGCCCCGGGAGGTGGCGGCCGCGTCGATCGTCATCGTGGGCCATCGCGAACCGCGCGACGAACTGTACCGGGCGATCATGGCCCACAGCGCGGCGCACGCCGATGCCGGCATCAAGTCCGTCAGCCGAATCGGGGACGCGCTGGCGCCCGGGGCCATCGTCCACGCCGTCCATGCCGGGCACCTGTGGGCGCGGCAGCTGGATGCGGCCGCAGACGAGGCGTGCCTGCGCGACCTGCCCATCACCGCGGCGGGCCCGGGCGCGGCCTATGTCGCACCGAACGGGCCGGAGGCCGGCTAGGTGCACGGGCGGCCCACCCAGGTGCGCTGGCGCCTCATGGCCATCCTGATCCTGGCCAGCTTCGTCTCCTACGTCCTGCGCGGCAATCTCTCCATCGCACCCCAGTCCATGATGCTCGACCTGGGGCTGGACGAGGTGCAGTGGGGCTGGGTGATGGCCGCGTTCCCGCTCGGTTATGCGCTGTTCCAGTTTCCCGGCGGGCTGTTCTCGGACCGGTTCGGGCCGCGCCGGGCGCTGACGCTGATCGCCGTCGCCTGGGGGGTGCTGACGGTGGCCACGGCGGTGGTTCCGGGGCCGGCGGCGGCTTCGCCGTACGTCATCATCGGCAGCCTGGTGGTGATCCGGTTCCTGGTCGGCGCGGCGCACGCGCCGATATTCCCCACCGTCAACAGCTTCGTGCAACGCTGGTTCCCGGTGGGTGGCTGGGCGTTCCCCACGGGCCTTTCCAGCACCGGGCTCACCCTGGGGTTCGCGGCGACCGCCCCCGCGCTGACGTGGATGATCCTCGAGATCGGCTGGCGCGAGGCGTTCCTGTGGTTGTCGCCGAGCGCGGTGCTGGTCGCGGCGCTGTGGTGGTGGCTGGCGCGGGACAGGCCCGCGCAGCATGCGGGGGTGAATGCTGCGGAGATCGCCCTGATCGAATCGGGCCGGGCCGGGCCCGAGGCGCCCGGTCCCGGGCGCCCGGCCTGGCTGCGGGTGCTCAGGAACCGCGACGTGCTGCTGGTGATGCTCAGCTATTCCTGCATGAACTTCGTGTTCTACGACGTGTTCAGCTGGTTTTTCTATTACCTGGCCTCGGTCCGCGGCTTCGACGCCCAGACGGTGGGCTGGGTGGTGTCGACCCAGTGGATCGCGGGGGGCACCGGCGCCGCGCTTGGCGGCTGGCTGTGCGACCGGCTGTGCCGGCGGATCGGCCTCAGGTGGGGCTGCCGCTGGCCGGTGATCGTCGGCAATGCGCTCTCGGGCCTGCTGCTGATTTACGGCACCCTGTCCGGGCAGCCGCAATGGGCGGTGGCTGCCTTCGTGTTCTGTTTCTTCTTCAACCAGTTGACCGAGGCGCCGTTCTGGGCGACCACCATCGCCATCGGGGGAGAGCACGCGGGGGCCGCGGGCGGCGTGATGAACACCGGCGCCAACGTCATGGGCGTCGTGAATGCGATGCTGGTGCCGGTGGTGGCGGCCGCCCTGGGCTGGACGGTGGCCATGGCCATGGGCGGCGTCTTCGCGCTGGTCGCCGCCGGCCTGATGTTGCTGGTGCGGGCCGACCGACCGCTGGATGCCGCATAGAAAACCGGGCTCATCCCCACAGCTGCAGGCCGGGCGCCTGCATCGAGGCCCCGCGGTACTCGATGGCGGCCGCGTGGTCGCTGGTCTGCCACAGCGGGCCGTCGAGGTCCACGAAGCGGGCATGCTGGGCCACGAGGAAGCCGGGCGCCATGGCCAGCGAGGAACCCAGCATGCAACCCACCATCACCTCCAGGCCGAGCTGGCGGCAAGTGGCCACCATGTGCATGGCCTCCGTCAGCCCGCCGCACTTGTCCAGCTTGATATTGACCGTGCCGTAGCGGTCCCTGATGGCCGGCAGGTCGGCGGCGCTCTGGCAGGACTCGTCCGCGCACAGCATGATCGGGCAGTCGATGGCCGCCAGCGCCGCATCCTCGCCCCGCGGCAGCGGCTGCTCCAGCAGGGCCACGCCGCAGATCTGCAGGATATCGGCAACCCCGGTCAACACCGCTTCGTTCCAGGAGCCGTTGGCGTCGATGACCAGCGTGGCGTCGGGCCGCGCCGCGCGCACCGCCTGCAGGCGCGCTTCGATATCCCGCGCATCGAGCTTCAGCTTCAGCGCCGGGTATTCCGCGCGGCGCGCGGCCTCGCGGCCCATGGCTTCCGCCTCCGCGAGACCCAGCGTGTACAGGGTGTTCACCGGCGCGGCGGTGAGGCCCAGCAGTTCCCATACGCGGCGTCCCGCTTCCTTGGCGCGCAGGTCCCACAATGCGCAATCGAGGGCGTTGCGGGCACCGCCGGGCGGCAGCAAGCGCTGCAGCCCGGCGTGATCGAGCCCGTCTTCGACCGCGGCGCGCACGGCCTCGAGCTGCTCGACCATGCGGGCTGGCGTTTCGCCCAGGTAGTCGACGCCCAGCGCCTCGCCTCGCCCGCTGAACCCCGCCTCCGACAGGGTCACCATCACCGATTCCAGTTGGGTGATGCGCTCCACCGCGGTCACGAAGGGCTCGCGCAGGTCCCAGCGCCGGGTTTCGATGGCCAGTTTCAAGGGTTCGTTCCGTCGTTTGCGAATCCCCTGACGATTCTAATCCCTGCGGTGCGTCGATGACATCCGCGCCACGGCAGGGGGGTGTGGACAATCCACGCCGAGTGTTGGAAGCTAGGCGTTTGGCTTCTCGAACCAGCCCCGGAGCGACGACCCGCACATGACCGGCGAAACGACGACCGCGACCCAGCGGTGGCAGCTGAGCGACCGCGAGCACTACCTGCATCCCTTCACCGACCACCACGAGCTGGCCGGCAAGGGCGCGCGGATCATCACGCGGGCGGAGGGCGTTTACATCTGGGATTCGCTGGGTCACCGCATCCTCGACGGCATGGCGGGGCTGTGGTGCGTCGAGCTGGGTTACGGGCGCCAGGAGCTCATCGACGCGGCCTGCGAGCAGCTGCGCGAACTGCCTTACTACAACAGCTTCTTCCAGTGCGCCCACCCTCCGGCCATCCAGCTGGCGGAGTTGCTCGGCTCGATCAGCCCGGCGCCGTTCGAGCACACGTTCTTCACCGGTTCCGGCTCGGAGGCCAACGACACCGTCATCAAGCTGGTGCGGCGCTACTGGGACCTGGCCGGGCACCCGCAGCGCAAATACTTCATCAGCCGCAAGAACGCCTACCACGGCAGCACGGTGGCGGCCGGCACGCTGGGCGGCATGCAGCCCATGCACGAGCAGACCGGCGGCATGGTCAATTTCATCGAGCACATCGAACAGCCCTACCACTTCGGGCTGGGCGGCGAGCTGGACGAGGAGACATTCGGGCTGCAGCAGGCCCGCCTGCTGGAGGAGAAGATCGAGGCGCTGGGCCCCGACCACGTCGCCGCCTTCATCGGCGAGCCCGTGCAGGGCGCGGGCGGCGTGGTGATCCCGCCGCCCGGCTACTGGGCCGAAATCCAGCGCATCTGCCGGAAGTACGACATCCTGCTGGTGGCCGACGAGGTGATCACCGGCTTTGGCCGCCTGGGCGAGTGGTTCGGCTCCGTGCGCCTGGGCATCGAGCCCGACCTGATGCCGTTCGCCAAGGGCGTAACCTCCGGCTACCTGCCGCTGGGCGGAGTGCTGGTGGGCGAACGCGTGGGCGCGGTGGTTACCCGGGAGGGTGGGGAATTCGCCCACGGCTATACCTACTCGGGGCATCCGGCGGCATGCGCGGTGGCGCTGGCCAACATCCGCATCCTGCGCGACGAGGGCATCGTCGAGCGGGTGCGCGAGGACATCGAACCCTATTTCAGCGCGCGCTGGGCGAGCCTGGGCGAACACCCGCTGATTGGCGAGGCGCGCAGCATCGGCCTGATGGGGGCGCTGGAGATCGTCCGCGACAAGGGCAGCCGCGAGCGTTTCGCCAAGGACCTCCACGCCGGCACCCGGTGCCGCGATCGGTGCATCGAGACCGGGCTGGTGATGCGCGCCGTCGGCGACAGCATGATCGTCGCGCCGCCCCTGGTGATCACCCGCGAGCAGATCGACGAGCTGGTCGAAAAGGCCTGGCAGGCACTGGACCTCACCGCCGAATCCCTGGCCGCGGGCTGAGCCGGGTGCTGCCGTGAACGCAAACGATCGCCGCCTCGGCATGGGCCGGCCGATCAGCCGGCGCGATTTCATCCACGACCTTTCCCTGGTCTCGCTGGGCCTGGCCCTGCCGGAGCTGGCCCTGGCCGGCGGGGCGGAAACGGCGCCCGGCAGCTACCCGCCCACGCGCACCGGCCTGCGCGGCTCGCACCCCGGCTCCTACGAGGTGGCCCACCGGCTGGTCGCCGGAACCCTGCCTTCGGCCGCACCGGTGGCGCGGGACGAGCGCTACGACCTGGTGGTGGTGGGCGGCGGCATCAGCGGCCTGGCGGCGGCCTGGTATTACCGCAAGCGGTTCGGGCCCGAGGCGCGCATCCTGATCCTGGAGAACCACGACGACTTCGGCGGGCACGCCAAGCGCAACGAATTCCACCAGGGCGGCGAGATGCGCCTGGCCTGGGGCGGGGTGTTCAACCTGGAATTCCCGATGTTCAGCGACACCGTCAAAGCGCTGCTGGCCGAGCTGGGGGTCGACCTCCATCGGCTGCTCGAACGCTACGACTTCAACTACGGCGCCGACGGCCCCCACGACCCGGCCACCTGGTTCGACGCCGAGACCTACGGCCGCGACGCGCTGGTGACCGGCTTCAGCCTGCGCCACGGCGACCTGGAGGCCTGCGCCGCGCGCGTCGACGAACTGCCGCTGGATGCGGCATCGCGCGAATCGTTGCGGCGGTTCTTCACCACCCGCCGGGACATCCTGGCGGGCCGGACCCCGGCCGAGCGGCAAGCCTTCCTGCGCGACACCGGCTACCTCGAGTTCCTGACCCGGCATGCCGGCCTCACCGCGGAGGCGGCGGCATTGTTCGTGAAGACGACCCACGGTTACATGGGCATCGGTGCGGACAGCATGTCGGTCCGCGAGTGCCTGGGCGCGGGCCTGCCGGCCCGGCACCTGCTGGGCGAGGAGGGGCCATCGGACGGCGACGTGGGGGGCGAGGTGGCCATGTTCCCGGACGGCAATGCCTCCATTGCCCGGCTGCTGGTGCGCGGGCTGATCCCCGGCGTGGCCGCCGGGCAGGGCATGGACGATATCGTGTCCGCCCGCTTCGACTACGCGCGCCTCGACGAGCCGTCCTCGGCGGTGCGCCTGCGGCTGAATTCGACCGTCACGCGGGTCGAGGAGCCGGCGGGCGATGCCGGGGTCGCCGTCACCTACGTGCGCGGCGATGCGGCCGAGCAGGTCACCGCCCGGCACTGCGTGCTGGCCTGCTACCACTGCATCATCCCCTACCTGTGCCCGCAGCTGCCTGCCGCGCAGAAGGAGGCGCTGGGCTACCAGGTCAAGCGGCCGCTGCTGCTGACCAACGTGCTGCTGCGCGACAGCGCGGCCGCCGACCGGCTGGGCATCTCCGGCGCCTACTGCCCGGGCCGGCTGCACGGCGCGACGTGGCTGGTGAAGGGCATCGGCACCTACGACTACCCGGCCCCGCGGGACGCCGCGGGCCCCGTGGTGATGCAGTTCTGGGGCTCGGTGNNTCTGGGGCTCGGTGGCGCCTCCCGGAAGCGGCCTCAACCCGCAGCAGCAGTACCGCGCCTCGCAGCAGCGCCTGCTGGACATGGACTTCCACGAGTTCGAGCGCGAGGTGCGCACGGTGCTGAACGGCATGCTGGGCCCGGCCGGTTTCGATGCCGCCCGGGACGTCCTCGCTATCACCGTCAACCGCTGGCCGCACGGCTATGCCTACGACTACCTCGACCTGTGGGACCCCGAGTGGCCACCGGGGGACGCGCCGCACGAAATCGCCCGTCGCCGCTTCGGCAACATCGCCATCGCCAATGCCGATGCCGGCGCCAATGCCTACACGCACGTGGCCATCGACCAGGCGTGGCGGGCCGTCGGCGACCTGCCCGCCGCGTAGGCTCCGTGAGCGCCCATGCATCTCTTCCGAATTTCCGCCCGTTTTGAGAAGATGGCCGCATTGCGGCGGGGAGCACGGCATTGAGCCACTCCAGAGACTGGGACAACGCGTTTACCGGTGACGGCCTGCGCGGCAAGGTGGAGCACGCGCCCTCCTACGGGGGCGCGCTGAGCTTCCTGCGCCGGCGCTTTTCGCGGGACCTCGAGGGCGTCGACGTGGCGGTGACCGGCATCCCCCTGGACGTCGCCACCAGCAACCGGCCCGGTGCGCGCTTCGGGCCGCGCGCCATGCGCACGGTCAGCAGCAGCCTGGCCTGGGCGCGGCCATGGCCCTGGGACATCGACCCCCTGGAGGTGCTCAGCATCGTCGACTACGGCGATTGCCAGTTCGATTACGGCGACCCCGCTTCCATCACGCCCTGCATCGAGCGGCACATCGACACCATCCTGGAGGCCGGCGCCGCGAGCCTGGTGCTGGGCGGCGACCACTACGTCACCTACCCGGTGCTGCGCAGCTACGCGAAACGCTACGGCGCGCTGTCGCTGCTGCACTTCGACGCCCATTCCGACACCTGGCCGGACCGCGGCGAGCGCGTCGACCACGGCACCATGTTCCACCACGCCGCCCGGCAGGGGCTGGTGGAGCCCGCGCGCTCGGTGCAGATCGGCCTGCGCACCACCAACGACGACACGCTGGGCTTCAACGTGCTCGACGCGCGCTGGGTGCATGACAACGGCCCCGAAGCCACCGCCCAGCGAGCGCGGGAGCTGCTGGGCGACGGCCCCGTGTACCTGACCTTCGACATCGACTGCCTGGACCCGGCCTTTGCGCCCGGCACCGGCACGCCCGTGTGCGGCGGGCTTTCCACCTACCAGGCGCTGGAGATCGTCCGCGGCCTGGCCGGCATCCGGCTGGTGGGCATGGACGTGACGGAGGTGGCGCCGGCCTACGACAGCGGCGAGATCACCGCCTTCGCCGGCGTGAGCCTGGCTACCGAGTTCCTGTGCCTGTACGCTGCCCGGCCGGGCGCGGAGACATCGCCATGATGCACGGCAACCGGCCACTGATCGGGGTGATCTCGGACCGGCGCCAGCAGGGCCTGCACACCTTTCACATGGTCGGCGAGAAATACATGCAGGCGCTGGCGGACGGGGCCGACGCCTACCCGGTGGCGCTGCCCTCGCTGGTCGAGGGCTTCGACGTGCTGGACATCCTGGACCGGCTGGACGGCCTGTTCCTGACCGGCAGCCCCTCCAACGTGGAGCCGCGCCACTACCTGGGCGAGCCCAGCCGGCCCGGCACCTGGCACGACCCCGAGCGCGACCTGGCCGCGCTGGCGCTGATCCCGGCGGCGATCCGCGTGGGCATGCCGGTGTTCGCGGTGTGCCGCGGCTACCAGGAGATGAACGTGGCCTTCGGCGGCACGCTGCACCAGCACGTGCACGAACTGCCGGACCACCTCAACCACCGGGAGAACCCGGACGACCCCATCGAGGTGCAGTACGGCCCCTCGCACGCCGTGGAGTTCGTCGCCGGCGGCTTGCTGCAGCGCATCACCGGCGAGACGCGGGTGATGGTGAACTCGCTGCATTCGCAGGGCGTGGACCGCCTGGGCGAGGAGCTGGAGGTGCAGGCGGTGGCCGAGGACGGGCTCATCGAGGCCTTCACCGTGCGCGGCGCGCCGGGCTTCAACCTGGCCGTGCAGTGGCACCCGGAGTGGCAGGTGAAACGTAACCCGGCCTCGCTGGCCATCTTCCGCGCCTTCGGCGACGCCTGCCGGGCCTACCGCCTGCGCGAGCTGCGCCTCGATGCCGGCGCCGCCTGAACTGCTTCGCGCCCGCCGGCCCCGGCATGGTGGGTGAGCCCCGGCCAGCCGGCCCGGCCCGCAGCGGCGGCTGGCTGCGCGCCAACCGCCACCACCTGTTCCGCGCCTTCAAGTACACCATCTACTGCCTGCTGGCGTGGAACGTGTTCCTGTTCTTCCAGGAGGACCTGGCCGCCAGCGCGGAGACCTTCGGCGACACGGTGAGCTGGCGCAACGTGGTGGAGGCCTACTCGGCCACCATCGACACCGCCGCCTGGGTGGTGCTGTTGCTGCTGTTCGAGCTGGAGACCGCGGTCATCCCCGATGCGAAGCTCAAGGGCAACCTCAAGTGGGCGCTGCTGGCCATCCGCGCGGTCTCCTACTTCTTCATCGTGTACGCCTTCTACGGCTACATCTACAAGTACGGGGTGGTCTCGAACCTGCTGCCGTTCACATACGACGACCTGTGCAGCCTGGCGGGCGGCGCCTATACCTACATCGACACCCTGGACGAATACCTGCCGCTGGACGCGGCCGCCTGCCTGGCGCTGCAGGGACAGGCGCTGGTGCAGATCGAGGGCACCCAGATCATCGGCACGGCGGAGGCCGCCACCGCGGCGTTGCGCCTGGCCATGGTGGACATCGTCAACGCCGGCGACTGGCTGATCATCGTGGTGCTGCTGGAGGTGGAGGTGTTTTTGCAGATCCGCGAAATGCTCACCGACCGCATGATCGCCACCGGCAAGTGGGTGAAGGGCTTCTTCTACCTCATCCTGTTCGGCGCCGCGGCCTACTGGGGCGTGCTGGGCGATTTCCTGGATTTCTGGGACGCCTTCCTGTGGCTGGTGGCCTTCATTTTCATCGAGCTCAACATCTTCCAGTGGCACGAGGAGGTGGAGGAGCAGCACGAGCGGCAGCACCCGGGGGCCGTGGCCTAGGCGCGTCCGGGTCGGCCAGCGTCCCGCCGGCGCGCACGCCCCGAATCAGATCGCTCCCGTCAAACCGGGCGCCCACTGGTTCGCGGAGATTCCGTCGCAGCCCTAATGCTGCGCGCCGGAGAGGATGGCGGCCTTCTTGTCTTCGTATTCGTCCTTCTGAATCTCGCCCCGCGCGAATCGCTCGTTCAAAA
>JABAOH010042426.1_pt1 | contig 84737 bp, 80 predicted proteins | sample 7062181 | NCBI WGS metagenome assembly JABAOH01 (sample SAMN14538630, study PRJNA623070) | marine sediment metagenome | biome: marine biome [ENVO:00000428]; feature: marine pelagic biome [ENVO:01000023]; material: deep marine sediment [ENVO:00002113]; isolation source: pool of 5 deep marine... | reverse complement strand
GCCGGGCTGATCGACAACACCGACCTGTTCCTGGAGGAGATCGGCTCCGACGTAAGCAGCGTGAAGCGCGGCGACACCTTCGTCCCTTGCACCGTCCGCACCGAGACGATCGAAGTCAGGCGCAGCGATCCGGTGCGTCTCGACGTCCTGGAGACGGACCGGGGGCCGATCGTCGGACCCGCCTTCACCGGCCCGTTCGGAGCCCTGTCGATGTCGGCCACGTGGCGGAACGGCGGAGACGCAGCTGGCATATTCGAGGTGTGCCGCGTCCGGTCTCCCGAGGACCTCCACGAGGCGTTTCGCGGCTGGACCTCGGTCCCGCTCAACGTGGCGTACATGGATGAGTCAGGCAACATCGGGTACCAGCTCATCGGGACGGCACCCATCCGCGGAGTAGGTGGGGGCACGATGCCGATGCCGGGGCACGATCCGTCCACGGCTTGGGAAGAGGGCTCGATCCCCTACGAGGATCTCCCTCACACCGTGAATCCCGAGGCAGGATTCGTCGTCACCGCCAACAATCTCCCCAGCGGCAGCGGCCCCTACCTGGGCAGCGATTTCCTCGACGGGTATCGCGCCGCTCGCATCACCGAACTCCTCGAATCTCGCTCCGACTGGGACGTCGCCGCCACCCTCGAACTCCAGATGGATCAAGGGTCGATCCCGTGGCGGCAGATCAGAAAGGACGTCCTCGATGCGCTCGAGGGAGATTCCGGCCTCGAGGCGGTCTCCAAACTCCTGGCCGCGTGGGACGGCACCGTTGGGCCCGACTCTCCGGCGGCCACCGTGTTCGAAGTGTTCACCGCCGCCCTGTCCCGAATCATCGCCGAGGCGCGGGCCCCGCAGTCCTCCCGCTTCGCCCTCGGCGAAGGGTTCACCCCTCTGGTTCCGTTCAACGGCCTCATCGTGCGGCGCATGTCGCACCTGGTTCGCCTGATCCGGGAACGGCCCGAAGGGTGGTTCGACGAGGGATGGGACGAGGCGACACGCCGTTCCGTGGCCGAAGCGGCTGCCACTCTCGAGGAGCGGTTCGGGCCCGATCCCGACGCTTGGGCCTGGGGTGCGGCGCGCCCGCTCACTTTGATCCATCCGATGGGGCTGCGCAAGCCCCTGGACAGGGTGTGGAACATCGGGCCCATCCCCCACGGCGGTGATGCCAACACGGTGAACCCGGCGCCGGTGAACGCTACCGACCCTCTGGGCAATCCCGACTTCGCGGTCGCCTCCGGGCGCATGGTGGTCGAAGCAGGTTCGTGGGACCTGGCCCGCTTCTGTCTCGCCGGCGGCCAGTCGGGGAACCCGTTCTCTGTCAACTACGCCGATCAGGTGGGGCTGTGGCGGCGCGGGGATGCGATCGTAATCCCCTACACCGCGTTTGCGGCGGCCCGCACGGTGCGGCGGCGCCTCATCCTCCAGCCCGCCTGAACGCGCCCTCTGCCGAGATCGACGGGACTCGGAGTATGCTCTTGCCTCCATGTCTCGAATCCTCCTCGCCGTCGGCGCCTTCGCGCTCTTCGCCGCGTCCTGCACCGGCGAGGCCGCGGTCACGACCACGACAACGACAGCAGCCCCGACGACGACCGTCGCTCCGACGACTACCACCTCCTCCACCTCGACTTCAACGACTATCCCGACGACGACCACGAGCACGTCGTACGTGGAAGGCACGACGGTGACGACCCATCCGGCCGGGTTTGCTTCCCCGGTGAATGGGCTGCCAGCCGAAGAAGAGATCAAGCTCGACAGAGCCGCCATCGGGGTGAAGATCGACAACCATCCCCGGGCTCGGCCCCAGTCCGGGATCATGGATGCCGACTCGGTGATCGAGCTACGAGTCGAGGGCGGACTCACCCGGTTCATCACGATCTTCCACGACAACGACAGCGACTATCTCGGCCCGGTCCGCTCAGTGCGGCCGACTGACTCCACCGTCCTGGCCGCGCTCCGGGCCCCGCTGGTGATGTCGGGTGGCCAGCCCTGGGTGCAGGCCGTGCACACCAGCCGTGGCGTCGGCCTCATCGGAGAGGGGGCAGCAGGGCTGTTCCGCATCTCCACCAAGGTCGCCCCGCACAACCTCTACGGAACCACGGAAGGGATGCGTGAGGGCGCCGCGGCGCTCGGGTTCGACACAGAGATGCCCGGATCGCTGTACCCGATCGTCGAGTGGGACTTTCCAGACGCCATCGCGCACGAGGTCGTCCTGGACTGGTCCGATGTCGTGACCGTCGAGTGGAGATGGGACGGCGAGGTCTACCGCCGCACGCACAACGGCGAGGATCACGAGATCGTCGACGAAGAAGGCAACAGGCAGCGGATCACCGCTGAGGTTCTGGTAGTCCTCGGCGCCGAGTTCTACACCCAGTTCCCGCCCCCGTCCGACTCGGACTGGCAGGCGGTGCCCGCTCTCGACACGGCCGGGTCCGGTCAGGCGTGGGTGTTTGCCCGGGGGCGGATCTGGCAGGGCACCTGGCAGCGCGCCCAATACGACGACAGCTTCCAGCTGCTCAACACCGACGGCACACCGGCCGGAGTCCCCGCCGGATTCTCCTGGGTCTCGGTGTTCCCGGAGCACCGCCCCGTCGACTGGTCTTGACCGCCGCGGCCGTCACGGCCCGGCAAGTCCGCGAAGGATCGAAGACCGCCGTCGAAGTCGTCACCGATGCACTGGCCCGCGCCGAGACGCACTCGGACCTCAATGCGTTCACCCGCGTCGACCCGGATGGGTCACTGGAGAGAGCAGCGGCGGTCGACCGATCCGTGGCTGCCGGAGAGGATCCCGGCCCCTTGGCCGGTATCCCCGTCGCTCTCAAGGACCTCATCGACCAGGCCGGGGTGGTCACCACGGCGGGGTCGTCGTTCCTGCGCGACCCGGCCGACGCCGACTCCCCCGTCGCCACCAGGCTCGAAGCGGCCGGGGCGGTGATCATCGGCCGCACCGGCCTGCATGAGTTCGCGTACGGGTTCTCATCTGAGAACGACTGGTGGGGACCGGTGCGCAATCCGTGGGACCCGGCAACCTCCCCCGGGGGATCGTCGGGCGGATCGGCCGCAGCGGTCGCCGCGGGGATAGTCCCCATCGCCATCGGCACCGACACCGGCGGCTCGGTCAGGGTCCCGGCGGCCCTGTGTGGGGTGGTGGGGCTCAAGGTGACCCACGGCCGGATTCCGCTGACCGGGGTCTTCCCACTGGCGCCCTCGTTGGACACGGTCGGCCCGATCACCGCGACCGCTGCAGACGCTGCCGTCTCCTATGAAGTGCTCGCCGGCCACGATCCTCGCGACCCATGGTCGGCCGAACGTACCGTCGCCGGCTCGTCCACACCCCTCGCCGGCCTGCGGGTTGCCGTCCCCCACCCTTGGGTGGACCGCACCTTGGCACCTCAGCAGAAGATCGGCTTCGCGCGCTTCCTGGAGGCCGTCGAGGAAGCTGGAGCAGAAGTGCATCACGTCGACGAGCCGGCTCTCGACGCGGAAGCCATCCCCGACGGGACGTATGCCGAAGTGGCCGACATCCACCGCGAATGGTTCACGGCGGATCCGGAGCGTTATGGACCCACGATCCGTGACCGCCTCGCCGCCGTTTTCGAACTCGACGCCGCGGCGATAGAGGAGGGCACAAGGTGGCGGACCGCGTTGCGAGCCGCGTTCTCCGACCTGTTCCGCCGGTACGACCTGGTCGCAACGCCGGCGACGGCCGCTCGAGCCAAGCAGATCGGCGTCGACGAAGTCGACGTCGGAGCGGGTCCAGAGCCCTACCGTCCCGTCCTGTCGTGGTTCACCCCCCTCGTGAATCAGGCCGGTCTTCCCGCCATCGTCGTTCCCGTGGCCACGACCGAGGTGGACGGCCTGCCGCCCTCCGCGCAGCTGATCGGACCCTCGTGGAGCGAGACCCAGCTGCTGGCGGCGGCCATCGAATTGGACGACCGGGGCGCGATCGCCGGGTCGCCCGCGCGCTGAGCGATCGAGTGTCCGCCGCTTTCGCGGAACGGCATACAATGATCGGCGTCCCTAAGCGCGGAGGACAACACGACAGACGACGTGCCCGGATCCCACGACCGGCCTGCGTTTTCCTGCGTTCCCCATCCCCATTGAAGGAGTGATCGGACCGTGTCCGAAACCTCGACCGTCGACTCGCCCGACAGCGACGCGCAAAACGTGTCTGCCGTCGCAATAAGGTTCGCCGGCGACTCCGGAGACGGGATGCAGCTGGCCGGAACCCGCTTCACCGAGGCCTCCGCCATCTTCGGCAACGACGTGGCGACCTACCCCAGCTTCCCGGCGGAGATCAGGGCTCCCGTGGGCACCCTTGCCGGCGTCTCCTCCTATCAAGTGCAGATCGCCGACCGCGACATCCTCACGGCGGGCGATCGTCCGGACGTGCTCATCGCCATGAATCCCGCCGCGCTCAAGGCCAACATCGGCGCCCTCGCCCCGGCGGGGACGATCATCGTCAACAGCGACACGTTCGAAGACGAACGCAACCTGCACAAGGCCGGATATGAGGAAAGCCCGCTGGCCGACGGTTCCCTGGACGCCTATCGGGTCCTCGAGGTGCCGATGGATGAGCTGACGAAGGAAGCAGTGAAGGACTCCGGGCTCAAGGGACGAGCCGTGTTGCGCTGCAAGAACTTCTTCGCCTTGGGCCTGATGGCCTGGATGTTCGACCGCCCCCACCAACCGACCATCGACTTCATCAACAGGCAATTCAGCGGCGAAGCGAAAGAGGCGGTGCGCACCGGGAACGAGCTGGCTTTTCGCGCCGGTTTCAACCTCGGCGAGACGACCGAGATGTTCCGCCACACGTACGAGGTCAAGCCCGCCGTACTGCCCCCCGGCACTTACGCCAACGTCACCGGCAATCAGTCGCTCGCCTGGGGATTGATCGGTGCAGCCCAGGCCGCCCGCCTCCCGCTCTTCTACGCCTCCTACCCGATCACGCCGGCCTCCGATGTCCTGCATGAGCTTGCCAAGCACCGCAACTTCGGCGTGCGCACGTTCCAGGCGGAGGACGAGATCGCTGCCGTCGGGGCCGCGCTGGGTGCGTCATTCGCCGGCCACCTGGGCGTCACCGGGACCAGCGGCCCCGGTCTGGCCCTGAAGAGCGAGACGGTGAGCCTCGCCTTGACGACGGAATTGCCGTTGTTGATCGTGGACGTGCAGCGCGGCGGCCCCTCGACGGGACTGCCCACCAAGACAGAGCAAGCTGACCTGCTCATGGCCGTGTACGGAAGGCACGGTGAGGCCCCGCTCCCGGTGATCGCCATCGCCTCGCCATCCGATGCGTTCGACACCACGATTGAGGCGGCTCGAATCGCGATCAAGTACATGACCCCGGTGATCCTGCTCTCGGATGGATACATCGGCACCAGCGCCGAGCCTTGGCTGCTCCCTGATGTGTCGCAATTGCCGGACATCTCAGTGCCCTTCGCCACGGCGGTCGAGGACGGCGGCACCTTCTTGCCCTACGTGCGAGATAAGGAGACATTGGCCCGGCCGTGGGCCGTACCGGGGACGCCCGGGCTGGAACATCGACTCGGCGGGCTGGAAAAGGAAGATCGCACGGGCAATGTCTCCTACAGCCCGGAGAACCACGAGCGGATGACTCTCCTCCGGGAACAGAAGATCGCCGGCATCGCCAAAGACATACCCCCGCTCGTGATCGACACCGACGAGGACGCCGACGTGCTCGTCGTTGGCTGGGGTTCGTCCTTCGGGGCGATCCTCGCCGGAGTGCGTCGGGTGCGCGAGGCGGGACACAAGGTGGCCCGGATCCATTTGCGCTACCTGAACCCGTTCCCGAGCAACCTGGGTGAGATCCTCGGGCGATACCACCGCATCGTGATACCCGAGCTCAACCGGGGACAGCTGTGGCGGATGATCCGCGGTGAGTTCCTCGTGGACGCCATCTCGTTCCCGAAGGTGCAGAGCCAGCCGTTCAAGGCGGAGGAGATCGAAGCCAAGCTCTTGGAGGTCCTCGACTCATGACGGACACCGCCGACCGCTACACGCGCCAGGACTTCCAGAGCGACCAAGAGGTTCGCTGGTGTCCCGGCTGCGGCGACTACACGATCCTGGCGGCAGTGCAGAACTTCATGGCGGGCCTTGACATCGAAAAAGAAAAGATCGTCTTCGTGTCCGGCATCGGCTGTGCCTCGCGCTTCCCCTACTACATGAACACATTCGGGATGCACGGCATCCACGGCCGCGCCCCGGCGATCGCGAGCGGCCTGGCGGTGGCCCGGCCCGAGTTGTCGGTCTGGGTGGTGACGGGTGACGGCGATGCGCTCTCCATCGGCGGCAATCACCTGATCCACGCGCTGCGCCGCAACGTCAACGTCAAGATCCTGCTGTTCAACAACCAGATCTACGGGTTGACCAAGGGGCAGTACTCGCCAACGAGCGAGGTGGGGAAGCGGACCAAGTCGAGCCCGGCAGGCTCGCTCGATCATCCCTTCAACCCGGTGAGCCTCGCCTTGGGGGCCGAGGCGTCATTCGTGGCCCGCACTATCGACATGGATCGCGCGCACACGCAGGCGATGCTGGAGCGCGCCCACGCCCACGACGGCTCGGCATTCGTCGAGATCTACCAGAACTGCAACGTCTTCAACGACAAGGCATTCATCCAGCTCACCGGGCGCGAGGAGCGCGAGATCAACCGGATCAAGCTCGAGGACGGCAAGCCGGTCGTGTTCGGGCCCGACAACGAGTGGGGCGTGGTCATCGAGCAGGGCACCGCGCGGATCGTCGACGTCGCCGAGACCGGCATGGAGGCGATCCACGTGCACGACTCCGCTGCATCGAGTCCAGCGGCTGCCTTCGCCCTGAGCCGGCTCAGCCACGGCCCGTTCGGTCCGACGCCGGTGGGAGTGTTCCGCGAAGTTGCCCGCACCGTGTACGAGGAGGGCCTGCAGCAGCAGATTCACGACGCCCAGGCGCAGCGCGGCCCCGGTGACCTGCAGGCGCTGATCGGGTCCACCGGGACCTGGACGGTGGAGTAGGGCAGACGGCAGACAGCAGACGGCAGACGGCAGACGGCAGACGGCAGACGGCAGACGGCAGACGGCAGAAAAGAGCTACAGCCTCGATCGGCTATCTGCAATCTGCAATCTGCGATCTGCTCGCTGCGAGCTACGACCGCCCGAACATCTCCCTCAGGATCATCCAGGTCACCCCGAGGACCGTAGCCAGCAAGAAGGCGATTGCGACCACGATCGCCCCAACGAGGGCCGTACCCCAGAACCCGCCATCGGTCCGCGGAACGGGCACCGGGAGCGGCGTGGCCGCCTCGCCGCTGATCTCCAGCTCGATGAACTGCGTGATCGACTTCTGTCCGTTGCGCTCGCCTTCGCCGCCGTCCCAGACGGCGAAGGCGATGAGCGTCGTCTCATCGACGGAGAATTGGGTGCCCTCGGCCGTGGAGAAGTCGCGGGCGAAGAGCGCCCGCCACTTGCCGTCGCTCCACCGGCCGACCCCTGATACATCCTGTTCGCCGGCGGGGGTGAGCGTTCCGAACCCCTCAGCTACCAGGCTTTCCACCGGACTCACGTGATCCGGAACGGCGAGCTGGTTCCCCACGTGCCGCGCCGGGTTGAAGACCGACTCCTCGGCCCCTTGGTAGTCGTCGACCGCTGTGTTCGGATATCGGCTGGTGGCGAACCCGTCATCGATGTCCCTCTGCCACACCGCCTTCCACTGCCAAATGCTGACGGGAAGATCAACCGATCCCATCGTGTACGGCGGGTTGGTTCCCTCGACCGTCGGAAACTGCAGAGCTGCCGCATCGGCGAATAGCGTTCCTCCATCGACCGCATCGTCGACCTCGTTGTCGCTCCACTCGAGCAACACGAACAGCCGAGAGTCGTCGTGCAGTGCGCGGACCGTCAGCGACGCCACACCGCCGCCACCGAAGGGCGGCACTATCTCCTGGGCGCTCAGCGACACCTGGCGGGATTGCGCCGAGTCCCAGACTTCGGCCCATGGATCGTCCTCGGAGACCGGTGCGGTCGCGGCCGTCGCCTCCAAGCGGGGGGCCTGGGACCGGACAGGAGCCAGGCCGAACACGCCGGCAACGAACGAGACGGTGACGAGCGAACCCACCGCCCACTTGGCGCGGCGCTTCAGATCAGCCAACTTCGACACGCCGTTTCTCCTCGATCTGCACGAACGGAGGGCCCGCCTCCATGGGGCAGCCGTCCATTTCGGCGGGTTCTGGCGGGATCGGCTCGTCTCGATAGGGCTCGACCTTGCCGACTCTCAGAAAGGATTCGTCCCAGGCGATGAACTCGTCCAGCAGGCGGCCGGCGGCAGTGTGCCAGGCGTGTCCGCCTCCGAGGACTATTCGGCCAGCTACTAGACGTGACCACCGCCCCAGGTGCTCGCGCATGAAGGCTCGGTGGGCGGCGCGCGTGGTCTGCCACCCAGAGCGATTCCCATCCGCGCGCGCCTGCGCTTCCTTCAATGCGAGCAAATAGGCGAACTCCAGCTCCACGGCTAGGTGATCGGGACGGTCTCCCTGGGGTACCACACCGAACGCCCGATAGAACCCAGCCACGTCGGCCTGGTGCTGAGTCTGCTGGAAGACGTGCCCGGCACTGAAGGCCGTCTCGTATGGCGGACAGTCCTCGTTGTAGCTCAGTGTGAAGACCGACTGGTAGGACCGTTCCAGGTCGGTAGCCGAGGTACCGGAGAGCGCGCGCCGTAGTGCCTCCACCCCGGAAGCGGTGCCCGGGGTCAGCAGGGATGCCCCGACCAGAGCGACATCCACGGCATCCTCCAGTTGAGCGTGCAGGTCGGCGGTGGGGTAGGTGAAGGCGAGTGAGAGCAGCCGGTACACCGAAGCCCGGGCAAGGGCCCTCTCTTCGGCGGTGGCGCGTTTCATAGCTCTCCTAGATCGAATTCAGGTACTGGTCCGGCCGTTCGAAGTGCGGCTCGATCACTGAGGTCCGCACGATCTCTTCGCCATCGCGGCCGTAACCGATGACGGTGTCGTCGAACACCTCGAGAGGCTCCCCGTTGACGACGACCTCCGAGACCTTCTCTCCATCGACGACTTCGAATGTGAAGATGATCTTCTGCGACACCCGGAACAGCTGCAGCACCGCCTGGGTGCGCCGCGTCGGTCGCTCGTACCCGGCGATCGCTTTGTCCACGCCGGGACCGAACATCTGGCGCAGGTAGGGCCGCGGCACCCAGCGGGGCGGGATGTAGTACACGTTGGGCTGGGTTCCGAACTGCGGATACAGAGGCAGCGCCACCTGCGCCTCTCGAACCAAGTGGTACAGCGGATTGTCTGGATCCTCGACCCAGGCCCCCGTCTCGGTCACCGGCACCAAACCCTGTAGCCGGATCTGCCCGGGACACACCGTCATGCACCTCGTCTCCATCGGGAGACCCTCGGTCAACGGGTCCGAACCTTCGATACGGGGGAAGCACGCGACGCACTTTTCAGAGGTACGGGTGTTGGGACGGTATAGCGACTTCTTGTAGGGACACTGCTCGACGCACTTGCGGTAGCCGCGGCAGCGCCGCTGGTCGATCAGGACGATCCCGTCTTCCTCCCGCTTGTAGATGGCGTCGCGCGGGCACGCGGAGAGACAAGCCGGGTAGGCACAGTGGTTGCACAACCGCTGCAGGTAGAAGAACCAGGTGCGATGCTCGGGAAGGGCGGCCCCGTCGGAAAGCGGCCGGGTCGAGCGGGGCGCGTCCTCGAAGATGTTGGGTGCCGACCACTCCTCATCCTCGGGGAGGTAGCCGACGGCTTGCTGGCGCCCGGTGTCGGCGGCCTCGAACACCGTCATGCCCTCGTAGACGCCGTATGGAGCCTCGACAGCGGACTCGGCATCGCCCCACGTCTGCCCGCCGGGGTTGGCCTGCTCGATCAGGTCAAGCGTCTTCAGATCCCAGTGATGCGGATAGCCGCCGTACGGCTTGGTCTCCACGTTGTTCCACCACATGTCCTCCTGACCCTCCGAGAAGGTCCACGTCGACTTGCACGCCATGGTGCAGGTCTGACAGGCGATGCAGCGGTTGATGTTGAACACTGCGGCGAACTGCCACTGGCCGGCGCCGGGTTCCAGGCGGTACTTCATGTCCCGGCCGAGTTGCCAGTTGTAGACGTCGGCCATCAGTTGCTCTCCTCGTCGATGTCGGGCGTCCCGAAGACCTCATCGATCAGATCGGCCACGCCTTGCTCCCCGAGGGCTTCGAGCACTGCGCGAGTTCCCGCATACCGATTCACCCTGAAGAGCCGCGCCACGCGCTCCCGGGGCCAGCCGAGCATGGCGAACTCCTCGACGAACGTCCGTCCCATCGCCGCAATCCCGTCGTGACCCGGCGTCGACAGCGAGACGGCGGTGGCAAGGAACGGGTCGGTCGCCTCGGCCTGCTTGCGGCGCCCCGAAGGGGCGACCAGCTCCACCGGCACAAAGGACCGTCCCGGGCTCATGAGGTGAAGCCTCCGTCCAGGTAGCGCACCATGCGCTCGTCCTCGGCCCCCGGCGACATGCCCGTGGCCCCCGGCTGCCACGGTCCGGTCCCCCCGAGGCCGCCGTCCTCGGCCTTGACGACCCTCACCAGCGTCTCCTTCGGGACGGTGTTTATGGCGTGGTTGTCGGCCTCGCCGCCGAACATGAAGTTGAAGCCGATCTTCGACTTGTGGAAGAGCGTGTCGGTCTGATGCATGGGCATCGCCCAATCCCGGGTGACGCTCTGATGAGAGCCGTAGCGATAGCTCGACTGATAGCCGGTGTCATCAGACACCGCGCGGCCGTCCGGTCGCGTCTCGTGCGCCAGGACCGTCTTCGGTGTGGCCAGCCAATAGCCGTGCTTGGCCATCAGCACGTCGTAGGGATAAGCCGGGTTGAACTTCACGCGCAGCATCAGCCGGGCGACCTTGTGGAACGGATCGCTGGTGTCCTCGGGGTCGTAGTTCGGGTAGGGCCGGTCGGCGGGGTTGGCATCTACGTAGACGTAGTCGCCGTCGCTGAGGCCCAAGTCGCGCGCCGCGTCGGGGTTCATGTGCACCTCGCGGTCGCCGACATGCGGCAAACGCACGTCGCGACGATGAGGATCACCGAAGTTGTTGCCCCAGATCACGTGCCAGTCGGTGACCGCCCATCCGCTGTGGGTGGTGTGCCGGGTCTTCGGCGTGAGGAAGTAGAAGCGATAGCCCGCCTCCCACAGGGGGTTCTTCGAGTCCTTGACTTCGGACCACGGTTTCTTGATGTTGCGCACGGTGCGCAGATCGGGATCCATCTCCCCCTCCGGGATCCCGTAGTCCTCGGGACGGATCAGCGGATTCGTGGAGACGATGACGTTCGGCAGATAGGGAGTCGCCTCCGGACCTTCGCGGTGTACGACGAAGTTCTCCCCATATTCGATCGCCTCGGGAATGTCCACGTACGAGTGCATTCGGCCGGTGTCGGTCCAGAACGGCAGGTCGTCATGGATCTGCTCCCAAAACGGGATCCGGGGATAGGTGCGGAACATCATGAGCGCGGCGCCCGGCTCGCCAAACTCCCCTGCCTTGATGTCGTCGACCGCATAGCCGCGGGTCGTGGCCGAGGCGTCGAGGAGACGCTGCAGATAGACCTCGGCCCTGTCCTCCAGGGCGAACTTCCAGTAGTCGTTGAACCGAACATCACCAAGCAGAGCACCGAGGCGCTCGGCCACCCGGGCCAACATCATGAGGTCATCCTCGGTGTCGAAGAGAGGCGTGATGCCCTCTCGCCCCCAGATCTGCAGGAACGGATTCGAGCACGAAGCCGTCACCTCTGTCGTCTGGAACTCGACCCAAGAGTTGGCGGGCAGGACGAAATCGGACAGTTCGCAAGACGACGTCATCTCGATGTCCTGGGTGACAATCATGTCGACGTGGGGATTGACATCCCTGATCACCAGGTAGGCGTGCTTGGCGTTGTTGATCAGGTTGACGTTGGTCGTCCAGATGACCTTGGTCGGCGTCGGCATGTGGCTGTCGCCGGTGAAGTTCTTGCGCCCGAACTTGGGGGTCTCAACGATCAGCGCCTTGTCCCCGTGGCCCCAATACGCCGGTTCCTCGTCCTTGGCGTAGTTGCGCACCGCAATTTCCTTGCCGTCGACGGTGTCGTCGAGGTTCGGATTGAACGGATCCTCGGCGACCCAGCCCTTGAACCCGGGCCCGGACCACTCCGTCGATTGCCACAGTGCGGCCTTGTAGTTGCCGGCCCAGGTGTGGCTCCCCGCACCGCGAACGCCGAAGTTGCCGGTGAGCATCAATGGGAGGTAGGTGGCCCGATTGTGGAGCGTGGCGTGGAACCAATGGTTGATCCCCTCGCCGGTGTGTATGGCGACGGGCTTGATCGTCGCTATGTCGAGAGCGAGCCTCTCGATCAGTTCGATCGGCGTGCCGGTGATCTCGTGGACGGTGTCGAGGTCGTAGTCCCGGAGATGGTCGCGGTGGGCCTCCCAGATCGTCAGCACGCGGACCTGGGAGCCATCGGCGAGCTGCACCGTGCCGCGAAAGCCGAGATCGGGCTCGAAGCCGCCTGTCACCATCCGCCCGCCGATGTCGTCGCGCGTGATGGCACGCAGCTCACCGCGGCCATTGTCGAAGATGACGCGATCCCCGCCGATGGCCTCGTACTGCGCAGCCGTCAGCGTCTGCTTGCTGAAGCTGGGGCCTTCCGGGTCCAAACCCGACTGGTAGCCGGGGAAGACGTCGGAGGCGCGCAAGCGCTCCAGGTTGTCCTCGCGCAGCAACAGCGGGAAGTCCGTGTACTTCAGCACGAAGTCCTCGTCGTACAACTCCCGGTCCATGAGGATCTTGGTGATGGCCAGGAAGATCGCCGTGTCGGAGAGCCCCGGCCTGACGGGAAGCCAGTAGTCCGACTTCGAGGCGGGCGGGCTGTACTCGGGAGCGATCGTCACGATCTTGCCGCCGTGCTCCATGATGTTGGAGAAGAAGTGCGACTCGGGCATCTTGTTCTCGACCAGGTTCTTCCCGACCTGGATGGTCAGCTTGGAGTGAGCCAGGTCGTTGAAGTCGGGCTCGGAGGTCTGAACACCATGAACGAAGGGGTGTCCGGGAGCCTGGTCGCCGTGCCATGTGTAGTTAGACCAATTGCGCCCAGCCCGAGCCTCGTCGGGGCCCACGCCGCGGACGTGGGTGTCGAGCAGGGCGAGCGTGTTGCTCATGCGGTACATGCCGTACTTGCCGATCACGCCCAGCAGCCCCATGCCGCCCCGAAGCTTCATCGTGCGGGTCCCAGCGCCTCCCATGGCCTCGATCATCTCGGGTTGGTACCCCTCGGCGGCCAGGCGAGCGGCACCTTGTTCGCCTGAATAGGCCGTCGCCACGTTTATGAGGCCGCGTGCTACGTAGTCGTAGGTTTCGTCCCAGCTCAGCCGCGTGAATGAATCGGTCCCTCGCGAGTCGAACAGGTACTTGGTTCGGTTGTCGGCGGTCAGTTCGGGAAACCCGTCGTCGGCCCACTGCTTCCATCCGGCCCTGACCAGCGGGAAACGAAGCCGATAGGGGCCGTAGACGCGCCGGTGGAAGGTTTGCCCCTTGGGGCAGCCTCTCGGGTTCCACTTGACCGACGCCGTGTTACCGAGTTGGTCGGCGTATGAACCGGCGTCGTAGTTCGGCTCTATGCGCTGAATGACGCCGTTGCGCTCGAACGCCCGCATGCGGCAGGCATGTGTGTCGTTCGGCGAGCAAACGAAGGTGAAGCTGCGGTCGTAGGCGTACTGATCCCGATAGACCTGCTCCCAATCGCGGAACGGATAGGCCGTGAGCGGATTGCCCACGCCCTCGGCGGCCTGCAGGTTGCGCAACAGCGGGAAGCCGGCCGCGCCGACGGCGCCCACGGCACCCAACTTGAGGAAGTCCCTGCGACTCAGGCTGGGCACGACACCCCCCTTTCCGCTGCTGTGGTGAGGTTGGGGCGCGCGATCAAGAAGACGCCGAGCAAGGCGCCCAGGTTGTGGTGCAATGCTGTCGGCATCGTCCCCGCAGCCCACAGAAGTACTACGCCGGCCGCGATCGGTCGCAAACTCTCGTTGTCGAGCGCACTTCCAAGCAGAAAGCCGGTGGCTGCCACGGCGGCGACATAGAGCGGCAGGGGCAGAGACAGCGTGGCGCCCACGGTCCAGGTGGCAAGGAGAGCGGCGATCTCAGGACGAGCCAACAGCACACTCGCGGCAACGGCGGCGGCGATTGCTGCGGCGCACCGGGCCCGCCACGACCCCGCTCCGACCGACCCAGCCGCTGCCAACAGCGGTGCGAGGACGAGTCCGGCCTCGGCACCGAGACGCACTCCTGCCACGTCGCCCCATGACGGGACCAGGAACGCCGCCTGCCCCAGCGCCACTGCTGCTGCGGCAGTCAGCACCGCCGCCTTCATTAGGCCCTTGCTGTGAGGAGCGGCTGCGACAGCGGCGACTCCGACGAGTACAACGGCATGCAAGACGCTGCGCGTGACCGTCGCTGGAACCGCCGTCGCCACAACCACGAGGACGCCACCGGCGATGAGAAGGCGCGCCGTCCAGAGCTTTTCGAGGCCGAGTAGAACGGCGGCCACGACGACGATGGTGGCTCCGGCGCCGAGCACTCCGGAGCCGACGAGCTCCACCATGCGCGCCCAGCCTTGTTGCGACGGCGCCAGATAGGCGGCGAGGGCGGCTCCGGCTCGATCGATGACGATCTCGGCGGCGGCGAGGGCGGCCAGAGCAGCCACCAGCAAGCGTGGGGCAGTCCACCCTGGGGTGGATGATGGCTGCGGTGAGGCTGCAAACAGCGCTGCTGCGGGAGTCCGCCTATCCCTCACGGAGAGCGCTGGAGCGGTCATCGATGCCCCGGTTATAGTCCCGTTGAGTCCTAAACGTCAAGTGCAAGAGTGGATGTTATGGCGGAAGCGCAATGAAGGTGACACTGGGCCGCCGCGGCGACTATGCGGTGCGAGCGATGCTCAACGTTGCCCGGCACTCCCCGCGGCGGCGCAAGGCGCGTCAGATCGTCGCCGAGATGGATCTGCCTGCGCGCTATTCGACGCAGATTCTGGGCGCTCTGGTCAACGCGGGTCTGCTGGAGGCTCAGGCGGGGCCCGAGGGTGGCTACACGCTGGGACGCCCCGCCGCAGACATCAATCTGCTTGAGGTCGTCGAGGTGGCCGAAGGTCCGGTGACCCTCGATCAGTGCACGCTTCGCGGCGGCCCGTGCGACTGGATCGAAAGCTGCCCGATCCATGAGTCTTGGGCGGCCGCTCAGGAGGCATTCACCGCTCGCCTCCGCCGCACCTCGTTCGCCGCCCTGGCGGCGGCGGATGCGGCAATCGAGTCGGGTGCGCTTCCTGGGCCCGAAGGCCCGCATCAGATCCCAGTCGTCCGAAGAGGGATTCGGCCCGAGGGCGAGGACGACTAGGGGCGCTCAGCCGTGCAGGGCCGCCCTGGCCTCTTCTATCGAAAAGCGGCCTTCGGTTATCTCGCGGCCCACGATCACTCCGGCGAGACGTCGGCCGTCGGCCTCCAGGGCCACTAAGGAGAGCAAGTCGTCCATGTCTCGGGCCCCCCCGGCGGCGATGACCGGGTCGCCGACCATGCCCAAGGCGCGCTGCAGGATGCCCAGGTTGGTCTGCTCGGCCAGAGCGTCGCGGCCGGCCTCGGCGACATGGAAGGACGCTACGCCGGCCGAGGAGAGCTCGATGAGCACCTCCTCCATGTAGCGCCCGCTGTTGACCATCCACCCGCGGATCGCCAACTCCTCGTCGGGTCGGACATCGATGCTGACGGCGATCGTGTCCGGGTGGTCTCGGCACAGGTCCCAGATCATCACCTGGCCCTCGATCGCCGCGGTGCCCATCACCACCCGCCAGGCGCCGTAGCCGAGGAGACGCTCCACCTCGGCGGGTGAGCGGACCCCTCCGGCAACCTGGACCGGCACCTCGACGGAGCCGATCAGCTCTTCGATGAGCGGCCGGTTCTCGTAGTCGCCGTATGCGGCGGCATCGAGATCGACTACCTGCAGCTTGTCTGCGCCCTTGCGGACCCATCCCTCGGCCCGATCGATCGGATCCGCATCGAGCGAGATCGCCTCGCGCACGTCACCGGTGGGGAGCCGTACGGCCTTGCGATCGAGGATGTGGATGCGGGCGTACAGATCCATGCGGCCACCCTAGGACAGGCACCGGCGCTGCGAGCCGGTCAGATCCCCGCGAAGAGGTCGGGCGCGGCCGGATCGCAAGCCACCGTGGCATGAGCGAGCGTGAAGCTCTCCGTGCCCAGGGCCCGGCGCAACAGATCCTCCGGAAGCGTGCGCACCCATGAGTCGGCAGCGAACTGGGAGTCGTGCGCCAGCAGGGCACGCCGCTTGTGATCGAACCACTCCCCCACGTCGATGCGCGTCGTGATCAGATCGTCCCGAGAGCCGGAGGCCGGCTCGTCTCCGGGCTCGCCATCGCCTGAGATCTCCCGGCGCAACTCCACCATGGCGCTTCGCGACCACGTCGCCCAGTACAGCTTCGAAGGCGGCCAGGGCTCCCCGAACCCGGCAGGGGGAAATCGGCCGGTGTCCGCTGCGGCCCAATAGGCCGCCGTCCCGATCCGGTGCACCTGGATGTGATCCGGGTGCCCGTAGCCGCCGAAGGGGTCGTAGGCGACGACGACGTCGGGGCGGCGCAGACGAATGATCCTCACCAGGCGGCCGACCGCCTCTTCGAAGTCGGCCCGCCACAGCGACTCGGGATGATCGTTGTCGTCCGTGCCCATCATCCCCGAGTCTCGGTAGCCGAGAAACTCGTGATCGGCCACACCGAGAACCTCCAGGGCCGCTGCCAATTCGGCCGCCCGCACCTCTGCGAGCCGATCTCGGACTGCCGCTGCATCCTCACGATTGTGGATCTCGCCGGCCTCACCTCCGGTCGCCGTCACCACCGTCACCGCGGCGCCCGCGGCGACGGCGGCGGCGAGAACCCCACCGGTGCTGATCGACTCGTCGTCGGGATGAGCGTGGAAGGCGAGCACAGCGGGCATGAGGCGACGACTCTACCGGTGCCGTTCGCGGCGCCAGGTAGTCCTCGGACGACTAAATCAGGGCCTCACCTAGTTTGGCCGTGCGGCCGTTGCCACTCGGCGGGCCGTGGCAACTGGAGGATTTCGCGCTCCCGATCGGTTTCGGGTAGGGTCCCCGACCCCGGTGGGGACGGCCCCGGGCCGGGCTGAGCGCAAAGGCCGGAGACGATGCGCCAAAAGACACGAATGATCACCGTTGCGCTGGCGGTATTCACCGCAGCCGCTCTGCCCGTGCCGAACGCCCTGGCCAATCACGACAGCAGCCCCAACAGCGGACCCGATCACGCCTTCGGGGAGGACGTCAGCTACCCCCTGGTGTTCCCCGTCGCCGGCTCCAATACCTTCGGCGACCACTTCTGGTCGAGCCGGGGAAGAGGCGTCCATCACGCCGTCGACATCATGGCCGCCAAGATGACGCCCGTCGTGGCCGCCGCATCCGGAACCGTGGCCTGGGTGGGGTCGCGTTGCTGCACGCTGCGGATCAAGCACGACGACGGTTGGTCTTCCTCATACATCCACCTCAACAACGACACGCCGGGGACCGACGACGGAAGAGGCCAGGGAATCGCCCCCGGGATCCAGCGCGGGTCGAGGGTCACAGCGGGGCAACTGATCGGCTGGGTGGGCGACAGCGGCAACGCCGAAAGCACCGCGCCGCACCTTCACTTCGAGCTCTTAGACCCTCACGGCGTCAATGTGGACCCCTACCTCTCGCTGCGGGCGGCTGAGACGGGCGGCGCTCCGGCCACTTGCAGCCAGCCGACGCTCGGATCGATCGGCACGCTCACCGGAGGCTCGGGGTTGATCAAGGTGGGGGCTCGTGGTGCTGCGGTGAGCCAGCTGCAGCAGTTCCTGAACGCCGTGGGGCACAACGTCGGGTCGGTAGACGGGATCTTCGGCCCCAAGACGCTGGCCGGGGTGCGCCAGTTCCAGACTCGACAGGGCCTCGTTGCCGACGGCGTCGTTGGGCCCCAGACGCGCGGCGCCATCCACCAGGTCGCCGACGCTCTTCCCTCAGCCGGCGCCCTCGACACCGGGAACCGGGTCCTCAGGCCCGGTGACCGCGGCAACGACGTCAAACAGCTGCAGCAGGTGCTCCTCATGGCTGGGCACGACCCGGGCGGAGTCGACGGGGTGCTCGGGCCCAAGACCGAGGCAGCGGTCAAGGCCTTTCAGACCAAAGCCGGCCTGATCGTGGACGGCAAGATCGGCCCCAAGACGAGGGCGCAGCTGGCCGCCGCCCTCGGCCTCACCGGTATCAAACTCTGCACCTGAGTCCCCCGCCGGCGAGCCGTTAGCCTCGGCCGGTGCCAGCCGCCACCTTCACCCACAGCGTCGCCGTTTCGGCTGATCCGGAGGTTCTCGCCGCCGCCTTGCAGGACGAGGAAACGTGGAAGGGCATCGGGCCCATCGACGACGTGTGGGATGCAACCCACGACGGGCCGAGACTGACCGGATTCCGCTGGAACGCCCGAGCGGTCGGCAAGACGTGGGAAGGAACCGCGCATCGGGTAGCCAAAGCGGAGCACCCGATGCGGCTCGATCTCGACTCGGCTGAGATCGCCGGCTCGATCAGCGTCGACCTCGAGGACGCCAACGAGGGCACACAGGTGACCGTCACCCTGGCGGCCCAATCCAAGGGGATGCTCGCCGGGATGTTCTGGGGGGTGGTAGCCGATGCCCTGCGGCGCGGCCTGGAACGCCAGGTGGAGGCGTTTGCGGCGCGATTCTGAGCCAGAAGGCAGAAGGCAGAAGGCAGAAGGCAGAAGGCAGAAGGCAGAAGGCAGAAGGCAGAAAAGAGCTACAACCTCTGTCTGCTGTTTGCTATCCGCTGTCTGCTATCTGCTATTCGCTGTCTGAGCCCTCCTCTTCTTCGGCGAACGCCTCCGCCAGCTCCCGGGCCTCTTCGGCGTCGCCCGTCGCCACCTCGGCGCGGTCGGTCAGCAGCGTGACCTCGTTGCGAAAGATCTGCAGGAAGCCACCGTGGAGGGCCACCGTCACTGGATCGCCGTCGACGGGATGAATGACCGTCGACCCCGTGGCCAGCGCAGCCATAGTCGGCTCGTGATCGGCGAGCACTCCGATCTCACCTTCCGTCGTGCGGGTTATCAGCATCTCTGCCTCGCCGGACCACACGATCGATTCGGGGGAGACAACCTCGAGTTTGAACGGCTTGGCCATCTAGGTCGCCTCCGGCTCCCAGAGGGCAGACGGCGGACTGCAGGTGGCAGAAGGCGACGAGACGGTGCCGCCGCGATCTGCTGTCTGCAATCTGCTGTCTGCTGCATGAGCGCAGCCACAGGCTGCGCTCATGCTGCTTCCATCTCCTTGGCGGCGGCGAGAACGTCGTCGATGCCACCCTGCATGTAGAAAGCCTGCTCCGGAATGTGGTCCACTTCGCCGTCCACGATCATCTGGAAAGAGCGGATCGTGTCTGCCAACTCCACGGTCTTTCCCGGGATTCCGGTGAACTGCTCGGCGACGTAGAACGGCTGCGACAGGAACCGCTCGATGCGCCGGGCGCGGCCGACGACCAGCTTGTCCTCCTCCTGCAGCTCGTCGATTCCGAGGATGGCGATGATGTCCTGCAGATCCTTGTACCGCTGCAGGATCGACTGCACCTGGCGTGCCGTGCCGTAGTGCTCTTCACCGACGAGCCGCGGGTCGAGGATGCGTGACGTGGAGTCGAGAGGATCGACCGCGGGGTAGATGCCCAGCTCCGAAATTCGCCGCGACAACACCGTCGTTGCGTCGAGGTGGGCGAATGTCGTGTGCGGCGCCGGGTCGGTGATGTCGTCTGCGGGCACGTATATGGCCTGCAGCGACGTGATCGACTTCCCCTTGACCGACGTGATCCGTTCTTGAAGGGCACCCATCTCATCGGCCAAGGTCGGCTGGTAGCCAACGGCACTCGGCATCCGGCCGAGCAGCGTGGAAACCTCGGAACCGGCCTGTGTGAAACGGAAGATGTTGTCCACGAACAGCAACACGTCCTGACCCATCTCGTCGCGGAAGTACTCCGCCATGGTCAGCGCGGAAAGCCCGACACGGAGCCGCACACCCGGCGGCTCGTCCATCTGGCCGAAGACGAGGGCGGCTTTGTCGATGACGCCCGTCTCCTGCATCTCACCGTACAGGTCGTTGCCTTCCCTGGTCCGCTCCCCGACTCCGGCGAAGACGGACACGCCGCCGTGCTCGGTGGCGACGCGGTGGATCATCTCTTGAATGATCACCGTCTTGCCGACTCCGGCGCCGCCGAACATGCCGATCTTGCCGCCGAGCACATACGGCTCGAGGAGATCGATCACCTTGATCCCGGTCTCGAACATCTCGTTTTGCGAAGCCAGCTCTTCGAAGGGAGGCGCGGGCCGATGGATCGGCCAGCGCTCGGTCGCCCCGACGTCGCCCCCCTCGACGTCCAGTGATTCGCCGATCACGTTGAAGATATGGCCGAGAGTGGCCTCGCCGACCGGAACGGTGATGGGGGCGCCCGTGTTGCGGACCTCGGAGCCGCGGACGAGGCCGTCGGTGGGCTTGAGCGCCACGACGCGAACGGTGGAATCACCGAGGTGCTGGGCGACCTCGCCGACGACCGTCTGCGATTCGCCCTGGACCGTCAGGTCGAATTCGACGGCGAAGTTGATCTCGGGCAGCGCGTCGGGCGGGAACTCCACGTCGACGACGGGGCCCGCCACTTTGACGATCCGGCCGGTGCTCACAGCATCGCTCACGGGTTCTCTCCTTGTGTCATCCGCGGGTCAGCGCCTCGGCGCCCCCGACGATCTCTGAAATCTCGGTCGTGATCTCCGCCTGGCGAGCCTGGTTCGCCTGACGGGAGAGGATCCGCACCAGCTCCTCGGCGTTTTCTGTGGCGGCTTTCATGGCGCGCCGCCGCGCGGCGTGCTCGGAAGCCGATGCATCCAGCAGGATCCCAAAGGCAGTCGCCTCCACGTAGCGAGGCAGGAGCCGGCCCAGGATCTCTTCGGCGTCAGGCTCATAGGTGTAGCCGACAGGGCCCTCTTCCGCGGCGGCGGACTCCTCGACCTCCGGGGGCTCGATGGGCAGCAGGGCTCGGCGTAACGGCGCCTGGATGAGCGCCGACTCGTAGCGGGTGGTGAAGACTTCTACCGAATCCACCTTTCCCTCGGCGTAGTCGTTCATGACGGTGTTGGCGATCGCCCGCGCGTCGCCGTAGCCGGGTTGGTCGGTGACACCGAGGAAGGATTGTTCGAGGCGATAGCCGCGGTACTGGAAGTAGCCGAGAGCCTTCTTGCCCACGGCATAGACCCGGGTGTCGGTATCCGCCCCCAGTTCGATGAGCCTCGCCTCGGCCATGCGCAGCACACTCGAGTTGTAGGCCCCGGCAAGCCCACGATCCGAGGTGACGGCCAGCACGCCAGCCGTTTCCACCGGACGGGCATCGAGCAGGGGGTGCGAGGCTCCGCCCGAGGCGGCAGCGACGTTGCGGATGACCTCGGTCATCTTGTCGGTGTAAGGCCGGGCAGCGGCAACCCGCTGCTGCGCTTTGACGATCCGCGAGGTGGCGATGAGCTCCATGGCGCGAGTGATCTTCATCGTCGAGTTGACGCTGCGGATCCTGCGGCGGATCTGGCGGAGCTCGGCGCTGGCCACTCGCTACCCCTCGAAGGTCTCGACGAAGGCGGTGATGGCTGCGTCGAGAGCGTCCCCTTCCGGGAGTTGGCCGGAGGCGGCGATCCCCTCGAGCATTTCCCCGTGCCGAGTGCGCACGTAGTCGGCCAGGCCGGCCTCGAAGTCGGCGATCCTTTCCTCGGCGACCCCGTCCATGAAGCCGTTGCTGACGGCGTAGATGGCCAAGACCTGGTCGGCGACGGCCATGGGCACGTACTGCGGCTGCTTGAGGACTTCGACGACACGGCGGCCCCGCTCCAGTTGAGCCTGGGAGGCGGCGTCCAGGTCCGAGCCGAAGCCGGCAAATGCTTCCAGCTCGCGGAACTGAGCCAGGTTGAGGCGCAGGGTCCCGGCGACGCTCTTCATGGCCTTGATCTGGGCGTTGCCGCCCACGCGGGAGACCGAGATGCCGGCGTTGATGGCCGGGCGGACGCCCGAGTAGAACAGATCGGTCTCCAGGTAGATCTGCCCGTCGGTGATCGAGATCACGTTCGTCGGGATGTAGGCGGACACGTCGCCCGCTTTCGTCTCGACGATGGGGAGACCGGTGAGGGATCCCCCGCCGAGATCGTCGCTCAGCTTGGCGCACCGCTCCAGGAGACGGCTGTGCAGGTAGAAGACGTCCCCCGGGAAGGCCTCCCGGCCGGGAGGCCGACGCAACAACAGAGAGATCTCCCGGTAGGCGACGGCCTGCTTGGAGAGATCATCGAAGACGGCGAGAGCGTGCCCGCCGTTGTACATCCAGTGCTGGCCTATCGCCGAGCCGGCGTAGGGGGCGTACATCTGCAGCGCCGGCGCTGCAGACGCGGGGGCGTTGACCACGACCGTGTAGTCCATCGCACCGTTCTCGACAAGGGCCTCGACGACCTCGGCGACGGTGGAAGCCTTCTGCCCGACGGCGACATAGATGCACTTCACGTCGGTGTCGCGCTGGTTGATGATCGTGTCCACCACCAGCGCGGTCTTGCCCGTCTGACGGTCGCCGATGATCAGCTGACGCTGTCCGCGGCCGATCGGCGTCATCGAGTCGACGGCCTTGATCCCGGTCTGCAGCGGCTGGTGCACCGGCTGGCGCTGGACTACAGACGGCGCCTGGACCTCCAGCAGACGGGACTCGGAAGATTCGATCGGGCCCTTGCCATCGACCGGATTGCCCAGCGGATCGACGACCCGGCCGAGAAGGCCGTCGCCGACCGGTATCGACAGCACTCGCCCAGTTTGGCGGACGGTGTCGCCCTCCTGGATGTGAGCGGCGTCGCCCATGATGACCGCTCCGATCGAGTCCTCGTCCAGGTTGAGCGCCACCCCGAGAAGGCCGCCGGGAAACTCCAGCAACTCGGATGCCATCGCACCTTCGAGCCCTTCGACGCGCGCCACACCGTCGCCGATCGCAGCGACGTATCCAACGGTCGCGGCCTCGAGGCCCGGCTCCCATCCCTCGAGGTTCTTACGGAGCGCTGCGGTGATCTCCTGGGGGTTGATGGTCAGTTCAGCCATGGTTCTCCTCAGCGCCTCGTCAACGTTTCACGAATCTCTTGCATGCGATGGGACAGCGAGCCGTCGATCACCGTGTCACCGACCTTGGCGACGATCCCGCCGACCACACCCGGGTCGACCACCGTCTTCACTTCGACGTCCTTGCCGGTGGCTCGGGAAAGGGAATCGGCCAGGCGGGCAACGGTGGCCTCGTCCAACTCGACCGCCGACCTGACCTCGGCGATTGCCTTGTTGCGCTCGGAGGCGGCCCGCTCTGCGAGTTTGTCGGCAATGGCGGGAAGATCGCCGGCCATGCCGACCCCTACCACGAAGTTGACCAGGTTGACTGCAAGGGGCGAGGTTCTATCACCGAGGAGATCGTCGACGACCGCCTTCTTCCGCTCGACGGGAAGCCGGGGATCGGTCATTGCCTCGCGCAACTCGAGCGACGACTCGAAGGCTCGGGCGATCCGGAACAGCTCGTCGCCTACGCGCGCGAGCTCGCCCTCCGCCTTGGCCACCTCGAGTATGGCGGCGGCGTAGCCGTCGATACGGGGATCCGCGGCCATCAGTCCTCCAGACCCTCCAAGTCCTCGATGTACCTGTCCACGAGGGCGCGCTGCGCCGCTTCGTCCACGCTGCCCGCGACCACCTTCTGCGCAACGTCCAGCGAGAGCGCGGCGACCTCGTCTCTTATCTGGGCCGAGGCCCGCTCCTTCTCCGCGGCTGCATCCTCACGTGCCTTGCCTCGGATCGCCTCGGCCTCGGCTTCGGCCTTCGTGACCATGTCCGATCTCAGCGCTTCGGCGGTCTGCCGAGCGTCGTCGACGATCTGGTTGGCCTCGTCCCGCGCCGAGGCCAACTGCTTCTTGTAGTCCTCGAGCAGGCTCTCAGCCTCCGTCTTGGCCGTCTCCGCTTCGGTGAGCTGGCCGGTGATGGCCTCTTGGCGTGCTGCGAGCGCCCGCCCTGCTGCGGGAAGCACCCACTTCCAGACGAACACGAAGATGATCGCAAAGGCGATGACGCCGGCAATCAGCTCCGATGTCTCCGGCAGCAGCAGGTCGATCCCGCCGCTCTCCTCAACGGGAGCTTCTTCGGCAAGGATGAGGATCGGCGCCAGTAACTGCATCACGATCCCGCCCTAGGCGATGAAGAAGAGCACGAACCCGATCAGGGCAAGTGCCTCGGTGAATGCGATACCCAGGAACATCGTCGTACGCGCCATGCCGGCTGCTTCGGGCTGGCGTGCCATCGCCTGGATGGCGTTGCCAACCACGATGCCGATCCCGACTCCGGGACCGATCGCGGCGAGACCGTACCCGATGAGGGCGATGGCTCCCTTGATCTCTTCCATGGGTCTGTTTCCTCCTAGCTCAGTGCTCCGGATGCACCGATGTCTGGATGTACACGGCCGACAGCAGCGTGAAGATGTATGCCTGCAGCACTGCCACGACGAACTCGAACACAAATATCCCCAGGCCGAACACGAACCAGGGCACTCCGATGACCGACCTCAATCCGATGTCCCCGACGGCTGCGAAGAAGACCCAACCCGATGCCAGCAGCAGGGTCAGCATCAAGTGCCCGGCCACGAGGTTGGCGAAGAGCCGCACCGCCAGTGTGATGGGGCGGAGCAGGAACACCGACACGAACTCGATCAGCCCCACCAGCCAGCGCAGGGCAATGGGGACGCTCTTGGGCCAAATGATCCCGGTCAGGTAGCTGAACCCGTTCTTGTAGAAGCCGACCAGGACGAAGATCAGCCAGGTCACCAAGGCCAGCATCATCGGAATCGCCATCCTCGAGGTCAGCGGGAAGTTGATCAGTGGCGTCAACTCGAAGAGGTTGGCGACGAGGATGAACATGAAGATGGACAGCAGGTACGGGGTGTAACGAGATCCTTCAGGACCGATCGTGCCCTTGGCCACGTCATCGCGCACGAAGGACACCACCGACTCCATGGCCAAGCCGTATCGGCTGGGTACGACCCGCGGTTTGCGGAAGCCGAAGTAGAACAGCGCCAGGACGATGAACATCGCCAGGAAAGTGAGGACGACGGTCCTGGTGAAATCGAGCGGGCCGATCGAAAAGAGCGGCTGACTGAACTCGAAGAGCTCGATCACGTTCTCCGGCGCGCAGATGATCTCCGCAGCGGGATCGCACTCGACTGCGAGCATCAGGACGTCCACTCGAACTCCCTCTCGTCTCCCCGGGCGACGGCCATCGCCTCCAACGTCAACAACACCAAATACGTCGCGATTGCGGCCATCCCGAACGCAACGCGGTCTATCGCGAACAGGCGCGCCACGAGCAACATCGACACCGTGATGGTGAGCAGCCGCAGCGCGAAGCCGAACAGCGCGGCGGCATGATAGGCACCGAGGGAGATGCGCGCCGCCATCGAGAGGATGAAACCGGAAGCCAGCAAGTTGGCGGCGATGACGATCACCCCGATGGCGGCTGCGATGGCTCCGTCCGAGCCGCGCAACGCCCAGGCAACCCCCACGGCGATGGGGCCGACGAAGATGGCCCGCCGCACCGTGTGTCGGGCCATGATTGCCTCGATATCGGGGAGGCGGCGCGGCTCAACCACTTTGGTCCTCGTTGGCGATCCGCCACATCCGCCAGAACCCGGTCACCGAGCCCGCGATGATCCCGAGTACGACCAAAACCGGATCCGTGCCCAGCCACAGGTCCCCGAGGTATCCGAGCAGGAACCCGGACATGATCGTCGCAAAGAAACTGGCCGTCTCGAAGCCGGCGGCGACGTTGCGCCCGATCTCTTCGTGATGGCGGCTCACTCGCTGGCCCCCTCGGAGCTTGTGATTTCGTTCACAACTTATCTCCACCCCTGGAGCCAATCAACTCGCCTCACACGTGGCCGGGGAAGTCCGGCGGATAGGGAGGGAACTTGGAGGCGAGAGCGGCGATCTCGGCGCGTATCCCCTCGCGTACCTCGTCGTTCTCGCGCTCCTGGAGGGCACGGATGAGAAGGCGGCCGACCTCCTCGGCCTCGGCCTCGCGCATGCCGCATGTCGTGGCCGCCGGCCAGCCGATGCGCAGGCCGCTCGCCCGGTACGGAGGACGAGGATCGAACGGGATGGTGTTGAAGTTGACGGTGATCCCCACGTCGTACAGGAAGCGGGCGGCGTCGCGACCGGTGAGATCCTCATCGATCGAGCGCAGATCGATCAGGAACATGTGGTTGTCGGTCCCCCCCGACACCACACGAGCCCCAGAAGCGTCGACTGCCGCGGCCATGGCGGCCGCGTTGGCGACGATCTGGGCCGAGTACGCCCTGAACTCATCCGTCATTGCCTCCCCGAAGCAAACGGCCTTGCCGGCGATGTGATTGTTGAGGGGCCCGCCCTGGGCATTCGGGAAGACACCCTTGTCGATCGGCGCGCCGTATTCCTCGCGACCCAAGATGAGGCCGCCGCGGGCCCCGCGCATCGCCTTGTGCGTAGTGGCCGTGACCACGTCGGCGTGGGGAACCGGGTTGGGGTGCGCTCCCCCGGCGATGAGGCCGATGATGTGGGCCGCGTCGACCATGAAGAGGGCCCCCACCTCGTCGGCGATCTCCCGGAATGCCGCCCAGTCGAGCAGACGGGAGTACGCGGAGTACCCGGCCACGATCATCTTCGGCCGTTCGGCCTGAGCTATGCGCCGCACTTCGTCGAAGTCGACCATCTCGGTGTCGGGGTCCACGCCGTAGGCGACGAAGTCATAGATCTTTCCGGAGAAGTTGACATGAGATCCGTGGGTGAGGTGACCGCCCTGGTCGAGGCTCATTCCCAGGACCTTGTCGCCGGGCTCTAGCAGCGAGAAGTACACGCCCATGTTCGCCTGTGCACCGCTGTGGGCCTGGACGTTGGCCCATTCGGCACCGAACAGCGTCTTGGCTCGGTCGACGGCCAAGTTCTCCACCTCGTCCACGACCTCGCAGCCCTCGTAGTACCGCTTGCCCGGATAGCCCTCGGAGTACTTGTTGGTGAGGACCGATCCGGCCGCCTCCATGACGGCCCGCGATACGAAGTTCTCGGACGCAATGAGGTGGACATGCGAGCGTTGCCTGTCGGCGTCACGCTGGATGAGCTCAGCGACTTTGGGGTCGACGTCGGAAAGTGGAGCGTCGAACATGGAGGACCTCCTGGGGGCGCCAGGCTAGTGGCCCGGCCGGAGGCGTCCCGTCGCGGAGTTGCGGCCCTTCAGGTGGCGGCGCGCCGCTCCGTCACCATGTCGATGACGGCGGTTCCCACCACGGGTACGAGAGGAGCGGCGACTATCGCCAGTGCAGGTGAGAACAAGAAGACAATCTTTATGTACACGGTGAGACCGACCGCCGTCCACAGGCGCCATTTGAGCAGGTGAAGCCCCGGCTCGGCGCGCAGCGCCCAGGCGGAGCCCAGGCCCACACCGAGAGTGAAGCCGGTGGCGGGCTCACGCGCGATGACCGATCCGCCCAGGAATCCGGCAAGGACTATCACGGAGGCGAAGGTCGCCGTGCGCCATGGTGTCCCCGCTCGCGAGATGAGTCCGACGAGGAGCAAGAGGGCGGGCACGAGCAAGGCGGCGGCAACTGCAGCAAGCACCGCGTTGCGGTTGTTGCCGTCGCCGGCCTGGACGACGGCCGTCGCCACGAACCCGAACGACGTCACAGATGCGAAGGTCCCGGCCCCCACGGCAGCCCAGAGCCTCGGTCGCGAGATCGGCCCCGCGGCCACGACGCGCTCCTCGCGGGGAATGCGACGGCGCTTCTCCTTCTTGGAGTACCGCTCCCTCATGGCGCGGCGCTCCGGGGCGGGCTGCTCGCGACGGCCCCGCTGCCGGCTCATCAGCCTTCCACTGCTACCGGCCCTGAACGCAGGATCTGGGGCCTGCCTTCGAGCAAGTCGACAACGGTCGAAGCAGCGCCCCCGCCGCCACGTCCGGAGACGTAAACCGACACGGCTCCTCCCAGAGCGCGGCGCGCCGAAGCGTCATCTCTTGCCGGCTCAGCTCCAGTGGGGTTGGCGCTGGTCACCGCCAGCGGACCCGCCGCATTCAACAACTCCAGGGCCGTCGCATGGTCCGGCACACGGACGCCGACGCTGCCGGACTCTGGATCGCCGATCCATTCCGGGACGTCGGCGGCGCGAGGCACCACCAGCGTCAGAGCACCCGGCCAGTGCTTCTCTGCCAGGGCGACAGCGGCTCCGTCCAGCAACGCCACGGTCCCAGCCTGCTCGATTCCGGCGATCAGGATCGGGATCGGGTTGGCGGCGTGACGGCCTTTGGCGGCGAACAGCCTCGCGACCGCAGCCGAATCCCACGGCGATGCGGCGATGCCGTAGACCGTGTCCGTGGGCATGCCGATGATCTCGCCCCGTTGCAGGGCGGCGATCGCCCGTTCCAGAAGGGGCACGTCAGTCATTCTGCTGGGGTGCCATCGGCCAAGGCTCCATCAGCGATGTCACGGCCGCCGGTGGGGCAACGCCCCGAGCTCAGACACAACACAAGGCCCCCTTGCGTCCGACGAGGATCCGGTCTCGGCCGGCCAGATCGGGCCGCACCTCGCGATCGAATGCCGAGAAGATGTCGGCGGCGGCAGCACCCTGTGACTCGCCGATCTCGCAAATGACCCAGCCTCCGATGCCGAGCCACCAATAAGCCTCATCGGCGATCTGCTGCAGGACCTCCGTGCCCCGCGGGCCTGCCACGAGGGCGTCACGCGGCTCATGGTCGCGGACCTCGACGGGCAGCGTGGAGAACTCGTCGGCCGCCACGTAGGGGGGGTTGGAGACGATGAGGTCGACACGCCCCTGCAGTCGCGGCGGCAGCGCTTCGAAGAGATCACCTTCGAGGAGAGTGACCTCGAGGCCGGTCCTCGCCGCATTGTCCGCGGCCAGAGCGAGAGCATCGGCACTGATGTCGGTGGCGAGAACCTGCGCCGCAGGGAACGAGTGCTTCAGAGCCAGAGCCAGGGCTCCCGTCCCCGTGCCGATGTCGACGATGACCGTCCCCGGGCCCGCTTCGCGCAACGACAGGACGGCCTCCTCCCAGACTCGTTCCGTCTCCGGTCGGGGGATCAGGGCGCGATGATCGACACAGAGGTCGACCGGGCCGAAGCGAACCTCCCCCTCCAGATACTGCAAAGGCTCTCCAGAAAGCCGACGGGCTGCAAGCGATTCGATCGCCGCCCGTTCGGATCGCGTCGGCGGCTCGATTACACGGCGAGCTCGGTCACGACCGGTGACCGCTTCGGCGAGACGCCGGTACTCGTGGTTGGGAAGCGACATGGTCCAAGGGTAAGCGAGGCTCCGGACGGAGCGGATGGCGCGGTCGCGACCTCGCTGTGAGATCGCGGTCGTCTCTGGCGTGCCGGCCCCGGCGGCTAGCGTCGCCGGGTGCCTACGACTGCGCCTTACGGTTCCTGGGAGTCACCGCTCACCGCGGCCGCCGTGACCAGCGCGGGCATTTGGTTCGGCGACGTGCTCCGCACCGACGGGGCCGATCTCTACTGGGTGGAGAGCCGTCCCGATGAGGGGGGCCGCAGCGCCATGGTTCGCCGCGACGGCGCCGGCATGATGACCGACGTAGGTCCTGCCGACTTCAATGCCCGCTCCCGGGTGCACGAGTACGGCGGTGGCGCTTACGCCGTGGCCGCCGGGGTCGTGTTTGCCTGCCGTTTCGACGATCAGCGGCTTTACCGCTTCGCGGCCGGCGCAGAACCGGTCGCCATCACCCCCGAGCCGGATCGTCCCGCCGCCCTGCGCTACGCCGACTTCGACATCGCCGGAGATTGGGCGGTGGCGGTGCGCGAACAGCATGCCGACGACGGCGAGCCCCGGAACGAGATCGTGAGGCTCGATCTGACCGGCGTGGCCGAGCCCGTCGTCCTCGCCTCCGGCCGCGACTTCTACGCGGCTCCTCGTGTCTCTCCCAACGGGAAGGAGCTGGCGTGGCTGGAGTGGGACCACCCCAGCATGCCGTGGGACGGAACCGAATTGAAACGTGCTCTACTCCGCGACTCGGGGCTGGGACTCGCGACGACGATCGCAGGGGGCAGTGAGGAATCGATCACTCAGCCCGAGTGGTCACCCGGTGGCGCGCTCCACTACGTGTCGGACCGCACCGGGTGGTGGAACATCTACGGGGAGCAGGGTCCCGCGCTTCTCCGGGAGGAGGAGTTCGGGGTCCCCGCCTGGAACTTCGGCCGTCGCCGCTACTGCTTCCTCGACGATGGCACGCTGGTCGCCGCTTGCGCCGGACCCGACGGGGACCGCATCGGGGTTGTCGCAGACGGTGACGCACGCTGGATCGAATTCCCTCTCGCCTCGGCCGGCTCGACCATGGCGACGGACGGACGATCCGTGTACCTGTTGGCCGGGGATCCGGCTCACGCCGCCGCGGTGGTGCGCCTCGAGGTGGAGACGGGCGATTTGGAGACGATCCACACCCCCGCGACGCCAATCGACTCCGCCTACGTCAGCCGACCGGAGCCGATCATCTTCGAGACACCCGACGGCCCTGCCCACGCCTACTTCTACCCGCCGACCAACCCCGGTTTCACTGGTCCGCCAAACGCGGCCCCGCCGCTGATCGTGGAGATCCACGGCGGCCCCACCGCCGCGGCGTCGCGCGTGCTCGACCCGGAGCGGCTGTACTGGACGAGCCGCGGCTTCGGGGTGGTCGACGTCGACTACGGCGGATCGACGGGCTACGGACGCGCCTACCGCGATCGCCTGCGTGGCCAGTGGGGAGTCGTCGATGTACGCGACTGTGCCCTGGCCGCGGCCCACCTTGCGCAACGAGGCCGCGCCGACCCCGAGCGCCTCCTCATCCACGGCGGCAGCGCCGGCGGGTTCACGACGCTGCTCGCCCTGGCGACTCGCGACGAGTTTGCCGCCGGTGCCTCGTACTACGGCGTTGCCGATTTGGAGGCGCTCGCGCTTCATACCCACAAGTTCGAGGCGCGCTATCTGGACCGGCTCGTCGGCCCCTACCCAGAAGCGACCACGACATACAAGGAGAGGTCTCCGCTCACCCACATCGCCGGACTGGACAAGCCCGTCATCCTCCTTCAGGGAAGCGATGACGAGGTCGTGCCCCCGGAGCAGGCGGAGATGATGCGCGATGCCTTGGTGGCGCAGGGCGTTCCCGTAGCCTGCATCTTCTTCGACGGCGAGGGCCATGGCTTCCGCGACGCCGCCAACAGGACGAAGGCGCTCGAAGCAGAGTTGTCCTTCTACGGCCAAGTGCTCGACTTCGAGCCGTCTGGAGACATCGATACGCTCGACGTCGTAGGGCTCTAGGCGCGTCGAAGCCAACCTGGCGAAGGCACCTTCTAGCCCTTCGGGAACCGTCCCCCGGCAACGTCCATGGTTCCGTGCGCGGACTCGTCCTCTTCGCGAAGTCCGCTTTCTGGCGGGGAGTCGACCTGGAAGCCCCAAACCTGAATCAACCTCGAAAGGTCGGCGTCTTCTTCTGTGCTCCAAGCTGGGTCGACGTCACCCAGCTCCCGAATCCGAGCGTCGTCGCCCCGGGGATCACCGAGCGACCCGCGGAGTCGCTCCGTCGTAGCCGCCAGATCCTGTGACGCCGCGCTCATCGATCTGAGAATCTGGGTGTGGCTCCGCAGGTGGAAGCCGTACTCAGCAACCGCCAACTTCAGCTCACGCTGGCCGTCGACAAACGGCATCACAACAAACAAGAAGATGCCCGCCGCCAACCACATCAGTCCGTAGGGACTGAACAGGAACGCGACAAGCTCCCCGGCTCCCGGAATGACTGTCACCACCCGCTTGGTCACGGCGGAGACCGGCACCGCGAACGGGTCCGGCTTATCCAGGTTGTCACCCTGGGTCCTCACCAATCCGTCTTCCGTGATCTCGATCACCCGGTGGAGGACCTCATCGGGATATCCGTCTTCCCGGGCCTCGGCTGGAACGGGAATCGGAACCACATCGCCCACCTTCGGGGGACCTCCCAGGCCCCTGATGAGCACTATTGAGCCCGTGTCGATGGCCGGCTCCATGCTGGAGGACATGACGACCACAACCGGCGGCCAGGCCCGCAGGAAGATGAGGCCGCCGAAAACAACCACCAAGGCCACCGTCGCGAGCACCTTGGCGACTCGACTTCCGGTTCGACGGCCAGGCTCCTTGATGTGAGTCATTCCTGGTCTCCGCACTGTCGGGATGGCGTGCGCCGCCACCGGCCTAAGCCGACCGGTTCAAGATCGCGACGAAGACCGGAGCAGTCGGTGAGGATCCCGCGGACGGACGCCGAATGTAAGTGCCAGCGGAATCGTTGGCCTTCGGCGTGATCGCCTGAATCCCAATGCAGTAGCTAGCACCGGCGCCCGAAGCGAGGGAGGGGAACACCGCCCAGGCATCCTCACTCTCGACAACCATCACAGACGTGGCGGCGGGTGTGGCCCAGTCGGCCGCAACCGCGGTCGCGCAGGTCTTGTTCACCTGCCGGAATTCCAGCTGCAACACCGTCCAGCCGGTGGGGTTGTTGTTGAGGTAGACCGCCACGAAATAGGTTCCGGTTTCCGCGGTCAGGTCGACGTCAAACATTCCGGTGTCGGAATCGATTTTGCCCCACGAGCCACTGAAACCGATCGTCAACGCCGAGTTCTCAGTCACCAGGCCGGCGTACTGCGATGTCCCGGCGGCACCGGGCGCAGTGCCGAAGATCTGTGCAGCGGGGGTTGCTCCGGCAGTGTCAACCGTCGCAGTGGATGTGGCAAGGCCAACGGCCCACACCACGCCCATGATCAGTCCCACAAGACCGAACGCCAGCCAGGTTCGGACGCGACGACGCCTGAGCGGCCGGATCTCGGCTTCGATGTCTGCCGCGGGTCGCGACGGTATACGTAGTCCCTGCTGATTGCCCATGATGCCCAACCTCTTCCGTAGGCGTCGTCCTGGTTAATGCCACCATCGGCACCCGATCTCCCACCCTTTAGGCCGATGCTCTCGTACCCCACAAGGGACCCTCGGCGCCTCAGGAAGCGCAAGCCACTCGATGCGGCGGGCACAGCCGGCAGGGATCACGTCCAACGGTTGGACCGGCCGGATCCACCGAATTGAAAGGCCCGACGCCGTCATCCCGGGCGCCCCCGAAGCACCGACCCTTCCCTACAATCCGCCGCCGCAGGCGGGCGGCATGTCCGCCACGATCCGGGAGGCGCTTGGTGGGGTCACAACGACCGGGCCGCCGTTGGGTGCTCCTATTGGTGCTTTCGCTCACCGCTGCAGCGTGCACCGACAGCACTCAGTCCACGACCTCGACGGCTACCCCGACGACTACGCCGGCCACGACTGCCGTCACCACCTCGGCGCCCTCGCCGCTCTCAGAGCCTGAGATCCCGGCTTTCCCCGACGACGCGGTGGAGATTGAAGCCGACGAGGCGGTCCGCATCGGCGTCCTCGACAACGGACTCACCTACTACATCAGGGAGAACCAGGCACCCGGCGGGCGCGCCCAGCTGCGCCTGGCAGTGCGAGCCGGGTCGATCCAGGAGTTCGCCGATCAGCGGGGAGCCGCCCACTACCTGGAACACATGATGTTCAACGGCACGGAGCGGTTCCCCGCCAATGAGCTCGTGCTTGTCCTGCAACGCTTCGGCGCGGAATTCGGCGCCGACATCAACGCTTACACCTCCTACGACGAGACCGTCTACGAGCTCGAGCTCCCTACCGACGACCCCGCCATCGTCGCAGCCGGATTCGATGTGTTGTTCGAGTGGGCAACCGCGGTGGCTCTCGACCCCGCTGAGGTGGACCTGGAACGGGGCATCCTGGTCGAGGAGTGGCGCCTGCGCGATCAGGGCTTCTGGGGCCGGTACTTCGTTGGAGTCAGTGAACGCCTACTGCAAGGAACTCCCTACGAGGACCGCGAGCCGCTGGGAACGCCGGAGGAGGTGGCTGCGACCACCGCCGACGGGCTGCGCCGCTTCTTCGAGGCCTGGTACCGGACCGACACCATGGCCGTGGTCGCCGTGGGCGATTTCGACGCAGATGTGATCGAGCAGCTCATCTTCGAGCGATTCGACCAGGTCGCTGCGGCGACCGACCCGGAGCCCGTCCCGCAGCCGCAGACCGATGTCGCATCGTCACCATCCTTCTTCATCCTCGCCGATCCCGAATACCCCCAGGCTTGGGCGGAACTCAACTACCCGTTGCCGGTGATCGGCCGTCCCGACTCGGTGGGGGCGGTGCGCCAAGCGATGGCTCTGGAGCTCGCCTGGGACATGATCGTGACCCGGCTCGACGAGGCGTCGCTGCGCGGAAACGTGCCCTTCTTCGACCCATCGTTCGCTGCCAATCCCCTCGTACGCGCCCAGCGCTCCCCCGGCCTCGCTGCCTATGCGAATCCCGAGGACCTGGCGGCGACCACCGAGGCGCTGCTCGCCGAAGTNNGAGTTGGATCGCGCCGTTGAGGGGCTGCGAGGCGAGGTAGACCTGGAGTTCGACGAACGCGCCACCACGCAGGACGCTGAGTACGCCGATCTCTACGTGGAGAACTTCCTCGGGAGCACTCCAATAGCCGCCGCCGACGACTGGAACACCCTCCGTCTTCGCCTCCTCGACGAGATGACGGCCGATCAGGTCTGGAACACCTTCGCGGCAACCGTCGCCTCCACCGAGCCCTTCGTGATACTCGTTGCCCCCGAATCCGAAGCCGGGCTCATCCCCAACGAGGAGGGCCTTGCCGAGATCGTCACCCGGGTCGGAGAATCTACGTACGACCCCTACGTCGACGACGTGGCCGCGCTGGACACCCTCATGCCGCGGCCCGATGCCGCACCCGTCGCCGGCAGAGGCCAGTTCTCCGACACAGGGCTCACCGATCTCACCCTGGCCAACGGGGCCAGGGTCGTGTTCATCCCCACGACGATTCGGGACGACGTCGTGGTCTTCAGGGCATCCAGTCCGGGAGGGTGGGCGGCCTTGCCCCCAAGCGACGTGGCCGAGGCGCAGCTGGTGTCCGATGTTGTCCTTAAGAGCGGAGTGGGTGATATCGATCAGGTGAGCCTGGATCGCACCCTGTCCGGCCTGATCGTCTCCCTCACCCCATTCATCGATGAGGTTCACGAGGGGTTTTTCGGTGAGGCGGCGAGCAAGGACCTCGAGACCCTGCTCCAGTTGGTGCACCTGTACATGACCGCAGCCCGCTTCGAGCCAATCGCGCTCGACATCGTCGTGGGCGAGACGCTGCCCTTCGCAGCGAATCCCGAGCAGGTGCCCGAGCTCGCGGTGGAATCCGCTCTCGCCACAGAGCGGTTCTTGGGCGATCCCCGCTTCGGGATCCTTCCCACCGCCGACGACCTGGCCAGTTTCGACCTCGACAGAGCTGCCGAGGTGTTCACCGACCGGTTCGACGACCCCGGCGACTTCGTGTTCGTATTCGCCGGCGACTTCGACGAGGACGAGGTCGAGGAGTTGGCCCGCCGCTACATCGGCTCCATCCCCGGCCCCGGCGACGCCGAGGCCTTCGTCAACGTCCGCCCTGACCCGCCCGATGGGGTCATCGAGCGAGTCGTCGCCACCGGCACCGGAGAGCTCGGAGGCGTCACCTTCCTCTTCAGCACGCAGATGCCGCTCGACGCCGACACCCGGATCGAGATCGACCTGCTCGATCTCGTCCTACAGCAACGGCTCACCGAGCGGATTCGCGAGGAGCTTTCGGCGTCGTACTCGCCCTTCGCCCGCGTGCAGTTGGTCGAAGAGCCCGAGAAATCGGTCGAGCTTCGCATCCAGATCAGCGGGGATCCCGAGGGACTCGACGACGTCGTTGCTCAGACGCTGGCGGAGTTGGCCGACATCCGCGCCAACGGGCCGACGGCCGACGAACTGGCGATCGCCGCCGAGCAGCTCCTGCGCGACTACGAGTTGGTGTCCAACGAGCAGCTTGCCGCGGCGATCGTGTTCAGCGCCGAGCACCCCGAGGAGAACCTATCGGAGGTCATTGCCCGCATCGACCGCACCTTCGACCCGACACAGGAGGACCTGCGCGACCTCGCTGCGAAGCTGCTTCCCGGCGACGACTACATCCTCGTCAAGCTGGTCCCGGAGGGCTTCGAGGAGTAGGCCCGGTCGGAGACGTGCCAATCGCTAGCCGCTAGTCGCCTTCCGACAGCCTTCGCGCCTCGTCATCGAGCGTCAGCGCATCGACGAAGACATCTAGTCCACCCTCGAGGATCTCCGGAAGCCGCTTGATAGTCAGCCCGATACGGTGATCGGTCACCCGGTTCTCGCGGAAGTTGTAGGTGCGGATCTTTTCGGCCCGCTCTCCCGATCCCACCTGTGCCTTGCGGCTCGCCGCCACCTCAGACATCTGCCGGTCGACCTCGATCTGCAACAGCCGAGCGCGCAGCACGCGCATCGCCTTGGCCTTGTTCTGCAGCTGCGACTTCTCGTCCTGGCAGGTCACCACCAGTCCGGTGGGTCTATGGGTGATGCGTACCGCCGAGTCGGTCGTGTTCACAGATTGGCCACCTGGCCCCGAGGAGCGGAACACGTCGATCTCGAGGTCGTTCTCGTCGATCTCGACCTCGACCTCATCCGCCTCGGGAAGAACGGCAACGGTGGCGATGGAAGTGTGGACACGACCCTGGGATTCTGTCTTGGGGACGCGTTGCACCCGATGCGGGCCCGCCTCGAACTTGAACCGCGAGTACGCGCCAGACCCCTTGACGGCGAAAGTCACCTCCTTGAAGCCCCCGGACTCACTCTCCGAAGTGGTGATCGGCTCGGTCGCCCAACCGTGAGTCTCGGCGAATCGCTGATACATGCGGTACAGGTCGCCCGCCCAGATCGCCGCCTCGTCGCCGCCGGCAGCGGCGCGGATCTCGACGATCACGTCCTTTTCATCGTTGGGATCCTTGGGAACGAGCATCACCCGGAGCCGCGACTCGAGGCGGTCGGCGACGGCATGACGATCCTCCGCCATCGTCTTCAGCTCTGCCGCCAGCTCCGCGTCCTCCTCGGCGGCCGCCAGCTCCTCGGCGGCGGCGGCGTCGTCGGCCGCGCCGCGGTACTCGTGGAAGACGTCGACGATCGCCTTCAGCTCAGCGTGCCGTTTGGCCGCTTCGGTGTACCGGGCTTGGTCTGCCAGGACATCCGGATTCGCCATGGCCGCCAGAGTCTCTTCATGGGCCTGTTCGATCTCGCTCAGGCGGGCGACCAAGGCCTCGTCCATCATGACGAGACCTCGTATCCGAGAGCGCCCGGGGCTATCGCACCGCGGGCCTCGACCTGGGTGCGCTCCTCGGAATCCAAAGCCGCCAAGAGCGAAGCCACGGCGACCTCGACCTGGTCGTCGGTCGGCTCGCGTGTCGTCAGGCGCTGCAGCCAAATGCCGGGTCGCGAAGCCATTCGCATCCAGCGATGGTCGGCTGCGAGCTTGAGGATTTCATACGAGATCCCGGCGATGACCGGGATCAAGAGCACCCTGCTCGCAACCAGCCAGAACCAACCCGGGCGCCCGATCAGAGTGAAAACGACTATGGCGATCAGGATCACGATCAACAGAAAGTTGGTGCCACAGCGCGGATGACGCGGGCTGAATACCTGGATCTCGTCGACTGCCAGCGGCTTGCCGCCCTCGTAGGCGTGGATCGTCTTGTGCTCGGCACCGTGATACATGAAGACCCGGGCTATCTCGGCGGAACGACCGATGGCCCAGATGTAGCCCACGAAGAGGAGCACACGCACCACGCCGTCGACGATGTTGAACAGGATCGCGGAATCTCCCAGCACGCGCTCGGCGCCCCGAGCCACGAGCAACGGGAAGAGCATGAACAGGCCGATGAAGAAGACGAAGGCAACGATCATCGCCAGTGCGATGTGGCGCGGCTTGAGCTCCTCCTCTTCGTCGTCGCTCGCCTTCATCGCCGACCAAGACAGGGCGCGGAAGCCCAGGCTCAGCGATTCCACGAGGACCATCACGCCGCGCAGCAGAGGCACCTTTGCCGCCTTCGACCGAGCCGAGAGTCGGGGCAGCTCGTCGCGACGGGCTTCGATGACGCCGTCGGGGCGGCGCACCGCCACGGACCACGCGCTCGGAGCGCGCATCATCACACCTTCGATGACGGCTTGGCCTCCCACGGTGGCACCCGGCGGGCGGCTCAAGTCAGATCACTCGCCCTGTTCGGACTCGTTGCTCTCTTCCGGGGCCGCGGTGGCGGGCTCGGGGGATGGAGTGGCGCTCTGTCCGTAGCGGCGGCGGAATCGCTCGATGCGGCCGCCAGAATCGACGAGGATCTGCTTGCCCGTATAGAACGGGTGGCTTGCACTGGATATCTCGACGCGCACCATCGGATAGGTGTTGCCGTCCTCCCACTCGATCGTCTCATCGGTGGCCGCGGTCGAGCGAGTGAGGAACTTGAAGTCCGACGAGGTGTCGACGAAAACGACCTCGCGGTATTCGGGATGGATGCCTTGTTTCACTGTCAGTGCTCCTGAGCGGTGACGATGGTAATCAGGACCCAGGTTGGGTCGACTTGGCCACGTCGGCGAGGAACTCGGCGTTCGACTTGGTGTTCTTGAGCCGGTCGATCAGCAGCTCGAGTCCCGCCGCCGGCTCGGCGAGGGCGAGCAGCACCCGGCGCAGCTTCCACACCTGGGTGAGCTCGTCCTTGTCGAAGAGCAGCTCCTCTTTGCGGGTCCCGGACGACTCGATGTCGATCGCCGGGTAAACACGCTTGTCGGCGAGCTTGCGGTCCAGCCGCAGCTCCATGTTGCCCGTTCCCTTGAACTCCTCGAAGATCACCTCGTCCATGCGCGAGCCGGTCTCGACCAGCGCCGTCCCCAGAATGGTGAGGCTGCCCCCCTCTTCGATATTGCGCGCCGCGCCGAAGAACCGCTTCGGCGGGTACAGCGCCGTCGAGTCCACGCCTCCGGAAAGGATCCGGCCGGATGCCGGGGTCGCCAGGTTGTAGGCCCTAGCCAGTCGGGTGATGGAGTCGAGCAGGATGACCACGTCGTTGCCCAGCTCGACCAGGCGGCGCGCCCGCTCGATGGCCAGATCGGCAACCTGGGTGTGCTCTTCCGCCGGCCGGTCGAACGTCGAGAAGATCACGTCGCCCTTCACCGAGCGCTGCATGTCGGTGACCTCCTCGGGCCGTTCGTCGACCAGGACGACGATCAGCTGACACTCCGGGTTGTTGGCCGTGATGGAATTGGCGATCTCCTTGAGCACAGTGGTCTTGCCGGCCTTGGGAGGCGACACGATCAGCCCGCGTTGGCCTTTGCCTATCGGAGCGATCAGATCGACGATTCGCGCCAGCACATGGTTGGGCTGGCCGTCCACCTCGAGTCGAAGCCTCTGGTCGGGGAAGAGCGGTGTCAGATCCCCGAACTTGGGCCGCTTCCGGGCGTTCTCGACGGTCATCCCGTTCACGTGCTCGATCCTGGTGATCGCCGGGAACTTCTCCTTCGAGCGGGGCGGTCGGATGGGACCGCTCACTATGTCCCCCTTGCGCAGCCCGAACTTGCGCACCTGGCTGGCCGACACGTAACAGTCCTTCTCTCCGGGGAGAAAGCCAGTCACCCGCAAGAAGCCGTAGCCCTCGGGAAGGATGTCCAGGATGCCTTCACGGTCCTCGAGATCTGCCTCGTCCCACTGCTGTTGCTGGCCTCCACCGCGGCTGCGCCGGCGCCGTTGGCCTCCGTCGCCAGCCCGTGACTTGCCACCTCCGGATCCCTTCTTGGGGGGCTGCTTCTTCTTCGGCGCCCTCTCACCGTCCCCGGCGGCACCGTCACCGCTGCGGCGCTCCTCGATCTCGGGAAGATCGACCGGCGCCGGCTCGGAGCTGGCGTCGAATCCGTCCGAGTCGAGGATGGCGGCGATCAGCTTCGATTTCTGCAGGCTCTTGTGCCCGTCGATCTCGAGAGAGGCTGCGATCGTGCGCAACTCGTCGAGGTTCTTCTCCTGGAGCTTGGCTCGAGTGGTCATTTGCTCCCTCTCTTGTCGGCGAGGGCCTGCTGATAAGCATCCCAGTCTTCGTTGAACCGCTCGTTCCCGATGTCGGTGAGCGGGTGATTGAACAGCTTCTCCATGACGGAAAACGGCATCGTCGCCGCGTCGGCTCCTGCCCGAGCCGCGGCGACCACATGGCGGGGGTGGCGCAGACTCGCCGCCAAGACCTCGGTCTCGTGCCCCTGCACTGCGTATATGCCGACGATCTCTTCGAGAAGAGCGAGGCTGTCGTTGCCGATGTCGTCTACTCGACCGAGAAACGGCGATACGAAGGTGGCGCCGATCGTGGCGGCCAGGATGGCCTGCGCCGCCGAGAACACGAGCGTCACGTTGATCGGGATCCCTTCGGCGGTGAGCCGGGCGCCGGCGGCCACGCCGGCCTTCGTCATCGGGACCTTGATCACGACGTTGTCGGCGATCGCGGTCAGTTGCTTCGCCTGTGCCAGCATCTCGTCCGTGTCGTCGGCAACGACCTCAGCGGAAACCGGTCCCTTGACCGTCTCCGTGATCGCCTTGATCAGCTCGTGAAACTCGAGGCCTTCCCGGGCGGCCAGGGTCGGATTAGTGGTGAGGCCCTCGAGAATGCCCCAGGAATGGGCGGTCTCGATGTCGGCCAGATGAGCCGTATCGAGGAAAAGCTTCAACGGATCCTCCAGAACGTCGTTCTGATTTGGGGACTCGCCTGACGGAGCACACGCGGGAGCCGGCGGCGGAGTCCGGAGAAGCGGGTGATCTACCCGCAGCGGTGATTGTAGAGCGTCCTTGCTTCTGAGCAAAGGCGCTTCGGCCGGGTTACCAGCCGAGTACCTCCCGGACCGCATCGGCCTCGGGGGCCACGGGATCGGGCTGCACCGTCTCATCGACAGCGGTCGCCGGATCCTTGAGCCCATGGCCGGTGAGAGTGCACACCACTCGCCCTGGCGGCAGATCAGCGTGGAATTCGAGGAGGCCGGCGACGGATGCCGCCGAGGCCGGCTCGCAAAACACCCCCACCTCGGAGCCGAGGAGGTCGTAGGCACTCAAGATGGCGGCGTCACTCACGGCCTCGATCCGTCCCCCAGACTCGTCCCGAGCCGCCACGGCCCGTACCCACGAGGCGGGATTGCCGATGCGGATGGCGGTGGCCACCGTCTCCGGATGCGCAACCGGTTCCCCGCGAACGATCGGCGCCGCACCGGCCGCCTGAAATCCCCACATCCGCGGGTTTGCTCCCACCGCTTGATAACCCTTCCAGTGCGCTGTGATGTTGCCGGCGTTGCCCACGGGCAGGCAGTGCACCGCGGGTCCGTGACCGAGTACGTCGACGATCTCCCAGGCCACGGTCTGCTGGCCCTCGATACGATCTGGGTTGACGGAGTTGACCAGCACTGCCTCATCGCCGCTGATCGCCTGCACCACCCCCAGGGCTGCGTCGAAGTTGCCGGCGACCGCGATGACCCGTGCCCCATGGCGGATCGCCTGAGCGAGTTTGCCCAGGGCGACGTTCCCCGCCGGCAGCACGACGACTGCCTCGATGCCCGCCCGGGCCGCGTAGGCCGCGGCCGACGCCGACGTGTTACCTGTGGACGCACAAACAACTGCACCCGCCCCATGAGCGACGGCCTTGGAGACGGCCAACGTCATGCCCCTGTCTTTGAAGGAGCCCGTTGGATTGACTCCCTCGATCTTGAGATACACGTCGCGGCCGACGATCGTCGACAATGCCGGCGCGGGCAGCAGCGGCGTATTGCCCTCCAGAAGGGTGACTGCGGGAGTCCCCGGCTCAACGTCGAGCCGGTCGCGAAACGCCTCGATGACCCCGGGCCAGGTCACCCGACTTCGCTCTCGACGCGAATCGCGGAGGCAATCGACTCGACGACGGCCAAGCCGCGAAGCGTCTCCACTGCAGCCTGCTGGGCGCCCTCGGCCGCGGCATGCGTCACCAGGAGAAGGGTCGCTGAGTCGCCACGGCCCTCTTGGCGCACAGACAAGATACTGACGCCGGCCTCCCCAAAGGCCGCCGCTATTTGCGCCAGTACTCCAGGACTGTCGACAACTTCGAGACGGAGATACCACTGGGTGGCAACGACCCCGAAGTCGACCACCTCTCCCGGCTCGGCTTTGATGCGGGGCGCCACCTGAGACCCGGAAAGGAGCTCACGGGCAGCATCGATCACGTCACCGAGAACCGCGGTCGCGGTGGGCTCGCCCCCGGCGCCGGGTCCGGCGAACAGCAGCTCTCCGACCGACGACCCCTCGATGAAGATGGCGTTGGTGGCGCCCCGTATCGACGCCAGGGGATGGTCGACGGGGAGCATCAGCGGATGCACCCGAACACTCACCCCGTCTTCGCGCCGCTCGGCGATCGCCAGCAACCGGATCGACAAGCCGAGGTCACGGGCGGCGCGGAAGTCGGACGCGCCGACGCCGGTGATCCCCTCGGTGGGCACGCTCGCCGGGTCGACCCACGTGCCGAAGGCAAGGCCGGCGAGGATGGCGGCCTTGGCCGCCGCGTCTACGCCGGTCACGTCGGCGGCAGGGTCGGGCTCCGCGTAGCCGCGCTCCTGGGCATCCACCAAAGCGGCCTCGTAAGCATCTCCACCCTCCATCGCCGTGAGGATGTGATTGGTCGTGCCGTTGACGATGCCCAGCACCCGGCCGACGGCCTCCCCGGCGAGGCTCTCGGTCAGAGGCCGGATTATGGGAATACCCCCGCCGACTGCCGCCTCGAAAAGCAGGGAGACTCCGGTGTCGGCGGCTGCGGCGAAGAGCTCGGGGCCGCGAGCGGCGACGAGCTCCTTATTCGCCGTGACCACAGGCTTGCCCGCCAAGAGCGCCGCCGGCACGAGCGTGCCCGCCGGATCGAGCCCGCCCATCACCTCCACGATCAGATCGACGGACTGATCCTCGACCAAGTCCATGACTTGGGTGGTGACCATTGCAGCGGGAATCCCGGGGCGCTCCTTGGAGGCATCGCGAACTGCGACGCGCCTCACCTCCAGGTCGAGCCCCGTCTTGGCGGTCACCGCGTCGCGCTCGGTGAGCAGACGGCGGGCCACGGTGCCTCCTACGGTGCCCGCGCCGGCGATGCCGATACCTACTGCCATCGCCCGATCGTACCGGGCGTCCTCAGCGCCTCCGCGCCATCTGGCGGTGCACCGCGCTTCTGCTGATCACATCGACTCGGGAGCGGTGAGGCCGAGCACCCCCAGCACCGCGAGCAGAACGTTCTTGGCGGCTGCGACCAGCCACAGGCGTGCCTGGGTGACGGCTGCATCGTCGGTGACCACGCGGCAGTCGGTATAGAAGCGATGGAAAGCGGTGGCGAAGTCGGCCCCGTAGGCAGTGACCCGGTGTGGCGCACGTCGCGCCGCAGCTTCAGCGATCTCCTCACCGAGCCTGTCGGCCTCCCGGAGCACCGCCAATTCGGCTGCATCGGTCAGGACCGACAGGTCGACCTCGGCGAGCGGCAACCGCTCCACACCTTCCGCGGCGGCGAAGCCCTCGAGCGAGCACATCCGGGCGTGCGCGTATTGCAGGTAGAACACCGGGTTGTCCATCGACTGCGCTTTGGCGGCCTCGAGGTCGAAGTTGATGGTCGTGTCGGGGCTGAAGGCGGCCAGGTGGTACCGGGTAGCGTCGGCCCCGACCTCCTCCAGCACGTCGCGGAAGGAGACGAACTGACCGGTGCGCATCGACATGCGCACCGGTTCCCCGGCGCGGCTGACGTTGACCATCTGGTTGATGACGATCTCGAGGCGATCCGGGTCGTAGCCGAGAGCCTCTACGGCCGCCTTCATCCTCGGGATGTAGCCGTGGTGGTCGGCTCCCCAGACGTTGATGACCCGGTCGAAGCCCCGCTCGAACTTGTCGCGGTGGTAGGCGATGTCGGGAGCGATATAGGTGTACTCCCCGTCCGACTTGACGAGGACCCGGTCCTTCTCGTCCCCGAACTGTGTCGTCGCGAACCACACTGCGCCGTCGGCCTCGAAGACGTGGCCCCGCTTTCGCAGCACCCCGATCGATCGATCCACGTCGCCGGTGTCGTGCAGCGTGGTTTCGCTAAACCATACGTCGAAGGGTATGCGGGCCAGATCGAGGGTCTCCTCGATGTCGCGCATCGCCCGATCGAGTCCCCACAGCCGGATCCGATCACGCCGTTCGGCGTCGTCGGCCAGGGCATCGCCCTTCTCCGCCACGAGTTGCGCCGCCCATTCAGCCACATAGGTGCCCTGGTACCCGTCCTCAGGGAACTCCGCCTCGCGACCCAGAGCCTGCAGGTAGCGGGCCTCGAGACTGGCCGCAAAGCGGTCCATCTGCACCCCGGCGTCGTTGTAGTAGTACTCCCGGCTCACCGGATGTCCGGCGTACTCCAGGGCGCGGGCGATGACGTCACCGATCACCCCGCCTCGGCCGTGGCCTATGTGAAGCGGCCCGTTCGGGTTGGAGGAGACGAACTCCACCTGGATTCGCTCCTTGCCCCCGGACTCGCCGCGGGCGTGATCGGGCCCACCATCCGCCGCTCTCTTCAGGACCTCCAGGTACCAGGCGGGGTCCAGGGTGAAGTTGAGGAACCCGGGCCCGGCCACCCCGGTGGCTGACACATGCTCGACTTCGGGGAGATGGTCGAGAATCGTCGCGGCCAGATCGCGGGGCGCCATCCCCGCCTGCTTGGCCGCCACCAGCGCCACGTTGCACGCCCAGTCGCCGTGCTCGCGATCCCGGGGTCGCTCCACGACGAACTCGACGTCGGTGACCGTGGGGGCGGCACGCTCCAGGGCGGTGTGCACCGCGGAGTGAATGGCCTCGGGGAAAGCGGTCACCGAGCGATCGTACCGCCCCCTCCAGGGCCTCCCCAGGCCATTGGTACACTCGACGATCCGCCCCCGTAGCTCAGGGGATTAGAGCACCGGCCTCCGGAGCCGGGTGCGCAGGTTCGATTCCTGCCGGGGGCGCCCAACCCACACCCCCCGCAAAACACGCGGGTTGTCGGCCTGCGGCCGACGGTTCAGCACCTTTCGGCCCCTACTCGGACCCGACGGCGCCTCCAAGGCCACCTCTCGATCACGGCTTTCCGCAGCGCGGCACTGAGGGGTACCGTCTGGAGCGAGAGATGAGCCCTCCGCTGGCCGACAGCATCCCGCTTCTAGTCGCCCTCGTCGGCATGATCGCCCTGGCGTCCTTTCTGGGTGCCGCCGAAGCCGCCCTACTCCGCGTACCCCAACTGCGCGCCGACGTGATGGCCAGGAGTGGAGACCGGGCTGCCCGCCGAGTATCACGCCTGGTTGACGACCTCCCCCACACTCTGAACGCGGTGCTCCTGCTGGTGCTGCTGCTTCAGGTCGGCGCGGCCACGATCGTCGGGATCGTCGCGGAGCGGCACTTCGGCAACACCGGCCTGACGCTCGGTTCGGTTCTGCTGACCCTGGTGATGTTCGTGTACGCAGAAGCGATTCCCAAGACGCTGGCGGTGCGCCGCCCCATGCAGATCGCCCGCATGGTGGCGTTGCCGGTGACCTGGCTCGTGAAGCCGGTGCAACCGGTCGTCTGGCTGCTGGTCCGCTTCGCGGACCTCCAGGCACCCGGACGCGGAGTCGAGACCGGAGTCACTGCCACCGAGGCCGAGATCATCGCCCTGGCGGCCGCCGCCGAGGCCGAGGGCGTCATTGAGGGCAGCGACCGCGAGTTGATCGAGCGTGCCTTCGTGGTCGGGGACACCCGGACCGCCGAGATCCTGATCCCGCGCGTGGACGTCGTCGCGGTGCCCGCCTCCGCGCCGGCGAGCGACGCACTGGAGATCGCCGTGTCGGCCGGGCACCGCCGCCTGCCGGTCTACGAAGGGAATCTCGACCTGGTAACCGGTGTGGTCCGGATACGCGACCTCGCCTTGGCGGCGGCCGAGATACCGCAACGCGCGGCCGGGGATTTGGCCACCGCCCTCCCGGTGGCACCGGAGTCGCAACCGATCATCGGTGTCCTCCGCGATCTGCAGCGGGAGCGCAAGTCGATGGCCTTGGTGATCGATGAGTTCGGTGGCACCGCCGGGATCGTGACCGTCGAAGACATCGTCGCCGAACTGGTCGGCGAGATCGGAGAGTACGACACAGCCCCGCTACCTGAGATCCAGGCCTTGGGGGATGCGCATTGGGTGGTACTCGGCAGCGCCGACCTGCGCGACCTGTCCGAGGCACTGGGAGCGAGCCTTCCCGACGGCGACTGGACGACGGCAGCAGGGCTGGTGATCGGTCAGGCGGGTCGGATCCCTTCCGAAGGCGACGTCGTCGAGATCGGCGAATACCGGTACGCGGTCACCTCGGCCACCCGGCGCCGGGTGCGCCGCCTCGAGATAACGCGCGCCTCCCATGACCTCACCGACCCCGACCGAGACGAGGGGCAAGACCACCCCTAGCCACTTTGGTCATCGCCTCAGAGCCGATCGACGATCGCTTACGAAGCCACGAAGGGGACGTACTCGGGCGGTGCGATACTCGAGCGCCCCCTCCCGGGTGAGAGACGCTTCCCACGAATCGAGGGCTCCGGCACTCCTGCGCCAGTACCCGGTCGAGTGGGCGGTGCGACACCTGGAACAGCCACAGGCCGTCCCAGGCGGCCCACGCCGGATGCCACAGCGCGTCCCACAAGTCGCAGATCTCCGTCATCGGGCCCCACCCCGCATGCCCCGACGCGATCGGCAGCGCACCGAACCTCGCCCCGGGTCTCCCTTCGGTCCACTCCGAACCTACCGATCGCGTAGAGACCGCGACGGGGGCCCCTAACTGAGGCCGCGGTCCTCCAGAAATCCACTGAGGACGTCGTTCATGTCGGGATGACCGATCTCCTCGAGGTCGTAGGTGACCCGGGTATGTGGCTTGTCTATCTCGAGCACCCGGCTCAGATCGATGGGAGTGCCGATCACGACGACATCGGCCTCCGCAGCGTCGATTGTCGCCTTCAGGTCGTTGATCTGGTCGGCCCCGTAGCCCATTGCAGGAAGCACGGTCCCGATCTCCGGATAGCTCTTGAAGACGTCCACCAGGCTGCCGACGAGATAGGGACGGGGATCGACGAAAGCGGCCGCGCCGTGCTGGGTGGCCGCCACGACGCCGGCACCGATCTTCATCCCGCCGTGGGTGAGGGTCGGTCCGTCCTCGACGACCAGCACCCTCTTGCCCCGAACGAGGTCGGGATCGTCGAGCACCGGCGGTGATGCCGCCTCCACCACAACGGCATCCGGGTTGAACTCGGCGATGTTGGTCTTCACCTCTTCGATTCCATCGCGACCAGCGCTGTCCATCTTGTTCATCACGATGACGTCGGCGCGCCGAAAGTTGATCTCGCCCGGGTAATAGGAGATCTCGTGTCCGGGACGATGCGGATCCACCACCGTGATCAACAGATCCGGCGCGAAGAAGGCGACGTCGTTGTTGCCGCCGTCCCACACGATCACATCGCAACCGCCCGGGTCGTTCTCTGCGGCCCGGATGACTTCCTGGTAGTCGTTCCCGGAGTAGATCACATTGCCCCGCACGATGTGAGGCTCGTATTCCTCCATCTCCTCGATCGTGCAGTCGTGTTTTTCCAGGTCGGCGATCTCGGCGAAGCGCTGCACCTTCTGTGCGGCGAGGTTGCCGTACGGCATGGGGTGCCGGATTGCCACAACCTTGAGGCCCCTGTTCATCAGCACCTCGACGGTGCGCCGAGCCGTCTGGCTCTTGCCGGCGCCGGTGCGAACGGCACACACCGCCACAACCGGCTTCGAGCTGCGGATTTGCGTGTCCTTGGGACCAAGAAGCGTGAACGAAGCACCGGCGCTCATGACGACGGCTGCAACCCGCATCACGTGGTCGTACGAAATGTCGCTGTACGAGAACGCGCACTCGTCGGCTTCGAGCTCCTCGATCAGCCGGGGAAGATCCTCCTCGCCATATACCGGGATGCCCTCCGGATAGAGCGGCCCGGCGAGCTCGGCGGGAAAACGGCGGTCCTCGATCCCAGGTATCTGGGCGGCGGTGAAGGCGACGACCTCGGTGGACTCGTCGCTGCGATATCTGGTGTTGAAGTTGTGGAAGTCTCGGCCGGCTGCCCCGATGATGATGACCCTGCGCCTCATATCACTTCCTCTCCACCTCGACTCGACGTCACCGGCAGGCAACGATAGAGCGAAGCCGCACCCCGTCCGCCCGGGGCGTCACTCGCCCCAGTCGAGCACGACCTTGGCACACTCCCCCGAGGCAACGACCGCGAACGCATCTTCGAAGTCCGCGACGTTGAAGCGGTGAGTGATGACGGCCGAGACGTCGAGGCCGCTCTGCAGCATCGCCGCCGCCTTGTACCAAGTCTCAAAGATGCGGCGCCCGTAGATACCCCTCACCGTGAGGCCCTTGAATATCACCTCGTTCATCTCGACCGTGACGTCGCCGGGCGGTATGCCGAGCACGGCGACCTTCCCGCCGTGGTTCATCACCTCGAGCATCTGGTTGAAGGCCTCCTCGGAGCCGGACATCTCGAGCCCGACGTCGAACCCTTCGGTCATGCCGAGCTCGTCCATCACCGGAGCGACCGGCTCCGTACGCACGTCGACGATGCGGTCGGCGCCCATTTGCGCGGCGAGAGCCAGGCGATAGGGATTGATGTCGGTCGCCGCGATGTAGCGCGCCCCGATGTGCCTGGCGATGGCGGCGGCCATCAGGCCGATGGGGCCGGCGCCGGTGATCAGTACGTCCTCGCCCACGAGATCGAAGGCCAGCGCGGTGTGCGTGGCGTTTCCCAGCGGATCGAGGACGGCGGCGAGATCATCGGGGATGTGATCCGGCACCGGAAACACGTTCTCTGCGGGTAGGGTCACGTACTCGGCGAAGGCTCCCGGCCGGGTCACGCCCAGGCCGACGTGGTTGTGGCAGAAGTGGCGGCGCCCTGCACGGCAGTTGCGGCAGTGGCCGCAGGTGATATGACCCTCGCCGGAAACTCGCTCCCCCACCTCGAGTCCGTGGACCTCCGACCCGAGCCTCACGATCTCGCCCATGAACTCGTGGCCGACCACCATCGGCACGGGAATCGTGTCTTGCGCCCACTCGTTCCAGTTGAGGATGTGGAGGTCGGTGCCGCACACCGAGGTCTTTCGCACGCGAATGAGCACATCCCGGTCGTTGGGGCGAGGGAGGTCCACGTCCTCCATCCACAGGCCCGGCTCCGCCTTGGCCTTGACCAGTGCCCTCACGCGATCACCCCCATCTCCCGGCCCACCGTCGCAAAGGCGGCCACGGCCTGCTCCACGTCCGCCTTGGAATGAGCGGCCGACAGCTGGGTGCGAATCCTCGCCTCGCCCTGGGGAACCACCGGGTAGGAGAAGCCGATCACGTAGACACCCAGATCGAGAAGGCGCGCCGCCATCTCCGTCGCCAGGCGGGCATCGCCCAGCATGACCGGGACGATCGGATGCCCCTCTCCGGCAAGGGCGAAACCGGAGGACTCCATGCCGTCGCGGAAGAGCGCGGCGTTCTCGGCCAGCTTCACTCTGAGCTCATCCGACTCCTCTATGAGGTCCAACGCACGCAGCGTGGTGGCGGCGATCACCGGGGCCAGCGAGTTGGAGAAGAGGTAGGGGCGCGACCTCTGCCGTAGCCAACCGATGACCTCGGCGCTGCCACTCGTGTAGCCGCCCGACGCGCCGCCCAAGGCCTTGCCGAAAGTCCCGGTGAGGATGTCGACTCGGCCCTCAGCGCCGGTGGCCTCAGGGCTGCCGTGCCCGCGAGCACCGACGAACCCGACGGCGTGCGAATCGTCCACCATCACCATCGCGTCGTGCGCCTCCGCCAGGTCGGTGATCGCGGGAACATCGGCGAGGACGCCGTCCATCGAGAAGACACCGTCGGTCACCACCAGCCGGTAGCGGGCTGCTGAGGTCTCGATCAACTTGCGCTTTAAGTCGGCCATGTCGCCGTTGCCGTAGCGGTGCCGCTGCGCCTTGCACAGCCGGATGCCGTCGATGAGCGAAGCGTGATTGAGGGCATCTGAGATGACCGCATCGTCGCCGTCGAGGATCGTCTCGAATAGACCGGTGTTGGCGTCGAAGCACGACGAATAGAGGATCGTGTCGTCGGTGCCCAGGAACTGAGAGACGCGTTCTTCCAGCCGGCGATGGACGGTCTGCGTCCCGCATATGAACCTGACGGAGGCCATCCCGTAGCCGTACTCCTCCAGAGCGCGGTGAGCGGCTTCGACGAGCGCGGGGTGGTTGGCGAGCCCAAGGTAGTTGTTGGCGCACAGGTTGATGACCTCGCTGCCGTCGGCGAGCCGAATCCGGGCATCCTGGGAGGAGGAGATGACCCGCTCCGCCTTGAAAAGGCCCTCGCCCACCAGATCCTGAGTGCGGTGGGCGAGGTCGGTGCGAAGATCCACGGTCGCGACGCTACCCGGTCCGGCAAGGGTCGGGCCCGACTCGCCTAGAAGACGATGCTGGTGATGCTGCCGAAGCCGAACTCTCGGCCAATGACGAGCACGTCCATGGTGATGGCCACACCCCAGTGGAGCATCCATCCCCAGACGAACGAGCGTGACCTGAGTGCCAGGTAGCCGAGCGCGAAGCCGGCAACTATGGCGGCGAACGTCTCCGGCACGGGTTTGCCGAAGTGGATCATCGTGTAGGGAATGACCATCGCCGGGATCGCATAGACACCGAGGCGGGGATACAGGCCGAAGAGCATGAATCCCCGGAAGAACGCCTCGAGACCGAGGAACTGCAGACCGTAGAACAGCTGGTATCCCCAGAAATGCCATCCCCCGTCCACGGCGAAGGCGTAGATCGGATAGGTGGCCTGGAACGACGACGAAGCCGAGGCCACGTACAGGACCGGGAGCATGACGGCGAGGAAGATCAGGTAGGGACGGATGTGCGCCCATTGCCCGCGCAGGCGAAAGCCCCAGTCGACGGGACGCTCCCGCAGCACGAGGACGATGACCGCCAGGGGGATCAAGACCCGGATGACGAGGCTGGAGATGCCCCAGAACTGGTATGGCAGCAGCAGGAAGTAGGGCCGGTAGCCGTCGCCCAGCGCGTCGGCGAGGCGATCGTGAAAGCTGGTGCCGGCAAAACGAGAGGGGAGCCCCCAATGGTTGAACACGACAAGAAGGACTGTGGCGGCCACGAAGACGACGAGCGTCTTGCGATCCATCGATTGTGGAGGCGGGGCGTCCTCCGTGGTGGGAAGCGTGGTCTCCACGCCGGCTCCGGGTCGGGGGCGGGCAACGCTATCAGAGGTTCAGCGCGGCGTATGATCGCTCCGTCCGCGAAAACTGGGGTTCCACGATGAGGCCCATCTGGAAGGGTGCCGTCTCGTTTGGACTGGTGACGATTCCGGTCGGGCTCTACACCGCCACAGACAACAAGCGACCCAAGTTCCGTCAGCTGCGCGCCGGCGATCATGCCCGGATTCGCTACAAGCGCGTCGCTGAGAGCGACGGCGAAGAAGTCTCGTTCGAGGACATCGTCAAGGGATACGAGATCGAAAAGGACCGCTACGTCGTCTTCTCCGATGAGGAATTGGAGCAGGCGCTCAAGACCAGAGGATCCGGCCTGGTGGACGTGGTCCAGTTCGTCAAGTCCGAGGAGATCGATCCGATCTACTACCGAGCCTCCTACTACCTGGCGCCCGAACAGACCGGTGTGAAGGCCTACCGGATACTCCTCGAAGCCCTCGCTGAGCGCGACATGGTCGGCCTGGCCCGGGTCGCCATCCGGGAGCGCGAGTACCCCGCGACGCTCCGCGCCGAAGATGGTGTGCTCGTCATGGAGACCATGTACTGGCCGGACGAGATCCGGGAGCCTGCCTTCGAGGCGCTGGACGAGGAGATCGAGGTCCGCTCCGAAGAAGTCAAGATGGCCGAGATGATCATCGACAACCTCACCGGCCCGTTCGATCCCGCCGACTGGGTCGACGAGTCGCGCGAAGCCGTCGAAGAGCTGGCAACGCGCAAGATGGAAGGCGAGGAGATCGTTACCCCAGATGCTGTCCCCCAGCCCGCCGGCGTTGTCGACCTGATGGAGGCGCTAAAAGCCAGCGTCGAAGCCACCAAGGCGAAGAAGAAGGCGGGCTGAGGGTCGCAAAGCGGCCCTCTACCCCCCTCCGAAAGGCTACGCCGGTCGACTCCCCCCCTTGGGGGAGATATGCTCCGGCGCTGCTCAGGGAGACCCCGATCCCGAGGGTGTATCGTCGGGAAGGCGCGGCGCCTGCGAGGGGGTGAGTCGGTGCGAGGCACATGGACCGGCATGGACGATGCCATCGACAGCCGCAACGCGCCGAACAGACCATCGCGGTGGCGTCGCCTCCGCGCTTTCGCTGCTCTGGCGAGGCGCCAACTAGCAGTTCTCGGAGTCGCCGGCGCCGCATTCTTGGTCATCGCCCCGCTCGCCTCCGAGAGCAATCCCGAGTATGAGGAAGCACAACGCTTCCTCGACGAGATGGTGCTGGTCACAACCTCGATCCGCGAGGGCAGTCAACCGCCGCAACGGACAGAGCCGACGGACCAAATCTCCTGGCTGTCAGAGTCGCGCGGAGACGGATCGCTGGATTCGGTGGTTCTCGGCCACCACGAGGGACGGTGCTTCCTCATTCACTGGCGGACGCCCGGGGTAAGTGGTCCGCGCGCCGGGGTGCTGGATCCCGCGCTGGAATGTGCGCCCACGTCCGCTCTCATGGCAACCATGCCGACACCGCCGCTGGTCGAGGCCTTCCCCGGGACGGTGCCACCTCTGGATGCCAACGAATTGCTCACCCCCATCGGCGCCGGCCGTCACAACCGCCTGCAACCGTTCCCGGCCGAACGTACCCGCTGGTGGTTCCTTCCCGCGATCCTGGGGCTCTTCGCGATCGCGTTGTGGCATGTGGTCGGCGTCACGATTCTCTGGCTGCGACAGGCCCGGATCCAAAGACGCCGCGGCGCGACCCAGCCGTAACTCGACGGCGAACACACCTCGAGGCGACGTCCCCAGCCACGCGGCGACGTCTGGATTGCCCAGGCGTGCCCGGCCGGTCAGCCCCCCGGACCCTCCTCGGCCCATGTGATGCCATCGACCGGGTCGTCGGTGAAACCACGAAAGCGAGGCTGGCGCAGCCGGCCGGCCCTCGTCCAGTTTCTATACCCGACGGCCGCCACCAGCGCAGGCTCCACCCAGAGAGCGTCGAGCGGCAGGCCGTCGTCGGCGTGAAAGGGCGAATCCTCGCGAAGCTGCTGGTCCAGGGCCGACCGGATCGCCTCCAATTCCGTGGTGGAAAACCCCGTCCCCACAGCGCCCGTCCAGCGGAGCCGCCCCTCGTCCCATAACCCCACGAGGAGCGACCCGAACGTCGCCGCCCGGGCGCCGCCGCCGCGCGTGAAGCCGCCGACCACGACCTTTGCCGTCAAGACGTTCGCGACCTTCCGCCAGTTCTCGGAGCGGATGCCGGGCTGATATCGGCTCCCACGCCGCTTCGCCACGATTCCTTCGAGATGGCGCTCGGTTACCGCTTCCCACAATTCGAGGCCAGCACCGACGATCGGGTCCGATCGCACCAGCCGGGAAGGCAACTCGAGGCTCGCCAAGACCTCGAGCCGGAATTCGAGCGGCTCGGCGATGAGGGAGCGAGTAGCGCGGTGCAGCACGTCGAAGACGACGAGCGTGACCGGGTGCGCCTCTGGAGCCACGGACGCGAACCGGCCGCTCCGCATCTGTAGCCGGTCGAAGGACGGCGACCCGTCGGGTTCCAGCACGACGATCTCTCCGTCGAGTACCAAGGGATCCCGCAGACGTTGCGTCAGCTCGGGGAAGCGAGGCGTCAGGTCGTTCCCCCTCCTGCTGCGCAGCGACACACCGTCCTCGTCGTGCACGAGCAGAGCCCGCACCCCGTCCCACTTGGGCTCGAAGAACCAGCGGTCGTCGGAGAACGGCTCCGGCCACGGCGAGGCCAGCATCGGCTCGTACCGGGGAAGGTGTGACTCGCTCAGGAGGCTTCGAGCGCCTCCCGGACCAGACGACTGACCAGCGACCCGTCGATCCCGGAGGGCCCGTTCTTCATGATGTGGCCGATGACCCGCCCCATCTGCTTCGGGTCGTCTACCTGCAGCTCCATGATCGCCACGCGCACGACCTCGCGCGTCTCTTCCTCGGACAGTGACTGTGGCGCCCAGCGGTTGAGGTATTCGATCTCGAAAGCAAGTTTCTCTGCCTGCTTCTCGCCCCGCTCGCCCGCCGCCTCGAACTCCTCGCGGGCCTTGTCCATCTTCTTGATGTACGAGCCGATGATCGCGCCGTAGAGGTCGTCGCCCTGCGGATCGCCCGAGAAGCCCTTCTCGGCGCGGGCCCGGGAGACCTCGGTCTCCACCTGGCGAATCACGTCGAGACGCCTGCGGTCCTGAGCGCGCATGGCGTCCTTGAGTTCTTCGACGAGATCGTCGTGAATCGTCATGACTGCGGGCATCGTAATCGTGCAAAACCCCTGCTCCGACAACCGCGGTGCGGAGTTCGTGCGATTTGGAAAAAACCCCTTGACCCCGTCCCCACCTGCACGTATCGTTCCCGGGCGGCTTGTGAATGAGTTCACATTCATGGGCCGCCAGCTACGCCTTAAAGAAAGAAACCAATGCTGACCATTACCGATTGGAGAGAGCTCGCGGCCTGCCGTGACTCGGAGCCGGGCCTCTTCTTCCCGATCGGCACCACGGGTCCTGCCATCGAGCAGATCGATGAGGCCAAGGACATCTGCGAGCAGTGCTCCGTCGTAGAGGAGTGCCTCAACTACGCGCTGGAGACCAATCAGGAAGCCGGCGTCTGGGGGGGCTATGCCGAGGACGAGCGCCGGCGCCTGCGCAAGCGGTGGCTCGCCGAAAGACGCCGCCGCGCCTCATAATCGGCTGCTGCGGCAAGTGATCAAGTCCGCGTCCGAAGACGCGGACTTCTTCGCGTGGTCAGTAGCCAGTAACCAGTAGCCAGTGGCTAGTCGCCAATGACTAATGCCTAATGCCTAATGCCTAAGAGCGAAGCTCGCTACCCGAAGCCGACCACTCGATCCTTCTCGGGTTCTCCATTCACTGCTCTTCGGCTGACGCCTCATCGCGCTGCGGCCCGGGTCCCTGCCCAGGCCGCCCGAACCCTCGAAGGTGTTGGCTACCCGAAGCCGACCACTCGATCCTTCTCGGGTTCGATCTCCACGTAGGAGACCTTGTCGACGACGAGCCCGCGTCGTCGCCCCTCCGCATCGGTGACCCACCACACGGTGCCCCCGTCGTCCATCGCAGCCTCAAACTCGGCGACGAAGGCGTCGACGTCGTCGATCTCCAATTCGATCTCGCGCGGGGCGAACGTGACACCGATCTTGACCTTTACCGCTGGATCGCTCATGTGCCTCATGGTAAGCCAGTAGCCAGTAGCCAGTAGCCAGTAGCCAGTAGCCAGTAGCCAGTAGCCAGTAGCCAGTGCCTAGTCGCTAATCGCTAGTCGCCAATGCCTAATGACTAACGCCTAACGACCGCGAGAAGGGCGTCTATCCCCGTAGCCTCCACCCCATGAAGCGTCTCCCTGAGACCGAGGAACGGGTGAAACCGACGAGCGGCGATGGTGACCACGACCGCTTCGCTCACTACGTGCGCAAGGAGGACATCGTGCGCAGCAATGTCGAGGGCATCCCGGTCCGAGCATTGTGCGGCAAGAAGTGGATCCCCAACCGCGACCCCGACCGCTATCCGGTGTGCCCTACTTGCCGCGAGATCATGGCCGCCATCAGGGGTGGCTCCGAAGGGGAGTGGCCAACAGCCGGTAGCCAGTAGCCAGTAGCCAGTAGCCAATAGCCAATAGCCAATCGCTAATCGCCAATCGCTAATCGCTTCTTATCACTAGCTCGGGGTGGGTCCGCACCCGGGGCCGGGAAGCGGCGAGGGCTGCGGCGATGGAGTCGAACGCCGCGGCGGCCTCCGACCCGGGAGCTGCGACGGCGATAGGCTGCCCCTGGTCGGCCCCATCGCGCATCTCGGGGACGAGCGGGATGCTCCCCAGCAGGGGTACGCCGAGCTGTGCGGCCAGGTCCGCTCCCCCTCCCTTGCCGAAGATCTCATATCGCTTGCCGTCGTCTCCAGTGAACCAAGACATGTTCTCGACCACGCCGAGCACCTCCTGCTCGACCTTGGCCGCCATGGCCGCGGCCCGCTTGGCGACGCGCTGCGCCGTCGGCTGCGGTGTCGTGACGACGATCGTCTCGGCTCTGGGCACGAACTGTGAGATCGACAGAGCCACATCCCCCGTTCCGGGAGGCATGTCGATGAGAAGGAAGTCGGGCTCGTCCCACCACACATCACCGAGGAACTGCTCGAGCGCCTTGTGCAGCATCGGGCCCCTCCAGATGACTGCGTCGGCGTCACCGACGAAGAAGTCGATCGAGATGGCCCTCACCCCGTGCGCCGCCGGAGGGATGATGAACCCGACCAGCGCGTGGGGTGGCTGCTCGATCCCCAGCATCCGCGGTATTGAGTAGCCCCAAACATCGGCATCGATCACGCCCACATCGTGCCCGGCCCGTGCGAGGGCCACAGCCGTGTTTGTCGTGACCGAGGATTTGCCGACACCGCCCTTGCCAGATGCGACGGTGATGACGCGCGACCCGGCCATGCCATCGGGACGGTCCTGCCGAAGCCTCTCCGACAACGAGGCCACTTCGTCATCCTCCATGATGGCGACATCGACGGCAACGTCCGACACGCCGGCCTGCTCCTTGAGCGCGGCGGCGATCGCCTCCCCAACGGGGTGCGCCGGCCAGCTGGGGGTCGGCAGAGCGATCCCCACTCGCACCGTGGATCCCTCCCCCTCGACCTCGCGGACCAGCCCGAGTTCGCCCAGGGTGCGGCGCAGTAGCGGTTCGGTCACGGCGTCGACGGTGGTGCGCCGGTCGATGGGGTCGGACACAGGAACCTCGGGTCGCGGAAGCCGGATGCTACAAGTGAATGAAGGTGTCCCCGTCTACCAGGCCCCGCCGCCGCCTCCGCCGCCTCCGCCGCCTCCACCGAACGAGAAGCCGCCCCCGCCGCCGGCGGATGAGGGCGGAGTAAACGCCCCATTGAGAGCGCTCTCGATGCCAGCGATGGCGTTCGCTGAGTGCCCCCCGTAGCCGTGGGTGCCGTACCAGTACAGATCGCTGGAGTTGACCTCCTCCGGGGCTCCGAGTCGAGCCGCTTCGAGGACGTCCTCCGCCACGCCGAGGGCAATCCCGTAGACGAGATAGTCCTCCCACAGTGCGAGCGACATCGGCGGTGCCTCCTCGAGCCTGCTGAAGTCCTCCAGGTACCGCCTGAATGCGAGCCAGCGGGCGTTCAGTGCGGCACCAGCGCGTGTCCGCCGCACCCAAATGGATCGGCGAGCCGCCAGAGCGAGCGTGAGGACCGACGCAAAGACGGTGATCACGACGATCCCGGTGCGGAGCAGCACCATGTCGAGCGGCTCGATGAGCGACTCGAGGATTGGCGCCCCGACGAACCAGCCGAACACACCGATGACGACGAAGACGCCGACGACCGTGCCGGGGCCCTGGTAGCGATGCGTCGACTCGAGGAGGCCTGCGGCCGACACGGCCTTTTCCACCTTGCCGCGGAACGAGCGGTAGGTGGTGGCGTTGGCCGCCGCATCTTCTCGGATTCGTTTGCGAAACTCGATCAGCGGTGTCGGACCTTCATCCACGACCCGCTTGACCACGGTCACGACGGAACGCTCGTACGCGGTGAGGCTGCGCTCGTTGTCTCCGAGACCGATCTCCAGATCCGACACCTGCTCGCGACGCAGGCCGCCCCAGGTCCGATGCTCCACAGACACGGGTCGCGCCGTGAGGACACCCCTTCTGATCAGGTCGAACAGAGTCGCCGTGAACTCGGCCTCATCCACCGCCCCCTGGGACACCAGTGCTCCGACGATCGCCGGGGGGTGATCGCTCGGGGCGGCATGCTCGTACTCGAGGTCGTAGGCGGTCGGGAACTCGCGACCGAAGCGGCGGAAGCCCCAAACGAGCGCGGCCGGCACGGGGAGCACGAATAGCACCAGAGTGCGCAGCGTGACGTTTCGCTCGTGAGCGCGGCTCGCCGCCAGGGCGGCATCTTCGGCAGCGCGTGCCGCAAACGCTTCCTCTTCCGCCAGGATGGCCTCGAGGCCGGCGACTTGCACGGTCGTCGCGCCGTCGGTGGACGACAGCCAAGACCGCGGGAACACCACTCGAAACTCGACCCATTGCCTGGCCGGCACGTTGCGAGCCTCGAGCGTGGGCGCCATGCCGTCGGCACCCAAATCGGTGACACCGTCCACCGATCCCGGGTGGCCCCACACGCGGACTTGCCCGCTGCGGCCCTCAGGGAGCAGCATCTCCGCCTCGAGCTGATCGAGACCGAACTCCCACTCGTCGCCCCACACTTTGAGGTTGACGTCGACAACGTCGGTGTAGGCGACGGCGAGGTTTTCGATTCGATAGGTGACGGTGAACGTCCGCTTCTCATCGGCCGCCCGGTAGTGCCACACCACCCGCATCCGCGAGCCCAAGTTCTCCGCGCCGAAGGAGCCGGGGTCGCCGGTGGAGCCCAAAGCGGTCGGAGCGCCGCGTGAATAGGGCACGGCGTTCTCTGACACCGAGACGCTGCTGATCGACTCACCCGGACGAAGCGGGATGTCCCGATAGGCGCCCCGGAAGCTGCCGTCAAAGGAGAACGTCAGGTGCTCGGCGACGGTTATCGAACCATCGTCGTGGACGGCGACCACCACCCGGGCGTCGGTGATGCGAAACGACTTGGCGAGCGCTCCGGGTGCGCCCCAGGCGAGTAGAAGGGTTGTGAACAGCGCAACTGTGGCGATGCGCCTCAGAACCCGACCTCCGGCGCGGAGCGCGCCTCGTCTTCGATCTCGAAGTACACCCGGGTCTTGAAGCCGAACAGCCCGGCGATGATGTTGGAGGGGACCGTCTGCACAGAGTTGTTGTACGTCAGCGTCGTGTCGTTGTAGATCTGCCGCGCCACCGAGATCTTGTCCTCGGTCTCCTCGAGATCCTGCTGGAGTTGCTGGAAGTTCTCGCTGGCCCGCAGTTCGGGATAGTCCTCGGCGAGGGCAAACAGGCGCCGCAGCGCTCCGGTGAGGAAGTTCTCCGCCTCCGCCTGCTCTTCGACAGTGCCGGCCTCCTGCGCCGCAGCCCGAGCCTGAACCACGGCTTCGAACGTCTCCCGCTCGTGCGAGGCGTAGCCCTTGACCGTCTCCACCAGGTTGGGGATCAGGTCGTAGCGGCGCTTCAGCTGCACGTCGACCTGTGACCAGGCGTTGTCGGTGCGGTTCCGCTGCCGGACCAAGTTGTTGTAGATGGCGATGACGGCGAGCACGAGTACGCCGACGACGATGAGAACGATGACGAGTGCCATGGCCGGAGCGTACCCGGCCGGGGCTACCGCAACGCGTCTATGCGGTGTGCCGTCGGGCCCTTCGTAGACTCGACCGCAGCGATGAGGATCAGCACATGACACCCGATCCATTTGGCGCCCGGGAGACGATCACCACTCCGCTCGGAGACCGCGAAGTGTTCCGCATCGGTGCCCTCGACAGCATCGGCGACGTCGACGCCATTCCCTACTCGATCAAGGTCCTCCTCGAATCGGTGCTGCGCAACCACGACGGCCTTGCCGTCACCGATGAGGACGTCCAAGCGCTGGCCGGATACGACGCGGCCAAGGTCGCCGACACCGAGATCGCCTTCCGACCCGGCCGCGTGGTGCTCCAGGACTTCACCGGAGTGCCCGCGGTAGTCGACCTGGCAGCGATGCGAGCAGCGATCGTCCGCATGACCGGCGATCCCACCGCAGCCGGATTGGTGAACCCACAGGTGCAGTCCGATCTGGTGATCGATCACTCGGTCCAGGTCGACGAGTTCAACTCCCCGCTGGCGCTGCTCGTCAACAGTGAACGCGAGTTCACCCGCAACCGGGAGCGCTACGAGTTCCTCAAATGGGGTCAGCAGGCATTCGCCAACTTCCGGGTCGTGCCGCCGGCCACCGGAATCGTGCACCAGGTCAACCTGGAGTACCTCGCCAAGGTCGTCTGGGACGAAGGAGGGCGGCTCTACCCCGACTCGCTGGTCGGCACCGACTCGCACACCACGATGATCAACGGCCTCGGCGTGCTCGGCTGGGGTGTCGGAGGTATCGAGGCCGAGGCCGCCATGGTCGGCCAGCCCGTCTTCATGCTGGTGCCAGAGGTCGTCGGCTTTCGGCTCACCGGCGGCCTCGCCGAAGGAGCCACGGCCACCGACCTCGTCCTGCGGGTCACGGAGATGCTGCGACAACACGGCGTGGTGGGGAAGTTCGTCGAGTTCCACGGACCCGGCTTGGCCGAGATGCCGCTCGCCAACCGAGCCACGATCGCCAACATGGCTCCCGAATACGGCGCCACGGTCGGCTTCTTCCCCGTCGACGAGCAAACCACCGAGTACTTGCGCCTGACCGGGCGTGACGAGGAGCTCGTCGAAACCGTCGAGCAGTACTACCGCCTCCAAGGGCTGTGGAGGGACGATGCCCGGAGCATCACCTACTCGAGCACCCTCGAGCTCGACATGGGCACCGTGCAACCCTCGCTGGCCGGGCCAAAACGACCTCAGGACAGGATCGAGCTCGGCCAGATGAAGGAAGCGTGGCAGCACGGACTCGACGCCGAGTACGCAGATCGCGGCGCCAACAACGTCCCGGTCGCGACCGAAGAGGGCGACTTCGAGCTCGGCCACGGCGCCGTGGTGATTGCCGCCATCACCTCGTGCACCAACACGTCCAACCCCGATGTGATGGTGGGAGCCGGCCTGGTCGCCCGTGCGGCGCGGCAGCGTGGCCTGAGCCGCAAGCCCTGGGTGAAGACATCCTTCGCTCCCGGCTCGAAAGTCGTGACCGAGTACCTCGACGCAGCCGGCCTGACGGCGGATCTCGAGGCCCTCGGGTTCTTCCTGGTCGGGTACGGCTGCACGACATGTATTGGGAACTCGGGGCCGCTGCCGGCACCGGTGAGCGCCGCCGTTCACGAGGGCAACCTCGTCGTTGCCTCGGTTCTCTCCGGAAACCGCAACTTCGAGGGGCGGATCAGCCCCGACGTCCGGGCCAACTACCTCGCTTCGCCGCCGCTGGTCGTCGCCTACGCCATCGCCGGCACGGTGGACATCGACCTGGCCACCGATCCCCTGGGCAACGACGAGAACGGAGAGCCCGTGTATCTCCGCGACATATGGCCGACGCAGGACGAGGTGTCCGCCATCGTCAACTCGGCGGTGACCAGCGACCAGTTCGCCCGACAGTACGGCAGCGTCTTCGACGGCTCCGATGAGTGGCGCGATATTGCAGTGGATGGCGATGCGCTCTTCGCCTGGGCCGACTCCAGCACATACATCCAGGAGCCCCCGTTCTTCATGGACCTCGGCCCCGAGCCCGAACCGATCAGTCCGATCCACGATGCGCGCGCGTTGCTCAAACTGGGCGACTCCGTCACCACCGACCACATCAGCCCGGCGGGCTCGATCTCGGCCGACGGCCCCGCCGGCCTCTTCCTCATCGACCGAGGCGTGGAGCCCGCCGACTTCAACTCCTATGGCTCGCGCCGCGGCAACGATCGCGTCATGACCCGAGGCACGTTCGCCAACATCCGGATCCGCAACGAGCTGGCGCCGGGCACCGAGGGAGGCCTGACGACCGACTTCACCGACGGGCAAGTGAAGACGGTCTATGAAGCGGCGCTGTCGTATCGCGCCGCGGGTACCCCACTGATCGTCATCGGGGGCAAGGACTACGGCATGGGCTCGAGTCGTGACTGGGCCTCGAAGGGAACCTTCCTCCTCGGCGTGAAGGCGGTGATTGCCGATTCCTTCGAGCGCATCCATCGGTCCAACCTGGTGATGATGGGGGTGCTCCCGCTGACCTTCCCCCCGGGCACCAGCGCCGCTACCTACGGGCTCGAAGGAACCGAGACCTTCGACATCACCGTCGACGACGACCTGCGCCCCGGCCAGGAGATCCCGGTGCGCGCCGCGAGAGGAGACGGGGAAGAGGTCGAGTTCGCCGCCGTGGCCAGGGTCGACACCCCGGTGGAGGTCGAGTACCTGCGCCACGGGGGGATCCTGCACATGGTGTTACGCCGCATGGCCGCCGAGCACGCCGCCGGGTGACGGAGCGGCTCACCCTCGTCGAGATCGAGGTGCCGTTCCGCCGAGCGCTGCAGACCGTTGCCGGCCCGGTCAATTCGCGCCGATCGGTGCTCGTGGGAGCGGAGTCCGACGGGATTACCGGCTGGGGCGAGGCACCCGCCTTTCCTTCCGGCCGTTTCGGCACGACGGCGGCGGCCATCGAGGATCTGACGGCGCCAAGTGGCTGGGAGGACGATCTCCCCACCGTGCCCATCGCCCGCGCTGCCGTCGAAGCCGCCCGGGCCGATGCCGCGGCGCGAAGGGAAGGACTCGCGCTGCACACCTGGCTGGGAGCCGACGGCCGAGCGGTGACGGCGCGCCACCCGATCGGCTTGCTCGACGCGGATGCGGTAGACGCCGAGACCGCCTGGATCGAAGCTCACGGCATCACCGCGGTAAAGCTCAAGATCGCACCGGGCCGCGACGCCCTCCCCGTCGCGGCACTGCGTGCCTCTCTCCCCCACCTCGACATCGGTGTCGACGGCAACGCCACCTACACCGACCCGGCCGATCCCGTATTCGCCGCCCTGGCGGAGGCAGGCGTGTCGTTCGTGGAGCAGCCCTTTGCGGTGGACGATCTCGAGGCGCATCGCGCCCTGCGCGGAGCTACGGCGATGTCGGTCTGCTTGGACGAGTCGATCGTGTCGGAGCAGGCCGCGCGCCGGGCTCTCGAAGCCGAGGCGGCCGACATCATCTCGGTCAAGCTCAACCGCCACGGCCTGAACAGCTTTCGCAAGATTCTGGGCGAGGCAGCTCGGCACGGCATTGCGGTCCGCATCGGGGGTACCTTCGACACATCGATCGGTCGGCGGCATTTGCTGGCCGCCTCGGGGATGCCCGGGGTCGTAGACGCCGCCGTCGGGCCTCCCGGCGCCTACTTGAGCGCTGATGTCGCTCCGTATCCTCCGGTAGACGATGGAAAGGTGTCCCCCGATCCGGCTCCCGGGATCGGCGTGGTGCCCGACCCGGTCTCCCTCGACGCGGTCGAGTTGAAGCGGTTGACTGTGCCGTAGCGCGTGTGCGGGTACCCTGGCTCGGCCCGCCATGAAAGTCATCGAACACCTCGAGCAGTCGTCCGATCCGCTCATCTCCTTCGAGATCATCCCCCCGAAGAGGGGCGGTGATCTGCAGACGCTGCTCCGACTCACCGAGGACCTGGCCCGCTTCGACCCACCTTTCATCGACATCACCAGCCACGCCGCCGAGGTGATCTACGAGGAGACGAGTACGGGTTTTGAGCGGCGCATCAAGCGCAAGCGGCCGGGAACGTTGGGCATCTGTGCCCTCATTCAGAACAAGTACAACGTGGACGCCGTCCCTCACGTCCTGTGCGAGGGCTTCACCCGGCAAGAGACCGAGGACTTCCTCATAGAGCTGCATTACCTGGGGATCGACAACGTCCTCGCCGTACGCGGCGACGATTCCGGATACCGCAAACCCTTGGAACACGGGCGCAGCCGCAACGATCACGCCACGAACCTGATTCGTCAGATCGCCGATATGAACAAGGGCGAGTTCCTCGAAGACCTGCTCGATGCGTCACCGACCGATTTCTGCATCGGAGCCGCTGCCTACCCGGAGAAGCATTTCGAGGCTCCCAACCTGGCCGCCGATGTCTCCTGGGTCAAGAAGAAGGTCGAGGCGGGAGCAGCCTACGTCGTCACCCAGATGTTCTTCGACAACACCCATTACTACCGGCTGCTGGAGGAATGCCGCCGCCAGGAGATCACAGTTCCCATCATCCCGGGGCTGAAGGTGATCACGGGTCGAAGACAGCTGACCTCGATCCCGCGCAACTTTCACTGTGAGATCCCAGAGGCCCTAGCCGATGCAGTGGCCGCGGTAGCCGATGACCGGGTGCTCGAGGTGGGAGCGGACTGGGCGCTGGAGCAGGCTCTCGACCTACTCGGCGAGGGGGCGCCGTCGCTGCACTTCTATGTGATGGGAAGCGCGCGTGCGGTCAATGCGGTCGTCCCCCGGCTCGGGCTGTAACGCACCCTTCTCCACTATCCAAAGGCGTCCAACACGCCGTTGAACATGCCGAGCACCTGGCCGCCGATGAGCTGTACGAGGGCAAAGCTCACCAGCAGCACGACCACGAGGATCATGCCGTACTCGATCAAGATCGCGCCGGACTCGGCAGCGCGATCCGTGCCACCGCTTTCCATCAATTGCTATTCGGCATCGCGGCACCGCCGACTTGAGGCCGCAGGGTGATCAATCTCCCCAATAGCGCTGTTCGGCAAAGGGATCTCCGTACATGTGGTAGCCGTTGCGCTCCCAGAACCCCGGTTCGTCGTGGTCGAGGAGGTCGAAGCCGCGCACCCACTTCACCGACTTCCAGAAGTAGAGATGGGGCACGATCAGCCGTAGCGGCCAGCCATGGTCCGGCGTGAGATCCTCGCCCTCATACCTCCAGGCAAAGAGGTTGGCCGCGGCCGCGAAGTCGTCGAGAGGCAGATTGGCAGTGAACCCCTGTTCGGCGCGCACGATCACATGGCTCGCCTCAGGGCGGGGCCGCGCCCGCTCGAGCAGCGCCGTGACGGGCACCCCCTCCCAGACCGTGTCGAACTTCGACCACTTGGTGACGCAATGGATGTCGGCGGTCACTTGAGCGGTGGGCTGAGCCCGGAAGGCCTCGAAATCGAGAGAGAGTGGTTCTTCGACCAGCCCGTCCACGGTGAAGTCCCATGCCTCGCGATCGAACGGGGGAACCGACCCCGAGTGCAGTACGGGAAAGCGGTCGGTCACATACTGCCCCGGGGGAAGCCGGGCGGGATCGATGCCCCGCTCGGCGAGCTCTTCCCGCTTGCGCTCGAAGAAGGACATGGCCGGCGATGGTAACGGCACAGAGGAACCGGGCCCTGGCTCCCGATCCGCAAGAGGGCGTCCCTCGAGCACAGCCTCGCGATGTGGGGCTAGCCGGAGTCCACCTTCACTGGGCGAGCAGGGCCGACCATCCACGGTACCCTGCGCGGCAATGTCCACCCCGGAAGAGACCGAGGCCCCGATCGAGCCGGTCGAGTCGAGCCGGCCGCGCCGCTGGCCGTTGGGCGTGCTCACTCTCCTGGTGCTGGGCGTGATCGGAATCGGCCTGCTCCTCTTCGGGGACGAGGACGAAACCACGACGTCGATCACCGTGCCGCGGCTGGCCGAGGGCTTCGACCTGCGCGTCGGAGAGACGGCACCGGACTTCGCCATCGAGCTACTGGACGGCGGCCAGTTCCAACTGAGTAAGCACCTGGCCGAAGACGGGAGGCCTGTGATCCTCAATCTGTGGGCGTCGTGGTGCGGCCCCTGCCGTGCCGAAATGCCCGCCCTCGATGCTGCCGCCGCGAGGCACACCGATGTGTACTTCCTCGGTGTCGCGGTCATCGACGACCCAGCCGCAGCAGCCGAGTTCGCCGCCGAGATCGGTGTTTCCTACCCTCTCGCCATCGACGACGCCGACCGCGTTAGCCGGCGCTATCCGTCCCCCGGTCTACCCGCCACCTTCATGATCACCTCCGAAGGCATCATTGTGCGCACGGTGTTCGGGCAGGTGAACGAGAACCAACTCGAAGCGGTCATCGCCGAAGACTTCGGGCTCTGACCGGTGCAAGCGTCCGACTACAGCGACCACCACAGCGGAGCGACCAACCCGACCACGGCCACTGCTGCAAGAGTGAGCGGAAGCCCGAGTCGGGCGTAATCACCGAATCGATACCCGCCGGGCCCCCACACCATCGTGTTCGTCTGATACCCGATCGGGGTCAAGAACGAAGCCGAGGCCGTCAGCGCCACGACGACGGCAAAAGCCCGGGGATCGGCCCCCACATCGTTGGCGACGGCGATCGCGATCGGAAACACGAGGACCGCCGCAGCGTTATTGGTCACCGCCTCTGTCAGGGCGATCGTCACCAGCGCCACACCGACCAGCACCATGGGCGTGCCGGCGGCCTCCAGCCCACCTACCAAGCCGTCGGCCAGACGGCTCGCCAATCCGGTCTTGGTGATGGCCGCCGCCACCCCGAACGAGCCGGCGATGAGCACGATCACGCTCAGGTCGACCGCCCGGCGGGCTTCGTCAGGAGAGAGGACGCCGAGCACGAGCATGCCGAATCCGCCGAGCAGCGAGGCCTCCAGGATGGGGAGGAGCCCGCTGGCTGCGGCGACCACTACGCCCAACCCGACGGCCGAGGCCGGGATGAGCTTTCGGGATCGGGCCGGTTCGACGGTGTCCAGGCGGGAAATCAACAAGAAGTCCCCTCTACCCCGCCAACGGTGACGAAAACCCGGCAGCGCCAAGACGAGCAGCGTGTCCCCAACGCGCAGTTGGACATCGCCCAGCTTGCCCAGAAGGCGGTGGTCGGCACGGTGGATCGCCAACACCGCGGCGTCGTGCCGCTCGCGAAAGCCGACTTCGCGCAGCGAGCTTCCCACGAGCACCGATCCGGAGCCGATGACCGCCTCGAAGAAGACCATCGGCCCCGTGGGGATGCTTCCCGGAGACTGTGGCGCAGGTTCCAGGCCGGGCCTTTCCTGAAGATCGGCCACTTCATGCGCGTTCCCCACGAAGCGAAGCACGTCACCACCGGAGAGGACGAGCTCGGGCCCCACGGCGCCGAGGACGCCGCCGCCGCGCTCGACTTGCACCAAGAACACGCCTATCAGATGACGCAAGCCGGCGTCGGCAACGTTCATCCCGTCAATCGCCCCGCCCGGGACGACGGTCATCTCCACGGTGAACTCCCTGGAGTCGGCGACATCGTCTCGCGTGGCCAGGCGCTCCGGCAGCAGGGTCGGAGCCGTCATGACAATGAGCACGAGCCCGACGACGGCCAAGGGGAGCCCCAGCTTGGCCACTTCGAAGAACCCGAAAGCGTCCCGGCCGGCCTCTTCGAGAAGGCCGGACACGACGATGTTGGTCGACGTCCCGATAACGGTGAGCATCCCGCCGAGAATCGCCGCGAACGACAGCGGCATCAGTAGCTGACTCGCGGCGCGGCCGGCTCGCTGTGACCACCGCGCCACAGCCGGGGACACCATGGCGACGATCGGGGTGTTGTTGAGGAACGCTGAGGCCCCCGCCGCAGGGACGGCGAGCCTGGTCAAGGTCGTCCGCTCCCCCGCGGGACGGCCGATCACGACGTCCACGAGGCGGTTGAGCACGCCGGTGCGTTCTATTCCGGCCGCGATGACGTACAGCGCGGCAATCGTGATCGGGGCGGCGTTGCTGAAGCCGGACAAGGCCTCGTCGGGATCGAGCACTCCGCCGATGAGTAGGGCGGTCACGGCGCCGAACACCGCCGCCGCGGGATCGGTCACGTCCAGGGCGAGCACGACGATCGTCGCCGCCACGACCGCCAGGGTCAACCAGGCCTCCCAGCTCACGCCGGTTGCGGGGACGTCAGCACGGCGGGAGCGTACCCCTCAGTCGACATCGCCGAGATAGACCGGGCCGGGATCATCGCCGCGCACGAAAGAAAGCAGATGAGGGACTACCGCCTGCGGATAGAACCGCAGGTCCGCGAGTTCGCCGGGGGTGATCCACTCCGTCGCCATCTGGTAAGTGTCTGCCAAGTGACCGCCACCGTGATCGGCCACCACCTCTGCCGCGAACATGAACTCGACCGCATGCAAATCGGCTGGATCGAGGACCCAGTCCTGAAGTCGGGCAACGATCAACTCCCGTACCCACAGCAGCCTCCTGGCCGCGACCTCGAAGCCGGTTTCCTCCAGCACCTCCCGCCGCAGCGTTTCGCCGAGCGTCTCTCCGGGACGCTGCCCGCCACCGGGGAAGATGTACCAGTCGGGACCGGGATCTCCCGGCGTGCGGTTACGCGTGACCAGGAGCTTGCCGTCGACGACGACCACCGCCTTGGCTGCCGGTCTGAGGAGTGCCGCCGCCTCTCTTTCCCCGGTCACCGATCCCTCCCTGCTCGTGACCAACCCATCGACCCGAGGCCCGATCGCTTGGGGTCGCGGCCGCCTCCGGGTGCGTGTGAGGCGGTCAGCGTCGCCGCTGGTCGCCGACGAGGATCGCGCCAAGGGTGCAGTACTCAGCCCTGTCCTCTGGGTCGCCCGGCGGGAGGATACCGAGCTAGGCGGCGAGCACCCCGCGTCGCTCCAAGACCCGTCGCAACGCCATGACGATCTCCGGGTCGTAGTCGTAGGCGGCGCCGCGATGCAGCAGCTCGACGGCCTCCACTGGAGTGTTGCCTTCGTCGATGGCGCTGTCGTACCTGGCGACGATGCGAACGATCTGCGAGCCGGGTCCAACCTGTTCATCGCGCACCTGACCCTGTCGGCGGAACGGGGCGTGCTGGAGAGCCACGATGTCGGCTACCGGCTCCAGGTAACGGGCCTCGGAGATGATCGCTGCGCTCCATTCCGAGACATCGGCGAAGCTGTAGTCGCCCTGCGCCACGGCCGGGTTGGCGAGAACGACTCGCCCGATATCGTGCAGCAGGGCGGCGTATTCCAACCGCCGCAGGATCCGGCCTCCCAACCCGATCTCGGCGCCGACGGCCACGCCGAGGTCCGCCGTCCGGGCCGAATGACCCGTCGACACCTGGCCGCTCGCCTCCGGGATCGCCCCCAGAGCGCGGATGGTCTGCTCGTACGTGCGGCGAGTGTCCTGGAGTCGATCCAGGGAGAGGTGCGAAAAGAGGTATGGCAGACCGGCAAGTGGGACCGACCACGCGCCCAGGGGACGCCAAGTCACGGCGTACAAAGCGGCCGACGAGTAGAGGGCGGCGTACGCCGGCCAATCCGCCAGCGCTCGCACCAGGATCAGCCTGCGGGCGACGGCGTGACGCTCCTGAGATAGGAGCACGCGTGCGACCACAGCAGCCCCGAAGCCGAGAAGGGCCGCCCCGGTGAAAGCAGCGAGCACCGCCGGATGCTCCTCGGCTCGCGACGGAAGCGTCGACAACGCTCCCGCAAAGGCGCTTGCGAACACGACCAGGCCCACCGGCTCCGATGGGAACATCTCCGCAGCAGCGCGGCGTCCATGGCGCAAGTGGACGATCGCCCAGCCGATGGGCAGCACCACAGCGGCCGCCCCGAGGACGAATACGAGCGACCCCCCGGTGACGAGCGCAGCTCCTCCCGCCACCGCCGGCGACAGGGAGACCTGGTGGCCAGACGTGTTGGGGATCGTGACCAAGTGAGCCGCGATGTAGGCGCCGGCGAGCGCGGGAAACGCCCATCCCGGCTGCAATGCCACGACGGCGAGCGCACCGGCGACGACGGGCAAGCCGAGCCAGAGGATGAGAAGAATGCGATCACGCACGGCTGGCTCGCTCTCGTACCAGCCGCTCGACCTCGGCGGCAGCCTCCACCTCAGGGGAGCCATAGACGACGCCCGAATCCTCGACGGCCGAGATCAGCGCTTCCACCACATCCTCACCGAATTCCTCGGCTCGCTTGCGCAGATCGGCGAAGGCCTCGCGCTGGGTGACGGCGGCGCGGTAGGACCGTGAACTCGTCATCGCGTCGAACGCATCGGCCGCTCCCAGGACGCGAGCCGAAGTCGTGAGGTCGGGCTTGTCGCCGATGCGATGCTGGGCGGTGACGGCTGCGACTGCAGGTGCCAGGAAGTCCACACGCGAGAGCAGTTCTTCCACCACCCGCATAGAACGCAACAGGCGCTCTCGTTCCGCCGCGTCGAGACTGCTTTCCCTGCGCAGCAACTCGGAAGGCGCAGCAACCTTCCCCACATCGTGGATCAACGCCGCCCAACGCAGTCTCTCCAGCTGGTCCGCACCGAAACCGAGGCGCTCCGCTGTGATCCGGCTGAAGAGGGCGACACGCTCCGTGTGCCCCTTCGTATAGGGGTCGAGCGCCTCAATGGCCTTGACGAACCCTCGCACGGTGTCTTCGTGGGCCTGGCGCATCCGCGAGTACGAGGCAAAGCCGACGTGGCCCACGAGGAAGGTCACAAACATCAACGGCAACGTCACCGGACCCACCATCACGTACGCGGCGCCGAGCAGGCCGCCGTACGCCCCCAGCACCGCGTGGACCGCGTGGTTGCCGAGCATGCGCGACCAGGGCCGAAGGTCGCGCTCGGGGTAGGCCACCTTCACGAAGAGCGCGACGAGCCGGAAGTTGACCCAGTTGTAGACGATGGATGCCAGCGCCGCACCGGGCACGAGGACCGGTAGGTCCGAGACCGCGAGTTGATCGGTGGGGAGGAACGGATAGAGGACCAGCGCCCCGATCGCAGTGGACATCACGAGCTGGCCGAAGTTGTAGGCCGGCTGGCGCCAGCGCCGGGCACGCAAGTCCTCCGGATGGAACACAGCCACGGCCGCCATCAGGGTGACGGCGAGCACCGCACTGGACCGGTCGAACACCACGACGCCGGTGAAGGCCACCATGATCGAGGAGGACACAAAGAGCCGGTCGTTCACCTCGACCGACGAGAACTCGAGGGCGACGAAAGCGATGGCGAACGTGGCCCACAGCCACAGGGGACGGGGGTCCGTCTGCACGACGAACAGCGCCACAATCACGGCAATGCCGAGGACTGCGGATGTGCCGGCGAGTACGGCGGTACGGCGGTCGATCTGTTGAGTACTCATGTGTCGGTAGCGGGGTGCCCGGGTCATTCATTCAGCCGACACGCCAGCCCATGCTGTGCTGCCGGCTGTGTTCATCGGTCTTCTTCCCACGGTCAACCACATGAATCACCTCCGGTTCCCTTTCTCAAGAGGTCTCGCCGCCTCGGCGGCGGGGTTCCGCTTCGCTCGATAGAGGGCTAGCCGTACTGGTGACCCGGGCAACCCGGGGTCGCTGACCGTCGATGTAACCATCGGCACGGTCATCGCCCGCCTTCACTTGTCAATGGGGGGCTGCAAACGACCCTCCCGCTACCGCTTCGGCGGGGCCGGAAAGGCCTCTCCGAACGTGAAAAAGCGGACGCACCCCGGGTCAGGGATGACGTCCGCCCGCCACCACACTACCCCCGCTGTGGACAACCCGCATGGCGGAGATCGCGCCAAAACCCATATATGACAGAGGGTGTCCGCCATGACTACGCTTCGTAGTGGAAGGGGATCGGGTCGATGGACACCCACGAGCTGGAAGAGACGCTGGCACGGCTCCCCTCGATCACCGCAGTGCGGGTCGCCACCGAGGGCGATCGAGTGACCGAGGTCCACGTGCTGGCATCGCATGAGAAAGCGCCGAAGCAAGTCGTGCGCGACGTGCAGACGCTCGCTCTAGCCCGGTTCGGTGTCACCATCGACCGCCGCACCATCTCCGTCGTGCAGATCGGGCCCGAGGCCATGGCCGCCGACGAAGATCGCCCAGCCATCATGGGCGTCCACGAGATCCCAGAAGGACCGCGCACCACGGTCGCGGTGACGCTCGGCTGGCACGGCGAGGAATACGTCGGCACCGCCACCGGCCCCGCCGCTCAATCCGCCCGCCTGCGCCTCGTCGGTGAGGCTGCGTTGCGGGCAATCGAGTCCCTTCTCGCCGGTGATGCTCTCGCTTTGGACTCCATCGGAAGCCCCTCGATCGGCATGAAAACCGTCGTGGTCGCCGTTGTCGTCGCCACCGGGGAACGGGGCGAGGAAGTCTCGGTCGGATCGGCTTTGAGCAGTGGGGACGTGTCCGAGACGGCGGTGCGAGCGGTGCTCGACGCCCTCAACCGCCGCATCGGCCGACCCGACTAGCGCTCGTGAGCCTCGCTGCCGCGACAGGGCCTCTTATGGTTGGGACTCTGTAACGCGAGGTGCGTGCGCAGTGACCAGCAGGACAACCGCACACTCCCGGCACGGCGCGGTGGCGGTGACACCCCATCACGAAGCCACCGCGGCGGCCTTGCACGTGATGCGCTCTGGGGGGAATGCGGCCGACGCGGTAATCGCCGCCAATGCCGTCCTCGGCGTCGTGCTGCCCACGACTTGCGGCATCGGCGGCGACCTGTTTGCCATCGTCCACCGCCCGGGGATGGAGCGGCCGGAGGTGTTGAACGCGAGCGGCCGCGGCGGATCCGGTCTCGATGCCGCTGCATTGCGCCGCGCCGGCAACGAGACGATGCCCCTCTACTCGGCGCCGAGCGTCACCGTCCCCGGATGCGTCGACGGCTGGGAGCAACTCGCCGACCGCCACGGCGCGTTGCCGCTGGCTGAGTCGCTCGCCACCTCCGTCTCCCTCGCACGGGATGGTTTCGCCGCTTCGCAGGAGCTAGCCACCGCCCTGGCCGCCATGGCCGTCGATCTGGTCGGGCAGCCGTCCGCAGCGGCGCTGTATCCCGGCGGCGACCCACCCGAGCCGGAAGCGACGCTGCGACGCCACGATCTCGCCGAAACGATGCAGGGCATAGCAGAGCAGGGCCGCGCCGCCCTCTACGAGGGCGCCACGGCGAAGGCCATCGCGGCCGCCACGGACGGAATCCTGACGGTCGAGGATTTGGCAGAAAACGCGGCGGATTGGGTCATGCCGCTCGGCATCGAGGTCTTCGGCCTGCAGGGTTGGACCGTTCCTCCCAACAGCCAGGGGTACCTCACACTGGCCGCTTGTTGGCTCATGGAAGGCATGGCGCCTCCGCGCGATCCAACCGACCCCCGCTTCCACCACGCCGCCATCGAGGCATACCGTGCAGTCGCCTGGGAACGGGATGACCTGGTCGCGGACCCCGACTACCTCGCCGACGCCGCGGAAGCGCTACTGGACGAGGAGCGTCTGACGGCGCGCTTGGCCGCACTTGACCCGGATCGCACCATCGCGTGGCCCCACCCGAGTCCGGCGCTCGGGGGCACCGCCTTCTTCTGTGCCGTCGACGGCGCCGGCATGGCGGTGTCTTGCATCCAATCGAACTTTGCCGGGATCGGCGCCCGCATCTCGGCCGGTACGACGGGAATCTTCCTCCACAACCGCGGTGCCGGCTTCTCCCTCCGTCCGGGCCACCCCAACGAGGCGGCGCCCGGCAAGCGGCCCCTGCACACACTCTCTCCAACGTTGTGGACGCGCGGCACCGAGACGGCTCTCGTCCTCGGGACCCGCGGCGGCCACCAGCAGCCCCAATACCTCACCCAGGTGGCGGCGGCCCTCCTCTATGCCGGACTGGAGCCCGCGGCCGCTCAGTCGGTGCCGCGCTGGCACATCGAAGAGGCCGGCACGCCGCAGCCGACCGTCGTGTCGGTAGAGGCAGACATGCCGTCGGGCGTGCTCTCGGGACTCGCTACGGCCGGACACGAGGTGACGATCGAACCGGAACGAGCCGTGGGCTGGGGGCCGGTGTCGATCATCGCAGTAGGCCGGGACGGATCGCGTACCGGCTCCGCCGACCCGCGTGTCTCCACGGCCACCGCAGCCGGGGTTTGATGGGTCTCGACACCGACGCCGATCAGACAGAGTCCGATCGAATCGCGGCGACGATCTCCAGCCACAGTGGATCGAGGGCGTCGAGCGGGCCCGCCGGGTAGAGCCCCACCCTTCCGACGATCCCCCGGCACCTTTCGAGGATCTCCCCGGCGACCTGATCCGGCGCGGCCACGACGGCGACCTCCTGCAACATCTCATCGTCGACCAGATCCGCCATCGCCTCCCACTCGCCCCGCTTGCTCATGGCGTTGAGGCGCTCGCCCACATCCCATCCGTGCGTCTCCAGAACGGGGGCGTAGGCGGGAGTCGAGGCGTAGAACGCGATCTGGCTGCGGGTGATCGCGGCCGCGCGCTCGGTTTCCTGATCGTCACGGCCGGTGACCACAAACAATGGCGCCACGAAGCTGATCGTGTCCGTTTCCCGCTCCGCCTTGGTCGCGCCGGCAACGATGGCCGGTACGACGACCTCGTCGAGATACCTCCTGGTGTGAAAGGGATGGACGTGAATACCGTCGGCCACCTCACCGACGAGGCGGGCCATGCCGGGGCCCACGGCGGCGAGATAGATCGGGACGTCGGGATGGCCCATCGGGCCAGGGTCGAAGAACGGCGTCATGAGGGACAGCCGGTACTTATCGGAGCGGTAGCGCAGGCGTTCTCCCGTCTGCCAGGACGTCCAGATGGCCCGCAAGGCCCCGACGAAGTCCCTCATCCGACCGACCGGCGCCGACCACGGCATGGCAAACCGGCCCACCACGTGCGCCCGAATCTGGGTTCCCAGGCCGAGAACGAAGCGCCCCCCCGTCGCCGCGGCCAGATCCCACGCGGTGTGTGCCAGGGTCATCGGGGAGCGGGCAAAAGCCACTGCGATCGCCGTTCCCAGTGTCATCGAGACTCCGCGATCGGCGGCGACCGCCAGAGGCAGGAACGGATCGTGATCCACTTCGGCCGTCCAGAAGCCATCGAAACCGGCGGCGGCGGCACTCTCCGCCAAGTCCGCCAGATCGGCGTCTTTCGACTGCGCGAAGAGATCGACGAGCATGATCGGACTCCCGGATTCGACTGCTTCCAACCCACCGTACAATCACGACATGCGCCGTATTACCAAACTCGGCGGGTTCCTCGTTGGGATAGGTGCCGGAGCCGCAGCAATCGTATGGCTCGTCAAGGACCGCCTGCTCGGCCCGGAGGCTGCGCCGGTTGGTGCCGAAGACGCGCCCGCCTTCCGTGTGGCTCCCGGGCCGCCGGCCGCCCCGCCGGCCGACGCCGACGATCTCTCGGAAGTGAGAGGGATCGGACCCGTATACCGCGCCAGGCTCGAGCAGGTCGGGATCACGACGTTCCGCGGCCTGGCCGAGGCCGAACCGGAATCCGTCGCCACCGCCGCTGAGGTGTCACTCGATCGGGCCGAGGAATGGGTACGGCAGGCTTCGGCCATCGCCTCCCGATAGACCGACGTGCTCCAGGCGTACCTGACGGCACCGGAGGAGCTGCATCGCCTCCTCCCGGATGAGCCGGCATACCGAAGCACCCAACTACTGGAGTGGCTATACGCGCATCCGGTGCTCACTCCACGGGAGATGACCAACCTTCCAGGCGCGGTTCGCCAACACCTCGCCCCCAGCCACTGGCCCTTCACCGTCGAGTCGACGCAGTCTGCGGACCGAGGCCGTACCCGCAAGTGGCTGCTGCGCGCACCCGACGGTGCCGCCATCGAATCGGTCCTCATGGGTTACCCGCGGCGCACCACACTGTGCATCAGCAGCCAGGCCGGCTGCGCGATGGGCTGTTCGTTCTGCGCCACCGGCCAGTTCGGGTTCGACCGCCACCTCGAGGCCGGTGAGATCGTGGCCCAGGTGGCACACGCCCTGGCCTCACTGCGAGCCGATCCCATGAACGGTTCCCCGCAGCGGATCTCCAACGTCGTCTTCATGGGGATGGGCGAGCCCCTGGCCAACTACGACCGAGTACGCGAGGCAATTCGACGCCTGGTCGAAGTCATGGGGATCTCGGCTCGTTCCATCACCGTCTCCACCGTCGGTGTCCTGCCCGGCATCGAGCGCCTCACAGCCGAGCCCTGGCCGGTCACCTTGGCTCTGAGCCTGCACGCGGCCGACGATCATCTGCGCGAATCGCTCGTGCCGCTCAACGCCAGGTATCCAATCGACGATCTCCTCGAAGCGGCGCGGCGTTTCGCAGCGGGTACCGGGCGGCGCGTGACGCTGGAATGGACGCTGATGGACGGCGTCAACGACACCGCCGAGCAGGCTTACGCCTTGGCCTCGATCGCCCGTGAAGTGCGGGCGCACGTGAACATCATCCCCATGAATCCGACACCGTTGGCGCCACAGGACAGGCCGGCGGAAGACAAGATCGAGCGGTTCGTCGCCGAGGTCCGCCGCCATGGCGCCAACGCCACCCTGCGCGACACCCGCGGTCGGGACATCGATGCCGCCTGCGGCCAGCTACGCATTCGGGCCGCACAGCCCTCGCCGGCCGACCAACGAGAGGATCCAACATGACTCTCCAGCCCGGAGATCCCGCTCCCGACTTCGCCCTGCGTGACGACTCGGGCAACGAGGTCGTGCTCTCCGACTTCGCCGGAAAGCACCTGCTCATCTACTTCTACCCCAGGGCGTTCACTCCGGGGTGCACAACCCAGGCCTGTGACTTCCGCGACCGCCACGAGACATTTCGCGATGCCGGATACGAGATCGTGGGGATCAGCCCCGATCCCGTCGACAAGCTCGGCGGGTTCCGCGACAAGCATGAACTCCCCTTCACCCTCCTCTCCGACGAGGACCATGTCGTCGCCGCCGCGTACGGCGCCTGGGGGATCAAGAAGAACTACGGCAAGGAATACGAGGGCCTGATCCGCTCGACGTTCCTCGTCGGGCCCGACGGCACGATCCGAAAGGCGTGGCGCAATGTCCGCGCCAAGGGTCACGCCGACCGGATGATCTCAGAGGTGGGCTGAGCGGAGCGTCGCTCACATTCGCCGCCCCCCGGTACAATCCCGCCCCGCTCCATGTTGCGCTCCAGCCGACTCCTGTTATCCGTGCTGTTCGCCGCAGGCGTGGTGATCGGCGGCGCCGGGCTCCTCTTCGGCATCGACCGCCTCACCAACGGAGCGGAGATCCTCGGCGAGGTGACGGTCAACGGAATAGAGCTCGGTGGCCTGGGCGAGTTCGAGGCAATCGACCGAGTTCGCGAAATGGAGCGGGAACTCGTCGAGACGCCGATTCCCGTGGTGGTCGCGGGGCGCACCTTCACGCTCGACCCGATTGCGATCGGATTCGATCTAGATGAGCAGGCCGTCGTCGATGCTGCCATGGCCAACGGCCGCGAAGGCAACGTCGCCCGGCAGTTCTTGTGGTGGCTGGACCACTTCGGCGACGACGGCACCGACCTCGAAGTGCCGTTCACCTTCGACGCGGCCGCCCTAGAGGCCAAGATCGATGATTGGCAGTTCAACGGAATCGACGATCCGGCGCACCTCGGCGAAGTGCGCATCGAGGACGGGTCGATCGTCTTTTCATACCCCCGCAGCGGTACCGGCATAGAAGTCGAGGAGTCGATCGCAGCCGTCGCCGCGGTGCTCACCGAGAGGTCGAGGCCGGCGGTCGAGCTGCCGACCCGTTTCATAGAGCCGACGCTCAACCAAGCCGACATCGACGCCGCGGTCGATCGAGCGAGCTTCCTCCTCTCCGGTCCCGTGACCTTGCGCGCATCCGACATAGATCGGGTCCTCAACGTGCCCCGCGCGGTGCTCGCTGAAGCGCTGGTGGTGCGGCGCGAGGACGCCACCTCGAACGGTATCCCCGAATTCCGCATGCGGCTGGAGAGCGCGCCGGTGCTCGACTACATCGCCGCCTTCAACCCCTATCTGGAGACGGAACCCACCGACGCCGGAATCACCATTGACGACGAAACCGACACGGTCACGATCACTCCGAGCACGCCGGTGCACGAGCCCGACCCCACCAGGCTGGTCGATGCCGTCTGGACCGCGGTCAATCGGTCCGACCGAACCGCCACGATCCCCTACCGGCAAGGGCGCGAAGCCGACTTGTCGACGGCGGACGTCGAGGCCTTCGGGATCAAGGAGAAGATCAGCGAGTTCACCACCTTCCACGCCTGCTGTCAGGCGAGGGTGACCAACATCCAGCAGATCGCCGACGACGTCGACGGTGCCTGGGTCATGCCCGGTGAGGTCTTCTCCCTCAACGAGCACGTCGGGAAGCGGACGCGGGCCGGGGGCTACGTCTGCGCCGGCGCACTGCTGCGGGGCGAGATCGTCGATGAAGGCGAGATCTGCATCGGAGGGGGAACGAGCCAGTTCACGACGACCCTGTACAACGCGGTCTTCTTCGCCGGCGTCGAGGACGTCTTCCACTTCAAGCACACTGCCTGGTTCAGCCGTTATCCCGAAGGCCGCGAAGCAACGCTGGGATTCCCCAACCCAGACCTCAAGTTCCGCAACAACACCGATTCGGTGATCGTCATCAAGACGTCGTACACCGATACATCGATAACCGTGGAGTTCTTTGGCGACAACGGTGGCATCGAGGTCGAAGCCGGACTCTCCGGCCGTTACAGGCACACCGGAATACACGACGGCGGATGCGTGCCCGACGACGCCCCCTCCGGGACTCTCTTGCAGAGAGGAACGCCCGGCTGGACTGTGACCGTTTATCGGTACATCACCTATCCGGACGGGAGCAGGACGACGGAATCCTGGGTCGAGCGATACCAGGGCCTGTTCAAGCTCAAGGCCTGCTGATTCAGCCTCGTGCGGCCGCTACGACGAACTGGAACAACAGGTTGGCGGCGAGGATCGAGGTCTGCGCCCCCTGGTCGGTCATCGGATTCACCTCGTTCAGGGCGATGCCGGTCGTCCGCGGCGCAAGACCAACGAGCAGATCGAGCAACACGCGGGTTGACAGGCCCCCGGGCTCCTGCCAGCCGACGCCGGGGGCGTACGCGGGATCGAGCACGTCGATGTCGACGGAGACGAAGAGGTGGTCGGCCGCAGACACGACGCCGTCGATCGCGGTCAGCACGCTCGTCGCCCCCGCGGCGATGACTTTCGCCGCGGGGATCTCGGTGAGCCCGACATCATCGATGAACCTCTTCGACGAAGGGAAGTTGAAGTTGCGGGTCCCGACCTGCACGCAATGCCGCGGATCGACCCGGTCCAGCTCCAGAGCGCGGCGCATCCCGCTCGATTGGCTGTGCGCCCCCTGCATCTCACTGTGATCGAGCAGATCCAGATGGGCATCGAAATGGACCACCGCGACCGAACCGGAAACGGCGTCGTGCACGCCGGCGACGGCAGGAAAGAGCACCGAGTCATCGCCGCCGACGACGAGCGGCGCCCGCCCGGCTTCCGCCTCCTCCAGCACCTTGTTGCGCGTCGCCGCGATCGTCGCCATCAGGTCGTGGGGAACGACTGCAACGTCTCCGGCATCGACCAGTGCTGCCGGGTCGAAAGCAACCAGTTCGTCACGATCGATCCAGTAGATGTGGTTGCCCTCCACCCGCATCTTCATCCACTCGAGGTGCTTCCTGACCTCGGCGGGGGCGTAGCGAGCCCCCGGCCAGCCCAGGGTTGCCGCTCCGTCGAAGGGCACGCCGATGAAGGCGAACTGTCTCACGACTCACACCTCCCGGACGCCGAGGAGCAGGAGCCCCACACCGGCAACTGCCAAAGCCACCGCGGCCACGCGGCCGAGCTCCGCCAGGTAGCGGCGGCTGAAGGAAGTGGCGGGGACGGCGCTGAGGGCCAGCAGAATCGCCGCGGCGGCAGCGAGACCGGCGAGCAGACGCCCCATGCCGTCCGATGCTCCAACGGTGACCGCCAGCGTGAGAGTCTCCGGGGAGACGATCCGGGGATAGGCAACGGGCCACAGCGCACCCCATAGTCCCCGACCCACGGGCTCGGGGCGCGGCACGGGCTGGAAGAACATCCATGCAGCAGCAATCACGAGGACCACACCCGCGGCTATGCGAAAGGATTCGGGAGAGATCTCGAGGGAGTCGAGCACGCTCCCCGCGGCTGCGCCGACGAGCGCCAGTACGGCGACGCCGACGACGATCCCGGCGGGAACGATGTCCCCCCGCGCCCGCTTTGTCGCGGTCTCCGGAAGCCCCAGTCGGGTCCGGGGTGGATTCATCGTGACGATGAATGCAAGGGTCGCCAACACCGTGCTCATCCGTCCTCCTCCATCCCCGCCACCACCGGCAACGCGGCGAGCAGCGTCGAGAGTACGTGCTGCTGGTCGTCGACCTGGGTGTATCCCCGGTAGAACCAGGCGCCTTCCTCCAAATCGGGCCGCGGCCCCTCCTCGGCCTCTTCCCTCGAAACCTGGCGCTCCACCATCATGCCCGCCGCACAGGCCAGCCGCTCTTCGATCGGCTTCCTCAAGTCGGCCAACTCGGGGAGCCGCTGACTGAGGAGATGAAGGGCGCCCATTCCTTCTCCCGCCGTCCCGACGCCCGACGGCGGGCCGGGAAACCAGCGCACCAGGAAATTGACACCGGTACCGCGTCGCTGCGCCTCGAAGCGCAGCCTGATGCCGAAGAAGCCGGCTAGCCGACGGGCATAATCGAGCCGGTCGGAGGTGAGCAGGTCGGAGCGAAACTCGCTCACCGTGTACGCCGCCCAATGGTCGGGAAGGCTGGTGAGGTATCCCTCCTTGGCATTGCGCCCAGTGCCCATGTAGTCGTAGGTCCGCGCCGCGGCGTCGCCCCACCCTTCGCCCGGGAACGCCCCGTCCAAGAGGGCGAGAGCCCAAGAAGCCTCGCCGGTGGCAAACGGGCCGAAGCTGCGGCGGGGCGCTCCTTGGCTCGCATCCCAGTATGCGTAGATGCTGCCGTCAGGTTGTTGCTGAGCGATGAGGAATCGTCCGATCGACCGCATCGTCTCGTCGTGAAGAGTGTCTCCCGTGGCCCGACGCCGCAGCGCCATGCTCGCCAACAGCAGCCCGTTGGCTCCGACGGGAATGTCGCCGTCGGTCGGCTGCCACGCCGTCCACCCGTCGCCGGAGATCATCCGCGGCAAAGCATGGGCCAGGCCGCGGTCGGCAGCCGCCAGAGCGACCGGCGAACCCGTCGCGGCGTGCACCTGGTAGAGGCCCATCGTTGCTCCGCCGTGACGGACGTAGTTGTACGCGGTGTTGACCTTGTCGTCACCGCGGTGGTACCCGTACGTGAATCGGCCATCCTCGGTCATCCCCCGGATCAGCCAATCGGCGGCGGCTTCGATCGAGTCCTCCAGCGCCGCCGGCGTTATCGCCGGACAGATCTCCGCCGGAACGGCGGCGACCCGCAGCACAGTGCCGCCGACCAACAGAATCGAGAGATGCAGAGCGAGACGGCGCTTGATCACCGGAACGCGATCAACAGCCGACGTTGTTCTCCGGAGCCGTACGGTGCTGGAGGGCTCGGATGAACTGATCGATCACGTCCTCATCGGCCGAATCGAGCCTCAGCTGGGTGGCCCAAGTCGTCAGCACGATCGGGGAATCCTGCCCGGGATAAGGACTCACGAGAACGTCGCGGCGCCGCGCGAAACCTTCGAGAACGGATACCTCTCCGTCATCCAGATCGGGTTGATACGTAATCCAGGCGGCGCCGTGCTCCAAAGCGTGAACTGCGTTCTCGTTCCGTACCGGAGTGTCGTAGGCCTGGCACCGAATGGGCGTGGTGCTGTGGGGCCCGCCCGCCGGAGGATCCTGCTCATAGGCAACCGACTCCTCGGTGTGTAGAGGATCGGAGATGGCCAGATACTCGACACCGGCCGGCGGATCCGGAACGGTGTTGGGGTTGTTGGACAGATCGGAGGCGACAAAGACCACGAGCAGGACGAGCGCGACCACGACACCCCCACCGGCGAGCTTGGGCCACAGCCGCGCCTTGGAGCTCGCGGCCGGCTCGGGCCTCTTGACCACGGTCTTACGTTTTCTTGCAGATGCACGCCTCAGCCTGCGCGTGTTACCCAGTACAACCTCCGGAATCCACGGAGACTCTAGAGCGAAGCTGGAAATGCGCTCGGCCGACGGACTCTGAGGTGCGAGCATTGTCTGCTGTGAGTCATCGTTTGGACGTAGTCCTCCTCCTGGCCCTTCCGGCCGCGGGCAAGTCTGAAGTGCGCCGCTACCTGGAACACCTGGATCCGGCCGCCGCCGAAAACGACATGTGTGTACGGCCGGCGGCGCAGCTCGACGACTACCCCTACGTCCATTTCATGCGCCGCGTCGATCAGGAGCTCGTAGAGCGCGGGGCCGAACCCGTATTCTTTCGGTCCCTGGCCTCGCCGTGGCGCTTCGCTGGTGACTGGCTGACCCTGATTCATCTCCTCAACGAGGACCACGCCGCACTGGCTGGCGGTGCCGCATCAGAACCCGGGCCGGAAGCGGCCTTCGCCCGTATCGACGATGCCCGCGCCCAGGCAGGAGTCGAGCCGGCCTTTGCCGCACTCGAACCCAAGCTCCGTGCCGAGCTCGCTGCCGCGCTGGCCGGCGACGCCGCAGCCCTCACCGCGTCGACAACAGCGACGGACGCGGAGGGCACGATCGTCATCGAGTTCGCCCGAGGGGGGCCTTCCGGCGCCGAGATGCCGCTCCCACCTCCGCTCGGATATGCGGCCTCACTGGCGGCACTCGACGAGGAGATCATCACGCGAGCGGCCATCCTCTACGTCTGGGTCGATCCGGAAGAAAGTCGCCGCCGCAACCGGGAGCGGGCCGTGCCCGACGGCGACGCCTCGATCCTGCATCACGGCGTTCCCGATGAGGTGATGCGCCTCGAATACGGCTGTGACGACATCGGCTGGCTCGAATCCCAAGCACGCCGGCCAGGAACGATCCGAATCGGCGACCACGACATTCCTCTGGCTCGCTTCGACAACAGGCGCGACCGGACGTCCTTCCTTCGCGACGACCCTGCTCGGTGGCCGCCGCAGCAGGTGGCGAGGCTCCATGACGATCTGGCTTCGGCATTCACGATGCTCGCGGGCCTGCTCCGGGGTTGAATCGGCGCCGCGATCGGGCCCACTCGGCCTCTCGTTAGTCTTCCCGTGATGCGCTACCAGCCGGCGATCGACGCCGTGACCGGCGAGCTCTATCTGCCCGTCGCCGAGCGAGGCCGGGCCCTCCTCGAGGAGCCGTTGCTCAACAAGGGCACCGCCTTCACCGAGGAAGAGCGCGCCACACTGGGCATCTCCGGACTCCTACCGCAGCACGTGTCCACGCTCGAGGAGCAGACAGAGCGCGCCCTCGATCAGATCGCCTACAAGGACACCGACCTGCAGCGGCACATCTATCTGGCCGGACTGCAGGACCGCAACGAGACGCTCTTCTACAGGCTGATCATGGACAATCTCACCGAGACGGTCCCCCTGATATACACCCCGACCGTTGCCGAGGCATGCCGCCAGTGGAGCCGGATCTTTCGTAGGGCCCGCGGGGTGTACGTGACACCGGCAGATCGGGGCCGGATCGATGAGCTGCTGCGCAACGCCGGCATGACCGAAGCGGCCGTGATAGTCGTGACCGACAACGAGCGGATCCTCGGTATCGGCGACCAGGGAGCCGGGGGGATGGGAATCCCCATCGGCAAGCTGGCTCTGTACACGGCGGGAGCCGGCATCCACCCTTCACTGTGCCTGCCCGTCTCGCTGGACGTCGGCACAGACAACGACGAGCTGCTCGAAGACCCCTTGTACCTCGGAGTACGCCAGCCCCGTCTGCGCGGAGAGGAATACTGGACCCTGGTGGATGAGTTCGTCAGCGCCGTCAAGCGAGTGTTCCCCGCGGCGATCCTGCAGTGGGAGGACTTCGCCAACCGAACGTCGTTCCGCCACCTCGACATGTATCGCGACGAGCTCCCGTCGTTCAACGACGACATCCAGGGAACCGCGGCGATGGTCGTCGGCGGTCTGTTCGCAGCAATGCGGCTCCTCGGCGAGTCCATGGCCGAACAGCGGGTTGTCATAGCCGGTGCCGGCTCGGCGGGGATAGGAATCGCCCGTCAGGTTCGCGCCGCCATGGAACAGGCGGGCCTCGATCGGGGTGAAGCGCACCGTCGGCTGCTCCTCACCGACAGTCGGGGTCTGATCGTCGCCGGACGCCGAGGCATCGACGACCGTAAAGCGCAGTTCGCCGCCCCGCCGAGCGTCGTCGCATCGTGGGACGTGACCGGTGACGCCATCGACCTGGAGACGGCGGTGCTCGAGCACAGGCCGTCGATCTTGATCGGGGTGACCGGAAGGCCGGGCACGTTCACCGAACCGATGATCCGGGTGATGGCCAAGGAGCACGACCGCCCCATCGTGATGCCTTTGTCCAACCCCACGGCCTTCAGCGAGGCCGTTCCGGCCGACATCCTCGCTTGGTCTGAAGGTCGCGCCCTCGTCGGCACGGGGAGTCCCTTCGATGACGTCGTGGAGAATGGCAGTACCCACATAATCGGCCAGGCCAACAACGTCTTCGTGTTCCCCGGAGTGGGCCTGGGCGCCGTCGTCTCCCAGGCCAGGCAGATCACGATCGGGATGTTCCTCGCTGCCGCTCGAGCCCTTGCCGCCGAAGTGAGCGGGGATCGACTCCGCAAGGGTGCGCTCTTTCCCCCGATCACGGAGGTGCGCAGCGTCTCGCGCGCAGTGGCGCTCGCAGTCATCTCAGCCGCAGCGGCCGAGGGTGTTGCCGAGCCCCTCCTCGATCCGGAGGCTGCAGTCAATCGTGCCTCCTGGGACCCCTTCTACCTCCCCTACCGCCCCGCGTGAGATCGAACCGGGCGCCGGAGAGACCTGCAGAGCGGTAGTTAGGCTGCGGCGCCTAAGTGACCGACCAGCGCGAGTTCTTCAAGACTGAGAGCCTCGAGTATCTCCGCCGCAACTACGCGGGCAAGGATCTCCGCAGCCTGCCCCTGGTCCCCATCCTCGAGGACTTCCTCGCCGGCACCGAACTCGACCTCGCCGGTGGGAGCATCCTCGACCTCGGCTGCGGCGCGGGCAACAACCTCTTCCAGCTCTTCACCAGGTATCGAGCAAAGCGGGGAGTGGGGATCGAGCCGTCATCGGAAGCGCTAGCGATC
>JABAOH010082013.1_pt1 | contig 84885 bp, 79 predicted proteins | sample 7062181 | NCBI WGS metagenome assembly JABAOH01 (sample SAMN14538630, study PRJNA623070) | marine sediment metagenome | biome: marine biome [ENVO:00000428]; feature: marine pelagic biome [ENVO:01000023]; material: deep marine sediment [ENVO:00002113]; isolation source: pool of 5 deep marine... | reverse complement strand
GGTCATCGCCAGAGTGTCAGGGTTGATCACGAGGTTGCGGGCCGGTGCAATCCCCGTCTCCGTGGCGCCGAAGTTCCCCATCCCGTCGCTTGCGTTCACGTAGAACTTGTGGACGCCCGAGTTGACGTTCCAGGGTATCTTCCATCCCTTGTGCCACAAGGGCGGGCCCGTCAGGACGTACTCAATCCCCAGGAAGGATCCTGTGATGTTCCCGAGGGCATTCGAGTTGGCCGAGGTCACTTGCTCGCCGGTCGACGCGTAATAGACATACGCGCCGCCGAGGAACTTTGCGCCCCGCACGAGGTTGCTGGTCTGCGGGCAGACATGCTCCCCGGTGAAGGGGTCCGAGCTGGCCCGAAGGACCAAGATGACGTTCAGCTTGTCGGTGACCTCGAGCTCCTCGACGCCAGCCAGCGAAAAGGCCGTGCCGTTGAAATATTCCAGCTCCAGGCTGTAAGTCCCAACCTGGTCGACCACTGCCATGAAGCCGCTAGCGTTGCCGAACGCCTTCCCCATCGTCCCGATCGCAGTGAAGTTGTACCACTCCGACCAGGTTGTGCTGTCCGGGGCCATGATAGTCACGAGGTAGTTATCCAGCCCAGCGCCGTAGCTGGTGCCTATTTCCACCTCTATGCTCGTGGTCTTGTTCAGGTTGATGTAACTCGGAACGGCGTCAAAGCGGAGCACGTTCGGGTTGATGACCGAGGCAGATGCAGGCCCTACCAGGAGGAGGCCTGGTAGGGCCAGAATGGACGCCAAGAGGAAGGCCGCGAAGAGCCCCATCTTACTGGCCCGGCCAGTCATCACCGCCACCACCTCTAGGGTCCCTTCCGCCTTGCCATCAGGACGGCCATGACCCCGACGATCAGGGCAACAACCCCAATGCCCAATCCACTGTAGACCAAGGCCAGATCTGTAGTCCCAATGGTACCAGCCGCCCCATCAGCCCCATCAGCCCCATCAGCCCCATCAGCCCCTGCGGGTCCCGCGGGTCCCGCTGGCCCCGCTGGCCCTGCCGGTCCCGCCGGACCTTCGGGTCCAGTCGGGTCGAAGGGCTCCAGGGTTACCAGAATCCAGGAGAAGTTGAGCGTGGCAGGGTCCCGACAGCTCGCGTAGTGTCCCTCAGCGGTCCACCCCGCGCCCGGTCCGATTTCGTCAGCATCCCAGTACGCGATCGAAATCCCCACGGTGTCGCCGGCGGCGAGCTGGATGTCTTCGTTCATGGTGTCGCTGGTCGTGAGGGTCCGGCGCATTTCGAAGATCCAGGTGCCGGTCGCATTTTCCGCCGACATGTTCGTGTGAGACCAGGCGCCGTAGAGCTCGTTCCCGAGCGTGTCGTCAAATCGATTAGTTGTACTGCTGGACCACTCATCGTCGAAGTTCCCCTCGGGGTCGTTGCCTGTGCCCCACGTCGGTCCTCCGGCGGGCTCAAACGGTCCGGAGTCAAGCTCCCAGTGCCAAATGTCAACGTTTCCAAGGCCACCACCCATGTCGGGCGTGGCCGCTGAATCGATCTGCAACAGCACTGCAATCGCTGCTGACTTGTGGTGGTCCGTGGCGTTGTAGTTGAAGTCGTCATTTACAAGCGCCAGGACATAGATGTTGGCATCGTCGTAGGCCACCTTCAGGGTCAGCCCGTCCACCAATCGCTCCGTGGTCGCAAGCGGCCTTATCAGAGTGATTGAGGTGCCTGTGATCCCTGACCAATCGTCTGCAAGTCCATCAACCACGATACCGTGGTACTTCTCGGCGGTCACGTCCACGTCTGCCGCCACTGGAGGGGCAAACGAGAGCATGAGGGCAAGGACGGTCCCGATGGCTAGGAAGCCGACAAAAAGACCCCTGCCCGATGTGCCGCCTCGCCTCGCATCTCCTAATTCCTTTCTATTGGGCATAGTACAACCCTCGGGGCGGGTAACGCGGAGGCACTCTAAAGCGTGTTGTATATATAGTACATAAAGTGAGTATGATAACTATCTAATATATCATAGAATTGCGACCTTATCACCTAGCAAGAGACGTCATAAGCGGACGATCTGTCAGCAAAGAAGGCTCTGTCAGTGCAGCCAGAAAAATAGGAAGCGATACGAACCATGGCCACGGAGTCACACCAGGCGCTGGGAAGCGATGCTCGAGTGGGCATTCTGCACGAACTCAAGCTCGGCGAACGGGGTGTCTCCGACATAGCGAAGGCCGTTGGCTTACACCCCGTCACGATTCGCTATCATCTTGGCATCCTACTCCGGGAGGGTCTCATCGAGCAGGTACCTTCTCGCCGCGAGGGCGTAGTAGGGAGGCCTCCTGCCCTGTTCAAGCTCAGCACTCACGCGGCGGTGGAAGGCTACCCCCCCCGTCGCTATGAGATGCTCTCTGAAATCCTCCTCGGGCTAATATCCAAAGTCCTCGATCGCAAGGACAGGGATGAAGCGCTCCGAGGAGCAGGTCGGAGGACAGGCCAGCAACTGGTTGAGGCGATCCAAGCCCAGGCCAATGTTCCCGTCTGGAATCCTGAGAATTTCGTGGAGTTTTACGTTAAGGGTGCTATGAAAAGGATGGGGATAGACGCCGAGGTCCTTACTGTACAGGAAAACCTGGTACACTACCGCGCATACGGATGCCCCTTCCAAGAGCTTGCCGAGAGGCGTCCCGAGGAGATCTGCGATAACCTTGACATCGGTCTCCACGAAGGCATCACGAGAACCATGGGAGGTGGTGTGACCTTCGAGAGACTGGCGTGCATCGGGCACGGGGATTCCTACTGTGAGTATCGTCTTCAATGGAAGTCGCCCTCGGGGGGAAGTTGAATGAGCGATGATAGAGAACTGAAACAACAACATGATGCAGGGAAAGTCGACGACCTCACTCGACGACGGTTCCTCCGGATCGTATCTGGGGGAGTGGCAGTGGGAGCCCTGGGAGTGCTGTTCTCTGACAAGATTCTCGAGATCGTAGGTGTCTCGACTGAGGACGTACGAGCGTTAGCCTCAGAGGGTCAGCAGTGGGTCATGGTAATTGACCTGGCCAAGTGCGACGGATGTGGTGAATGCACCGTGGGTTGCACGGCTATGCACTTCGTCCCGGAAGGTCAGGAGTGGATCAAGGTCTACAGAGTCGAGGACGAGTATGGCCACAAGTACTTCCTTCCACGACCATGCATGAACTGTCAAAACGCTCCCTGTCTCCATGTTTGCCCAGTGGGGGCGACGTTCAGGACCAACGAAGGTGTTGTCCTCATTGACCACGATAGATGCATCGGCTGTCGCTATTGCATGGCCGCCTGTCCCTACGACGCTCGTTATTTCAACTGGGCGGAACCAGCCCACACACCCGAAGAACTCGCGCACACCTACAGCCCCGCTGAGCCATGGCCTCACCGCGTGGGTACAGTGGAGAAATGCGACTTCTGCGCGCACGACGCCCGGAAGGGAGTGCTACCGGCCTGCGTTCGGGCCTGTACCGCAGAGATGGGGGACGGGGCCATCTACTATGGGGATCTGCGGGAGGATGCGATCTCCAATGGGGTCGAGACCTTGTCCCTGTCGAAAACCCTTCGTGAAAGGGGGGCCTTCCGCTTCAAGGAAGAGCTGGGCACACTTCCGAGAGTCTGGTACCTCCCTGCTCGAGACAGAATCCCGCCAACTCAGGAGCCATGATCATGGGGGTGTCCAGTCCTGGTATGACGGTCCACGAGGGGAAGAGCTTGGAATCCGTCCAAGCTGACCTCGTTCGACCGATACAACAAACCAGTTGGCGTTACAAGGCCTTCATCCTGATCCTCGGGGGTATCGTCGGCTGGGGGCTCTTTGCCTATGCCATGCAGCTGAGCCAAGGCCTTGTTGAGACAAACATGAGGGACCAAGTCCTTTGGGGAATCTACATCTCGAACTTTGTCTTCTTCATCGGGATCAGCCATGTCGGCGCTCTCATGTCCGCGATCCTTCGGCTCTCCAATGCAGCCTGGCGGAAGCCAGTCACTCGAATGGCCGAGGCAATAACCGTGTGTTCACTGGCCGTCGGAGCCGCCATGCCCATCGTCGACCTCGGGCGTCCCGATCGTCTCCTTGAGGTGATCATTCATGGGAGGATCGAATCAGCCATTCTCTGGGATTTCGTATCCATTGCGACCTATCTTACAGGCAGTGTCCTGTTTCTCTACCTCTTCCTAATCCCCGATCTGGGACTCTTGAGAGATCAATCGAAGCGTTTCGGCTTCGGGCGCATCCGCCGATGGTTATACCGGAAGCTCGCCGCGGGTTGGACCGGCACTCAAAGCCAGAAAGTCGCTCTCAACAAGGCGATCTCCATAATGACGGTCCTGATCCTGCCGATCGCCATCTCTGTACACACTGTGGTTTCATGGATCTTCGCGATGACCCTTCGCGTCGGCTGGGACAGTACCATCTTCGGCCCCTACTTCGTTGCGGGGGCCTTGTTTTCGGGGGTCGCCTCCGTCCTCATGGCCATGGCCTTGTTCACTCATTTCTTCCACCTCCAGGACTACATCAAGCCCGTGCACTTCCGCAACCTGGCCTGGATTCTCCTGGCGCTGGATGTCGTGTACATATACTTCACCCTGAACGAGTTCATCGTAGGGGCCTACAAGATGGAGGGTGGTGAGGCGATTCTTCTCCCCATCCTCGGGTCTGGCCAATTTGCCGCCGCGTTTTGGGCCGTCCAATTCCTGGGCCTCATCATTCCGGCCATCCTTATTGCCCACCCGAAGACCCGTACGACGCTAGGCATCGCAATCGCAGCCACACTGGTGAACGTCACCATGTGGCTCAAGCGCTACATCATAGTCGTAGCGACCCTGGTGACCCCCCAGATGCCTGACACTCCCCTGGGAGCCTACTTCCCCTCCTGGGTCGAGTGGTCAATCACGGCGGCGGCCTTTTCAGGGTTCGTGCTCCTCTATGCCGTGTTCTCCAAGGTCTTCCCAATCGTGTCAATATGGGAAGTGACTGAGGAGGAGCCACCCGAAGGCGAACCCCAGGTTGCAGAGAGGGAGGCCCCCGCATGAGGCGGACTGTGGCGATCCCGGTCCTGGCTTCCTTCCTGCTGACGGCTGTCCTGTTAGCTCTAGTCCCAAATGGTCCAGTCCACTTGGCGGATGCCACACACGAGGGTGACATTCTGTGTCCCAGCCGCCCTGATCCGGTGCATGATGGCACTATCACGCCGGACGAGTATGCGGAGAACTTCTTTGATCCCCATACGAAGACGCTGGTCTACTTCAACTGCAAGCAAGACGCCAACCGGACCATGCACCTGGCACTGTTCACACCGCGTTATGAGTGGACGGAGTTCAGGTTTCAGGCCACAAACGAGTGGAACGGGGATTTCAATGTCGTCCGAGTTAGCATGGCGGGGCCCACGGCTGAAGGGCTGGATGGGTTCATCGATGGGAACGCACCTGATTTCGTGGAAGACTTGGCCGTAGGCGGCACGCACGATGTCGCGGGACTCGTGGGAGCTGCAAGCAGTGACCACTACATCTACGAGTTCGAGCTTCCCCTTCTTTCATCGGACTCCTACGACAGCCAGCTCACGGTCAATGGGTCCTTCGCATTCCAACTCGTACTCGGGAGCGGAGAAACCTCTGCGGAATCTGAGCTCCGATTCCTCCAGATTGGGCAACCGCCTGCCAGCGGCCTCTGGACTTCTGTGGAACTCTCACTTCCTGAGGGTAACATCCCTGAAAGCGACGCGGAGATGCTTGTGAGTCTGCGGGACAACAGGTCGCGACCAATGCCCTTCAGACCGGTGTCTGTCTTCGTTGAGACGACATTTGGGTTCCTGGACATAGAGACGGTCCTTACCAACGAACAGGGGGTCGCCTCCGTCCTGTACGCCCCCCGCGAGGCGGGTTCGTATTTGGTCGGGGCAGCCTTCGAGGGGGAATCAGGCTTCCTCGCCAGCGTGTCGTGGCTCAAGCTCGAGCTATCCTCCCATCCTGCAGAACTGACCATCATCCCAAGCGGCGACCTCATGGTTCGGGCAGTCGTCGTGCTCGTAGTCGGAGGTGTCTGGGGCGCGTATGCCTACTCGATTCTAGTGGTTAGACAAGCGCTCCGCTCAAAGGAGGGCAGGTCTGTCGGAACCCAAGGCGACCAGCAGTAGGTTTCAAGATGACGCGAAGATCAGCAACTAGTCGGTCCCGCATTTTCAAAAGGTGGATACCCGCCGCAGCGCTGGGGGCGATTCTGATAATCGGGGTGTGGACGAGCCTTCTATCTGCTGCGGCGCCGGTATCCATCACCATCCCCCTCTCACCGACCTCCGTCACCGATACGGACCTGGAGGGTAATCCGACGACAGGGGCGTGGGCCGACGCTCTCTCGGTAATCATCCCCCTCGAGACCGGGGGACCAGCGCCCTACGGCACCGCTGTCTTATATGCGAAGCACGACGGGTCAAACCTCTATTTCCGAATCGATGGATCGATCGATGTTGCGTGGGTGAGCGCAGTTCAGGAGCACTTTTGGCTTGGCGTGCAGATCTCGCGTGATCGTACTTCCCATCACTTCGGTGATGAGTGGGACGGCACGTTCTTCGGCTTCTGGAACGGCGCGGAATATGCGCCGACTCCAGTGTATCCTCCCAGGGCAGTAGATACCCATGGCTTCGACCGACCGCCTGCACTCGACACCCTGCAAGATGTCTTTGGAACCCTCCGGTACTCCGGCTCCGTCGCCCCCTACAACTTCACCGCTGAGTGGCGTCGCTCCCTTAATAGTCAGGATGGCGACGACATCGTTTACGAGGCTGATGGCGTCACAACATACAACTTCTTCGTCACCACGGATTCTGATGGCGGGGGGAGCCAGGGAGGTAGCATCTCCCATCGGCAGATGACCAACCTGAACTCCTTCCGGCTGGAGGCGACAGGGTCGACCGACCTTCCACCCACCATCGTGCACACACCTCCCTCGGAGATTATTGCGGGTGAGGCAGTCACTCTGAGTTCACGCGTTGTGGACCTCGAAGGCGTGGCTGAAGTCCGGGTGAACTACACTGACGTTCATGGAGTTGGTGCTAACGTAAGCATGACGCTGGAGGGCTCACTGTACGTTTACACCTTGCCAGTGCAGAACGCATCTGGAACGCTTTCCTACTTCCTTTGGGCGACGGACACAGCTGCCAACGACGCGGTGACCGGCTTATTCGAGATTTCGGTCGTGCAGTTGCTGCTGACTCCGTCTATCAGCGAAGTGGTCTCGCAGGGAAGTGGATGCTTGCTCATCAAATGGGATGAATTCCCTGACCCTAGCCTGACCGGGTATCGTCTGTATCGCTGGAACACATCGTTGAGGACAATGGTTCAGATCGCCACGCTGTCGGCGGATGATCGTGACTACCTGGACTGCAATCTGGCGCCGGACACCACGCATACGTACTGGCTCGTAGCCTTTGACGATGAGGGGAATGAGTCTCCGCCTTCAGCTCTTGGAAACGGTCGGACCCTCGGACCATCGGATTCCGACCCCTGGTCACTTGTTGTTGAGGGCTCAATTACTGCCGCCGTCGTCGTGCTAGCCATTTTCGCGGCCGTGGTGGTCATTCGACGCCGGTCAACGTAGAAGCGGGGTCGTTTAGAGCTCTCAGGCCCCACCTGCTTCTATTGCCAGGAGCCAATGTAGCTGCAGCGCTGCAAGACTTCCGAGGACGCATCCGGCCGAGGTGTAACACGCCGCCGGCGACAACTTCCTCGCGCCAGGCATCCTCGTTGCCTCTATTTGTCTGCGGACCGTTGATGAAGTCGAGAGCTTTGGCCCTCCACTCGCTTGACGGGGACAATCACGCTCTTTGGGCAAGATGTGGCGATGGTAGGGTCGTGACATCCACCACCGCACGATGCATGGCAGGCAACCGCCGCTCAGGAACTCCTACACCTCTGAGGCCTCAAAGAGCTCGATGGCCTTCTGTTTCATGAGCTTCAGCCGTTGGTCGATGTCGGACTGCTCCTTTTCGATCTCTTCTTTTAGGGCCAGGAGCTTTGCCTTGCTCTTCGCCTCCTCATCCTTCAGATTCTGGAACGCTTCAGCGACCTCCCGCTCCCGCTCGGAGATTACCTCTTCGCGCGGCTTCAGCTCGGAATCACGTCGTCTCAAATCCTCCTCTGCAGCCTGCAATGCCTTCCAACGCTCCTCAACTTGCTCCCGCATGTCCGTAAGCCTCCGTTCCTCGTCCCCGAGTTCCAGCTCCGTCGCCCTGAGCCTTTCCTGGAGGTCCTCAAGCTCCTCTCCGACTGCCTTCAGTCTCTTCTCCCTGTCTGCCACGCGAGAAGTCTCCATCTGCAGAACTTGAGCTCTCTGGTCGAGGTTCTCCTTGACCACGTTGACTTGCTCCTGGAGACGGTCAACCTCCTCCCGATCCCTTGCCAATGAATCCTCCAGGGACTTCAAGGAGACCTCCCTCTCGTCCAATCTTGCCTGCCTTTCTCTACTTTCCTCCTCGAATGCTTCTTTCGCCTCCTTCAACCTCGTCTGGCCATCTCGGATTCCCCTCTCGTTCTCGACAATCGCCCCTTCTCGACGCTCCAAGGATTCGGACAATTGGAGGACCTCGCCGCCACGCAGCTCGATGGCCGAGGCGATTTGGCGCAGGGCTCTGCCCTTTGCCTGAATATCCTTGACTCTTTGACCGAAGTCCCCCTCAAGCCGCTCAAGGTCTTCTTGAAGGATGGTGATCCCTCCTATCTGGTCCTCAAGAGAACCGTCTAACTGTGGCGTGCTCTCGCTCTCAGCTTCGGAGTCTTGACGCTGGCTCCAGCGTCTCTTCTTCTGGACCATGACAGCTCCCTTCGGGAGGGTCTGCGAATTATGAAGAGCGGCTCACGGCGTCTTAAGGGGTGTGATGCGATTATCGAGGCACATAACGACGCGGCGTACGAGCCCAACGTCCGGACGCTGCCTCGACGACAGCAATGGAGAACAAGATGTTCGATGAGCCTTGGCGCGAGTCTGGTGGCGAAGCAGGATGTGCGCGTAGATGATGCATCCCTGACGTCATGACACTGGGGCCGGCCACTTTCGAGCCACCCCAGCCAAATCAGGATCGGCGACGCTGGGATGCGAGCGTGGATGACATCGCTTTTGGAGGAAGTACAGGACTTGGTTTCCGCCTACCGTTTAAGCAGCCAAGTAGTAACGTACCCGATTCCGCCAATCAGGACGCCCAACGAGGCGACGCCCAGGGCGTAGCCGATGGGCTCAGGGAACGATACGGCAATCTCGTGAACTTGACCTGGATTGAGACCTCCACCGCCCTGCGCTACAGGGACTGCGCCGATGCCTCCGGTATATCCCACGTAGATTAGCATTATGCTCGCCGCCAGGGCTCCGGCGACCATCAAAGTCAGGTGGAGCCATGCGAAGACAGTCCTATAGCCGGTCATAGGTCTCCCTAGTGTCACTTCAATGTGCTGATAGAATAGTGCTGACGTCGCCGTTGCCAGGCAAGCGATGAGCAGTCCCACCATGCCTATCAGGAGCCACACGGAGATGCCCCCCGCAGCGAGGGCTCGAGCAACGGGCGCCCCGGTGAGCTGCAAGACGAGCAGCGCTCCGAAGATCACGAATGCGATCGCTCCCATGACGATCGCACCGAAAATAAAGCGGCTCGCCCATACACTTCCATTGACACTTCCAGTAGCCATGAGACCACTTGAGGCTGTACTGAGTCAGAACATATATACACTTTGTGTATATACGGATATTGTATTCTTGTGTGTGTGTTTTCGCGGCTTGATCGGTGCTACAGCATGGCGAACCCACCATCCACGACAAGGGCAGTTCCCGTCTGAAAGTCGGAGTCATCCGAAGCCAGGTACACAGATTTCAGGGCAACCTCCTCCGCGGAGCCCATGCGCCGCAAGGAGCTCTCCTCCTCTAGCTCCCTGCGCTCCTCTTCGGTGAGGCTGGCCATAGCTGAAGTTTCGATGCTGCCGAGGACTAGGCAGTTTACGTGAACGTTTTTGGGACCTAGGACGCGGGCTAGAGATTTGGTGAGGGAGAGGAGGGCCCCTTTGGCGAGGAGATAGGAGATACCCACCGTGTCCCCCGTCAGTGCAGGTGTGGAGCTGACGAAGATCAGGCGACCCCTCCCCGAGGATTCCAACCACGGCAGGGCTGCCTGGGCGCAATAGACCGATCCCAAGAGGTCGACTTGAAGGGGTCTCATGAGGACTTCGGGAGTCAGCTCATGAAAGGGCGCAAACCACTCATCCCGGACGAAGGGATGACCCGCATAACAGACGAGGATGTCGAGGCCTCCTAGCTTGTCGGCGACTCTTTCAACGAGCTTGAACGCTTGCTCGCGATCCGTGACGTCCGCCCTGACGGTCACGCATTCGCATCTCTTGGACTGAATCCGGGATGCGAGCGACGTAGCCCGTTTCTTCGCGGTACTGTAGTGGATGCCTACTCCTCTTGCTCCCTCTTCCGCGAAAGCAAGAGCCGTAGCCGCGCCAATTCCTCCACTAGCCCCTGTAATCAGAGCAGCCTTCCCTGCTAGCTTCCCGCCCATATGAAGAGGACCGCGCTACCTCGATAAAAGTGGTTCGCCCGAATTCGGATCCCCCAGCGCACTAATGTTAACCTTGGAGGCCATCGAGAACGGCCATAATCTCATCCAATTCTGGGAAGCCGCGGGCAGCATGGCGTATCACACACTCGCGGTCGATGACATAGGTCGTGGGCTCGATATCACCATCCTCCGACACGGCATGGAAGTCCAACGCGCACTCCTTTGCCTCGTCAATCAAGAAAGGAAAGGGTAGGTTGTTCCGATAGGCGTAGATGCTCTGAAACCTCTGGTTGGCAGGGCTAACACCGATGATTTCCGTGTTCAGCTGCTTGATATCCTGGGCGCTGTTGCGGATGGTTCGCAGGTACTCTGTGTTTTCGGGGGAGCTGTCGGCGGGCGGACAGAAGAGGAGCACTAGGTTCTTCTTGCCCAGGTAGTCCTTGGTATCGAGGATCCGGGCGTTGGTAGCGGGAAGGTGGAACTTCGGGGCCTCCTCGCCGACGCGTAGTGGTCTCAGGCTCTTATCCTCCCTTCTGGCTAGGGTGGAGGGTCTCGGGAATCAAAAACCTGTCGGGGTGAGGACTCCTGTTGGGCCCGCGCTCCCCCTTCTTGTTGCTCAAGCTTTTTACCACTCTCCCGCCGTAGGCGATGGGGGCAAGTGTTGTATCTGGGAGCTCACGTGTCCATCGCGGGGGGCGTGTACCTCGCCCCGAAGAGGGGTCAGACCATCGGCTGCGAGACGATTCAGATATTCTCCAGGAACCAGAGGCAGTGGAAGGCTAAGCCCCTCACTGATGAGGACGCGGAGGCCTTCAAGACCGCCGTGAGGGAGGCAGACCTTCACGAGTTGCTCATTCACGACTCCTATCTGATCAACCTCGCCGACCCAGTGGAGGAGAATCTGAAGAAGTCAAGGGACGCCTTCTGCGAGGAGATGGATCGGGCTCAGAGGTTGGGGGTCCCCTACTTGGTCTTCCACCCGGGTGCCCACAAGGGTGAGGGGGAGGGGGCCGGAATAGCGAGAATCGCCGAGAGTCTGGACTACTGCCTTGATACCATAGACGTGCCGGACGTGACTCTGCTCCTGGAGTGCACGGCGGGACAGGGATCGGTCGTAGGATATCGATTCGATCACCTTCGTGACATCCGGGAATCTGTCGCCGACCCTTCGCGGGTGGGGTACTGTTTCGACACGTGTCACCTCTTCGCAGCCGGGTACGACATCAGCACTGAGGAGGGCTACGAGATAGTCATCGCCGGAGCCTCTCAGATCCTGGGCTTGGAGAACGTCAAAGCCTTTCACCTCAACGACTCCAAGAGGGAGCTAGGGAGCCGCGTGGACCGACATGAGGAAATTGGCCAAGGCGAGATTGGTCTGGGAGCCTTCCAGAGGCTGGTGAAGGACTCCCGTCTGGACGGCATCCCAATGGTCCTGGAGATCCCGGGGGATGACGACGACTTCGCCAAGAACCTCAAGCTTCTCAAGAGCCTCAGGAAGTCGTAGTAGCCCTAGGCTGGCGCGGAGCACTGGGTGGCAATCCTGAGGGCCACGCCCATATTGTAGAGGGTCATCACGATCCGTCTTGCCGCTACCCTGGCCGAGAGGTGCCTGAAAATGGGGCCAACGACCGGGAGAAGCTCCAAGGTCCCGTGGAGCGCCTCCCCCGCACTGAAGGTTCGACCGTCAGGAAGGACGAGGTGAACCGATCTTTCGATCTCCTTCCGAGGCCAACCAAGGAGGATGGTTCGGACGCTTCTGGCCTGGGAGGGGACCAATATCATCCCTTGTCTGAAGTCCACCCATCCGAGAACGCGAGGGAAGAGCCCGCAAACTCGACACTCCCCATCGAAGACTGTGGTTGGATTGCTGGTTTCTTTCTACTCGTGACTCTTCCATAAACCCTGGGCGAGTTCCGTCATTTCGGGATCCTCAGTCAGATTCGTATCTCTCGGGCATGGATGAACTTCACCCCCGCTTCCCTGGCAGTCGTCCTATCCCTCTCCCGATCGCCGACGAATACAGCCTCGGACGCCTCCACCTCGAGGAGGGCTATGCATTTCAGGAGGGGCTCTGGATCGGGCTTCATCCTTTCCGAGTCCTCCCGTGCAACGAGGACGTCCACATATTCTGAAAGCTGCGTCCTCTCCAACGCGGCCATACAGCTGGCACGGGAGTTCAGGCTGACCACGCCCACGCCACGGTCCTGGAGGGATGGAAGTACCTCGGCGAGGGGGAGTCGCTCGGCCTTGCGGGCGCCGGCCATCTCTCTCCGGCTCAACACACTCTCTAGGGCCTCCCTCTGCCGATTCTCCGAGGAGCGTAACATCTGCCAGACAGTGAGATTGGAGAGGTCTACGCTAAATCGATCCTTGGCAACTCTGATCATCTCCCTCTCAGTCGCGGTCCAGTCCACCCCAAGGACTAAGAGCGTGCCGTCCAAGTCGAAAACCACCGCGCTGAAGGACCTCAGCCTAGATACTTCCAGCATCCTTCTTCCATCCCATGGTGACCCGCAGGGAGGTGATCTGCAGATCCGGAGTCACTCCTCCGAGGAGATAGGTTTCCGACCCTTGAAGCCCGCATCTATCTCGTGATAGAACCCAATCTTCTCTTCGCCCCGTTGCCAGCAGAGGAAGACCGTTCGACCCTCTCTTATGGCGTAGAAGTCCACCAATCCGAGTTCGTGACTCTTCAGGTGACCGCCCAGGGTGTGGATGCGGACCACAGCGTCGTTGAGAGAGGAGGTGAGTTCCTCGAGCTCGGACCGCAACACGATGTACTTGTCGCGCTCCGGATTCTTCAGATCATTCACCGATTCACCCCAGTAGGTCTCGAAGTCCTCGACGAGGTCGGCCACCTCTCGCCGCCGGGCCTCAAGGCCATCCATCTCCTCGAGAATGATCACGATCTCAGGGAGAACGGCATTGGCGTCCTTAGGTGAGAAGAACTTCACCGGTCCAGGTGTCTCCACGGTTGTACCCCTTACTTGAGGGCTGTCAGGCTGTTGGCAAAGCTCCTGAACTTTTCCTGGAGTATCTCGAGGCTTTTCGTCAGGACCTGGCGCGCCGTGAGGGAGCGATCGGTCTCGAAGTGGAATATGAACTTTGTAGGATCCCCCTTGACCCTAATGCGCCCCTCCGACGCCTCCTCGCAGAGCTTGCAGAGGGTGCACTCCTCGATGCGGGTGACCTTGAAGCCATCCTCGCCAGCCCGGAGGATGTTAACGGGGCAGACGCCAGCTACGTGCTCATCCAGGGCGGGATCCTTCGCATCGAACTCCAGAATCGGGTAGTACTTGTATGACGCGGCCTGAGCGGCCTGCCACTTGGCGTGATCTCGCCCCGTACCCAGGACGGCCGTCGCGTAAGTGAGCATCGCTTGCCCCTCTCCCAGTTTAACGATGGGTATGTTAGGGTCGACGGGGGCATACATGGAGTCCCCTATGGGCTCCAAGTCACCGGAGAAGACCGTTCCAGGTCCCTTCTTGTTGAGGGAGTACATGGTCGTGCAGGTCGTGCAACCCTCCCCGCCGCAGTTTTCACACTCCTCCCTTCTGACGAAGAGTTCCAGGTCCGTCGGAATCGGTATTAGCCCCAGCCTGTGGGCGATGATCTCGTCGAAGAGGGGCGCTACACTCTCATACTCCTTCCCATCCTCTCCTCGAATGGGACCCAAGTGAAACTCGATGTCCTCGATTGCCATCTTCGGCACGTCAGCCATCATCGTCCGGCGCAGGGCATTCACGAAAGTCGGGTCCACATCTGAGATCAGGAGAGAGGCCCTGTCCAATTCCAGTTCACGGATCTCGACTTTCATTACACCCTCCTGCCCCTTCTGCCTCCCTGGGCCTTCGTCCCGTCATGGGGTATGGGGGTCACATCTTCGATGCGACCAATCCGGAGGCCAGCCCGGGCCAGAGCTCTGATGGCAGCTTGCGCGCCGGGTCCTGGTGACGACGACTTGTTGCCGCCTGGCGCCCTAATCCTGACGTGGATGCCTTCGATCCCCTTCTCCTTGGCCGCGTCGGCCACCCTCTCTGCGGCTCTCATGGCAGCGTATGGAGACGCCTCGTCCTTGTCGGCCTTCACCACCATCCCCCCGCTGCACTTGGCGACGGTCTCCGCCCCCGTGACATCGGTCAGCGTGATGATGATGTTGTTGTAGGAGGCGAAGATGTGCGCCACTCCCCACTTCGCCATCTACTCCACTCCCTCAGAGGTCAGCCTTCGAGCCTCCAGTGCTTCGAGGCTCGGCCTCGCCGGATGCGCCTCGTTGGCCAGCCCTGACTTCGGGTGATACTTGATTCCGTCCTCCTCCTCCTTCTTCACGAGGTATCCGGGTATCGTGACCTTCCTGTCCCCGATGGCTACGTGGCCGTGTACGATTAGCTGTCTGGCTTCCTTGACGGTATTTGATAGGCCCCGGAGGTAGCTCACGGTCTGTAGCCTCCTGCCAAGGATGTCCTCGATCTGCAGGGCCAGCAAGTCGTCGAGGGTCGCTCCTTCTCTGGGCAGGAGTCCCAACCGGGCGAGTCGCCCAATCGCCTCGTTGACCTCCTTCTCCGCCTGGACATCGCCGTAGCGGATTCGCGCCTGCAGGCTCCTTGCTCTCTGACGCCACTCTCGGAGGAGGCTCTGAGTCCTCCAGACCTCCCGCTTGTTCTTGAGCCCGAACTTGCGAATGAGCTGGTTCTCCGCCTTGATGCGGTCGGCCTGCCAGGGATGAGAGGGACGAGACCACTTGGCACGTGGGAACTTCGGGTCGCCCATGGAATCACCGCTGTTGGAGCGCCCTGGCCGCCTTCCGGGTGACCCCCACCGAGAGGCCTGTCCTCCCGTTGTTCCGGGTCCTCTGCCCGCGCACCCTCTGCCCGGTCTCGTGGCGGATTCCCTTGTAGGAGCGGATCATCCTCATGCGGTTGACGTCCTCGCGTCTCCTCATATCGACCGCCGCTCCCACGAGCTGGTAGTCCTCCCCCGTCCAGTAGTCCTGCCGGCGATTTAAGGCCCAGGGGGGGACGTGTGAAGGAAGGTCTTCAATGATCGATGCCAGCTCCTCCACCTGCTCATCCGTGAGGTCCCCGATCTTCTGCTCTCTCGGTATCCCGAGAGTGTCGGATAACATCTGGGCCACCCTCAGACCCACGCCCTTTATGCCTGTGAGGGCGTAGACCATGGGCCTATTGCCATCTACATCGGTGTCCGCGAGACGGACTATGTACTTGAAGTCGGTCGAGGCTTGTTCATCTGCCATGGAAATGCCTGGCGAACTGTTCCAAACGGTCCGGCGTATTTAAGTTTGCGGCGGCGCTGGCCGGAAACGAAGCCTTATACCCTCGCTGATTCTAATGCGCCTGAATGCGAGGTTACCTCCAGCTCATCAGGCCTCTCAACTGCATCATGTCCGCCGTCGGTTGCCTCCTGGGCAGCTTTGTGGCTATCGGGCCACCCACGACTGACCAGGCCCTGGTGGCGCTCCAGGCGGCTATCGTCGCCTTCCTTTTCACCGGGGCGGGCAACTCTCTCAACGACTACTACGACAGAGAGGTGGACCGGATCAACCATCCTGAGAGGCCCATACCGGCCGGCCAAGTCCAGGCCAAGGGTGCCCTGGTCACGGCCCTCCTCCTCTTCGCTCCAACAATCCCCTGGAGCTTCCTGCTTAGACCGGAACTCCTGGTGGTGGTCATCGTCAACCTCGCCTTGATGGCATCCTATGAACTTGTCTTCAAGAGGGGGGGCTTCAGGGGAAACCTCCTGATTAGCTGGCTGGTGGCATCCCTCTTCATATTCGGAGGCCTGGCCGTCTACGACTCTATCGCATCCCTCCAGAGGGTAGTGTGGCTCTCCGCTCTCGCCTTCCTGTCCACCCTCGGGAGGGAGGTGGTGAAGGACCTGGAGGATGTGAGGGGCGACGTGGACCGCCGAACTCTGCCGCGGACCATCGGAGAGAGGGGGGCTGCCATGGTGTCGGGGAGCGCGTTTCTCGTGGCCGTGGCCCTCAGTATCGTGCCCTGGGTTCTCGGAGTGCTGGGTAGCTACTACCTGTACGTGGTCCTAGTGGCCGACGCAATGTTTATCTACGCCGCCCTGAATGCTTTCAGAAACCCAGCCACTTCTCAGAGGACGGCGAAGTACGCTATGCTCGTCGCCCTGGTGGCCTTTCTGGTAGGGGGCTTCCCTTGAAAGTCCTGACCAAGATCAGGAGGAAGTTGAAGGAGGGCAAGCTCCACATGACTCTCCTCGATCCCGACAAGGGCGGTTCCGAGGAGCTAGCGGACCTCGCAGCGGCGGCCGCATCCCTGGGCACCGACGCTATCATGGTCGGTGGTTCGACGGGGGTCGGCCAGGACCTTCTTGACGGTTGTGTCCAGGGTATCAAGGCGAGGATCGACCTCCCCGTCATCCTCTTCCCGGCCAACGCCGCCGGCATTAGCCGATACGCGGACGCTATCTACTTCATGAGCCTCCTCAACTCAGCGGATGTCCGACACGTCGTCAGGGAGCAGCAGAGAGCCTCCCGAGCCATCAAGGAGATAGGACTCGAGACCATCTCCATGGGCTACGTGGTCGTCGACCCGGGCATGAAAGTAGGTAGGGTGGGAAGGGCGGACCTGATACCGCGAGACGAGCCGGAAGAGGCTGTCAGGTACGCCCTCACGGCCCAGTTCTTCGGGATGGACCTCTTCTACCTCGAAGCGGGATCTGGCGCCCCCAGCCCAGTCCCCGGGGATACCATCCGGGCAGTCAAGAAGGAGTGTAGCCTTCCCCTCTTGGTAGGAGGAGGTATCCGAAGGCCGGAGGCGGCCCGGGAGGTGGCGGAGGCGGGGGCCGACATTGTCGTCACCGGGACTGTGATTGAGCGAGAGAACGGCAGGGAAGCCCTTAAGGCGGTCATCGACGCCGTCAAGGGCTGGTAGGTTTCACGAATGGCTCCGAGGACCGCTCAGGAAGCTCAGCAAGAGGCCACTTCCGCCATGATGAGCCAGCTCTTCAGGGCCCCGCGCCCAGGTTACATCCTCGTCTTCATCGCTGCAGGGTCCCTCCTCGTCGGCCTCCTTGCCAACAGGCTCGTGCCGGACCTGCGAGCGGTGGTGCTGGGCCTCGCCTGTTTTGCCCTCCCGGTCGCATCTTCTGCCCTCATCACCAGGCCCCTGGCCGAGGTCCTGGGTGGGAAGATGTACCTGCGCCGGTCAGTCTTGCTTGGTCTGCTGGGTCTGGCCATGGTCTTTCTGGCAGCCCTGGCTTCGGCCTTCTTCAACGAGTCCCTGGTAGTGCGCTTCTTGATGGTGGGGTGGGCCTCCACTCTCTGGCTCCGGCAAGCGGCCATACTGGCGACCTCCCACAGCAGCCCTCTCCGCTCGTTCCCTGCCGTGATAAACCAGCCCGTCCTAGGCATGGTGGCCCTGATTCCCTTCTTCCCCACATCCTTGCTGGACTGGCTCGTGGCGCTGGTATCCTCGGCCGCCTTCTACGGGGCCGGACTCCTCTTCACAGTGGTGGCCATTCGTCCGCTGGAGCGGGCTTCCGGCGTTGACGGCCTGAGCATGCTTCGATACTCCCTCGACCATATGACCGAGAGAGGGAGGGAAGGCAGGGAGGAAATGGAGGCCTTCTTCGAGTCCTTCGCAGATGCAGTTACGGTCCCCGTCGGCGTCCTGTCGCTCAGGCTTGAGGGAGGGGCCAGTGCCTTGGTGGTCGTGCCCAGCCTGCACCCCGGTCCCTATGGTCAGCTGGGGGGCAGCGATCTTCCCTCCAAGGTGGCCGCCGACCTAGAGGACCTGGGCACCCGGGTCATCGTCCCGAAGGGGCCGTCGACCCATGATCAGAACCCTGCCACTTCGGCGGAGTGTATGCGCGTCTCTTCATGGGTTAGAGAGGTCCTTGACAATCTGGAGTACACGGGATCGGCCTCGGAGTTCGTAAGGGTATCTGAGGGGAACGCCACAGTCTGCTGCCAGATCTTCGACGGAAAGGCTCTCCTGCTGGCCACCCTGGCGCCGAATCCATCGGACGACATCGATTTCGCCACAGGGTTTGCTGCCACGAGGACTGCGATGGAGTCAGGCGCGGATGATGCCATCTTTGTTGACGCCCACAACAGCCTGCAGCAGGGCAGCGGAGCGGTCTACTTCGGCTCCAAGGAGTGCTTCTCCATCCTGGGGGCCACTCGGAGGGCGGTGAGTGAGGCCTTGGGGAGCGTAAGGGAGGGCTTCAAGGCCGGAATTGGATCCAACACGGAGCTGGTCGACCCCGAGAGGGGACTGGGGCCCAGAGGGATTCAGGCTGTTGTAGTGGAGGTCGGCGGGCAGAGGTCGGCCTATCTCCTCTTCGACGGCAACAACATGGTTCCTGGATTGCGGGAGAAGCTCCTGGAAGGGATAGAGGATCTAGTGAGCGAGGCCGAGGTCTTGACGTCGGACAACCATGTGGTCAACAACACTCTTCCTGGCTACAATCCTGTGGGGTGGCGGATGGGCCAGGACGCCCTGATACACGCTTGTCGCGCGGCGGTGGAGGAGGCCACCAAGAATCTTAAAGGGGGTACCGCCGGGATCACCACAGGCGTCCTTGAAGGAGTTAAGGTCTGGGGCCATCAGACGGCCGTACGCCTCACCACGGCCATCTCCTCAAGCATCTCCACCATGAGGCTCAATGCAGCTGTCAGCTTCCTCTTGGCGTCAGCAATATCTATCCTCACCCTGGCCCTCGTCCCCTAGATTTGGTTGAGGAAGCTCTCGTGGATTTCAGTCCCACCGGAGAGCTCCGGGTGGAAGGCGAGGGCCAACAGATGCCCCTGCTGAGCCATGACAACGGTGCCTTCCAGGCGAGCGAGGGGACGACATCTTCCCCAGACCTTTCGGATGGCTGGGGCCCTGATGAAGACGCCCTTGACCGAGCCAATGCCGTCGACGGTCAATTCGGCTTCGAAGGACTCCCGCTGCCTCCCGAAGGCGTTTCTGTCTACGGCCATGTCCATCAGCCCGAGGAGTCGAGTCTCTGTGCCCGCGACTTGCGCATCCCCTTCCTTTGCCAGCAGGATGCAACCGGCACATGTTCCCATGATGGGCATACCCGCTTCAGCGCGCTCCAATATACGGTCGAAGAGGCCGAACTTCACGAGGAGCTTGGAGATGGTGGTGCTCTCTCCCCCAGGGACGATGAGGGACGAGACGGCTTCTAGGTCCTTGACGGTGCGAACGGGCAGGGCGCGGCCGGAGATGGCCATGCTCCTCATCGCCCTGTCGATGATATCCAGGTGTTCGCTCACGTCCCCCTGGACAGCGGTCACGCCGACCTTCACGGTCTCTCATCTCAAAGGGGCTGTATAAGTTTGTGGCGCCTAGGGTGAATGCTTGCGCCGCAGCGCCTGAACAAGTATGGTCTCCATCAGTTCCGAGGGATCCTTCCCGAAGACCTTCCACGCGACGCTATTCAAGAGAAGGGGCTGTCCGTGGGTGGGCTGGAGGTGCGGACGTCGGACAATGTCCCAGACCTCCTCAACGGGAAGGACAGCTTCGCCGTGGGGGGACTTCTCCAAACCGTCGGGCCTGCTGGGGTCCAGGGCCACGACCGAGAAGGCACTGCGGGTGTAGAGGGGCCTTACGCTGCTGTTGCTCAGTATGGAGATGAGCACTCTGTCCTGGTCGGGGACGAGGTTGGTGTTCTGGTCCAGTGCTTCGGAGTTGATCCCCACCTCCCCCTTGCGGAGGTCGAGGGACCGCCCGCCGAAGGGTGTGACGTACCAGTGTCGTAACGTCTCGACGGGGAACGGCTTCTCCTGAGGGGGGTACGCTCGGTCGCCCAGCAATCCAGCCCACCTGTGGCATTTGCGTCGACTCAGGTCCTATTTCAAGGTTGGGAGGCCATTCTCCGCCGTGAGAAGACTTCTCACGGTTTTGTGGGTCGCTGGTGGGTCACCCCTCTTCGTCGTACACGAGCTTGGGACCCGCCAGTTGGCTCCCGCCTCCCCCCTCCATGACCACAGGGACACTCGAAGACCCGCGTTGAATAGGTCGATGCCAGCGGCAATCGCTTGACTGGGCCGAGGGTGTTTGCCCTCTTGGTCAGACAACCATCCCCGATGGCCGCCGTCCCTTTTCTGGGTACACCCCAAGGATTCAGCCCTCGACCTATGAGAGTTCGGCCCTCGCCAGGTTGGCACCCTCTACCATGTTGGTGAGCTTCTCGAAGGCGACCGCCCAGGTCCTCGTTCTCAGTCCGCAGTCGGGGTTCACGAATATCCTCGATGGCTCCCCCAGGATCTCTGAAGCCCTGACAATTCGGTCCTTCACTAGCTCTGGAGCCTCGATATCGTCCACGTGGACATCTACGACACCAAGCCCCACCTCGCGATCATCATTGTACTCCCGGAACAGGGCTAGGTGATCATAGCCGTCGCCCACCTCCGTGTCCCTGTTGGCGAATTCCCACAGGAACTGTCTACACCGCTTCATCTCGAGGACTTGGGGATAGAGCAGGCGATAGTCACTGAAGCAGATGTGGACAGTGAACTTGCAGTCGACGCCCTCCGTGGCGGCGTTGAATCCCTCGACGAAAATCTCCACCTCTTCGGGGTGGGTCGTAACTGCTGGCTCATCCAGCTGCACGACCCTAGCACCCGCCTCCACCAAGGCCCTGATATTGGGGCGAACGACCTCCTCGGCGAGATCCAACACCAGATCGCGCTTCGCCGCCAGCTTCCGTTCCCTGAGGTTTGAGATACCGGCTCGCCGCTGCTGATAGTACTCGTTGAAGGACCAGTCCGCCAGGGTGTAGGGTCCCGTGAGCGGTACCTTCACTTTCGCTGTGGCTCGCTCCTTCACGAAGGCGAACTCTTCTAGGTGGTAGGGCTCCTTGAACCTGACCCTGTCGACGCAGGCGGCCTTACGGTAGTACTTGTTGTCGAAGGAGCGCACATGGCCGAGGAAGTCAAAGCCTCCCATGCGCCTGATGGGGTACTCATACATCTCCACCCTCCGCTGCTCCCCGTCGTAGACGTAGTCGAGCCCGACACCTTCGAGGAGTCGCAACACGTAGAGGCAGGCCCAATCCCTCAGCTCGGCCTTCCTGCTCTTAAGGTTGCCCTCCCGCAGCAGGCCTATGAGGTCCTCCCTTCCATCGATCCCCAGACGCTCGCCCCACGAGGCCGCGTGCTCCAACTGTTTCTCCGTTGCGGTCCCGCGCTTCGGTGCGGCCACGAGCCAGGCAGGCTTAGAGAAGCTTCCTATCTCCTGACTCGGGAACAGCTTCTCCATCAGGCAGCCTCCTCCAGCTTCTGGCGTGCCATCCCCAAGGCCCTGATCTTCTGCTCGGCCACAACGCTCGGAAGAAAGGCGAGGTCGGCGTTGGGACAGAGAATCAGATCCTTGGGCTCCATGCTATCGCGATACCTAGAAGCCATGTCGATGATCTCCTCAGGAGTTTCCATAAGGGAATTGCGTGAGTCCAAACACCCGCACGCGAGGGACTTGTCGAAGTCCACGTCCGCAAGGACCTTCAAATCCTCCTCGTACATGTCGATCCCGATGACGTCTACGGGGAGCTCGAGCACCTGCGATCCCAGGGGGCCGACAGGAGCGAAGTAGAGGTGCACCGACAGTTCACCATCTACGGACGATCTGATGGCTGCGTACGCATCCCTGAGGGCCTCCCAGAGGTCCGCCGTCGGCGGCTCAACGACCAGGGAGGGTTCACTGAACTGGAAGTGGTCGCAGCCTTGGGCGGCCAGCTGAGCGCAGAGATCCGACAACCCAGATGAAATGTCCAGGATCGCCTCCGCAGGAGCGTGGTAGTGCTGGTTGTCCGAAAGACTGGCAAAGGTGTAGGGCCCCGGAAGGACCGCCTTCAACCGTGTTCCCTTGGGGGAGGGGCCCAACCTGAAGTACCGTCCGTCCAAGGGATGAGGGACGATTTCGGAGTCGATTACCGGCTGCCTGTAGAAGGTGTTGTTGTCGAACCATCTCGTCAGGGCCCCGGGAGAGAGACCCTCCCAGGCCTCTACGAAGGGACGCAACAGGTCCTGCCAGTTTAGGAGGCCGTCGCTCAGATAGTGAAAGCCTGCCTCTAGTTGGAGTCTGACGAGCGCATCAAGATCCTCGCTAAGCGCCTCTTCGACCTGTGCCTCGGACACTCGGCCTCTATCGAAGCCCCGTGTGGCCGCAATCAACTTCTCGGACCTTGGGGAGATGCCGGTTATGTAGGCTTCTACCATGCGGGAAACCTCGTGCGGTGAGGGAGTCCCATCTCTCTCTTATTTCCTTCGTCCCTGTTCTCGGGGAGGGTTAATAGGTGGGGCGGGAGTGAAGGGAGCATGGAGATTGAGAACGAGCTTCTGTATGCCTATGCGGAGGATCTCCTCCAGCCCCGTGACAAGGTCCTGTCGGACATGGAGGCCTTCGCTGCGCGAGAGGGCGTGCCTATCGTCGGCCCCCGTGTGGGGACCCTGCTCACCATTCTCGCCTCTTCCCGCAAGAAGGCGCTGGAGCTTGGAACGGCCATCGGCTACTCAGCAACTTGGATAGCCCGTGGGATGGCAGCGGACGGGAAGCTCATCACTGTTGAGGCCCGAGAGGGCATGGCGAACATCGCCAGAGAGAACTTGGAGAGGTCGGGCCTCCGCGGAAGGGTCGAGGTCGTAGTGGGAGAGGCGTTGGATGTGCTGCCGGACCTGGGCAGGGACTTTGACTTCATTTTCAACGACATTGACAAAGGGGGCTATCCAGCGAGCCTTCCCCTCTGCAAGGCCGCCCTCAAGGCGGGAGGGATGCTGGTTACTGACAATGTGCTCTGGAAGGGGCGGGTGGCCCTTTACGACGATGAGGCCCCCTCGACGAAGGCCATTCGAGAGTACAACAATGGCTTGGCGGCGGACCCGGACATGATCACCGTAATCCTGCCAATCCGGGATGGCGTCTCGATAAGCGTTAAGAGGTCGTAGTCGATAGGCCGCTCCGCTACCGGGAGGGAGATTGCACGTGGCAGAGGAGTACGGAATCTACATAGACGGGGAGTGGGTGGACTCGTCTAGCGACGAGAGATTCGACGTCACCAATCCCGCCAACGGCGAGGTCCTAGCCCGCTTTCCTCAGGGAACTCGGGAGGACGTGCAGCGCGCCATCGAGGTCGCCAAGAAGACCTTCGACAAGTGGAGGCGGACCCCCCCCGCGAGGCGGGGTGAGGTCATACTGAGAGCTGGTCAGATCCTCAGGGAGAGAAAGGAGGACCTGGGCAAGCTCCTCGCGCGGGAGAACGGGAAAGTGCTCTCTGAGGCGCGAGGAGAGGTCCAGGAGGCCATAGACTTCTTCGAGTACATCGCAGGTGAGGGACGCCGGCTCCTGGGCGAGACGGTGGCGACGGAACTCCCAGACAAGTTCGCCATGACTGTCCGTGTACCCATCGGCGTCGCGGGCCTGATAACCCCATGGAACTTCCCCATCGCCATCCCGTCCTGGAAGATTGGTGCCGCCCTGGTGAGCGGATGCACCGCCGTATTCAAGCCGGCCACAGGGACACCGATTCTCGGTGCCCAGCTCGTCTCCGTTCTCGCGGAGGCCGGCCTTCCGCCAGGTGTGCTCAACATGGTAACGGGCGCGGGATCGGTCGTCGGTGACGAGATCATCAACAGCCCCGTGGTCAGGGTCATCTCCTTCACGGGCGGCGTGGATACGGGCAAGACGGTCTACAGATGTGGTGCCCAGAGGCTCGCCAATGTGGGCCTGGAGCTGGGGGGAAAGAATCCCACCATCCTTATGGACGATGCGGATCAGGACCTGGCCATGGAGGGGGTCCTATTCGCTGCCTTCGGCACGGCGGGCCAGAGGTGTACCGCCTGCAGCCGCCTTATCATCCACAAGAAGATCTATGACGAGTTTCTTGACGACCTCATCGAGGAGACGGAGGCCCTCAAGGTCGGAGACCCCCTGGACCCCTCGGTCGACGTCGGACCAGTCAAGGGGAAGGATCAGGAGGAGAAGATCCTCCAGTACATCCACATTGGCAAGGAGGAGGGAGCGAGGCTACGTTGCGGCGGGGAGAAGCTCACCGGTGGAGGATACGACCTTGGCACATTCATCAAGCCGACGATCTTCGAGGGGAAACCCGAGATGAGGATTGCGAAAGAGGAGATCTTCGGGCCGGTGCTTACGGTCTTGGAGGCGAGAAACTACAACGAGGCTGTGGAGATCGCCAACGATGTGGAGTATGGCCTCTCCTCTTCGATCTACACACAGGACGTCAACCTGGCCTTCCGGGCCGTCCAGGACATCGAGGCGGGGATCACGTACATCAACGCTCCCACAATAGGCGCAGAGGTCCAGCTGCCCTTCGGCGGCGTGAAGAGCACTGGGACCGGGGCGAGGGAGGCTGGCACCACCGCCATTGAGGAGTTTACGGAGATCAAGTCGGTCTATGTGGACTACAGCGGCCGACTCCAGAAGGCTCAGATCGATCAATAGAGCAGGCCCAGGAGTGTAACTCATCTCAGTGACAAGAATCATTATATAACAGCGTTATGCATTATTACTATTGGAGCGATCACCCTAGCGCGGATTAATGGGGGTGTGGGGCTAATGGCCACACAAGAGTTGAAGCAAGAGCTCATCGAGAAGGCAGAGAAGAGATGCCCAGAGTGCGATAGCCGCGACCTCGTCAAGGACGACTATCGCGCGGAACTCGTCTGCAATACCTGCGGGCTGGTCATAGAGGAGGACCTGATAGACCAGGGCCCCGACTGGCGTGACTTCAACGTCTACGAGCGTTACGGTAGCAGCCGGGTGGGGAGTCCAGCCAACCCGATGATCCCCGATAAGGGTCTATCTACAGAGATTCCGATGGCCACCAGGGATGCCCACGGGAAGAGCCTCCCCACAGAGGCCAGGGTGAAGTTCTACAGGATGAGGATGCTCCACAACCAGGTCAGGCAGTCGAAGAAGGGCGAGAGGAGCCTCGGTGAAGGGCTTCGACAGGTGGACCGTTTCGCCTCCCTGATGAGGTTGCCTCCTTCCATTCGTGAGGAGGCTGCCGTGGTCTACAGGAAGGCGGCCCAGCAGGGCGTAGTACGCGGTAGGAGCATTGCGATTATCGCCGCAGCCTCCCTCTATGTGGCCTGTCGGCTTCACGGATACCCCAGAACCCTCCGGGAGATTGTGGAGATTCTCAAACTGGACAGGAAGAAGCTGTCAAGGACCTACACCATCCTCAACCGAGAGCTGAAGCTCCGGATCCCAACAACCAGCCCCATGGACTACCTTCCGAGGATATCGGAGGCCCTTGAGCTGAGACCCAAGACCAGGTCCATGGCTTCGAAGATCATTAGGGATCTCAGCGAGGACCCGGCTTTTGCGTCGATGCTTCCCACCGGAACAGTTGCTGGCGCCGTCTACATCGCCTCAATCCTGTGCGACGACCGCAGGTCCCAGGACGAGATCTCCAAGGCCTCTGGGGTGTCTGAGGTGACCCTTCGGAACAGGGCACGCCAGATCGCGGATGCCCAGGGCATCGACCCCTTCCCGCCCGAGGGCAAGTCCCTGGTGGGCTGGAAGAGCGAGCGGCCCCGCGGCAATGCCCAGCCCTCATGACTTGACACTTAGGACGAGCCTGCACCGGTTGCTGCTCTCACCATAGCACTCCCTCTCTAGGATCTCTACTGGACCAAGCCTCTCCCTCAGGATGGAGGAGAGCACCTCGGTTACGAAGCTGCAGATTGTCTGCCCCATGCTGAGCATGTTGCCACAGCCGACGTAGTTCTCAACCTCGAGGGTCAAGGGCTTCTCCAAGACAACGTTCAGCCTGCCGAGTCCGTTTGCCTTCCAGAAGTCGACGACCTCCTGAAGCAGGGCGGGGAGGGAGCGAGACTTGAAGCCCCGGGCGAGCTCCATGCCAATCTGCCGCCCCATAGCCTCGAATGCGGGACGGCCCCGGTGCTCGACGAGCTGCAGATACTGCCGAGCGATCTCCAGAGCCGGCTCCGTCACGTCGATGGTTCCGGGCTCTGTACCCGTGGTCCAGATCTTCTCTGCCATGGTCCCCATGGCCCGGGCGATACCTCGGTCGTTGGTCCAGATAGCGATGTCGTCGCCCTGGTGGAAGTTATCGTCGTCCGGGATGGGGTGGTTGAACAGGATCTGCTCCTGGTCGAAGACGTAGAAGTAGATGGGGAGGTGGACGTCGATGGCCCTTATCTTGGCGAACTTGGCTATGAGGTCGACGTGCTCCTTGTTGGAGGCGGTCACGGGGAAGGCGTAGCGGACCGTGAGCCCCTGCTTCACCTTCTCCTCCAAGGTGTAGATGGCGGACTTCACGATCCTCGATGGGCTGCTGACCGTCCCGATACCGATGATGTCCCGCTGCGAAGCCTCGTACATCCTCATGAGGCGCTCGCGCACGTTACGACGACCGTAGATGGCCTCGAAGCGGCCCCCTTCTTCTACGGCCATCTCGCCGCGGATGTTGAACTCCTTGGAGAGGTCTTCGATGCCCTCTTCCACGCGTTGGGCGCTCTCCCGCAGCTCTTTGGCTTGATGCTCCAAGTAGTTCTTGAGGGGGACGGGTCGATACCGCAGGGGCGTCTCCGGGATGATCTCCACGAGGCCCTTCTCGTGGAGTTGCTTCATGGTTCCGTAGACCCTCGTCCTGGGGACGCGGGAGACCGAGGGGATCTGACTCGCTGTGGAGGCCCCCAGCTCCAGGAGGGCGAGGTACGCCCTGGCTTGGTACTCGGTCAACCCCAGGTCCATGATCTTCTTCAGGCGCTCCGCGTTGACCGTCATCCGCGAAGGAAGAAGAGGGCTCGCTCCGATATATTGGTTCGCCGTCCCCGCGACTGGAGGCGCTGCTCAGTCCTTCTATATGACCCTTGCCTAGAGACTATTAGGACGCAATCAGCTGAGAAGGTTTAAGAAGCAAAAGAAAGGTGGGCCACCGATGCAGGACATGAAGGGTTCCCAGGTCAACGTTGCGGGAATCCGGTCCGATGACTTCTTGAACTGGATGTCGGAGAACGTAGACGAGCGGATCCATAGGGCCAAGGAGAGGACCGGTCTTGCGACGCTTCTGGACCGCTTCCTCAACTGGGCCAAGAGGAACTCGCCGTGGCCCCTCCACTGGGGCATCATGTGCTGCGCCATCGAGATGGCGGCCACCTCGGACCCGCGCTACGATGCTGAGCGTTTCGGCATCATCTACCGCTCGACGCCGCGCCAGTGCGACATCCTCCTCCTCAATGGGCCCATCAGCCTGAAGCTGCGGCCCAGCGTCCTGCGGCTCTACGAGCAGATGCCGGACCCCAAGTGGGTCATCGCCATGGGCGAGTGCACCATCTGCGGCGGGCCCTACTATGACTCCTACAGCGTCATCAAGGGGTCCTACACCATCGTTCCCACGGACGTATTCATCCCGGGATGCCCGGTGCGCCCTGAGGCCCTCCTAGACGGATTTCTGAAGCTCCGGAAGAAGGTCGAGGCGGAGAAGCGGGGCTGGGTCGAGACCCGGACGGGCAGGCGCGTCAGTTCCCGGGAGGGCCAGATGAGGCGCTGGGAAGAGGGAGAGATGACCTACGAAGTCCCCCAAGTCAAGTCCCCCAAGGTCAAGGGCTAGGGACGTCTCCATCACGAGGCTCATCCTCAAGCCCATGATGGTGACGCTCAAGCAGTTCCTCAAGTCCACCTTCTCCAGGCCCAATACCGTGCTGTACCCATACGAGCGTCCCGTGTTCCCCGAGAACGTGAGGAACCAGCACGAGATCGACTGGGAGAAGTGCATCGGTTGCGAAATCTGCCGGAAGGTGTGCCCCAACGAGTGCATCTACTTCGAATTCGCGGAGGTGGAGGGGGAGTACGATGGACCCCTTCGGTGTCAGGTGGACGAGATCAAGCGCCAGGTCCGCCGGCCCGCCGTGGACGTGGGCCACTGCCTCTTCTGCGGGGACTGTGAGGAGTTCTGCCCCACGGACGCCTACGCCTTCGTGGACACCATCGAGCTGGCGGACTATGCGCGGGAGGATCTCTACTACCACGCGGAGGAGCTGCAGAAGGAGCCCGGAACCAGCGACAAGCAGATGGTCCTCTTCAACCGCATGGGGGAGACCCCGATTCTTCAGGCGGACATCTGCATCGGGTGTCTACGGTGCGAGCGTGAGTGCCCCACGAAGTGCATCGAGATGGTGCCAGGGCCCAACATGCGGAAGGATAAGCCCATCCCTATACCCGATGTGGACTACTCCCGCTGCATCGGCTGTGCCCAGTGTGTCGACGTCTGCCCCGTGAATTGCCTCCACATGGAGGAGATCGAGGTGGACGATGCGATGTTCTACCACGTCAATCCCCTGAAGGAAGTCCCGCTGGTGAGCACCGTCCTGCCTGAGCAGTGAGGAGTCGCGGACTCGCCGGTAGGAAGGGAGAGTTTTCGACCATGGCTATGGACGTAGATGCCATCAAGTGCCATCGCGCTATCCAGCACCGAAACAATAAAAGGGTGCAGGCAATCTAATCTCCCGAGGTACAGACATGCCTTCTGAAGAAGAGGTTATGGGCGTCCTAAAGAAGTGTTACGACCCAGAGATCCCCATCAACATCGTGGACCTCGGACTGGTCTACGACATCGACATCCAGGGAGACAAGGTCCACGTCAAGATGACGCTGACCGCCCCTGGCTGTCCGATGCATACTATGATTTCCGAGGATGTCACCCGGAAGCTCCTGAGCCTCGAGGGCATCAACGACGCGAACGTTGAGGTCGTCTGGGAGCCCCCGTGGACCCCTGACAAGATGTCCGAAACTGCCAAGCGGATGCTCGGCTGGGGCATCTGAGGCATCCCGGCAATACTGCTTTCCCCCCGGCTGAGCGACTCCACAAGGTCTATCTACTACTCCCCTTTTAGCAGCCCGAACCTAGCGGTCTTTCAGCGGAGGTCTCGCGACGGCCAGGATCACGGATTGGGAGGACGACATCTTCGCCTGCCTCTCGTGCGGCTACTGTGCCCCTGTGTGTCCCCCTTATCAGGAGATGGGCTGGGAGTCCATCACGCCCAGGGCCAAGATGTACTACCTGAAGCAGTTCTACCTTCGGGGCCTGGGGGATCGGCTGGTCAGGCGCAAGGTTCGCATCAATGAGGAGTTCGCGGAGGCCGTCTACAAATGTACCTCCTGCGGCCACTGCGAGACCGTCTGTCCGGTGGACATCCCGTTCCAGAAGCGTTGGGACGAGATCAAGCAGTGGCTCATTGATCGCGAGGTGGTGGACCAACCGGAGTATCGCGAGGTCTATGAGAACGTGCTCAACCACCTCAACATCTACGGAGAGCCGCACGAGCAAAGGGATGCATGGCTCCCGGAGGAGGCCCGCATCTCCAAACGCCCCGAGGTCCTTTACTGGGTTGGCTGCGCCCAGAGCTACCGACAACGGAAGGTGGCTCGCGACGTCATCAAGATCCTCAACGCCGCCGGGGTCAGGTATACCATCCTGGGCAAGGACGAGTGGTGCTCCGGCGCCCCTCTCATGAGGATGGGCTACACCAGGGTCGTTAGGGCGCGCCTGGCGCCTCACAATGTGCAGGCCGTAGCGGCCACGGGAGTCAAGACGCTAATAACCGCTTGCGCCGAGTGCTTCCGGGCCTTCTGGCGCGACTACCGGGAGATGATCGGCAACCCGCCCTTCTCCGTCTACCATATCTCGCAGTACGTAGACAAGCTCGTCAAAGAGAAGCGACTGAAGCTCTCGAAGCCGCTGCCCAAGACTGTGACCCTCCACGACGCCTGCCACCTCGGTAGGGGATGTGGGGCCTACGAATCCCCGAGGAAGGCCCTGAGGCTCGTTCCTCAGGCCAAGGCGGTGGAGATGCGCAGGAATCGGGAGGAGACCCTTTGCAGCGGCGCCAGCGGGGGCTTCAACCTGGTGTGGGATCGGGAGGCATCCAACATCGCCAGGCGAAGGCTGGAGGAGGCAATGAGGAGCGGGGCCGAGGTGCTGGCGACGACTTGTCCCCATGCCATCGAGCACATGAGCGACGTCGCCCGAAGGGCCAACGTGCCCGTAGAGACCAAGGACCTGGTGGAGCTCATTGCTGAGGCCATCGAGGCCGAAGAAGTCGTTGAGCCGGTGCTTGAGGCTCAGAGCCAGCGGTAGAGGATCTTGAAGAAGCCCTGCTTGTCCGGGCTGCCCTTGAAGTCGAACCACTGGACCACTGCGTCCCTCAGTTCCTCCAGGGTCTGAAAGCCCGTCAGGAGGGCGTCGTACACGGTGAGATCCTCCACCTTCTGGGCCTCCACCAAGATTACCTGGGCCTCCCCTAGGACCTCGTTTCCGTAGACGATGTTGAAGATGTTTCCCGGGAACCATGCGTCCCGCTCCATCTCTTCCTTGGATCGGTAGGCGTAGTAGAGCAGCTTGTCCCTCAACCTCTCTTCATTGATGGGCGCTCGAAAGGTGTAGTCCCTCTTCGGCTTCCCGGGCGTGACCATCGGTTCCCTCACCTGAACGTCTGGAGGCAAGAGAGTTTGGCGTATAAACGTTCTCGGTCTCTGCTGAAGCGACCGTGACCGGGGCTGCGGCTTCATCAGCGTGGCCTAAAGGTGTTAGCCACCGCCCTCCTCACCATTCCTCGCCCTGCGGGCTCGACCGGACCGTCGAAGGGACCAGCGCCCCCTCTTGGCGGGTTGCCCCTCCTCAGAGGCTCGCTCCTCCTTAATGTCGAACTCCGGAAGCCATGGCTCTACCTTCCGTCTGGCGGCCGAACGAAGCCTAGTCCACAGGAGTCTCGCCTCCTCCCTCCAGGGGTTCGTCATTCCGATGTAGACCATGGCACTCAAGAGCCCCGCGGCCTGGGCGCCCCCGTAGAGCCGAGTGAGGGTTGCCGGCTGGTTGGACAGGAACACGATGAGCGGTGAGAAGACAAGGAGCATTCCCAAGGCCGAGATCAGCAGCGGCTTGTAGGGTCGGAGCCTCTCCTCCAAGGAGATGAAACCGCGGATCAGGACGACGGCGTAGCTGGCGATGACGATGATGATGGCGAGGATGGGTATCGCGAAGAATGTGCGCCCTTCGGTGGCGAGAGACACCTCATACCCGATGAGGCCGGCCACTGCCACGGTGAACACGGTGTCGCGAAGGAGGTACCGCGATCCGACGGGGTGTTCTTGACTCGGAGTCGAAGCCCTGAGCCGCTGGATGACTCGATATGCGGTCGGAACGGCGCCAATGACGAGGCCAACATTGGCGAAGAGCAGGGCCATGCCCAGGGAGCCGCGCTCGTGCAGGTTGTAGTATCCTATGAGGAAGCTCGCCGTCACCGAGAGGAAGAGGATGGTGAGGATTCCGAGGAGGAGGAGGTTTGGATGAGGGACGTCCTCTGGGGTGCCATCGATGGCCGGCGACGGCCTGTCCTTCAGGTCCAAGGCCCTCGTGAGGAGCCTCCATGCGACGTTGGCAGCCACGAAGCCTCCGATGAAGAGTACGACCACGATGACGACGGTGGAGGAGAAGCCAGCGACGGCAAAGGCCAGGGTGAGGGCTGCCCAGGCGGCGAGGGCCGCGGGTCTGCCCAACCTCTCGAGCCATCCCGAGAGGGATGGGATGGCGGCCCTGAAGAGGGATACCAGACAGAGCCCGAAGCCGATGAGGCCTGGGATGAGGGCCCACTGTGGTTGGAGGAGTAGGCCCACGAGGATTGCGGATGCCAGCACAAGGCCTGACACCAAGAGGAAGAGCCTAGCGGGTCGAGAGAAGCCCAGAGCCTCCTTCCAGGTGCGGAGGAGGGCCATGAAGCCGTTCCAGGATCCCATCCCTTGACTGTCGGAGGACATGCCCTCTTTGACTCATGCCTACGATGGTATTTTAAGGCGCTGGCCTCCATCCACGTGGCAAGATCTGCTCTGAGCGATGCTGAGGCGGAGGTAGCCAAGCTCGGCCAACGGCGCAGCCCTTAGGAGGCTGTCCTTAGTGGTTCGCAGGTTCAAATCCTGCCCTCCGCACTTGCTTCTGAATCAAAGTTACGGCCCTCCGTGGGCGTGGGTCTCCAGATCCTCTCCACTTCGTAGAACCGCCTGTAGCCGAATGCTGGCCCACGCATCCTTACTATGGGCGAGGTCATGCGGAGAAGGTCAGCGTCTGCGTCGCGTTCGAGCTGACGATTAGGAGGCCTGAGGGTGGTTATGTCACAGGGTTATGACGACGCTTCCCTTCTTGTGCCCTCTTTCGACATACCGATGAGCCTCGGCTATCTGCTCCAGCGGATAGCGTTTATCGATCACCGCCTTTAGCTCTCCCGCCTCAATGAGCTCTTTGAGGAAGAGTAGATCATCAATCGTCTCCTTGACTATCCCACCTACTACTCTCTTGCCGGTCAACGAAGCCCATAGCTTTCGAAGAATCGGTACCAGAGCGACAGCGCTGGCATAGACTCCTCCTCTCTTCAGCGATTTCATGCTACCCAAGAACGAACTCTTGCCTACGGCGTCAAAGATGAGGTCATAGGTCACGGGCTTGGTGAAGTCCTCTTTCGTGTAGTCGATCACGTGATCGGCTCCCAGCGACTTCACCAACTCTAGGTTCGAGGTGCTGCATACCCCAGTAACCTCCGCTCCGAAATGCTTGGCAAGCTGTACCGCAGCCGTGCCCAACGCTCCGGAGGCTCCGTAGATGAGGACTCTTTGTCCCCGGTGGATGTTTCCTGCCCTGAGAAAATGGAGTGAAGACAACGCTCCAAAGGGAACGGCGGCCGCTTCCTCAAAGGTCATGTTGGCAGGTTTCAATGCTCGCAGACCTTCTCCAAGCACACAGGTGTACTCGGCGTACGTGCTCACACCTCCCCCGAAGACCTGGTCACCCACTTTGAATCGTGTTACATCCTTGCCCACGGCTTCGATTTCACCGGCCAGCTCATACCCGAGTATGGTTCTCTTGGGTCTTATGAGTCCTGTGAAAAATCTCGCGATAAAGGGGTCCGCTTTTCGCATGCGAACGTCCCCCGATGTTACTGTGGTCGCGTATACTCTTATCAGTACCTGATTGTCCTTAGGAGTGGGCTTCTCCACCTCCTTCACCTGAAGAACATCCGGTGGCCCATATCTCGTGCACACGGCTGCCCTCACTATTGCCCCCTCCCCTTCCGCACGATTTTGCTGCATGAGAGCGTGGGGCCTTAAAGGCTTTCAAAGCATCCGCGCATCACTCCGGGCTCAATGTGCCCGCAGAAGGTTGGCTCAGGTACAAGCGTGGATGATGCTTGATCAACATTCCATGGGATGGACCGATCGAGACGTTATAGATCCGTGACTGATATCCCGATGGGGCCCCTTCTGACAAGTCGCAAGGTACATCCAGGATTCAAAGCCCGCCCTCCGCACTTCTTGACGTCCAATCAGTACATCATCGTTAAGCCGATGGACCACCCTCCCATCGGCTATGGGGGAATTGCCATGAGGGTAGCACCTATCAAGCCGCTCATAAGCATGGACGACTTCGACAGGCTCGACATCCGTGTTGGCACTGTCGAGAGAGTAGAGGACATTCCCGGATCAGACAAGCTAGTCGGCTTGACGGTTGACTTCGGTGATCATAAGAGGTTGGTCCTAGCCGGGATGAAGCAGGAGAGGGAGGACCCGCGAGAAGTGGAAGGGAGGCAGGCCCTCTTCATAGTGAATCTCGAGCCCAGGAAGATTATGGGAGAGGTGTCGGAGGGCATGGTTCTCGACATCGGTTATCCAGACGGATTGACCCCGGTCCTGGCAGTCCCCGAGGAGCCCGTTCCCAATGGGGCCCGAGCGGCTTAGTCCGGGAGAAGGCTACCTGAGCAAGTCCACCCGCGCAACCCTCTCCAGGACCAGGTCGAACACCTTCTCACCGGGTACGGTCTTCCTCTCCTCCTCAGATATGCCGAAGGCATCCAGCATTCCCAGTTCGCCCTCAAGTAGACCATCGTCCCGTTCCAAATCCAACGTCCTCAGAAGCTCCTCAGAATCTCCCTCGCCAACGGAAAGGATGACCAAACCTCCGTGACCGTCCTTAAGTCCCACCTTCTCCAGCGCCGCTGAGATCTGCCTCTCTCCGGCAGCGTAGAGGAGAACCTCCACCATCTTCTCCTTGGCGACGTTGGTCCCCCGCTGGAAGGCCCGCTCAGCGTGCTCCATAGCGCTTAGGATGTGATCCCGTCCAAAGACCATCCTGGAATCGAAGGCCTGGACTTCGAGTCCGAGGGACCTGGCGGCGGCCTGTAGCCGCACCATGAAGTCATCGACCCGGCCGACCTCGCCTCGAGCCCCCACGACGATATACCTCATGTCTCTCCTCCAGCGCCTTACGCCGGAACGCCCTTATGACATCTACCCGAGAGAGATAGCCCACCAGCCTCTGAGGGTCTCTCCCTGACACCACCGGCAGCCGACCGATGCCCGCCATAGCCATGCGTTCCAGGGCTTCCTCGATGTTGTCTTGGGGGGTGACAACGATGAGCTGCTGGGTCTCCACGTCCCTGCAGGGTGAGTCGAGGTGTCCCTCCGCAATGGCCCTCCGAACGTCCGCGTTCGTGATTATCCCCACGAGCCTCCCCTCTCTGTCCAGCACAGGAAACCCGTGATGACCGGTAGCGATCATCCTCTCTGAAACCTCGCTGACCAACATGTCCTCGGTCACGGTTTCGACCTTGGTGGTCATGGCCTGCCCGACCAAGACTGTACGGAGGATGTTCCGTTCGATGTCGTGCTCGAAGAGGATGCCCTTGCGCCGCAGGGTTCCTGTGTAGAGCGTGTCCCGCTGCAACAGTATCGACACACCATCGGCAACGACACAAGCCAGCATCAGTGGAATGATGAACTTGTAGTCCCCCGTGAGCTCGAAGACCAGGACGATGGACGTGAGGGTTGCTCGCGTCGCACCCGCAATGAGAGCGCCCATGCCCACCAGTGCGTAGGCCCCGAAGGGGTTCGTGTTGATTGGCAGGGCGTTGAAGACGAGTCCCAGGGAGGCACCTATCATGGCTCCCATGAACATGGAGGGTCCGAGGCCACCACCGCTATTCCCCGAGCCGATGGTGAGGCCCGTGGCGATCAACTTGAGGGCCATCAACAGGAGTAGGAAGGAGACGGCCTGGTACAGGGGCTCTTCGCCTGAGAAAATGGCACCGCTGATGGTATCGCCGACGGTCGAGAATCCAACGCCCATGATCTGGGGGAAGAAGATGACGATGGGAAGGGTCAGGGCCACCCCTAGAGCTGGAATCGCGAAACGGGGAATGTGGAAGCGCCGCAAGAGGTCCTCGAACCGGTAGCGCCCCTTGACCCAGGCGATGGCGACCAAGCCCGCGACCAACCCGAGGAGGATGAAGAACCCCAACTCGACGGACGATATGAACTCATATTCGGCTGGGTACTTGGGCCCGAACGGAATGAACAGGCCGATGGTGGCGGTGGCGAAGACGGAGGACACCACCAGCGGGATGAAGGAGCGGGTGCGGAACTCCAGAATGATGAGCTCCACCGCGAAGAGGACGCCTGCAATGGGCGCGTTGAAGGTGGCGGCGATGGCTCCAGCAGCACCGCAGGCCAAGAGGATCTTCCTGGCGGTTTCGGTCAGTCGGAATGCCTGGGCGAGGGTCGAGCCAAGGGAGGCCCCGATCTGCACGATGGAGCCATCTCTCCCGATGGAGCCACCGCTGCCGATGGTAATGGCGGATGCCAGAGCCTTCAGAGGAGCCACCCGGTAACGGATCCGTCCCCGCTTTGCCAGCACGGCCTCCATGACCATTGCAGTCCCCGTTCCCCTGACCTCTGGGCTGAGATAGGTGATGATGATGCCAACGACAAATCCGCCCAGGGGTAGGATGATCAACAGCAGCAGGCTAGCGGAGCCCAGCGTCGGATAGAATGCGCCCGGGTCGAGGTTGAAGATGTCGGGGTTGTTCCATGGGTCCTGGTAAAGCCTCCCGCCGTTGTGGATCATCGACATGAAGAACCAGACCAGATACCGGAAGGCTAGGGCGGCGAACCCTGCGATGACCCCGACGAGGGCCGCCAAGCTGCTCAGTGTGATGTACTCGCTGACGATCTCCCGCTTGATGTATGGATGGGGGCTCTCGGACTCGTGGGTTACCATGAACGCCTTCGGTGGGGGGACAGATGGACTCAGGACATTAACCTATCCGAAGTCGTAGAGGGCGAATTGTCCCTCTCGCTTCTCCTCCTCCAGATCCTCTCTCCTACCTAGCTGGGCGAGGATGTTCTTGGCCGTCCCAGGACCAATAGAGGGTATGCGGGCTAGCTTCTCAACATCCACCTTCCTGAGCTCCTCCACGCTCTTGATGCCCCGCTCGAAGAGGGCCCTGGCCCTTACTCGCCCGATTCCCCTGACCTGGACGAGGTCGAGCAGCTCCTCCTTGATGCCGTAGGTGATCCGAGGCATGAGCCTTGCCAGGGATTTCATCCTGGTACGGGCGAAGAGCCTACCCAGTTCATGCATGGCGTATAGGAGCCACTCCGCCATGCTCACCATCCGCCTGATGTCCCCGGGTCCGACGCGGTACTTCTTCGTAATCCGGTCCTCTGACTCCTCCCCGATCCAGTCCTCGAGCAGGGAGGCAGTCTTCACCTCGGACAGCAGGAAGTCGTAGTCCTCCGTCTCGATGAGGAGTTCCTCCTGCAAGACCTTCTCATCCACCCATTCGTAGTCCTTCCGGCCGAGGTAGAGGTTGGGCATGTCGGGGGTGGCACAGACGGCGTGGAGATAGGAGAAGGCCGTCCCCCGCTTAGGGGATTGCAGCGCATCGCGAAGAACGACGCTGGACATCGGGTCGACGTAGAGGTCCGAGGTCCGCCGACCGAAGAGGGTTGCCTTCAGCGTCTCTCCCGGTCGGATGAAGTCCTCCCGTTCCAGAAACTGGAGGACGGCATCGATCCTCCCACCGATGAGGCTGACATCCGTTTGGTGAGCATAGAAAGTCCGGTCCATGAATTGCTGCAGCTCCTCCTCGGTCTGGACGTGGCCTGTGGCAATGGCGGCGAGGAGGTGCATCCTGAGGGCCGGTTCCCGGCCGAGCTTGGATTCGATGGCCTCGGGACCCGCCAAGATGTAGTTCTGCAGCATCTCCTCCACGTCCTCCTCGTAGCGCGCAAGGAGCACCGCCTCCCCGTAGTCGTCGTACTGCGGCCTGCCGGCCCGACCGCACATCTGTTTGATCTCCAGAATAGGGATGTAGTCGAAGCCGTAGTTGGGGTCATAGCGGCGCACGTCTCGGACGATGGCTCGCCGGGCGGGAATATTCACCCCGGCAGCCAGCGTTGGAGTCGCGACGATGCACTTCAAGTGATGCTGTCGGAAGAGGTCCTCCACAAGCTTCCGATGGCGGTTTGTCAGGCCGGCATTGTGAAATGCCGCGCCACCCTTCAAGTAGCGGGCCAGTCGGCCAGCTATGGAGGTGGATTCCTCCTGGCTGCCCGTCATCTTCCTGGAGGCTTCGGTGAGGGCCTTCACGTCCTCCGACGATAGGTAGGGCTTGACCGTCGGCAGGAGTTTCTTACTCAGCGTCTCAGTGGATCTCCTGGTGTTGACGAAGACAAGACACTGGCCTTCCTCCCGGAGGGTGTCCCGCACGAGGGATCCGATGTCATCGTCTTCCTGCGGGATGACACGGTGAGACAGGTCCGCGAAGGTGATAGCCCCGTTGAAGTACACCCCTTCCCTCAGCGGCACCGGGCGCCAGTCGCTCGACACGTGCCTCGCCCCCAACCACTCCGCCAGCTCCTCGGAGTTCTCTATGGTAGCGGAGAGAGCGATGACCTGCGCCCGCGGGTTGACCTGGCGCAGCTTCGCCAGAGTGACCTCCAAGGTGGGGCCCCGGTCTGCGTCGTGGATGAGGTGAACCTCGTCAGCGACAAGCACCGACAGCTGCTTCAGCCAGTGGGTGCGATGCCTCAACAGCGAGTCGGCCTTCTCCGACGTGGCTATTATGACGTCGTAGCTCTGAAGGGTGGGCTCGTCGGAGTCGTAATCCCCCATGGAGAGGGTGACTCGGATCCCCAGTTCCTCGAACTCCTTCAGGTCCTCGTACTTCTCGACGGCGAGGGAGCGGAGGGGCACTATGTAGAGGGCCTTGCCGCCGTGGAGGACTGACTTGAGGATGGCCAGGTAAGCCACCAAGCTCTTCCCACTGGCCGTTGGTATGGCCAGGACGAGGTTCTCCCCGGCGAGGGCAGGGCCAATGGCCTCTTTTTGCGGTGGGTAGAGTTCCTTAATGGCGTTGGACTCAAGAATCCCTATCACGCGGTCGTCAATCTCCAAGTCCCGGAGACGCATCCGGGCAAGTATCCCATGAGAGAGAAATAAGCTTTCTTGGCAGCGAAGGCGTACCATTGGCTAAGTCCAGCCACCAGTCGGACCGGAAGGCCTTTATTGAACCTGGCGCATCTGGCACGACGAGGAGAATCGGTTCTCTAGATAGGGAGGGGGGGAAGGTTTGGCGGCGCAGCAGGGGACATCCCGGCCGAAAACGCCCTTCTTTCGAGACACTAAGAAGCTTGCAGCGATCTCGGTCGCTGCCGCCCTTGTAGTGGCGGCCATTCTAGCTGGAATCTATTATCTGCCCCCGGACTGGGACGGGGATGGGATTCCCAACTCGTGGGAGGAGCGATATGGGCTGAATCCTCGTGATCCGTCTGACTCGGCCATCGATTCCGACGACGATGGTTATGATTTCGACAGAGACGGCATCGTCGACGCCTTCGAGCAATTCACGAATTTGGAGGAGTACCTGAATGACACGGATCCCACAGATAAGGATACTGACGGAGACCTGATGAGCGATGGCTGGGAGGTTTGGTATCAGTTCGACCCGTTGGACGATCAGGATGGCGTGAATGATCCCGACGAAGATTTGCTCATGAATGTGGGGGAGTTCAACTTCGGAACGCCACCCAGGATTGCAGATGCGGATTCGGACTTCCTGCTAGATTCAGGTGAAGTGGGATTCGAAACCGATGCGTATAGTCCTGACACAGACGAGGACGGCCTGCTAGATTCCGAGGAGCTGTTTGACTTCTTCGCCTACGATAGCGTCAGAGTTAGGGAGCAGCTCCGGATGTGGATGCCTCCTGTCAAGCGAATCCTGCAGATCGAGCAGGAGGGGCACTACAGGCTGAAGATTCCAGCGAATGGGATCTTGTACAATCCGCGAGTGCTGGTCGTCAATGATGATAAGGTTGAAGATGGACTTGAGTTCAGCGCCGATCTCTTCGCGACTAGGTTGAATCTGCTCGGCCTCAGGGTGGATATGGCCGACTCCACACGGCTGTGGGACGTTGACCTGCTGGATTATGACTTCGTGGTGTGGAGCTCGGGAGACGATCCCAACCCCCTGCCCGATCCTATCCAACGTCCGCTCCTCATTGACTTCGTCCTCACTGGCGGAAGGTTGCTTATCGAGGGAGGGGACTTCTCCACCTTCGCTTGGGCGGATCCCGCCTTCAGTGGTATCGTGCTTCACGCGGTGGGCCTGGAGGATGGAGGAACCAGCCGTCTGATTTCCATAGTGGATCACCCGGTGACTTCTGGTTTTACGTTGAACGAGAGTGTCCTCTTAATGAGGTATACGGGGTCAGATGCTGATGCGTTCTTCAACCTCGCGGATGCTCAGCCCGTGTTCCAGTGGGACTTCTTTGGCGATTATGGTGTCAACACCTTCGATGACAACGGGGACGTGATGGATGGCGGCCAGATCGTATACATGTCGTTCGACATCACCGAGGTAATGAACGTTACCCAGCAGCACAGGCTCGTCGACAACAGCATCCGGTGGCTGAATCCGTATCCCTCGGAGACAACCGTCAACTTGACGAAGCTCATGGAAGCCATTGAGGTTACGGTCGAGAAGAACGGCGTGGCAATTCCTCCCACGTATGACAACACCATAATCACCGACGCAAATCGTTATCTCTCTGCTGGGTACAGCGACATCTACTCCTTCTGGTTAAGGAGTTTCGACCTTGAAGCCGGAATATACACGGTAATCATTGACCTGAATGAAACCTCCATCGTCGGGGACATTCCAGAGGACTTTGACTTCACTGCATTCCTGAGCTACATCCTCGCGGAGAAGCTCCAGCTCGATCCCCTAGACCCGGACGTGGACGGAGACGGCCTCCAAGATGGTACGGAGGTGTTCATAGGGACTTTCCCCTTGAACGTGGACAGCGATCACGATGGGCTGACAGATTTCTCCGAGTGGTCGAGGCTTGGAACGAACCCACTGAGCTGGGACTCGGATGGCGATATGCTTTCCGACGGCCTCGAGCTCGGAATCCTCTCTGACGCCGACCCAGCCAGCGTGACGGACCCACTTGACTTCGACACGGACGACGACGGACTCTACGACGGTTGGTTTGACGCGGACGGAAATGACGTCTTCTCGACTGATGAATTGGGAGAAGATGTCAACCAGAATGGTCGGAAGGATCTGTCAGAGACGGACCCGCTGAAGTGGAGCACCGACGGAGATAGTCTGCCGGACGGCTGGGAAGTCCGTGTCCACGTCGACCCGCTCTCTGCGATTGGGGATGATGGGGATGACGGGAATCCTGATGGGGACTTCACCCGGTACTGGACGCCTTTCACGAACGTCATGGAGTTCAACCTTGGGACGAATCCGAAGCCGTACGACTGGGACGGAGACGGCACGATAGCGGGCGGCTTCGAGCTTGGCACTGATCATGATGAGGACGGATTGCAGGATGGCCAGGAGGCCTTCGTTCTCTTTAGGACGAGTGTGGTAGATGGCGCGGAGAGCATTGAGAACTACGCGGCTGCAGATGACTGGATATATTTCGACCGGAACGTGACTGATGGCCTTCCCGGGGCAGCCTATCTCTTCGATTCCGTTGAGAGGGATGTGGAGAGCACATCTCCAGCGAACGCAAGGAGCCCCGGCGTCGAGGGAGTGTTCAGACTGGTGGACGGCACGAGGATATTCTACGATCGAGACTTGGATCGGGTCTATATTTGGGAACCCTTCTCCGACTTCCTCGATAGGGACGGGACAGGGACTCTGGAGGGGACTCTCTACGTGTTCGTCTCCTCCGGCGTATCAATCGTCTCGTCGGACCTTCCTGCAGTAGGATTTCAGGGCAAGGAGATATACTGGAGGATCAGCCCCTTCATCCCGGACAGCGACTATGATGGGCTCCTTGATGGAACGGAGGCTCTATACGATAAGGATACCGACCAGGATGGGTATCTGAACGCCCTCGATCTCGATTCCGACAGCGATGGCATCACCGATTTCGTGGAACAGACGGTTCACCCTAACACGGACATGGATAATGATGGACTGGAAAACATGGTCGACTTGGATTCCGACGGGGATGGGGTCCCAGACGCCAAGGAACAGCGACCTTTCGTCGATACTGATACCGACTCCATCGTGAACCTGCTCGATAAGGACTCTGACGACGATGGCCTCGCCGATGGGGAGGAGGATGTGGATAGCGACGGCTTCACAGACGTCGACGAGCCAAGTCCCCTGATCGTGGACACGGACGCCGACGGCCTAACGGACTATGAGGAGGTTATTCCGGGAGTCGACGGGTACATAACGGACCCCGCCAACGAGGACACCGATGGTGATGGCCTGATCGATGGCGTAGAAGTTGCAGGATGGGATATCACGGTGAACGGCGCCACCGTTCATGTCACTGCCGATCCTACTCTCCCCAACCCAGATGGGGATCTCCTGACCGACGACCTGGAATACCTGTTCACAGATCCCAGGTCGGGCGACACGGATGTTGACTTCCTCCTAGACGGGCAAGAAGATGCCAACCTCAACGGGAAGTGGGATCCTGGCGAAACGAACCCAACGGACAGTGATACGGACGACGACCTGTTGGTGGATGGGATAGAGGTAGGGTTGAGGACGAGCCCTCTAGATGCCGACTCTGACGACGACTTGCTCCTCGACGGAATCGAAGACACCGACAAAGATGGGCTTACGGATCCGGGGGAAACGGACCCCGCCGATCCGGACTCCGACAATGATGGGCTCTTGGATGGCATTGAGGACAGGAATCGCAACGGAGCCTACGATACCCCCGCCACCTTCAGGGAGACGGACCCGCTGGACCCCGATTCTGACGGCGACGGAATCCTAGATGGTACCGAAAACGCCTGGGACGGGGACACTGATGGAGACGGGTGGATCAACGCGCGAGATCAGAATTCTGATAGCGATGCCCTTCTGTACGATGGATGGGTGGACCTCGATAGCGACAACCTCTACGATCCGGCCGAAGGTGAGGACTTCAATCGCAATGGCGTTTTGGATCCCGACCTTTCAGGCGATCCTCGCTTTGATCCTCTCAATCCTGTGATTGAGACGGACCCTCTCGACAACGACCAGGATGATGATGGGCTCATAACGGGCGTTGACCCCGACGATACCAATCCGGACATGGACGGAGACGGCCTCTTGGATGGGACGGAGGATGCCAACCACAACGGGCAGTGGGACGGCTTTGCATCTGGGGAGACGAACCTCACCGACAGTGACACCGATGACGACCTCCTCTCGGACGGTGATGAGGTGATAATCCATGGAACCGATCCCCTGGATGCCAATAGCGACTCGGACAGTCTAGATGACTTCGAGGAGGTTAACAGTGGAGCTGATGGCTACATAACCAATCCCTTGGACCCGGACAGTGACGATGATGGGCTGGATGACGCCGAGGAGCAGACATACTTCACGAATCCAAATGACCCTGACACCGACGGCGATGGGATTCCTGACGAGTTTGAAGCCCGCTGGGGGCAGTTCACCGGATTGGACCCGCTGAACGGAACCGACGCCGCCGCTGACTTCGACAGCGATAGCCTAACGAATCTGGAAGAGTATGAGCTGGGTGAGTTCTATGCCACGCACGACCTCGATGGCAATGGCATCTGGAACATACAGGATAGTGATGACGATGGAGACGGGATGCCGACGGCTTGGGAACTGGAGTTCAACCTCATCGCTTACGACTCGGTTGATCAGTGGAAGGATAAGGACGGTGATAGCCGCCAGAACTGGTGGGAATACAACGATGGTACGAACCCCACACTGCAGGACACGGACGGTGACCACCTGGCAGACGATGAGTGGTTCTTTGCCTCCACCGATCCCCTCGACAAGGACACCGACGGCGATGGCCTAATCGACGGCACCGAATACAATGGTTGGATTGTCTTCATCATACACCGGGTGGACGACATCCAGGAGCTACCGGTTACCTCAGATCCGACCAGGATCAATTCGGATGGCGACCTGCTGACGGACTACGACGAATTTGTCATTGGTACGAATCCCCGTCACCGCGACACGGACGGGGACGGGCTATTGGACCATGTGGATCCCGCTCCTCTCATCGTAGAGCGCAATTCGCCCAGCATAACAGATTTCACCATATCGGTGGACGTGCACATTTCCCTCGAGCCGATCTACGAGAGGGTGAAAAGGACTGTAACCGAGAGCGTATGGAATGTCCTCACCCTGCGGTGGGACAGGGTCGTGAGGACCGTCTACGAGACGGTGGTCACGGGATATAGGGAGGTCCTGGACTGGGTGAAGGTACGAGGAACGTTCAAAGTCGAGGATGGCGAAACCACGCTTGATACCGTAAGAATAGACATCAACGGAAACGTGAAGGTTCATAGGGCCTTCATCAAAGTGGGCTGGTTCTCACATGAGGTCAATATCGGGAGCGCCATCTGGCACGGCTTCGATGTGAAGGTGAGGGCGTGGGACAGCAATGACAACAGTGCGGAGTCTAGGACAAACATTGCAGGCGTTGCCGATGCTCTCGACGCGGTATACGATTTCGCGACTCAGGCCTTGGAAATCCTTTTGGACCTCGGAAGGGAGGCTCTCGACCTACTCCTAGACGGCGCCCTTTGGGTAATTGAGCAGATCCTACGGCCAGCCATCGAGGCCATCCTTTCTGGCATACAGACTTTCGCTGGCGTGCAGTCTCGCTTCCTCGCCCCGTATCTCGATGTGAACGGTGCACTCAGAGATGTATCCGGCCTTCTGAACGAATCCGTCAACGAACTGCAGATCCCTGGTCCCGTCGAGCTTCTGGAGGCCGGTTTCAAGGTTGCAGCCGATTTCGTCGCAAACGGACTTGTAGCGGCCAAAGACGTGGTGAGCCTTGCATACGACATACTGCGCCCAGGGATTCAGCACCTCCCGATCCCGCAGAGTGTGAAGGACATGAGCGATCGGACCGTTGAGTGGCTTCTGGATTTGGCCGCCGACGTTGCGGTCCTAGTCGATGACATGAACGTCGCGACCTTGCAGGCTCTCTTCAACTCGTTCATAGATGAAATAGAGACTTTGACGGGCGTTCAACTCGCCTTTACTCTGCCGGACTTGTCCAGCTTCCTTGCCTGGCCAGAAATCTTTGACCCCAGCAACTATGATCTCCTCGTTAGCGGGGTGAATGTTCCCTCCGGCAGCGTCCTGGGAGTTTTCGTGACGGTGGAGGTGGCCATCACTCTCCCCTTCGGAGAAGGGCCAGGCGCGGAGGTCACCTTGTTGCCTGCGCTATCGTTCTACATAACGGATGCGGGCATAGACGCATACCTTGTACTTGCTACGCCCACCACTGGACTATCCCTCGATGGACCTATTGATTTCGGTCTCGCCTACGGCGACAGGGATCGTAGGCAATTCTCACTCGGCTATGGCCCCCTTGCCTTTGGAATAACCGATATTGAGGATACGCCTGTGGATGTGAATTTCACGGAAGTCGTAACGCCTTACTTGTCTTACTCCTGGGCACTCTTCAGCTTTGACTGGCCATAGCGTCTGAATCGCCGACCGACGAAGGCCTCCAGGGACTGGTAAAGCTGGCCTGGATCATTGCAAAGAACTCCAAGGACATCTTCTCGCTGGTGCTCTGGTTTGTTAGGGCTTCCCCCTTCCGCGTCGCGGCCTTTTCCCTAGCCACATGCCAAGAACGCCACGAGGATGGCCCCTTGGCGGCGACCACTACAGACATAGCGACGAGAATCCAGATCTCGTTAGTGGATGCGGCGAGCGAGTGCCCCCACTTCTCGCCACCTTGTATGGAGTTCCTTAACCTTGATTCCGATACGCCACAGATCCTCCCCAAGGCTCTCATCCTTGCCTAGCCATCGCTCCACACTCCCACAATAGGTCCGATAGAACCTTAAGGCGAAGGTACCCATAACGCGCAGGATGGCGAACATCTCTACCACCGTGGGGAGGCTTAGGCTCCAGAATCCTACGATGCTAGCCTCCGGGATCCTGGGAGATAGCGGAGAATCCCTGCTCAAGGTGGCGGCTAGCGGGGCGGGAGCCGTCGTGACAAAGTCCATCGGCCGGGAGCCGAGGGAGGGCAACTCCGGACCTTCGCTGGTGCAACTGGAGCACGGTCTCCTGAACGCCGACGGTCTGGCCAACCCAGGCGTCGATAACTACGCAGCGGAGATCAAGGTCGCCCTGGAAAGTGAGGTGCCGGTGATATGCTCCATCTTCGCTGAGGATGTGGAGTTCTTCGGCCCGCTTGCCAGGACCATGGAGGTGTACGGCGCTCACGCTCTGGAACTCAACCTGAGCTGTCCCGACCCGCTAGGACTGGGTGAGATCGCCGGAGACGCCGACTTGGTATCCAGGGTTACCGCCGAGGTGAAGAGTGCCGTCAAGCTTCCGGTGTTCGTGAAGCTCTCGCCCAATGTCAGAGACATAGTCGTCATGGCCCAGGCGGTTGAGGAGGCCGGAGGGGACGGAATCACCGCCATCAGCACCGTCAAGGCCATGAGCATCGCCCCTGATGTGGCGCGACCCGTCCTCGGAAACAGGCCCGGTGGCCTGAGCGGCCCTGCCATCAAGCCGCTTGGCATTCGCGGTGTCTACGAGATCTACGAACAGGTGAACATCCCCCTCATCGGCGTCGGTGGGATTCTCACGGGCCTCGATGCCGTGGAGTACATCATGGCGGGTGCCCGCGCCGTCCAGATCGGCAGCGGGGTGCACTACCGCGGCCTCGACGTCTTCCAAGGGGTGTGCCAGGAAATCGAGGCCTTCATGGAGGAGAATGGCTACGCCCACATCGAGGATATGGTTGGCGTTGCGCACCGTTGATGCCCGTTAACCTTATGCAGGCCACGGTCGTCGGGTCGACCATGTCAGATGAGGACTTCGACACGACGACGAGGGAGTTCTTCAACACGGTCATCGAACGACACCCGGTCTGGGCCACTTTCCTTGGAATTCACGACTACGACCACCTGATGGGAGATAACTCCAGGGAGTTCGTGGAAGAGGAGATCACCTTCACGAAAGACCTCAGAAGCAAGTTTGAGGCTTTCAATCCTGAGGAACTCAGTGGGAGCCGCCCCCTGGACTGGGAGTTGGCCCTCCAGATAGCGGACCTATCCCTCTTCGACCTGGAAGAGATGAGGTTCTGGGAATCTCTGCCGGGAGGTGCGGAGGGAGTCGGGGAGGCCCTCTTCCCGCTCTTCACGCGGGACTTCGCGCCGCTTACCACTCGTGTCCAGGCGATGACTGGGAGACTTGAGGGCACCCCTCGCTACCTGAAGGAGATCAAGTCCAGGATTACGCGGCCTGTCAAACTCTGGACCGAGATGGCCATCGAGTCGGCGAGGATGACGCCCGCCTTCCTGGAGGTCATCGCCCAATCCGTAGCGGGCAAGGTTCCCGACTCCGCCTTTGCGGACTTCAAGAAGGCTAAGGAGGAGGCGGCCGCAGCCCTCTCCGAGTATCAATCCTGGCTGCAGGAGGATGTTCTCCCAGAGGCCTCCGCCCCCCACATTCTCGGTGAGGAGAAGTTCAGGAGGCTCATCGAAATGAGGCGCTTGGGACTCGGCGTGGACAAGATCCGTGAGCTTGGCGATAGCTACCTGAAGGAATCGAAGGAGGAACTCGCCAAGGTGGCCAAGTCCATTGACCCGAAGGCTACCGTCGACGAGGTCAACGATCGCATCAAGTCAGAGCACCCCAAGGACTTCGACGCTGTCCTGGAGGAGGTGCGGAAGACCATTCAGGAGGCTCGCTCCTTTATCGTGGAGAAGGGTCTGGCCACCCTGCCGCCGGCCGAGAAGCTCCACGTCATGGAGACGCCCACCTTCATCAGGCCCATCATACCCTTCGCCGCCCTCTTCGGAGCCGCCAAGTTTGACAAGGTGCAGGAGGGGGTCTACATCGTTACACCGCCCTCAGACGGTGTGGGAGATTTGAGGAAGCACAGCCACGCGTCCATCCGGAACACGGCCGTTCACGAGGGGTATCCAGGGCACCACCTCCAGCTCTCCGCTGCAAACCTGAACCCCTCCCTCATCAGGGTTCTTGGGAGTTTCGGGGCGATTGAGACGGTCGAAGGCTGGGCGCACTACTCCGAAGACGTGATGCAAGAGACGGGCTTCAGCGAGTCGCCGGAGGTCAGGTTCACCCAGCTCCAGGACATAATATGGAGGGCCTGCCGCATCATCATCGACGTCGACCTGCACTGTGGCAAGATGACCTTCGACGAGGCGGTCGACATGCTGGTTAGGGAAGCGAGCATCGAGAAGCCCGCAGCCTTGGCCGAGGTGAAGCGCTACACGCAGAACCCGGGATACCAGTTGAGCTACCTCCTTGGGAAGCACCTCATCCAGGGCCTCAGGAGTGAAGTCCAGGAGAGGATGGGAGACAAGTTCTCCCTCGGGTTCTTCCACGACACGATTCTCTACGCCGGTTCCATTCCCTTCTTCCTCCTGAAGAGGGCGGTCGAGGACAAGCTGGCCAAGATGGAGGAGGACGTCGAGGACCTCATGTAGTGACGTCAAGGCCGAAAGCAAGCACTGCAGATATGAAGGCCCAGGTTGACCAGAACTCAACCTTAATATCGGTGTACAAGTTGCCTTCCCCGGTGTGCAGATGAAGAGCATAGATGCGCTAGTCCGCAAGGCGATGGAGTACAAGGAGAAAGGGCTAAGCGAGAAGGAGATAGGCGACGATTTGCACCTATCCTCAGAGACGGTTACCTGGCTTCTTACTCGCGGCGTCAAGGGTGGGGCCCCGCCCCGTGACATCAAGATTGGCTGGAGATCCATCGGGGTCTATGGCAACCGAATAGGCTTCGTCTCGGCGGCCCTGACGGATGTCATCCTCGAGGAGATGGAAAAGCGGGACATCGAGGCGGATTCGATTGTGGGAATCTCCATCAACGGCATACCCTTCGCGACGCTCATCTCAGAGGACTTGGGCAAGGAGCTCGTGGTCTATCGGCCGGCGGCGGAGCGCCACAAAGGCGGTGCCTTCAGCTCAAACTATGCTGGTGTCGACGGCAAGAACGTCGTTATAGTTGACGACGTCATGGGCACTGGAGAGACGATCCGGGGCACCGCGAATGAGATCCAACAGGCTGGGGGAAAGGCGGTCTTGGCCGTCGTCGTGGTCAACAAGACGGACAAGGATGATGTAGACGGTGTACCCCTGAGGGCCCTGGTCAGGGCCAGGGGAATCGCGTGAGATGGGATGCACTGGTTCGATGAGCTTGCCCACTCCGTAGACGCTTTCCTAGCGTCCAAGTCGAAGGTAGTCTGCAACGCGGGCCTCTCCGTGTCGGGCCTCCAGCACGTCGGAAGGCTGCGTGGAGAGATCGTCCTCAACCACTTCATCGCCTCGCACCTCAGGGATGAGGGGAAGGAGGTAGTCCAGCACCTCGTCCTTTACACGCAGGACCCGTGGAAGGGAAGTCCCAAACAGGTCGCACAGTTCGCTGGAGATGAAGGAAAGGCCTACACGGGCTGGCGGCTGATCGACGTTCCTGACCCCCACGGGTGCCATGGGAACTGGGTGGACCACTTCTGGGAGGGCTTCGGCTCCTCGCTGCAGCGCTTTGCTCCCGGCGTCGAGGTTACGACGACGACGGAGATCTACGAGCGAGAGGAGATGATTGATCTCGTCCGACGAATACTGCCCCTGACGGAGGAGATAAGGCGGATACTCAACGATTACAGGCCCCGTAACCCCCATCCAGAGGGCTGGGTCCCCTTCGAGCCTCTGTGCGATGAGTGTCATCGAGTTGGCCAGGCCAGGGCCCTCGAGGTTCGTGCGGCCGAGGTCGACTATGAGTGCGGGTGCGGCCACAGCGGGACGTCACACCTGAGTCTGGGCAAACTGAACTGGCGGGTAGAGTGGCCTGCCCTCTGGGCCCTGCTTAAGGTGGATGTGGAGCCCTTCGGGAAGGACCACGCGGCGCCAGGTGGCTCCCGGGAGAGCTGTGCTGCCATCGCTGAAGACGTCATTGGGATTAAGCCGCCTTTGGGCATTCCATACGAGTGGGTGGGCCTATCGGAGAACGGTCAGGACCGAGGAGATATGGACAGCTCAGACTTCGTGGGGTTCGGGCCCGAGGAGTGGCTGGAGATGGCGGAGCCCGAGATCCTCCGCTTCCTGTATGCCAACATCCCGATCCGCCGCAGGGTCGTCCTGGACCTTGCCAAGATGGACTTGTATCATCAGGCCTATGACCAAGGTGAGGCCGCGTTCTTCAGTGGCGAGTCGCCTGAGGCTAGGTCATACTCGCTATCTCTACTCGGTGCGCCCCCTTCTGAGATGCCCTTCCAGGTTGCCTATCGCCATGCATCTATTATGGCTCAAGCGGCACCTCCTGACGGCCGTCTCGACTGGTCCACAAGGCGGCTGGAGGACACTGGACTCCTGGATAGGTCTCTCACGCAGGCGGAGAGGGAGCTGCTTGGGAAGCGGCTTGAACAGTCGCTACTGTGGGTGACCAACTATGGTCCGGAAGATGCACGCTTTCAGATACAAGAGACCTTGCCCGCTGAGGTGCGGGAGGGCCTCTCCAGCAAGGAAAGAGAAGCGTTGGCCGCCCTGCGGGGTCGGCTGGAGGACATCCCCTGGTTGGAGGGGAGCGTGAAGGATGCCATGGTGGAGCTCACGGGCAGCGGAACCCTGCGAGTTTCGACGAAGAGGTTCTTCGCCGCTCTCTACACGGTTTTTCTAGGTAAGCCATCAGGTCCCAGGGCCGCACCGTTGCTCGTCGTCCTGGACAGGGACTTCGTCCTCTCTCGATTGGATGAGGCCAGCCGAGACTGAAGTTCCCGCCTGCAAGACCTCCCTGATAATGTGGCCCCCCTACGGAGCTGCGGTGGATGTCAGCCCACCTGCCTGAAGCGGTCCGTGCCGCGCAATTGAGGAAAGGTATTTAGAGACAACTTGGACTGAGACTTAAGGAGCAGCCCCGTGGTGTAGTGGCAGCATATGGGACTCTGGATCCCCAGGCGCCGGTTCAAATCCGGCCGGGGCTATCTCCAGCATCCTCAGAGTGGGCTGCCATGGAATCGGAGCCTCCAACGGACTTCATCCGCAAGATCATCGATAAGGACAACCAGACGGGCAGATACGAGGGTCGAGTGCACACTCGCTTCCCGCCGGAGCCCAACGGCTACCTCCACATCGGCCACGCCAAGTCGATCTGCCTCAACTTCGGCGTCGCCGAGGAGTACGGCGGCCTCTGCAACCTCCGCTTCGACGACACGAACCCCCTCAGAGAGGAGAAGACGTACGTCCAGTCGATCATCGAGGACGTGAAGTGGCTCGGCTTCGACTGGGATGACCGCCTCTACTTCGCCTCCGACTACTTCGACCAGATGTATAACTATGCGGTCCAGCTGGTCAAGAAGGGCAAGGCTTTTGTGGACGACCTGCAGGCGGAGCAAATCAGCGAGCAGCGAGGGACGCTGACAACCCCTGGAATCGAGAGCCCCCACAGGAAGCGGTCTGTCGGTGAGAACCTAGAACTGCTGGAGCGGATGCGAGCTGGCGAGTTCTCCGAGGGGGAGAAGGTCTTGCGCGCTAGGATCGACATGGCCCATCCGAATATGAACATGCGAGATCCCGTGATGTACAGGATCCTTCACGCCACCCACCATAACACCGGGGACAAGTGGTGCATCTACCCAACCTACGATTGGGCCCACGGCCTGGAAGACTCCATCGAGGGCATCACCCACTCCCTATGCACCCTGGAGTTCGAGGACCATCGTCCCCTCTACGATTGGTACCTGGGGGAGCTTGGTGTCTACCATCCGCGGCAGATCGAGTTTGCACGCCTCAACCTGACTTACACGGTGATGAGCAAGCGGAAGCTCCTAGAACTCGTCGAGGGTGGCTACGTCGACGGATGGGACGACCCTCGTTTGCCCACTATCAGTGGGATGCGCCGCCGCGGCTACTCCCCCGCTTCCATCAGGAGTTTCTGCAGTCGAATCGGCGTTGCCAAGGTCCACAGCACGGTCGACTTCGAATTCTTGGAGCATTGTGTACGGGAAGATCTCAACAGGACCACGCCGCGATTCATGGGTGTCCTGCGCCCTCTGAGACTGGTTATCGAGAACCACCCGGAGGCCAAGGTGGAGTGGTTCGATGCCGTGAATAATCCGGAGGATCCGAGTGCTGGCACCCGCAAGGTGCCCTTCTCCCGCGTCCTCTACATCGAGGCGGAAGACTTCATGGAAGACCCTCCGGAGAAGTACTACCGATTGGCACCGGGTCGGGAGGTCAGGCTGAGGTACGCCTACCTGGTCACGTGCCAGGAGGCGATCAAGGAAGGTGGGGAGGTAGTGGAACTTCGCTGCACGGTGGACCCAGCCACGCGAGGGGGAGACGCCCCCGACGGCAGGAAGGTCCGATCCACGCTGCATTGGGTCTCGGCTGAACACGCTGTCGATGCCCAGGTGCGCCTCTACGACAAGCTCTTCAACGTATCGGACCCACTCGGTGAGAGGGGCAGGGACTTCAAGGATTTCGTGAACCCAGAGTCTCTCAAGGTCTTGATGGGCTGCAAGGTCGAGCCCGCGGTTCGCGGGCTGGGGCCCTTCTCACGATTCCAGTTCGAACGGAATGGCTATTTCTGCGTGGACCCCGATACTGAAGATGATCGGTTGGTGCTGAACAGGACAGCGACGCTCCGCGACCCATGGGCGAAGATGCAGAAACGCGATTCTGGCGTGAACCGCTCCTAGAGGCCTAGATGAGGCCTCAAAGCAGCCCCGTAGTGTAGCGGTCAATCATGCGAGGTTCTGGACCTCGTGACGGCAGTTCGAATCTGCCCGGGGCTATCCACCGATGTAGTGCCTAAGCTCCTCCTCGCCTTCCACGGGTCCGCGGGCGATGAGCAGATCTCCCGGCTCCACCCGAGTGTTCTCGTCGGGGCCGTAGATCCATCTCTCTCCCCTGCGAATGGCGATGACCCACATGCCGGTCTCTGAAGCCAGCTTCATCTCCCCCAGCGTTCTGCCCGCCGCCGGAGATGCTGCAGGCACCTTCACGGTTGTGATTGCAGTATCTGACTCCTTCAATGCGGCTGCCACCACAGGATGGGGCTCGATATCCCTCAGAACGACGTCGGCGATCTCGATGGCACCGTCGGCTACTGTCTCGATGGAGTCCGCGAGTCGTATGAAGACCAGGGCCTTCTCCACGTCTCTATCCTCGATCGCCCTCTCCACCGCCAGCTTCTGAACCTGTTCGTCCCATTCGTCTACTTGGCTCTCCAGCTCCAGGACCTGGCGGGCGATCTCCTCGTTGTCGTAGAGGAGGGCAGAGTAGGCCAGGTCCACCATCAGCTCGCTCGTGTCCTTCATCTCAAGGAGAATGTCCTCTATATCCAAGCGATCACCCCGGCCAACCCTCCTCTCCAGACGCGTATCTCGTCAGCCTGTTGTAGCCGTCTTCCGTCCCACGAACAATCAACAGGTCGCCTTCCCTGAGGACTGTGCTGCTAGGCGGGTCGTAGTTCCAACGTCTTCCGCGGCGGATGGCGATAATCCTCATCCCGGTCTCCGACTCAACTCGAAGGTCCGCTACGTCCCGCGCTAGCATGGAGGACTTCTTGCTCATTCGCAGGATTCGGATCTTCTCCTCCGCTTCCTGGAGGACGAAGGGCAGGAAGGGCCTAGCTTCTATCCTCTGCTCCAGGAGGTCCACGATGTCGCCCGCCGCGTTCGAGATGGTCTCCGCGGCCGAAGCAACCTGAAGGATCCCCGCCAGCCTCTCGGAGTCCTCTCTCGTCCTGCTAGCCATGAGGGCGATCATACGCATCTGGTACCTCAGGAAGTCCATCCTGCTCTCCAGGTGACGGACCTCCTCCGCCAGCTCGTCACTGTCGAACATTACCGCCGCGTACGCCAGGTCGATAATCAGTTCGCTGGTATCCTTCATCTCAACCAACAGGTCCTTGACGCTCGTAGGCTCGTACTCGACTTCCTCAAAGCTCTCTTTCACAGTAGCACCCCCAGAACCAAGACCAGGAATCCAATTCCAACGATGTCTCCCATAGTCGTCACCACCGGAGTGACGAAGTTGTCGGGGTCTAGGCCCCTGGAAAAGGATAGGAAGGCCACCGAGACGGTCACCGCGGTAAGGACCCCCGCGAGCATCAGACCGGTGGAGAGCATGACTAAGAGGAGCACCCCCACTCCAAAGGGTGGTACGACTCCTGTTAATGGCCCCAATCCGTATATGAACATTGCCAGAACGGTGAAGGTTACGATGTAGAGGATGACGCCGTCTCTGACGTTCCGGAGGAGCCCCCTGTCCCCCAGCTTCGGGGCGATGGTCCCTGTATAGAGGCCCGAGGTGATTCGGGATCCAAGGACAGTACCAACGTTCCCGCCGATGCCGTTGACCACGGGAACCAGGATGAGGAGAAAGGGGGCCGCCAGGAAGAGGTCGGCAGCCCCGTTGAGGAGGTGGCCCGCAAGGAGGGTGACAACCAGAAGAAAGGTCAGCGCCAGGAAGCTCTCGCCCATGATGGTCCTGTAGGAGTAGAACGTCATGCAACGCCTCCCATGGACAGGGCGATCACGAAGAGGAGGAGGATTGTGATGACATCCCCGACGGTTGCCAGGGTGGGGGTGGTAACGTTATCTGGATCGAGACCCCAACGGAAGGCAGCCAGGATGATGCCGAAGGTTATGCCAACCTGCGAAATGCCAGCCAGGGTTCCGGCAAGCGTGGCGATGAGCGCAAGGGACACGAGACTTGCAGTCTGGAGGCCTAGTAGAATCGAGGTCGCGTAGCTCAATACGCCCGCCAGGAAGGAGAAGAGGGCGCTCAAAAGAACGGCAGCGAGCACGTTCTGCTGAGCCTCGTCGTTCCAGAGGCTGCCCTCCGAGATTAGACCCATGTGGAAGGCGGAGCCCATCCGCGCGCCAAGGGCGCCACTGATGCCGCCGCGAAGGGCGATGAGGGCCGGCACCATAACCAGGAGCCCAGGAGTACGTTCCAGGACATCCCTCATTCCTCCGAGGACGAGGCCGGCCGCTACCAGACCTAGCCCCGCCAATAGTAGAACAGGTAGCGATTCCCTGTAGACGGCGGGGAGGGGCATCGCATGAGAAAGGGGGATGAGTAATAAGGCCTTCAGCGGAGGACGCGAACGGGGAGGAGGCGAGGCAGCAGGTCCACCTCCATCGGTAGTCCGCCTACGACCTCTCCGTCCATCTCCGCCAAGACCTCACGCTCGGCCGAAACGACGACACGCTTCCCCCTAGCATGGCTGACCTTGGGATGCTCCAGGTGGTCTCCCGTTCGAAGCTTGCCAAGATTGCTTAACGCCTCCCCGAGCGTGAAATCCCCGATGAGGACTATTTCGAAAGTGCCATCGTCGACCTCAGCCATGGGCGCTGGCTGGAGCCCACTTCCGTAGAACCTGCCGTTCGCAATGATCACACTGTTCATGAGGCCGACGGCAATCACCTCACCATCCACCTCGACTTCCATCGCCCGGTTCTCATACCCAGGCAGTGTCGTTACGATGGCCCACAGGAATGCCGCCGTACCTCCGAGGAGCTTCGAGCTTCGATTGACCTTCTCGACCACCTCTGCCCCCACACCAGCCTCCAAGATGTTCGCAAAGTAGCGGGTCTCCGTCTCTCCTTCAAAGTTGACAAAGGTCGCCTTCCCCACGTCGACAAGCCTAGTGGCTGTAGCCCGAAAAATCGCCTCGGCGTGCTCGAGACCTCTCGGCAGTCCCAGCGTCTTGGCGTAATCCGTGCCGCTACCCACGGGGATAATCGTGAGACGTGCCTCCTTCAGGACAGGTCGATCGCCTTCGATGAGGGCATTGACGGCTTCGTTGACGGTCCCGTCGCCGCCGACGATGGCGATTTCCGTCTCACCCTGTGCGAGGGCATCCTCGATGAATCCGATGGCTGAGAGAGGCCCCGTGGTGGTTGCTACCCTCGGCATGTCGACCAGTGACCTGAGACGAGGCTCAAGCTGCGGCCAACTTCGACCGACTTCTCCCCCCGCAGCTTTGGGGTTCACGACGATCAGCATCCTAGCCCCCCTCCAGAGAGGCCCTCATCGATTCCACGAGGCCACGGTAATCGTCCACCTCTCGTTGAACTCGCTCGTCACTCCACCCCGTCCTGGCTGCCATCAGTTCCGCGACCTCCTTGGCTACCCCCAACCCGTGCCCTGTATCTTCGTAGAACAACCTGGTTCGACGGACAAGAACGTCCTCCAATCTCAGAGCCATTTCACTTTCGACGGAATAGACGATCTCAGCCATGATCCGAGGGAGGTCCGGAACAATCCTCCTGCGGAGGTCCCCCTGAGAGGCGAGCTCCAGGATCGACCCGGAGTGTGGGCCGTAGGAAGCGACCAGAGAGCCGGCGACCTCTTGATCCAATCCGAGTTGGGCGGCTCTCTGTGCGGCCTCTTTCTTGATGCCGAGAATGTCTTCCTCCGGGATGCCCCTTCGGGTGCCAGTGCCTCTTCTCATCTTGTCCGGACGCCTGGATACTATCCGCGAAACGATGTCTGCAACCCTAAGCGTTGAGGGCCTGTAGGTGGTGAGCTTCCCGCCCAGAATGGACACAAGCCCCGGCGCATCTTCCACGATCTTGAAGTCTCTGCTTACCTCTCCTTCGGACACACCTTGTCGCCCGACCAGAGGGCGGAGGGCTGCGTAGGTGCTCACTACGTCACTGCGCCGAAGTTCGGTCCGAGGAAAGGCGCCATTCACTGCCTCGAGCAGGTAGTCCACATCCCACCCCTCAACCTGAACCTCGTCCGGGTCACCTGGGAAGTCGGTGTCGGTGGTCCCGATGATGGTGTGCTTCCCCCATGGGAGGGTGAAGAGGACTCGTCCATCCGTCGGAGATCTGATGACCACGGCGTTGCGGTTACCTACCTTCTCCCGTGGGACGATTAGGTGAACGCCCTTGGTCGGCCTCAACATCGGCTCTGCGGCCCCAATCCCGACTCTAATCAGGTCGCTCCATGGGCCCGTGGTGTTGATCACGATTCGACCTCGGGCCGAATGGGGTTCGCCGCTTAACAGGTCGGTGAACTGTACCCCAACCACGCGATCGTTTTCGAGTGTGGGGGCTTCCACGCGGCAGTGCGAGAGTACGTACGCCCCCGCAGCGTTCGCCATGGCGGCGTTGAGGAGAACGAGCCTGAAGTCATCGGTCATGCAGTCGTAGTAGACGGCACCACCCTGGAGCCCCCCTGATCGCAGTCTTGGTTCCTCGGCGAGGACCTCCCCTCGCCTCAGACGACGGTGCCTGCTGACATTCCTGAAGGCCGAGAGGAGATCGTAGATCCAGAGTCCCAGAAAAGTCAGGACAGGCCCCTCTCCCTCGCCTTCGTAGAAGGGTATGATGAACCGAACCGGGCGAACGAGGTAGGGGTAGTGGGTCCTCAACCAGTGGCGCTCTCTGCACCCGTCCCAAACGACCTTAACCTGTCCATGTTTGAGATACCTCAACCCTCCGTGGATCAGGCGTGATGACCTACCGCTGGTCCCGCTGCCGATGTCCCCCTTCTCCAAGAGGAGAACGCGTTGACCTCTCCTCGCTGTCTCGTTCGCCACCGCGCAGCCGTTGATTCCGCCGCCGACGACTATGACGTCGAACTCCTTATCAAGGGCCTCCAATCCCTCCTCTCGTCGTCTCCAGTTGAAGCCGGATTCCATCACTCCTCCCGCACCACCTTCCCCGGATTCATGATACCCTTTGGGTCTACGGCTATCTTGAGCGATTTGAGCGCCATGAGGGCAGTCTCTCCGTGCTCCTCCAAGATCCAGGAGAGGTGATCGGTACCTACGCCATGATGGTGGCTGATGGTCCCGCCCGCTCTCATTATCGCCTCTGTGGCGGCCCGCTTGATCTCCCACCACTGCTCAACCTCCTTCCCCTGCTCCCGGGGCGCGATGAGGGTGTAGTAGAGTGAGCCGCCATCTCGATAGGTGTGAGAGAGATGACAGAGGACCAACCCCTGGACACCCCCTTGAGAGTACGCGTCCAGCAATGCGTGGCGAACTGCGACGTAAAGCTTTTGCAGTCCTCTCCATGATGCGGCCGTCTCAAGCGTGTCAACCAGGAGGCCACGGGCAAGGAAGTCATCGCGAAGGTATGGCGTCGTGTAGTACTCCTCCTCCCAGACGAGGGCGGGCTCCTCTCCCAGGTCCAGGGCTCCTGCGTCTACAAGGGATTCAACTGCGGTCTCCATTGAGGCCACCGTGTCATCCTTGGTGCCGTCGAAGCCCAAGAGGACTATGGAGGGGACTTCCTCCGCCTCTAGCCCAGCCATGTGAGCGATCATCGAGCTCTCATCCTCGTTTGAGATGCGCAAGAGAGAAGGCACGATTCCCGACTGAATCATTCCCCGAGCCGCATCCAAGGCCGTGGTGAAGCCTGGGATGAGGAGAACCCTTCTGGCTCTGGCCTCAGGACTCCTCCGCACCCTTACCACCGCTTCCGTGATGATGCCGAAGGCACCCTCTGACCCCAGGACCAGCTCCCGCAGCTCGGGGCCTGCGGATCTTGCAGGGACATCCTTTGTGACGAGGGTCCCCTGAGGTGTCACAAGACTTACCGACTGGACCATGTTCTCGATGCGACCGTACGCTCCCGAGAGATGACCAGAGGCTCGGGTGGCGATCCAACCACCGAGAGTGGAGAAGTGGAAGGACTGGGGGAAGTGGCCAAGAGTCATATTGTGCCGACCGAGGACCTCCTCCAGTTCTGGCCCACTGACACCCGCCTCCACCCTGGCCAGAAGGGAGACCTCGTCGACCTCGAGGACCTTGTTCAGATGACGAAGGTCGACGGTGACTACAGCTCTGTTTCGCCCCCTCAACGGTCTGAGTCCCCCGAGGACGGAGGTCCCACCGCCATAAGGGACAACGGCTATTCCGCGCGATGCAGCCGTTTCCAATAGGAGGCGCACGTGTTCAGAATCCCTTGGAAAGGCCACGGCATCGGTAAACTCTTCTACCCGCCCCAGCCTCACCTTGAGGAGGTCGAGGTAGCCCTTCCCTAGGGAGCGACTGATGCGGACTTCGTCGTCTGTGGATACCTCCAAGGCACCCTCGAGGGCCTCCAGGTCTTCCGCCCTGAGCCGACTCGGCGGAAGGGATGGCACACTCGGGATTTCTTGGGCCTCCCTGAGCTTGATTCCTCGAGTCTCAAGGAAGCGAAGGGCAAGCTCCAGCCGTTCTGAAGGATATCGTACATCGGGGGAACCCCACCCCCACCACCTCATATCCTTCCTCATGCTCGCGGTGGCATCGTCCCTCAGCTTGAATAGGTTTCCACCGTGTCTTGGGGAGTTTTATTACCCGAGGCGAGATGAAGCCGGGATGGCCTATGATGGCACGAGATGACATCCTCGGTGTGTTGGATAAGTACGATCTCGACCGGGCCAAGATCGGGGTCCTTGCCTCCCACTCGGCTCTCGACGTGTGTGACGGGGCCGTGGAGGAAGGATTCCAGACCATTGCGCTATGCCAGGAGGGGAGGCATGAGCCCTACGCGAGGTACTTCAAGGCGGTGCGAGACGCCGAAGGCAGAATCGTCCGGGGTGTTGTTGACGAGGCTGTGGTCCTCAAGTCCTTCAAGGAGGCGACCTCGGAGAGGGTCCAGGACCGTCTGCGCAAGGGCAACGTCCTCTTCGTCCCCAACAGGTCCTTCTTCTCCTACTGCGGCATGCGGGAGGTGGAGGATGACTTCAGGGTACCGATGATAGGCGGCAGGAATCTCTTGCGGACGGAGGAGAGGACAGAGGAGAAGGGCTACTACTGGATTCTCGAGAAGGCGGGCCTGCCCTTTCCTCGCCTGTACACCTCGCCGGATGAGATCGACTCCTTGGCCATCATTAAGCTTCCTCACAAGGTCAAACGGCTGGAGCGGGGCTTCTTCACCGCCGCAAGCCCTGAGGAATTTGAGGAGAAGGCCGGCAGCCTCCTCGAGCAGGGCGTCATAACCGAGGAGGATCTGGAGGTCGCCAGGGTGGAGAAGTACATCCTCGGTCCCGTCTTCAACTTCGACTTCTTCTACTCACCGCTCGAAGATTCGGGCGAGAGGCTGGAGCTCCTGGGCATCGACTGGCGCTTCGAGACATCTCTGGATGGACACGTGAGGCTGCCTGCGGAGCAGCAACTCACGCTGGTTGGCGAAGAGAAACTCCCGGAGTACGTCGTATGCGGTCATAACTCGGCTACCCTCAGGGAGTCCCTGCTGAGCAAGGTCTTCCCATTGGCGGAGGCTTATGTCGAGGCTACTCAGAGGTACTTCCCCCCGGGCGTGATCGGACCCTTCACGCTCCAGACGTGCGTGGACAAGGATATGAACTTCTTCATCTACGACGTCTCGCCACGAATCGGCGGCGGCACAAATGTCCACATGTCTGTAGGCCACCCCTACGGGAACACCCTATGGCGCTCCCGGATGAGCACCGGGAGGAGGGTCGCCCTAGAGGTCCGGATGGCTATAGATAGGGGCGAAGTGGGGAAGATAGTTACGTAGCCTCGGGTCCCTCGACGCGGCTGAGGAACTCTGGCGGTACCTCCTTGGTGATGTAGACGTACTTCCCAGCCTTCTTTATCACAACTCCCTCCTCCCTCGCCTTCTCCGCGTCGACCTTGAGAATGACAGGGTCCGCCGTCCTCACCTGTCCCGCCTCCGTCGCGCTCTCCAAGGTGTCGCTGATGTGGACCCACTGCCGGTCCGCGGGCCTTAGCCCGATCTCCAAGAGGATGCTGCACTCCTCCTCCGTGGTCGGGTAGTACAGGACCGGGGGGATGTCCTCCGTGGGCAAGTCCAGGTCGAGGTCGATGGAGTGAGCGTAGGTGGCTCTGACCCGTCCCTCTTCGAACTGGTATCGACCCTTGGGATCGGTCTGGACGAGGGCGATAATGTGGTGCGGCTTGAGGAACTTGAACTTCCTGTGCCTGATCTGGATGGCGGTCACGAGGTCCCGGAGGTCGACCCAACCGTGATCGTCCATCTCGAGGCCGTACCTCTGGGGGAAATGGCGCAGGACTCCCGCCATCGTGCGGCCAAGGGTGTTTAGCTCCCTCTCATTGAGCAGGAACTTGCCCTTGCTGCCGCAATTGGGGCAGATCTCGCCCCGGAAGAATCCATGGGAACTGCACTCCCGTAGCATCTACCCCTCCCAGGATGTAAACCTAGACCCCTGCTATATAACTTCTGAGATTGGTGTGACAGCGTCCCTTAATATGATTGACGCGGCAAAGTCTAGCGGTCCACTGGGTCTAGGTCGCTCTGCCTAACGATCTTGAGCCCTTCAGACTCGACCATCTCGACGACCCGTTTCCTCAGGGCTGCCTTTACGGCCTTGCGATGGATGTACGCCAACGAGGCTCCCGGGGACTTCTCCACGACCTGTCGAAGCATCGACTCACCAAGCCTCTCGAGGGTGTGAGACGGCACAAGGTGGCCGAAGGACAGTCGCCGATCCAAGGCGACGTCGGTCATCCGGGGAGCGTAGTGGCCGCCACCGAGGCCGATGGCGACGGGATACTCCACGGATTCCACCTCAAGGATCACCCCCGCTATGGCCGAGGCCGCTTCCCCATCGGCCCAAGCGGCCTCGTCGCTCCCCACCTCGATGTAGAAGGCGGGCGTCTCAAGATATGGTCCGTGGTGGGTGGTCTCGAAGGAGACGGAGTACTCCAGGCTTGTAGCCCTCTCCCTCAGGAGTCTTAAGGCCTGGGTCATCCAATGGGATGCTGCGGGAACCAACTTGCCCGTCTTTCCCCCGAGCTCCGCCTCACCGTAGTTACCTATTGGGTGGACGGTGAGGCTCCTCGTCCCGCTTTCACTTCGATGCCTCGATGCGTATATCGCAAGGTCCGCTGTGACCCCCAGGGCTCCACGAACTTCCGTGTCCAGGTGGTCTCTGTATAGGTGGGAGTCCTTGAGGGTGACCAAGGTTCTCTCCCCTCGTTGGTATGCGGGGTTCCCGTCAAAGGTACCCACCTCCTCCCAGTCGCCCCTCCGCAGAAGCCGCTCGAGAATTGTTCGGCTGGCGGCATCCTCCACAGAGGTGGCTACGAGTATCATCGTGGGGAGAGCGGTGGGGTTAAGATGAGCCTTTTGGCGCACCACCCACCGGGAAAGCTTCAATACCCGGTACCGCTAACACCGTGAAGATGGAGCTCGTGTACTTGAAGTCCCCGACGGGCCTCCACCAGGAGCGGGCAGAGGAGGTCCTGGATCAGATTCGGGAGCTTGTCCCGGAACTCAAGTACCGCGAGGTGGACCCTCGGGAGGAGCCAGAGTACGCTGCGAACTTCAACATCAAGTACGCTCCGGGGATCATCATCGACGGACGGATCGAGTACGTTGGGATCCCCAGGGCACGCATGCTCCTGGAGAGGATAAGGCAGCTACAGGCGGCGGGCAAGGACTAGTCGTCCTGAGCTACCTCGAGCGTATCATCGTGAGAAGCATCTTGGACCTCACGACAGCCCTCAGCGCGTGAGGTCGGTTGGCGGGCATTATGAGCAAGTCACCCCCACTCACTCGTTGGGTCTCTCCTGCGATCTCAATCTCCATGGATCCCTCGACGACTTGCACCATGGCGTCGAACGGTGTAGTGTGCTCGCTCAATCCCTCGCCTTTGTCAAAGGCGAACATGGTTACAGTCCCCACATCCTTGTCGATGATTGCTCGGCTGACTATTGAACCTGGGCTGTACTCGACGAGGCTCGCCAGACTGTGAACCCGTCCCACAAGCTCGCTTTGGCTCCTGCTACCCTTGTCCGTCATGGCTTCTCCCTATCCGTGTTCCAGACTGCGTCAATCACTCCGGGGGTCCCTACCCTCATTCGGTCTGCCTCCTGACGTTCTCTTCCGTCATAACCCTGCACAACCGTAGAGGGCGGTGGCTACTAACGTTTATTAATCTCAGGCCCAATCCAACAGCGATACGTTGACGAGTTCCATCAGGATTGTGGACCACAAGGAGATGGACCTCTCGGCCGCGCTTTTCGTTGTGGGATTTCCCGGCGTCGGCCTTGTGGGTAGCATCGCTACCAACTACATGGTTACGGCCCTCAACCTGGAGCGAATCGCCTCGATTCTCTCGCGCGACTTCCCGCCCATGGCCGTACTGAAGGGTGGACGGGTTTCCAGCCCCGTCAGGATCCACGCAGCACCCATGGTCTGCGGTGCCGATGGCGAGTGCAACCAGCTCGCCGCCGTGATGTCCGAGGTGACCCCCAAGGCCGAAACGCTCTACGACATCGGCGAGGCCCTCGTCTCATGGTGCCTGGACAAGAAGGTCCAGGAGATCGTCGTGTTGGAGGGTTTCACCAGACCAGGAGGCCCTGAAGACGCGGAGGTGTTCGGCGCTGCCAACAGCGAGAGGGCCCTGGCGAGGCTTACCCGTCTCGACGTGAAGCCCATGGCCGAGGGTATCCTCACGGGCCTATCTGGCCTGATAAGCTACCTTGGAGAGGCCGAAGATATCGATGTCACGTGCCTTCTCGCGGAGAGTGTGAAGGAGTATCCCGACGCCCGATCTGCTGCCAGGCTCCTGGAGGTACTCGACCCCTTCGTGCCTCAGATCAAGATAGACGCGAAGCCCCTCTTCGAGAGGGCCGAGCAGATCGAGACCCATCTGAAGGACTACCTGGAAACGCACAAGGAGAACATCCAGGACATGGCCGAGCGTTCCAGGATCATGTACGGTTAGGCTCATGACGCAGAATGCCTACGTCTGTCCCGACTGCGGGGAGAAGAGCATGGTGAAGAAGCCAGACAAGTCTGGTTGGTATCTCCTCCACTGCGAGAAGTGCGAGGCGGAACGGGGACCCTTCCGGAACGCCGAGGATAAGTCCGTGGCCTAGGGGCGGTCGAAGGGACAAGGATACCTCTGGGCTCGAGGAAACTTTAATAACGATGGGCCAGATATTCGGCCCCAGGTTCGGGGGACTCGACCCCCCCGAATCGCCCGACTGGAGAGAGGGGCCTTGGGCTTCGAGAGGGATTTCGAGCAGATGCGGAAGAAGATCGACAAGATGTTTCGCGACTTCTTCCACGGGCACTCATCGAAGTTTCAGTCCCCCTTCCACTACGGGTTTTCCGTAAGAGTAGACAAAGATGGCATCCCGAGGATCAAGGAGTTCGGTACGATGAAGCCAACGGTGGAGGGACGTGATCCCAGCGAGAGAGAGCCCGTGTACGATGTGTTGGAGGGGGAGGACGAGATCTATATCACCGTCGAGCTCCCCGGAACTATCCCGGAGAAGATCAGCCTCAGGGCCTCCGAGAGGGTCCTCACCATCGAAGCTCAGGGCTTCAGGAGATACTGGAAGGTCCTCGAGCTGCCGGAGCCGGTGGACGCCTCCAGCCTGAGCTGGACTTTCAATAACGGTGTGCTGGACATCATTCTGACCAAGCGGGCGACCAGGGTCAAGGCGGGCTAGACACCAGACAGGTTTTTATCGAGCGCCCCTTTATGCTGGCCAGCGATTGCTAATGGCTTCTGACCCTTTCGATGCCATAAAGGGAAGGGTCGAGGACGTAGGGCGCCGCCTTGGCCTAGACCCCGGCCTAGTCGAGATTCTGAATCGGCCAAAGCGCGAACTCTCCGTCAACTTCCCGGTCAGGATGGACGACGATACCCTGGAGACCTTCCACGGGCATCGCGTGCAGTACAACATGGCACTGGGGCCTTGCAAGGGGGGTCTCCGGTACCATCCAGAGGTTGACCTCAAGGAGATAAGGGCTCTTGCGGCCCTGATGACGTGGAAGTGCGCCGTGGTAGGGCTGCCTTATGGTGGGGCCTACGGAGGGGTGGCCTGCAGCCCCAAGGAGATGAGCGAGCGCGAGCTGGAGTCCCTCACCCGCCGATACGTGTCTGAGATCTCCATCATCATCGGCCCCCAGGCGGACATCCTCGCCCCCGACGTCTACACGGACGAGAGAACGATGTCCTGGGCCATGGACACCTACAGCATGAATGTCGGCTACAGCGTTCCCGGTGTCGTAACAGGGAAGCCCTCGGCGATCGGTGGCTCCGTCGGTAGGGGAGACGCCACGGCTCGAGGGCTGATGTTCATCGTGGAGGAGGTCTTCAAGGATCGAAGGATGAACCTCCATGGGGCGACGGTCGCGATTCAGGGCTTCGGGAAGGTGGGGGCTAGCCTTGCGCACCTCTTGGGAGAGGCGGGGTGCAAGGTCGTGGCAGTTTCGGACTCCCAGGGTGGCACGTTCAGTGAAGTTGGCCTCGACATCGAGAGTCTGAGACTCCACAAACTGAGCCGAGGCAGGGTCACGGGCTTCGGGGACGGGCAGGACATAGGCGGCCGTGAGCTACTCGAACTGGAGTGTGATCTCCTCGTTCCGGCAGCCCTGGGCCACACCATAGACCGAGAGAACGCCAAGGCCCTGGGGGCTCGGATGATCGCCGAAGCCGCCAACGCTCCAGTGACCCCCGAGGCCGACCGGATCCTCGATGCTCGTGAGATCCTCCTTCTGCCCGACATCCTGTGCAACACAGGGGGCGTTACGGTGAGCTACTTCGAGTGGGTTCAGGACCTGCAGTACTACTTCTGGGGGCTGGAGGAGGTGACGACGCGATTGCGTGACGTCATGCTCAGGGCCTATCGTCAGGCGAGAGCCGTCGCCGAAGAGGAGGATGTATCCCTGAGGGATGCCTCCTACATGGTGGCCCTCCGCCGTCTCGAGAATGCGTACAGATACCGCGGCATCTTCCCGTGAGCCTTTAATATTCATCCATGCTTCGAACGACGGGTGTACCCTTGTTGCCCACTGAAGAAGCTGTAACGAGGGCAGTGGACTCTGCGCTCCCTTCGGTCGTGTCCGTCGGCACCGTGAGGCTCATCAGGGCGTCCCTCTTCGACGTCGTCCCCGTTCAAGGCGTCGGTTCGGGTGTCGTCCTCGAAGACGGGTTCGTGCTAACCAACAACCACGTCGTCGAGAGGAGCCGAGAGATCGAGGTTGCCCTCCACGATGGTGAGAAGGTACGAGGTCTGGTCCGGGGCGGCGATGATGTATACGATGTGGCGATTCTGGAGGTCGACGCCCGAGGACTCAGGCCGCTGGCCCTTGGTGACTCCGATAGCCTGAGGGTCGGCCAGATGGTCATCGCTATGGGAAATCCTCTGGGATTGGCGGGTGGCCCAACGGTGACCACCGGGGTCGTGTCCGCCTTGAACCGCTCCGTCACGGGTCCTCACGGAGTTCTGCCCAGCCTCATTCAGACGGACGCTGCGATAAACCCCGGGAACAGCGGGGGCCCACTCCTCGACAGCGGCGGCAGGGCCATCGGTATCAACACGGCGATCGTGCCGGCTGCCCAGGGGATCGGGTTCGCCATACCCATCAACATCGCGGTCCGAGCAGGGAAGGAACTCCTCGAGGTCGGTCGAGTTCGCAGGCCTTGGTTGGGCATCTACGGCGTGACGCTCAACAAGGGGATCTCGGACTACTACGGACTCCCCGTGGATAAGGGCGTCTTGATAGTCGAAGTCGCCCGAGGCGGGCCCGCAGGGGGGTCGGGACTCAGGAGCGGCGACGTGATTCTCCGGGTTGGTGACAGAGAAGTGGCCGACCTGCCGGACCTACTGCAGGAGACCAGGAGACGGAAGGTGGGAACCGAGGTGGAAATCGTGGTGGCTAGAGGCGACAGGACCTACGCGGCCACCATCCAACTGCGCGAAAGTCCTCGATGAAGACCAGGGCGATTTCCGGGGTGCCATGACTCGAGGCAACACCCTTGAGAAGGTTGCGAACGAGGTGAGCATGTGCACTCGCTGTCGCCTCCACCAAGGAAGGACTCTTGCCGTACCTGGAGGCGGCTCCACGAGTTCTGGCGTCTTCCTAATCGGTGAGGCGCCAGGAAGGGAAGAGGACAGGCGGGGAGAGCCTTTCGTGGGCAGGGCCGGACGGATTCTAAATCGGGCTCTCGAGGACGCAGGCCTCGACCGATCCTCCCTCTTCATAACCAATGTGGTGAAGTGTAGGCCACCCGAGAACCGCAGTCCCCGGGCAGATGAGATGAGGACTTGTCGATCCTACCTGATGAGGCAGATCGAACTTACGAAACCGTCGGTCATCGTGACTCTCGGAGGTACCAGCACGAGAACTCTCCTCGGGGTCAGAGGACCCCTCAAGGACTACATCGGTGGACGTCAGCAATTTCGCGGCATCCCGGTGATCCCGACATACCACCCAGGGGCCAGGCAGTCCCTAGTGAGGGAGGCGCTGGTGGAAGACTTAAGGAGGGCAAGGGACATAGCTGGAGTGACTTGAATGCGTCCCTTTGCCACCCGCCGTCTCAAGAAGGACAGCCCCCTCGTCGAGACCTTCTCGGCCGGAGGTGTGGTCTTTCGGGCTAATGGTAAGGTCCTCCTGTTGAAGAGAGAGGATGAGAAGCGATGGTGTCTTCCCAAGGGCGGTGTGGAGGAGGGAGAGGCCCCGGAGCAGGCGGCCCTGAGGGAGATAAGCGAGGAGACCGGTCTGTACTGCGACCTGGCGGGCCACGTCCTCGATATACGCTACCAGTATCATTGGCCCGCCGACGGTGTCAACTACGATAAGACGGTCAAGTATTACCTGGCGGAGGTCATCGGCGGCGGGCTGAAGCTGGAGAGAGGCTTCAGCGCCTACCGGTGGTGCACGGAGAAGGAGGCGCTGAGGTTGCTCCACTATGACAACGACAAGAAGGTCGTGAAGAGGGCCTACAGGAAGCTGCGGCGACTGAGGGGCACCTAGCCCTCAGGACTTCAGCCAGGACAGCAGGTCCTTGTGGGGCATGGCGTTGATGACGTCCTCGGTCTCCAACCAGCCCTTCCTGGCCTGACCAACACCATAGCGTATGTAGCCCAGGTGGGAGGTGGAGTGGGAATCGGTGTTTATGGCCAACTTTGCCCCCAGTCTCTTCGCCGCCCTGGCATATGAGCCGTTCAGGTCCAACCTCGAGGGAAAGGCGTTAATCTCCAGGGCAGTTCGCGAGTCCACGGCGGCCTCCACGACGCGACCCATGTCGAGCTCGACGGCCCTTCGTTCGCCTATGAGTCTGCAGCTAGGGTGAGCTAGGATGTCAACATGCTCGTTCTCCAAGGCTTGTATGACTCTCGCCGTCATCTTCTCCTCCTCCATCCTGAAGCTCGAATGGACGGCGGCTATGACGTAGTCTAGGTCCCCGAGGACATCGTCGGGATAGTCCAGACTGCCATCGGCCAGTATGTCTACCTCTGAGCCGTGGAGAATCTTGATGCCCTCTATCCTCCCGCGAAGCTTCTCCACCTCTGCCATCTGCTCGCGGATCCGCTCCTCCTTCATGCCGTTGGCGATGTAGACCGACTGAGAGTGGTCACTGAGGCCCACGTAGTCGTACCCCAACCTCTTGGCCGCCAGGACCATATCCTCAAGGCTATCGTGACCGTCCGTCCAGTCGCTGTGGACGTGGAGGTCCCCTCGGATATCACCTGGCTTGACGAGGTCGGGGAGGTCGCCACGGGCCGCTACCTCTACCTCGCCCTGCCCCTCCCGCATCTCCGGTTCGATGTAGGTGAGTCCCAAGGCTTCGTAGACCTCACCCTCCGTTCCGCTTGCCACTCGCCGATCGCCTCGAAACAGGCCGTACTCGTTCAGCTTCAGCCCCTTGTCGATGGCCAGGTTCCGCAACTGTATGTTGTGGTCCTTGGAGCCGGTGAAGTAGAGCAGGGCCGCCCCGAAGCTCTCGTCCCCGACCACCCTGATATCCGCCTGGATGCCCTCCGCCAGGTATACGGTGGACTTGGTCTCTCCCTTGAGGCGGATCTCCTTGACGTTGGACATGCCGGCGAAGGCCTCCATTACAGCAGACTGGTCGGTGGAGGTCGCCAGTATGTCGATGTCCCCTATGGTCTCCTTCATCCGTCTGAGGCTACCGGCCACGGCCAGGTTTGTCACGGGTGCCCTCTTACGCAAGTACTCGACGATGGCCTCCGCCAAGGGCAGAGCAAATCCTATGAGCTTGCGGCCCGCGGTGGCGGCCCGTAGCTCGATGCCTGCGAGGATGTTCTCGACCTTCTTAGGACCCAGGCCTTTTACGCCCTGGACCTGTCCTGCGGCCGCCGCATGTTTCAGCTCCTCCACGGAAGCGATGCCGAGGGCTTCGTGCAGTAGCTTCGCAGTCTTGGGGCCGACCCCTGGAATCCTCATAATCTCGACAACGCCTGAAGGAACCTCGTCCCGAAGCTTCTCGTAGTAACGCAAGCGGCCCGTCTCCAGGAACTCCGCTATCTTCTCCGAGATGGCCTTCCCCACCCCGGGGAGGCTGACGAGCTCCCCCCTCTTCCAGACCTCCTCCAGGTCCTGACCCATCCCCTCCAGGTTCCTGGCCGCTCGTCGGTACGCCTCGGGCTTGAAGCTGACCCCCTGGAGGTCCAGCATGTCGGCGATCTCGTAGAAGATGAGGGCAAGTTCGAGGTTCTTCACGCGATCAATATCGACCCATTTTCTTAATAGCTTTAGCCAGTGGCAGCGCAGGGCCGAAACGTTATCGTGGCTGATGTTGTAGCGGAAAACTATAGGATAGCAAGACCCTTCCTCAACTGGGAGACGGCTATATGGCGGTTACGGGAATCCCGGAGGACCTACTGCTGTTCTTCGGCGGTAAGGGAGGGCATTCCCTAATCGTCAAGGGATCAGCGGGGACCGGGAAGACCACCATCGCCCTGCAGCTCATCGAGGAGCTTGACGACATCCCTGGGAGCTACTACCTGAGCATCAGGGTCTCAGACGAGTCTCTCTATCACCAGTTCCCCTGGCTCCGGGACAAAGTGAGAAGGTCCGAGCTGATGAAGGTCGGCCGGGGTTTTATCAGGAGCTTCGAGGAGACCGACGAGGAGGAGGAGGAGCAGATAAGGCAGGCAAGACGGATGCTCCGGGAGGTCTCCGAGGACGAGGTCCGGGTCACGAAGGTGGACAGGACTGAGCTTAACAAGCTCGAGGGACGACTCGAGATGGGCCAGGAAGGGGACGAGATATACGAGCGGGTAGGCGAGGGTGAAGTGGTGGAGGACAGCGTCATCTTCGATCTGGGCTCCGACCTGCCTGAGATGGATTTCGCCTACGATGCCGTTGAGCGAAACCTGCCCCGCAAGTCCCTCCTGATCATCGACAGTATCGACGCCCTGAGCGAGAGGTACGGCATCCATCCGGCGAAGATCATCAACACCATCCAGAAGGACCTGGTGGAGAGCAGCAACACCAACGTGGTCTACGTCCTGGAGGGCAAGGGGGAGACCAAGCTCGACTACCTCGGGGACGGGGTCGTGGAGTTGAGGGACGAAGAGGTGAGCGGCCGGCGCCTGCGGGTGATCAAGGTCGAGAAGCTGCGCGGTCGGGAGATCGTGCAGCCGAAGTACGTCTTCACCCTCAAGGACGGCCGGGTTAAGGCATTCTCCCACACCGTCGACCGTCCCGAGATTCGGCGCCGCCGCTGGAAGCCTGTTCGGGACACCAAGAAGAGGACATCTACGGGCAACGAAGAGTTGGACGCTCTCTTCGGGGGCTTCGGGAGAGGAAGCGTCGCCTCCATTCAGGTGGATGTGGATGTCCCCAATGAGTTCATCGACCCCCTCCTCAACGGCCTAATTGCCAACTTCTGCCGGCAGGGGAGGGGGGTCGCCTACGTACCACCCCGGAAGGCGACGGCCGACTTCGTCCGGGAGTCGCTTAAACCCTACACGGGGGAGAAGATCTTCGATACCTATGTCCGAGTCTTCGAGTCCTCTCCGCTCGGGAGCCTCGAGGGGAGTCGAAACGCCTTGCAGATGGAGGGGTCCGATGTCGAGACCGATCTCAAGTGGAGCACCATCGAGTACAGCCTTGGTCTGGCCCAACATCCCTTCCTGGATTTGATGGCCTACGACACTCTGGAGGCGGTGTACGGTGAGGACGTGGCCTCGGAAATGACCGGCCACCTCTCCTCCGTTCGGAAGTCCAAGGATGTCTTCGTCGGGTTGACGTCACCCATGGGGAAGTCCGCCGATGCCGTGGCGAACATCTCCTCGGTACACCTTCGCATCCAGAATGTCGACGGCTGCATCATCATCTACGCGGAGAAGCCACACACAGGTTTCCACAACCTATCCTTCGACTACTCAACCGGTGTTCCGAAGGCCGTCGTGACTCCCATCGTGTGAGTTCCATCGCGAAATGAGTCTCATGCCTGATAACTGAATGGAAAGACCCTTAAATTGACCTAATCATCCGAGGGCGATGAGGGAGAAGGACATTTCGCGCCTCCTGACGGATGATTATGCGGAACGAATTCTCGTCGCGACTCACAGCTCCCCCAGATCTGTTCAGGAGATCAGTGATAAGTACGACATCCCCATAGCGGCATGTTACCGCAAAATCCACGAACTGGAGGACGCGGGCTTCCTCAAGTGCGCCAAGATAGTCACCACTCCGAAGGGCAAGACCATGAAGCTCTACCAAGCGACCCTGAGGAGCGCGCACCTTCTCTACCAAGAGGGCTCCTTCAAGGTGAAGTTCGAGTTCGACCATGAATCCAACTTGAACGGCAAGTGGATCGAGCTCAACAAGGCAGATACTGTGTGAGGGTACAACCCTCTTGGCGAAGGATTTTAAGCCTCCGGTGTCTGAGTAGGATTAATACGCAAAGCCGCCTCTTCGATAGCCGAGAGGACTTCGAGGTGATTCTCTGGTATATGACGTCATAATCCTGGGCTCAGGACCCGCGGCTCTGACCTCCGCCGTCTACACAACGCGCGGCAACCTGAGTACCTTGGTCATAGCCGGGGCGCAGTACGGAGGTCAGCTGATGTTGACTACCGAGGTGGAGAACTATCCCGGATTCCCCGAGGGCATCCAGGGACCGGAGCTGATGGATCTCATGATCCAGCAGGCGGAGAGATTCGACGCGGAGTTCATCTACGAGGACGCCACCGGCGTCGACTTCAGCTCCCGCCCCTTCAAGGTATCAGTCCAAGGGGAGGAATATGAGGCCAGGACCGTCATCATCGCCACCGGCGCCTCAGCCAAGTGGTTGGGCTTGGAGTCGGAGGGGCGTCTGAGGGGCCGCGGCGTCTCCAGCTGCGCCACCTGCGATGGCCACTTCTTCAAGGACAAGGACGTCCTCGTCGTTGGCGGTGGGGACGCGGCCATGGAGGAGGCCCTGTTCCTCTCCAGGCTTTGCCGAACCGTCCGGGTGGTCCACCGTAGGGACGAGCTGCGAGCGAGCAAGATCATGCAGCAGCGGGCCTTTGACAACCCGAAGATCGACTTCGTCTGGAACTCCATCGTCGTCGAGGTTCTGGGAGATCAGAAGGTGGAGGGAGCCCGCATCAGAGACGTCAAGACGGGCGAGGAGAGGGACCTGAAGTGCGACGGCGTCTTCATCGCCATAGGACACAGACCCAACACGGCCTTCCTGTCTGGACACGTGGATCTCGACAAGAAGGGCTACATAAAGGTCTTCGACGGCACCAAGACCAGCGTAGAAGGCGTCTTCGTGGGCGGTGACGCTCACGACTATCGGTACCGACAGGCAGTGACCGCCGCCGGCTTCGGTTGCATGGCAGCCATGGACGCTGAGAGGTGGCTCGAGGAGCAGGCCTAACCCCAGACTCATGAGATGCTTAGGATGTCGCGCCGTGTTTCCGCGAGGGGGAGGAGATGGCCAGAGAAGTGACCCTTGCCAAGTCGAGCGAAATCCCGCCCGGGACCGGCATGGTAGTGGAGGCTGAGGGCCGGCTCCTCGCAGTGTTCAACGCGGACGGGGATTTCTACGTGATTGACAATACGTGCTTACATCGCGGGGGACCTCTGGGAGAAGGCATCCTGGATGGAACCGTCGTCACGTGTCCGTGGCATGGATGGGAGTACGACATAGCCTCGGGTCAACACACGCTTAACCCCGCCATCAAGGTCAATACGTACAGGGTGAACCTTCGGGACGGCGAGGTCAGGGTCGAGCTCTGAGGTATTATCAGGGATTGACAATCGTAACGCAACGCTTAAGTACGAGAGATTTCCATCGCCGTCCCCCAATCTGGGGTTAGACTGTGGAGGGCAGGCGATGGACCCATTAGAGGCATCACAACTTCTTACAGACGAGTACAGTGCGAAGATACTCTTGGGGACTTACAAGAGAAAGATCAGCGCCCAAGAGATAAGCGCCAGGTACGGCATACCAATCGCAGCCTGCTACCGTAAGATTCGTATTTTGGAGGAGGCGGGCCTCATCGAGTGCATCGACCGGGTCCTTACCCAGAAAGGTAAGAGGAAGAACCTGTACACGTCGAAGCTGAAGAATGCCTACATCTTCTTCGAGAATGGTAGATTACGAGCCCGCTTTCAGCTGGTTTCCGGCGCCGTCAAGGACTTCGGCGGCGACTGGACCGGGGCCGACATCGTGAAGGAATGAACCGGTCGCCTGACCGTACTTATCAATTTTGAGAACCACGTCTGACTCTTTAAGTAGCTCGCTAGCAGCATGATTTGTCTATGAGGATACGGTTCAGAAAGATCCTCCCAGATGGACGAAGTGTCAGGTTCGATAAGGAGAAGGACGAGGCGGACACCCTGACGCTGAACATCATCGTCTGGAAGGGCAGGGGCACCAGGAACAGGAGCTGAACCCAATTCTCCGGAGGGTCCTTGGTCGAGGGTAAAGGCTTCTCCGTCTACCGGATTCGATTGTGATAGTGTTTACAGCAGCGCTGTCTCGTGATGCGGGCAACGATTGGGAAATACCGCTCCCCCTATCGTATCGGTCAGGTCTCACTGATTGTCCGAGCTCGACTTCCCTCCGACAGGCGCTTACTCCTGCCCAGAGTCGTCGGCGGAGGCGAGTGTGTAGCCGTCACCCTCTCTCGCCGCCACGCCGGCCTGCGTCAGCTCCAAGAGTGTGTTTTCGATGAGATCGGGGCCGAGATTGAGCTGGAAGCCCGCAAGGAGGGCGTCCTTGATCTCCGCCAAAGACCTTGCGGTCCCGCGTAGCGTCTTGGGGATGATGGTACGCAAGTCTTCATGCAGGTTCCAGGGAAAGATGAACCAGGCCCACTCTTCCTTCGGTACCCTGACCTCATAGAAATCAGGCTCGGACCTAGAGTGCGTGATGTGGAGTACGGTGGCGCTTCGGAGTTCGATGGGGTTCGATTCTGCCACGTGGTCCTTGGCGAGCGAAAGGCTCTCGCCCGTGTCCGTGATGTCGTCCACGATGAGGACCTTGTTGTTGGAGATATCGGCTGTGAGTCCTTGGACGAGGCGCGCCTTCCCATCGGGCTGCGCCGTGACGCCCCAGTGTTCCACCTTCACGGCGTAGAGCCTCTTTACTGCCAGAAGGTCGCACAGGAGTCGTGCAGGGAGCCAACCGCCACGAGTGAGTCCGACGATCACGTCGGGGTAGAAGCCACTCTGCTTGATCTTCGCTCCAACAGCGGCTGTCCACTTCGCAATCTCGTCCCAGGTCACGAGACGGCATCGAAAGGTGTCGTCCATGGTGTCTTCCTCCACTCACATACGTTGCCCAACGGTTCAGACCTCCGAGCCTTCAAGAGCGTTCGCACAGATACATGTGCGCTCCACCGGGATCGCGGGGATCGCCCTGGCGAGCAGCGATTGTGACTTGCTCTGATTCTCGTCGAGAGTCTTCAGGATTTCCGTGACGTCAACTGGTTTCTCAGCCCAGACGTCATAGTCCGTGACCATCGCGATGCTCAAGTAGCACATCTCCAACTCCCGCGCCAGCTGCGCCTCAGGACATGCTGTCATTCCAATGATTTCCGCAAACTGACGCAACATCCGGCTCTCTGCTCTAGTGGAAAACCTCGGTCCCTCAATACATACGTATGTGCCCCTGTCATGGTAGGATAGCTCTAGGGCTCGCGCATGTTTTGAGAAGTGGTTACGCAGAGTCGGGCAGAAGGGATCTGCGAGGGAGACGTGTATGGTCTTCCCTCCGTCGTAGAACGTGTAGTCTCGAGTCTTCGTATTGTCAATGAACTGATCTGGGAACACGAAATCTCCTGGCTTGTACTCCTCCTTCAAGGAACCAACGGCAGACGGAGAGACTATGCGGCGGACGCCGAGGTGGTGGAGCGCCCAAATGTTCGCGCGATAGTTAATGGAGTGAGGTGGGATAGTGTGCCCCTTGCCGTGGCGCGGTAGGAAGGCGATCGGAGCTCCCTGGAAGTTCCCCAAGTCGATGGCTGCAGAAGGTGCGCCGTAAGGCGTGGAAACCTTCACTGAGCGTACATCCCTAACTTGTGAAGCATCGTACACTCCGGTCCCCCCGATGATGCCGATGGGGGCGGGGTCATCCGTGGCTGCAACGACGTCTGGCATCAGTTCCCTCGATGGCGGAAACGAGGTCCTCCTTCATATAGACGGCGGGGAGGGTGCGAAGAATTCAGCGACCACTGTAGAACTGGCCGTTCGTCCTCCGGAGGGGCTAGGGCAGGACTACGACGTTGCCATCTACCACCTCGACCCGCAGGAGCGTCTTGATGGCGACCCCCAAGGTCTTCTCCAGCAAGGTCTTGTCCTTCATCCTGTCGAACACGACGAGGATGTCCACGATGGAAGCACCGATCTGGCGCATGGCATTGACGATGGCCCGGAGGGTCCCGCCTGTGCTGACGATGTCGTCCACGATGACAACCCGATCCCCTTTATCCAGGTAGTTCAGGTAGAGATTCGCCTTGGAATAGCCCGTCTCCTGGCGGACGGAAATCTCTCCCGGCAAACCGTACTTCTTCTTTCGGAGGAAGAGATAGGGCTTGCCCGTGCGAAGACTGAGGATGGCCGCCAGGGGGAAGCCCATGGCTTCGGCCGTGACGATCTTGTCGCAATCGAAGTTTCCGGCCGTGAGAAGGGCGTCCACAACCTCCTCCACCAGGGCGGGCTCCGCCTGGGGGATCCCGTCTGTGATGGGATGGAGGAAGTACTCGTACTCGCCAAACCGAACCACAGGACTCGATTTCAGGCTCTCTCGCAACCGGTCGAGCAGGCTCACCTCTCCCCCAGCGTCTCGGCCCGAGCCTGGGCCTCCTCGAGGATCTCAGCCTCCCCTTCAACGTGGCGATCGCGCATTAGGATTCTCCCGTCGCAGATCACAGTGTCTACTATGGACCCATTCGCAGCATAGGCCAAGAGGGAGGTCAAGTCGTGCCTGGGTACCAGCTGGGGATGCGTCAAGTCGACGAGGATGAGGTCGGCAAGCCTTCCCTCTTCTACGCGGCCCGCCGGAAGTCCCAGCGCGTCCGCCCCGCCCGCGGTGGCCATTTGCCACGCCTCCTGGGCCGGAAGGGCCGTTGGCTCGCCAGTGGCGAACTTCTGAAGGAGGCACGCGAGCTTGATCTCCTCGAACAGATCCAGGTTGTTATTCGAGGCTGCCCCGTCCGTTCCTAGCCCCATGGTCACGCCAGTGGAGTGCAAAGCGTGGTAGGGGAAGGCCTTCCCAACTGCGAGTTTCATGTTGGAGGTCGGATTATGAATGGCGCTCACCCCGCGCCTGCCGAGGACCTGAGCGTCCCGCTCGCTTAGCCACACGCAATGGGCGGCCACCAGCCAATCTCCCAGGAACCCCATCTCGTCCAGGGCTCGGACGGGCCCCCTACCGTACCGCTCTTGGGAGTCCTTCACCTCCTGTTCCGTCTCCGCGAGGTGGATGTGAACCTTCAGCCCCTCTTCCAGGGCCAAGTTCTGGGCGGCCGCCAGGGTCCCCTCAGAAACGGTGGATGTGCTGTGTGGCCCCACGGCGGCTTGTATCCGAGGGTTCCGCAGATCCCGGATGTAACGGAGGAGCTCCCTAGTTACCTTTAGCTCAGTCTCGGCCGTCGCTTGGTCGAATCGGTCGATGATCCCATACGAGAGTACGGCTCGCAGGCCCATGTCCACCACGGCCTGCGCGGCCTCTTCCATGAAGAAGTACATGTCGTTGAACGTCGTAGTGCCACTCCGAATCATCTCCAGACACGCGAGTTTCGTGCCCCAATAGATGTCATCCCTCGTGAGTTTGGCTTCCATGGGCCAAATCTTAGTCTCCAGCCACGCCTGAAGCTTCATGTCGTCGGCGTAGCTCCTGAGCAGGACCATGGCGGCGTGAGTATGGGCATTGACGAGTCCAGGGATGCAGGCCCTTCCCCGGCCATCAATTATGACGTCCGCCTCGCGCTTCTTGCCAATCTCCGCGATGAGGTTTTCCTCAACGTAAACGTTGGTCTCCTTGTCTCCCAGGAGCACGTCGTGGATCAGGATGCTCATTGCAGGGCCTCCAGTACGCTTCTAAGGACCTCTGCGTTCTTCTCCTGGACCGCAACAATTCGATCATAGGACAGGGGTTCCTCCACGACTCCATGGCAGTAGTTATCGACGGTGCATACGCTGGCGTAGGGAATCCCGAGTTCCCTCGCCAGGGTCGCCTCCGAGGCCATCGTCATCCCGACCACGCTACCAAACTGTCTGAACAGCCGGATCTCGGCCTTCGTCTCAAGTCGAGGCCCTATCGTCTGGATGTACACGCCCCCTGCGTGGGCGGTAGCGCCAACCGCGTGGGCAGCATCTGCCAGGCGCGCTCGCAGGTTGGGGTCCAGTTCGGGCGTGACGTGAAGGACCTCCTCATCGTGGTAGGTGGGTATGTCCCAGGGGCAGAGGTAGTCCCCGGGTATCACCAAGTGGCCAGGTCGCGTCTCCTGATGAAGCGATCCCACAGACGACGTGCCTAGAAGAGCCTCGACGCCCTCCTCCTTCATGGCCCACACGTTGGCCCTGTGGTTGACGCTGTGTGGGGGAATCGAGTGGTCGGGGCCGTGCCGGGCGAGGAAGACGACCTCCTTCCCAACAACCACTCCTCTCTCCAACGGCGAGGAGGGCTCGCCGTAGGGAGTGGAGACCCGGACCATTTCCGCCTTCTGAATGAACCCCGACTTGTGCAACCTCGATCCGCCGATTATGCCGAGGCGACGAGCCACGAGCGACGTAAGCGGGCTCGCCGATTAAAGTGTTGTCACAGGAGGTTCACGTTCACATTCTTCACCCGACAGTAGCTGTACACGGCCTCCAGCCCCTGCTCCCTGCCGATACCGCTCTCCCCGAAGCCTCCGAAGGGTGTCTGAGGGAAGGAAATGGGGTACTCGTTGATGGAGACGATACCGGCCTCGATCTCGGCGGCCAGCCTGTGGGCCTTGGCCAGGTTTGTCGTCCACACGCCAGCACAGAGGCCGAATCGGGTCTCGTTGGCGATCTCGACGGCCTCATCCAGATCCTCGAAGGCGATGGCGCTCAGGACCGGCCCGAAGATCTCCTCCGTCGCGATGGTCATGGTCGGGTCGACATCCGCAAAGACCGTCGGACTGACGAAGTTGCCCTTAGCCAACCGACCCTTTGTGACCCTCTCGCCACCTGTCAAGAGCGTGCCGCCCTCCTCTAGGCCCGTGTTGACGTAGCCTAGGACGCGCTCCACCTGCTCCTCGGAAATGAGCGGCCCCATCTGACTCTTCTCATCAGTGCCCAGGACCATTCCTTCCGCCTTCTCCTTGAGCTGTCCAAGGAACTTGTCCGTAAGGGACTCCTGGAGGAGTAGCCTAGAGCCTGCCCAACACATCTGCCCCGCGTTAGTGAATATGCCTCTAAGGACTCCGCGAAGCGCGCGGCTCTGGTCGGCGTCTTCGAGGACGACGTTCGGACACTTCCCCCCCAGCTCCAGGACAACGGGTGTGATATGTTCAGCCGCCGCCCTCATCACCTCCCTCCCTGTCTCAACGGAACCAGTAAAGGTTATGCCATCAACTCCAGGATGGCGTGCCAGGTGGTCCCCAGCCTCCGAGCCTGTGCCGGTGACGACATTCAAGACTCCAGCCGGTAGGCCGGCCTCGTGAGCCCACTCTGCCAGCCTGATAGTGCTGAGCGGTGCCCAGCTGGAGGGCTTGACCACCGCGGTGTTACCCGCCGCCAGGGCGGGGGCGACCCCCCTCGAGCCCAAGACTAAGGGATAGTTCCACGGCACTATGTGAGCAGTGACGCCAAGAGGCTCCAGAAGAGTGTAGTCAAGTCTCAGTCCGGGCACGGGAATAGTCTTACCCTCGATCTTGTCTGCCAGCCCAGCGAAGTACTCCCAGGTCATGGCTAGATAGCCAACATCCGACTTCGCCTCCCTGGAAGTCTTCCCACAGTCGAGGCTCTCCATCAAGGCGAGCTCCTCCCGCCTCTCGCGAATCATGTCGGCAACACGGAACAGTATCCGACCTCTCTTGCCAGCGTCCAGCTGCCCCCACTCCTTGCTGACGAGAGCCTCTCGCGCGGCTCCGACTGCGCGATCGACGTCCTCTCGAGTGCCCCGGGCGACCTCCCCAAGGATTTCGCCAGTTGAGGGACTCAGCGTTGAGAAGGTGGCTCCTGAGGAGCTAGCCGCAGTCTCGCCCTCCACAAACAGTCCGTACGTCTCCACACTGGCCTTCAACGTCATCATCCACCCGGCTTCGCCCTTCTACCCTCCCGCGCCTCTTAACCATTTCTGGTAGTGCGACGCCGGACTCTGGTGTGCCGAGACTAGGCTCGCCCGCAGTCCTATCACCGATTTCGTCAGCAACACAGAATCCACAGCTGGAAGAAAGAACAAATCACCAAATTCGAAATTATTATAGATTAAGAGCTTTATCCCCGAGGCATGCCAAGGAAGAAGGTGGCGGAGGGAAAGAGGAAGAGCTACTACAAGAAGAAGTTCTTCTTCTCAATCCGGGAACGTATTCTACTGCATCTCTCAGCCTACCAGATGTATGAGAACGAGCTGGAGGCTCCTGATGAGTTGACCCAATTTGGCATTGCCGACGTGGTCCTAGCGGGGAGGAGCACGTGCTCAAAGCTACTCCAGGAGATGGAGGACAAGGGCTACCTGTATGGGCGCAGGGCCCACGTACCCTCCGGGAAGATACGGAGGACGGTGTACTTCCTGACACCCAGGGGGCAGATTCAGGCCGAGAAGATCCGGAGGAAGGCCGAGTCCACAACGGTCAAAGTCCGCACAGTTTCCGGGGACGTGAAGAAGATCAAGGTATTCGACATCCCCGATGAGGTCCCCGTTCACGCACCCATAGTTGACATCGTCTGTCACGTCAGCCGCGGGGTCTTCGATGTTCCTGCCTTTGTCAAGAGGATGAAGTCGCGGCGAAAGACGGCGACATACCTCCACTTCATGCCGCGCTTCAGACACTTCTTCGATCGCAAGGATGAGCGCGGACTCATGGATAAGTGGCTAAAGTCACCCAAGCAGAAGGTGCTTGTTCTTCACGGGTTGCCGGGCACAGGTGTCACCACCTTGGCGGGCAAAATGGTGACTGACCTACGTTCTGAGATGAGCATCTTCTGGTACACCGTTCACGAGTGGAGCACCCCCAGGGATCTCCTCTACCAGATGGGGCAGTTCCTCTCTCGGCTTAACATGAAGGACCTTCTCATGCACGCCCAGACGCATGAGCTGTTGGACCTGACGGAGGTGTTCATGTTACTGGAGAAGAACCTGAGCGGTCTGCGGGGACTCATGGTCTTCGACAACTACGACAAGGCTGCCCCTCAGTTGGATACCCTCTTCTCATCTCTGAAAGACCTAGTCGCCGAGGTCGATGGCCCGAAAATTCTGGTGACGGGAAGGACGATTCCCAAGTTCTACGGACGCCGAGACGTGAAGGTGAAGGGGTTGGTTGCTGAATTGGAGGTGGAGGGCCTGGACGTTCAGGGAACTGCCCAGATGCTGACCCTCAAGAACATTCCAGAGACCGCCCTTGAAGAGATCTACGCGAAGACCAAGGGGCACCCGCTCTTCCTCGAGCTCATCCATGGGCCCGATGTCGCAGACACTGGGGACCGAGACAGATTCCTCGAGGAAGAGCTTCTCTCCCGGCTGCTCGACGTGGAGAAGAGAGTACTGGGTCTGGCCTCCGTCTTCAGGAAGCCGGTTGAGGTTGACGCCCTGTTCCTTGACAACGACGTGGACTTCGTCGTTATCACGGGTCTGAGTGATCGGAGCCTCCTTAAGGAGAGCGCACCCAAGGTGTACGATGTCCACGATCTTCTCAGGGACTTCTTCTACGAGCGTCTGACCCCGCCTAGAAGGAGAAGGTACCACGCGTGGGCTGCCAGGTTCTACACTTCCCTCGAATCTCCCGAGGACCTTTTGGAGGCCCAGTACCACCTTCTCAAGGCCGAGAGGGTTGACGCCGCAGCGAAGTCCGTGATGGAGCACGGGGAGACCATCATCCGGAACGGGTACCAGGAAGAGTTCTCTCGGATCCTGGAAACCCTCAAGGGCGACAAGCTCAAGGGTTCTGCCCGGTCATGGATCGAACTCCTTGAGGGCCAGATGCGGGTGCTGCGGGGCGACTGGGATGAGGCGTTGAAGATCTTCCAAGCCGTTGCAAAAGACGCCCGCCGTCGGGGCGAGAAGCGCCTGGAGGCGGAGGGCCTCAGGAGGGCAGGGAAGATACTGGTCGCTCGGGCGGTGTATGACCAAGCCGAGTCCAACCTCGTGAAGGCTCTTGACCTCTATATCAAGACCCGTGATTTTGACGGACTGGCTGAGACCTACTATGCCCTTGGATTCCTGAGGAACTCAACGAGCGAATTCATGGAGGCGTATCGGGATTTCAGAAGAGGGATGCACTGTGTGGAGAAGTCCGGGAACAATCTCACCAGAGCTAGGCTCCTCTACGCCTTCGGCGTGAACTACGGTCAGCGGGGGAACTACAAGAAGTCAGTATCCTACAAGATCAGAGCCCTTACCATCCTCGAGGAGGTGGGAGATGTCTATCAGCTGGCGAAGGTATACAACGGCCTCGGCACGAGCTATCAGGAACTCAACGACTTCGATGAGGCTCTGCGGTTCTACGAGAAGGCCATCGAGTACAGCCGGCTCACTGGGGATCACCGGACCTTGGCCTATGCGATGCAGAATGCCTCCAGCATCCACCTGACAGACGATAACTACGACCGCGCGGAGGAGCTGATCGAGGAAGCCTCGGCGATCTTCCAGAGGCTAGGCGAGAAGCGGAAGATTGCCTGGTCACGATTGTACAGGGGCTTTGTTGATTTCTCCAAGGGTCGGTCCGAGGCTGCCATTGCCGCCTGGGACGATGGCATAGCGAAGCTGAAGGAGTTGAAGGACAGGAGGGGCATGGCCCTCTTCAGCCTGACTCTGGCTAGACTTCACGCCGACAATGGCGACGTCGATGCCGCACTGGAGTGCCTGAAGGAGGCCGAATCCATCGCGAAGGGCCTCGGCCACGAGGTCATCCTGGACCGCATTGCAGAGGAGAAGGCCTACGCTGACTCCATCGCTCGCGGCGAACAGGGTGTCGGGGAGCCGCCCACGAAGGCTCGAGTCGGTTGATGATGCTCCCTTTCAGGCGATGTTAGAGCGGGTCATCTGGGGGCGGCGTTGGGCCGAGCATTGCTTCTCACCTCAAGTAGCCCCACGGCTTGCGGTTCTATGTAGGTTTCAAGAACAATTCCCTTTTCGTGAAGAGGTTGCTACATCGCCTTTAATAGCGTGAGACTTCTGGGGGAGCCAGTTGTACGAAGTGCTGCAGCGGTGTGGCCTGGCTCGTGCCGGCCATCTCGTCCTCGACCGATTTGACGGGACAACGCCCAACGTCCTCTTCGTGCGGACAAAGGGATCTCCCCCTATGTGGGCCGAACTCTTCCTGGCCTCGCAGAGGGGAGTGAGATCCCTAGCTGTCCAGACCACCGGACCTGGCCCAGAATTTCCTCTCTCTAGGCCACTCTCCTTGGAGAGTGTCACCTTCCCCACTCAGGAGGGGACGGGTGACATCGCCTTCCTAGCTGATCCCAGAGAAGGGGCGGAGACGGACCGGGAGGTCGTCTCGCTCCAGAACATGGTGGAGTACCTCAGATACCCCAAGAAATTCGTGGGGGTCATCCGGACACTGCGGAAGTCCGTGGGCTACCAGAAGGTCATCTTCACGCCTCTCTTGGCGACCCCAGCAAACCTGTGCCTACTCGTCTACTGCGGCGTCGACCTCGTCGACTCTCTGCGCGCCATTCATGACAGCGGGAGAGGCATCTTCCACATGGGTGACGGGGCGGAGGTGGCCGATGAGCTGGTGGACTGGCCCTGCTTTTGCCCTTCGTGTGCTCGGAGGGATCTGCTGGGACACAACCTGCGCACGTTGATGACGGAGCTTCGTAGGGTAAGGGCTGCGGTACGATCCGGCAACCTCCGAGAACTGGTGGAGAGGAGGGTCGCCAACGATCCCTGGATGACTGCTGTCCTCAGGGAGATGGACTACCGTTCCTACGATTGGCAGGAACTCCACTATCCCGTTGTGGGAGCGCCGATGAGGGCCTACTCCAGTGAGTCCTTGTATCGACCCGACGTCGTCCGGTATCGCCGTCGGTTGATGGAGAGATACCGCAAGCCTCCCTCTGCCCAGGTTCTTCTCCTCCTGCCCTGTTCAGCTAGGAAGCCCTACTCCACGTCCAGGTCCCACCGCCTCTTCAGGTCCGTGATTCGAGGGGGTGGCAACCCTTGGGCCGTCCACGTAGTGGTTGTGACCTCGCCGTTGGGGCTGGTCCCGATGGAGCTGGAGCTGTCCTATCCTGCCCAAAGCTACGACGTGCCAGTAACCGGAGACTGGAGCGAGAACGAGGCTTCAATCCTGAGGGAGGGCCTTGCCTCATACCTGAAACACAACGCGTACGAATCCGTAATCGTGCACCTGGGTTCGGAGGCTGAGGTGCTGGAACCAATCCTCGACCGTGCCATCGTCACGTCGAGAGCTGATCCTCGCTCTCAAGACAGTCTGGAGCGCCTGCGAAAGGCTCTGGTGGAAACCACATCCCCGTTGGCAATCGTGCCGAGCTGGAAGCGACATGCGGAGGATCACGTATCCCGGGCGAGGTTCCAGTTCGGCGAAGCGGGGGAGGCCCTGGTGGAGGGGTGCTCCACGAGGGGGCGATATCCCAACCTGCGCCTGCTGCGGGAAGGCAGGCAGATGGCAGCGCTGAGTGGAGACCGGGGCATGTACTCAATTACGCTGGAGGGTGGCCAGGTTCTCGCGGAGAGAGGAAGCTACTGGGTCGAGATCGATGACTTCTATCCTGAGGGCAACGTCTTCGCCGTGGGTGTTCTCGATGCGGACGCCGAGATAAGAGTGGGGGACGATGTGGTCGTCAGACATAGCGATGAGGTCCGCGTCGTGGGAGTGGCTCGGATGAATCCCGTGGAGATGGTTGAGTCCAGCAGGGGCGAGGCTGTCCACGTTCGGCACAAGCTGAAGCAGGTCCAGAGCTGATCCGCATCCTTTCACTTTCACTCACCTCCCCCCCTTTGCTACTTATATACCCCAGGCGTGGAGAGGTTGGAGAAGATGGCCAACGGCGAATGCTACGGCTGGGAAGAGGTCTACGAGGCCTACGGATGCTCGCCCAGCTATGCCGCCCCCCGGCCAACGGAGGGCACAGCTCCTTTACGCGATCTGGTGGCGAATCCCACAGATCGGGAGACAGGTGGCGATGTGACTGACGATTTGACGGTTGTCCAACCCGCCGTCGTCACGATCACTACGACGCTGATCCCATCCCCTGGGTAGGCAGGGTCGCTGACCTTGCCCGCCCTTTGTATGCACTAGGATATTGAAGAGCCCCGGTTAGGCGTGAATCCCCCCACATCACGGACCACAGGATTGGCAAAGTTTCCTTAGAATCCCTTAGCGGATCATAAAGAATGAAAGGCCCACCTACACCATACATCAAGTCTTCGCGGTAGGCGGGACGGACGACAAATGCCAGGGCTGCTTTCTCCCGTCAAAGCTGAAGTCGTTGGGTTCTAAGGGGCGAAGTGAACTCGAACGTGGACGTAGGTTTCGTATTCGGTTCCTTGCCCGTGGATGTTGGCCAGATCACCGGTGCCGCTCAGGATGGTGACCTTCGAGAACTTGAACTCAAAATCGCCACCGGGGGGCCAGGATCCATGTGTGTGGACGACGAAATCCACGGTCCCTGTATGCCCTAGAACCGAGCCGGTGAACGTTC